>ENA-OVGC01002657-OVGC01002657.1-human-gut-metagenome-genome-assembly--contig:-NODE-2657-length-11734-cov-7.371350_pt1 | contig 11734 bp, 6 predicted proteins | sample MGYA00237768_ERZ505415 | MGnify/ENA primary metagenome ERZ505415 (study PRJEB26158, sample SAMN06016382) | human gut metagenome | biome: human gut; feature: ankylosing spondylitis patient; material...
ACCATTTATTTATCATATTAGAAACTTCTTCGGCAATATTTTTTCCGAATTCTTCTATTTTCATAGTTCCTTTGTCGCCTTCGCCCTGCTTGCGGACTGCAACTTCACCGTTTTCAGCTTCTTTCTCACCTACAATCAACATATAAGGAATACGCTTCATTTCGTTGTCACGAATCTTACGGCCGATTTTTTCATTACGGTCATCCACAATAGCACGAACATCGAATTTTCTCAGTTCTGCTTTCACTTTTTCCGCATACTCATTGAATTTCTCAGAAATAGGCAGAATAGCTACCTGATCAGGAGTCAGCCACAGCGGGAATTTACCGGCAGTGTGCTCAATCAATACGGCAACAAAACGTTCCATTGATCCGAAAGGTGCACGGTGAATCATTACCGGACGATGCTTTTGGTTATCTGAACCCATATATTCCAACTGGAATCGTTCGGGCAAGTTGTAGTCTACCTGAATTGTTCCCAATTGCCAGCGACGGCCGATAGCGTCTTTCACCATAAAGTCCAATTTAGGTCCATAGAATGCAGCTTCACCATATTCCACTTTCGCAGTCAGGCCTTTTTCTTCGCAAGCTTCAATAATGGCCTGTTCGGCTTTTTCCCAATTCTCATCGCTACCGATGTACTTTTCGCGGTTCACCTTGTCACGAAGAGAAATCTGAGCTTCCACATTCTCAAAATTCATAGACTTGAACACAATGTTAATGATATCCATCACGCGAAGGAATTCTTCCTTCACTTGGTCGGGACGACAGAACAAGTGAGCATCATCTTGCGTAAAACTGCGCACACGGGTCAGTCCGTGCAATTCACCACTCTGTTCGTAGCGGCATACGGTTCCGAATTCCGCGATACGCAACGGCAGGTCTTTATAAGAACGTGGAGAATTCTTATAAATCATACAGTGATGAGGACAGTTCATCGGTTTCAGGAAATATTCTTCCCCTTCTTCGGGTGTATGAATAGGCTGGAACGAGTCCTTACCGTACTTGGCGTAGTGTCCGGAAGTGATATACAGGTTCTTGTTGCCAATAGGCGGACACATTACTTCCTGATAATCATAACGGGCCTGGATACGGCGCAAGAAATCTTGCAAACGGATACGCAAGGCAGTACCTTTCGGTAACCACATGGGAAGTCCCTTGCCCACCATATCGGTAAACATGAACAAATCCATTTCCTTACCTATCTTACGATGGTCGCGTTTCTTGGCTTCTTCCAGCATTACCAGATATTCGTCCAGCATTTTCTTCTTCGGGAAAGTTATACCATAAATACGTGTCATCTGCTTACGGTCTTCCTGCCCTCTCCAATAAGCACCGGCCACAGAAAGCAGCTTGATAGCTTTGATAGGAGCAGTAGAGGTCAAGTGGGGACCACGGCAAAGGTCGGTAAACGCACCTTGTGTATAAGTGGTGATGTGTCCATCCTCCAGTTCGGAGATCAATTCACATTTATAAGTCTCACCTCTTTCACCGAATTTCTTCAACGCATCCTCTTTAGCAATGCTCTGACGCACCAATATTTCTTTCTTTGCAGCCAACTCGGCCATCTTGGCCTCAATAGCTGGCAAATCTGCCTCCTTAATGATTGCTTCACCCGGGTCTACATCATAGTAAAAACCGTTTTCAATGGCCGGACCGATACCAAACTGAATGCCTGGATAAAGTTCTTGCAATGCTTCGGCCAGCAAGTGGGCACTAGTGTGCCAGAAAGCATGTTTGCCCTGTTCGTCTTCCCATTTATAAAGAACGAAGTTTGCATCTTCATTGATAGGGCGAGATAAATCAATCGTTTCACCGTTCACGCCACAAGCTAAAACATCTTGTGCCAGCCGTGAACTGATACTTTCTGCAATCTGCAGACCAGTAACTCCTTCGTTATATTCGCGAACGGAGCCGTCGGGGAATGTTATCTTTATCATAATCTTCTATTTATATTCTTTCTTGAGGATGCAAAAATAACGAAATCTTTTTGACTTATCCTCTTTTTAGCAAAAAAATGTTATTCTTTTCGTTCCGTAAAGCGTTTGATTATATTGTAAGCAGAGAAAAGTCCCAACTCACCTGCTTTACTCAGGTCCTGTATACCTTGCCTGTTGTTACCCAAGAAGATATGTGTCAAGCCGCGATTGAAATAAGCATCCGCAAATTTAGGATCCAACTGGATGGCTCTGTCATAATCAACAATTGCCGCACGATAGTCTTTCAAGATAGAAAGCACATTACCTCTATTATAATAAGCATAGACAAAATCCGGAGCCAGCTCAATCACCTTGTCCAAATCGCGCTTTACCATTTCATAGTCCGCAGCTTTCACAGCACTCTTCTCTCCCGGATTGGCTTTCAAATTATACTCTTTTTCCATCTTCTGGTATTCCAGCTGCTTATAACGGATGAGAGCACGGTTGAAATAAACCGGGAAGAAATGATCTTCTATAATAATAGCCTGATTCAAATCTTCAATGGCACTTGCAAAATCCTGCACCAGATAAAAGTCCAATGAACGTGCAAAACGTTTGTTCACATCATTCGGATCAGCCACAATGGCAGCAGTCTGTTCGTCAATGGATGCAAAATGTTTTGTAGCTTGTTCTTCCGTCAGAGGAGCTTCCTCATTAGTTATAATCAGACGACCGGGAAGTACTTTCTGATTATTCAATGTTTCAATGAACTTATAATAGTTGACCTGTCGTTTCACATCATCGTGCTTTTCATAATAGGTAAGCACGAACATGGGCTGGGGAACAATATTCACATTCTTATCCTGCACGCGTCCACGATAGTCACTCTTATATTTTTCTTCTCCCTCTTCGTTGTCGGCAACCACTATCTTACGATAGTTGTTCATGTTCTTGTCGGACTTCTTACGGGTTTTATTATTCTCCGTATTATCGGCAGTCTGCTTATTAGGATCTACTCCGTTCTGTTTATCCAGTTGTGCTTTCAACACTTTGAATTCATCTGCATCAGCACCTTTTACATCCCCTATTTTCCTACGTGCCTGCGCTCTGTACTGATAGCCCAGCAAAAAATTGGGATATTCATTTATCACCGTAGAATAATCTTTAATTGCCCCTTTATAATCTCCTGTCTGATCCAACAACAGACCACGGTTGAAAATAGCCATCATATTGTCGGGCTCCATTTCGATAACAAAATTAAAGTCTTGAATAGCCCGGTTGTCATCGCCTACTTGTGCACGTAATAAGCCCCGGTTATAATGGCCAATGAAATTATTGGGATCAATATCCAATGCAATATCATAGTCACTCATCGCTCCTCTCAGGTTATTCTGATGGTAACGGGCCAAAGCACGGTTGATATAAACACCTGAATTCCGGGTGGACAGACGGATGGCATGATCAAAATCGGCTTCCGCATCTTTATATCTCTGCTGTTGCAGACGAAGGATAGCACGGCTGGCCCATGTATCTGCATCATAACGGTCTATTTCAATCGCCTTACCAAAGTCTTTTTCGGCAGCCAAAGTATCCTTCTGCTTCAAATCCACCTCACCACGCATCAAATAGGCCTTTGTATATCGGGGGGAAATAGCGATCAGCTTATCCAGATCATTCTTCGCCCCCTTATAATCTTCCTGCCTGATACGGCAAAGGGCCATATTATGCCATACCCCTATATTCTCAGGATCAAACTCCAATGCCTTGGTATAATCTTCTATAGCTCCCGCAAAATTATTCTGCTGGATCCGTGCCAATCCACGTACCTGATAAGCACTTACCACAAACGGATTCCGCTCAATAGCTTCTGAACAGTCACTCTCCGCCCCCTGAAAATCATCCAAATTTATCTTCGCCAGACCTCTATAGAAATAAGGATCAGACAAATAAGGCTTTGCATTAATCACCTGATTGAAATATTGAATCGAAAGGACATAATCCTCAAAATAAAGCGCATTACGCCCTATCGCCATCACCCTGTCCGTATTTATCTGTGCCGAAGCTAGTACAGGGAACATTATTAATAATGTATAGAGTATCCGTTTTATCATTTTGTATTTATAAAAATACGGTTTTCCCCACAAATGCGCCACCTGTGGCGCATAAATCAAAATCGCGGAGTTATCATTTTATAGTCTTGACCTTATAGGAGCAACGCGCCTTGCCCTTCAGCATGGCCCCCAGCTTTCCTTTAATCATCTGTTTGCGTAATGCAGACAAATGATCAATGAACATTTTTCCGTCCAGATGATCAAATTCATGCTGCATGACCCTTGCCAAATAGCCTTCCACCCACTCGTCATGTTCTTTCAGCTCCTCATCCAAATAAGTCACATGAATACGGTCCGGACGTTTCACCGTTTCATGGATACCGGGCAAACTCAAACAACCTTCTTCCATGCTGACTTCCTCTCCACCCACTTCTAAAATATGAGGATTTATATAGGCACGGCGGAAATCCTTGAATTCGGGCAAGTCGTCAGACATCACATCCAAATCAATAGTTACAACACGAATAGGCAGACCTATTTGCGGAGCAGCCAAGCCCACACCATCTGCACGATTCATGGTTTCAAACATATTTGCTATCAACTCTTTCAAATTAGGGTAATCCGGGGTAATATCCTCTGCTTCTTTACGCAACACCGGTTGTCCGTACACATAAATAGGTAATATCATTTTTCTTAATCTGTTTTTATTTATTAAATATATTTCTTCGACTCCAAATAGGACTGTAAGATTATCGTAGCACTGATTTCATCAACTAAAGCTTTATTCTGCCTATCTTTTTTCTTCAAACCTCCATCCAACATGGCTTGGTGGGCCAATACGGACGTAAATCGCTCGTCAACAAACTCTATCGGTATATCCGGTAATTTTTTCCTTAGTTGATTGACAAAAGGGACAATATTACGCATATTTTCCGACTCCTGATTATTCATTTGCTTAGGATGCCCCACAATGATGCGTTCCACAGGCTCTTTTTCCACATATTTCAGAATAAAGTCCAGTAGTTGGTGTGTAGGAACAGTTGTCAACCCGTTTGCAATAATCTGCAAAACATCCGTCACAGCCACACCTGTGCGCTTTTTACCGTAATCTATCGCTAATATTCTACTCATATAGTTTGCAAAAATACAAATTTATTCCATACCTATTTTATATATAAAGATTAAAATATGCTTTTTCAACTGTTTTTTCAAAAGAAACGATTCATTTCGTTTAATTTTATTTGCTATTTAAAAAATAGTACTTATTTTTGCACCGAATATGTGGCTTAGCGTAAGGGTCGCATAATGTTAAATTGAAACAAGTATTTGTTATAAAATGAAAAATAAGAGCTCTTCAAAAGGAGTTTTATATAGATGTTTGTTGTATTGTATAGCTATATTGTTGCTTGTTATGATTCCATTAAAAAGTTTCAGTCAATCAACAGGAGAATTAACAACAGATAGTCTTGTAAAAATGGGATTTGAAAATGTAAGATGGACAGATACTCCTGAAGAAAGAGTTTATGTGGTTGAAAACAGTGCTTACAAAATTCAAGCGTTGGGTATTAGAAAGGCTGTAGATATCATACAGTCAATGGGATTACCCAAGGATAAATCTTGTAAGTTGATTGTTACCAACTATAATATACCTCAGGTCTCACTGACCTATCAGCCTCTTGCCGGTGACACAACAGTGGTAAGTGGTGAAGATTGGAAAGTCAGTTATGATATAGGTGACAGTTGGGACAAGGTGAAGAAAGAAAAGAAAAAGAACAGTTCGCTGTTTAAAGTAGATATATTGGTATATCCGCAGCTATACTTTAAGAACTATATCATTACACAGATATATCAGGCTTTATTAGAGTTTAGCCCGGCGGTAGAGGTGTCGCTTTGGCCAGGAATGAAATTTACTGGACAGATTATTCTGCCTGTGTATAATGACGGATATGGAGAACTTGCAGGAAAAGTTCGTCCTGGATATCTAACCTTGGCACAACAATTTCGTCTGCCTTATAATATACTGGGAACAGCAACAATAGGTTTCTTTGATTATGATACATATGGTGCAGATTTAAATCTGTTTTATCCATTCAAGGATGAGCGATTTTCTATAGAAGGAAGATTCGGTTATGTCGGATTTGGATATTGGAGAGGTTTTAAATTTCGCTATAATGATAAGTACACTACTTATTGGTCTGTAGGGGGAAACTTTTACTGGCCAAGGTTTAATACACAGTTTAAATTGAGAGCTGAACAATATTTATTAAAAGAAAAAGGGGTAAGATTTGAAATGATCAGACACTTCCGCTATGCCAGTATAGGTTTTTACGCTGTAAAAGCTGAACATGCCAATAGTAATGGAGGGTTTAAATTCATCGTTGCATTACCACCTTATAGATATAAAAGACATAAATACAAGTGATATAGAGAAAATTGCCGGGAGCGTGGAGGAAAGAGAGAAACACGTGCAGGGGGCTGCATCAAAATTAGGCACTAATCTAAGAAATATAGAGGACACAGAGGATTATATAGACACATTCAGGTGGGAGTATCGTCCTACAGAAAGTCAAAACAGATATCCGGGAACCATAACCATGTGTGTAAGCTATTATATATCAGAATTGTTTTATAATTATATAAAATGGGAGTAAATATGGAAAATACAGAGGATATATATTTATTGGACAAGCTTTGTCCACCAAAGGGATACGAAACAGTGGGTGCATTGTTATGCACATATAGTATTGATGCAAAAGCATTGTTGTCGGCACTGTTATATATGAGGGATATACCAGCAAAGGGGATGGACAGTGGTACAAGTCTGTCGATCACAGAGCGGTTGAAGATGCTGTTCGATAAAGGTATCGAGGATATGAAATGGATGGAGAAACACATAGGATTTGTATGTAATAATGGCTATGATAAGAGCTCGGCCTCCACGATGTATCAGTACACAAGACGGTTTACGGCGTATTACACGATTCCGCTTGGAGAGCGCGATCACAGCTTCCATCCCAAAATGTATCTGGTGAAGTTTGAGAAAAAAGATAATACGGCGGAGGGGGCAGATACACTGTTCCGATTGATCATAGGCAGTATGAATCTGGTGAATTCGCACAACAAGGAATTTGCGGCATGTATGGAGCTTGAAGCGTACAGAGAAAAGGACGTGCCTGAAACAGACAGGGACAAATATGTAAAACTGAAAGGCACAAAAGCTGATATATCAGGTGCGATAGATAGATTGTTTGGATATGAAAGAGAAAACGGCAGATCGGATAGTCCATATATCGACAACCGGAACATAGGCAAGGTCATAGAGAATCTTGCTGTGGACTCATATTACTTTAAAAAGGATGAACTTCCGGAGATCACAGCATTTGGGAGCGGTTGCCCGGATCCGGAATTCAAAAATATGCTAAAAGGGGCAGACCACATTTTTTCTCCGTTTTTATCAGAAAGTTTTCTGAGAGAATGCCCAAAGAAAACTAACATATATACTATGGAAAATGAACTGACAAAGCTGGGGTATGAACGTTGTGCTGAAAAGCAGATAGTGGAGGATGATGACAAAACTGACAGCCGCCAGTTCTATGTGTATGAGATAGAGGAGAATCAGGTAAACAGAAAACCATCAAGTTCACATTTTAAGGCATATCTGTCAGATAAAGATCAATGGGTTTATGTGGGATCACTGAATTTTTCCAACAGAGCATTTGAAAATAACAGAGAACTGGTGGTGAAGCTTCAAGATATAACGGAACAGCGGTATGACTGTATAAGGACAGCGTTTCAAGAAGATTATAGACTGTATACATATAGAAAAATACCCAAGGTCAATGGATCTGAAGAGCATGAACTCGATATAGATAGTGAGTTTAGGAAATTGGCACTACAGATAAGCCAGATGTATGCTGTGAAATTCAGCCAAAGTGATAATTATACGCTGACCGTTTGCAGGACCGGGATTGCGACGGCGCAAGAGAAGGATAATGTCGGTGAGCTGATCACTTCGATCAATGAGGGACTGACTACTTTGGGAAAATATATAGCAAGGCAAAATATTTTAGAAGAAAATAAATGTGAGAGAGATGAAAACGGTGAAGACTGCTAAAAATCACATTTGCGGATGAGATATCGGAAGATCCCAATTCTGATGTTCTGGAGACGGATATATCCTGGTCAGGACTTAACAGGAGAAAAGCGGGGCAGCAGTTTATACTGACACTTGAATATAAGAACAAAGAATACGCTCGGGCAAACATACATATATGCTGGTGTGCTCAGCCCAATGATAATGATGGAGACGAGACAGACGCGGCAGATAATCTGTTAGATGTGCAGAGAATATTGATATATGAGAAAATAGCAGGTTTGTTATGCAGCAGAAATTATAAAGACAGCAGTATAGATAAGTCGGAGAATAATTCTGATGATTCAGGAAGCCGACTGGGCGTTAAGGAGTATGAGCGCTATGTAAGAAACTGCATTCCTACGTTGGAAGAGCTGATTCAAAGATGTATAAACGAGAAGAAAAGTCTGGATTCAGTCTTAACAGGATATGAGAATCGGGTGAAGTCTATATATGAAATGTATGCGCTTCGAAACAGAGGTATGTCGCAGGAGGAACAGGCAGAAATAGCATGTATGGATAAAAAGCTGGTTGAAAATATGATAGCGCAATTCGAATGTTTAAAAGGGGAAATCGGATATGACGGACAAAGGTGAAATTGAATATACAGATTATCAGAAGCGTGCGATAAGAAGGATCGTTGACAGTTATATTGGAGAATGTACCAGCGGAAGATTTCTTCTTGCAGATGAGGTGGGCCTTGGAAAGACTATTATTGCGAGGGGCGTCATCAGGTGTCTTATGTGTAAACTCCTTGAGCAGGAAATTGCCGGCAAGTCTGAAACAGAGATAAGAGATGTGGTGGAGGAGCATTATTATTATTTTAATGTCATTTATATATGTTCCAACACGAATATTGCCAAGCAGAATGAGGAGAAATTGGGCCTTGATAAAAATAATGACAAAGAATGGATGAACCGCGCCAGCTGTCTGTCGGGAAAAGTGCTTCAGATAGAATGCGAGAATATTTACACATTAAAATTTAAAACTGGCAGTAATTCATCAGGTTATGAAGTGGAATTTCGAGAGGTACTTCAGGATTATTGCAATGTATATGGAAAAGACCACACATATGAATCTCTGGGCAGGGTCAATGCATTGGAGACCAGACTTAGAATATTGCCAATGACACAGAGAACTTCTATTGATATAAAAGGAACGGGCAGAGCAGAAGAGAGAAAGTTTCTGTATAATAGGATACTGGCTTTTTCGGATCATGAAAAAATCAATTTATCAGAGGAGCTTGAAAAAAATAAAGATTTTACGAAGCTGAGGGAGCTGTACAGGACCAAGTGCGAGAGTGATGAAGAGTTTAATAAAGCATGTAGTATTATCAGGGATAGCCGTAATGGTGATGAATATGAAATAGAAAACTTTTATAATACCTGGCAGATCGTAAGGAAAGGCTTTGCGGAGATCACGATGGACTGGCTGGACTGCGGGCTGGTTATTATGGATGAATTCCAAAATTTCAAGGAGATCATAGGTCAGGCTTCAGATTATGAGGAAAGTATCATAAGAAAGGTTCTGGAACAGGAGTCTGATGGGGAAGACAGAAATCCATATGTTCTGATGTTGTCTGCAACTCCATTTAGGATGTATATGAGTAAAAATGCAGATCAGGATGAGACGGATACAGATACAGCAGGCACGGAAAATGCAAGTATATATGATGTGTGCCGCTTCCTTGAAAAAGGAGGGGGAACAAATGGTATGTCTGTAATTTCAAGTTCCCTTGAGGCTTATAAGACTGCACTTGAAAAATATTCACGATCAGATAGTGAGAGTAAGGAACAGGTTCTGGAAAAGAAAAACGCCTTTGAGAGACAGATGGGATCAGTGTTTACCAGAATGGAGAGGATCAATGTGCTGCGTGAGCTGAGAGAAGACAGCACAGACGCTGGAGATGCTGATAAACAGGAGATCGGATGTGGTGGGATCAAAGCTCTTCTTGATTATACGAATGAGCTTGTTGAATATGATACAGGCAATGGCAGGTATCATATAGGTACAGGTACAGCGACAGCATATGCTGAGAGAATCCCATATGTTCTCTCGTTTATGAATCGAGGGAACAAACAGGCCGGCGGCGATGATGGCTATAAAATTAAAGGCAATTTTGATAAGGATGTTGACGCTGGAAAAATAAGATATAAAAATAATTCAAAATGTTATATTCTTGAAGATGATTTTAAAGATATGTCCAAAACACTTGGGGAATGGCATGGAGTTTATGAGAAGGTGTTGGAGTATATTCTGGACATAGAATCTCTGGATATCGATTCTATGCTGAAATCCGGTAAGTATAATGGCATGACAAGGGAGGATGTACTTCTGAATCATCCAGGAGCAGCCAGACTTCTGTGGGTTCCTTCTGTGGTCGGTTGGAAAGAGCTTAAAGGTGCATTTGCAGAGCACAAAAACTTTGGCAAGACCATTATGTTCTCAGACAGAGTTGTTGTACCGAGAGCTATGGCAGGACTTATCAGCCGGGAAGTGACACGGAGACTTATCTGGTGGATATTGAAACAGGAACAGGATAAGAGTATTACGGAGAAAGAACTTCAGGATTTTCAGGAAAGTGCAAAGGACATACTAGAACAAATATTAGAACAAATACTGGGCCTGGTGGCTGGTTTCGAAGAAAATCCGGAGCGGGGTAATAGTGGTGATGAAGGTATAAAAACGGTTGAAAAGATATTTACGACATCAGAGTCAGGTATGTTTGCCGTGTGGTCTGAGATGGGACTGCCGATAAAAAGGAATAAAGAAGGTTTTGCCCTTAGGGACAGTGGAGGCACTTTACAGATGGATGTGGATAGTCTCAGACAGTCTATAAAGGATTACTGTGAAGAAGGAAAGCTTCAGTATGTATTGCAAGAGCTGGAGTATATAGGGAACGCAGCATACTTGTCAGATGGACATAATGTACATGAGGCAACAGAAATTTATATTACATTGTATGAACATACAAAAGATGGCAGACTTCAGATATCCAGGACAGGCAATGAGCAGAAAAGGGCGGAAAGTCGCGTAGAGACATATTATGCGCGATGTATAGGAAGCAGTAATGACGACGATAAAGTGAGTAGTATATCCAATCTTCAGGCTGCGTTTAACTCGCCATTTGCGCCATTTGTATTTGCTACGACCTCTATAGGTCAGGAGGGACTGGATTTCCATAATTATGCGGATCGAATAGTACATTTGTCTATTCCAGCCAATCCTACTGATTTTGAACAGAGAGAAGGCAGAATAAACAGGTATAATTGTCTTGCGGTGAGAAAGGCTGTTATGGAATGGTATGGCAATAAAGAGGAGACCAGGATATGCACTGATGATATAACAAAGCTTCTGGATAATGCATTTGAGGCTGCAAAGGCTTCGTTGTGCGAAGAAGGCAATCAGAAATTAAATTGTGGCATTATACCACACTGGCTTGTTGCCAGAAAAAGAGATGGAAATAAGCTTGAGGTGGCTGGAATAAAAAGACTGGTGCCGTATTTCTACAACTCATCTATGATGGAGAAGTATCATAATATGCTCAAGCTGCTTCAGTTGTACAGATCTGTTATTGGACAGGCGGATGCAGACGAACTGCTGGAGAGACTTATGGTCAACAAAAAAGAGGCA
>ENA-OVGC01002661-OVGC01002661.1-human-gut-metagenome-genome-assembly--contig:-NODE-2661-length-11726-cov-90.860937_pt1 | contig 11726 bp, 5 predicted proteins | sample MGYA00237768_ERZ505415 | MGnify/ENA primary metagenome ERZ505415 (study PRJEB26158, sample SAMN06016382) | human gut metagenome | biome: human gut; feature: ankylosing spondylitis patient; material...
TGCCAAGCAAGCGTATGACCATAGATGGTCAAACCTGCATCCTGTGCATTTGTAACGAAATCCTTAACAGTATTAAAGTCAAAGGTTCCATCATTTTTTACACAAGAAGCATACTTCATGGCGTTGCCTGCTGTCATCTCCTCGAAGTTGCTACCAGCCAAGCAATATACAAGCTCCTGTTTATTGAAGTCGGGCGCAGCCAGTGCAATACCCAACTTAAAGTCGGGATTGCACTTGCCAGAAGCCTTCATGTCTTCGACATATTTCTTCAAAGGCTCATAGTTGTTAAGATACTGATATTCCTTCAAGTTCTTGGTCATATCAGTTCTGTACTCCGAGAACTTGTCATCAGCACATGATGACAAAGCCAAGAGAGCTACCAAGCCTAAACCAAAATTAATATTTTTCAATTTCATAATAATCTACCTATTATTAGATGATACTTAATTGATAATTACCGCAGCTTACTTTACGATATACTGAGTATCGAAAGTAGGAATACCATTGGTGTTACCACGAGTTTGAGCTACAAACTGGTCGGTTGTCTCTACCTTGACAGCACCGAAGTCTACGGTATACTGGAGAGTCAGGATGTCACGATCCTTGTTGCCCCAAGCCAGCTTAGCGCCCTTCTCCACAAACTTACCTGTACCTGTAGCAGTTACGCCCTCTGTCTCGGAAGAAACAGTGCAAGTACCATCGTTAGCAAAGGTAAGCTTCAAGTTGCAAGTATAAGACTTGAGGATATCCTTACCCTCAGCATCCTTGCCCACAACTCTCTTGACTGTGAGAGGATAGATAGCCTCTGTAAGGCTCTTGGTAGTAATCTGGCAAACCTCGTCCTTCTCAATAGTTGCACCCTCACGCTTCTCCTCTGTGGTCTGACCATTCTCAGTAATCTTATCTGTACCACGGCGCAGATAGAATCCAGCCCAAGGGTTCATATACTTCACACAGTAGAGTACATAGTTCTTAGGCAATGTCTTCCACGCATCGCTATTGGTCAGCGCAGGAGTTTCCCCCTCCTGGAAAGGAGTACCCGTCAAGATCTTGCCAGCACCCTTCTGATCTTTGATGATCAGAGGGATGACATAAGTATTCTTTACAGAGGCAGGATCAGCGAAGAAAGCATCGTTGAGCTTCACCTGTAATCTTCCCTGCAAGTTGCCACCATAAGAGATGGTGTTACCTGCCAAGGTGTAATACTCTGCAGGCATAGGCTTTACAGGAGATACGCCATCAGAGAAATAGAGGTTGTCACAAAGCGAATTATCTACAGCCACATTCAGTGTGATGTCCTTACCATTGTAAGCACCACCCATGGTAGACACGATGTTGATAATATGCTCGTTGTCCTTGGTATTGTCACGAGACTCGTCATTGCCCAACACCAATATACGCTCCACGTTTTGGTGGGCGAAGTAGACTGATGTGCCACCCTCGTAGTCGTCAAACTCAGGCGTGCCGTTCTCACAAGAGCCGAAAGTCAGAGCCAAGGCTCCGAGTGCAGCCATTGAGAAATATTTATTCATCTTCATAGTTTTCATCATTATAAAATGTTAGTCGTTTGTAATTTTCCATCCTGCATTCTGCTTCAGCTGATCCCACTTGAGGATTTCAGTCTGTGGCACAGGACCGTAATACATATAGTCGTCGTATTTTCTTTCCTCTACTGTGATATCCTTGAACTGTGGAATACCAGCCTCTGTAGAAATCTCCACGCCATGAACAGCCTCATTGATAGGAGCCTTCCAGCGGCGGAGGTCATTGAAGCGCTTGTTCTCGAAGCAGAGCTCAATACGACGCTCATTGCGAATCAACTCACGCATTTTATTCTGGTCGTTAGCGCACTCATCAAGATAAGAATCATCTGTGATGCCTGCACGATGACGGATAGCCTTGATCACATCGTATGCAGAATAAGCATGTGTGCCATTGCCCTTAGGTCCCCAAGCCTCATTGGCAGCCTCAGCATAATCCAAGAAGATCTCGGTATAACGGATATACACAGGATAGTGATACTGTGCGTTCTTGGCATTTGGATTAGGATTACAATCCTCACGAAGAAGCTTCTTCATATAGTAACCAGTACGCGTAGAGTTACCAATCTTATTCAGTCCATTGTCATTGTTGGCAGTGGTGATGTCGGTATTGATGGTTGCACCCTTATACTTGCAGCCATTATAGATAATGTAGAGATCCAAGCGTGGATCACGATTACTATAAGGATCCAAGTCATCATACTCACTGCGCTCATCTGTGATAGGATAACCATTGGCAGCAGGGAAAGCATCCACCAAGTTCTGGGTAGGATTGATACGTCCCTTACCATAGAGAGATGGAGGGAAGTTATCAGCCTCCTGGTTCAAACCGAGGTCCCAATCATCTGCACCATTAGTCTTATTACCACGCCAGATGATTTCCTTAGGACATTCACCAGACTGCAGCTGGCCGATTTCCGCAGTCTGAGCATACCAAGAATTACCTGTTTTAGACAATCCGCTTACACCACCTATCAAGTCGAGCAAGCTGGCTGCATCATCAGCAGCACGCTTATAATCCACATTGGTACCTTTATTAAAAGCAGGGCTGGCAGCAAGGAGAGAAACCTGTGCACGGATAGCCTTGGCGATACGACCGCTCACACGACCACGCATCAGAGAACCCAATACACGGTTATAGTCCTGATAGTTGTCCACACCCATAGCAGTGTATTTTTCTGGCACAGGATCTGACTTAGTCAAATCATTGTAGTCCAAAGGCAGCAACTGCTCAGCCTGGTCCAAGTCGCTATAGATTTGATCCAAGCAAGCTTGGAATGTGGCACGTGGCTGATTGAAATCAGAAGAAGTATCCTCTGGCTTTGTCAAGTTTGGCACACCCAGGAGCTGACCATCCTCAGTCCAACCACCATGGTTCATCAAGAGATAATACATATTGAGAGCTCTCAAGGCATAAGCCTCACCCTTACGGCTCTCACAGAACATCTGCTGCGCACCCTTGTCCTTAGCCCAGTCTACCTTGTCCACTTCCTGAAGGAAGATGTTCAAGTACTGGATGCTAGCACGACAGCTAGTCCACTTGCTCATAGGGTCATTATTGGCAGCCCAAGAACCAGTAGCCATTTTCAGGTAGCTGTTAGACAAATCATTGCTTACAGCATCATCGGTTGCCACATCAGTTACACTTTTGGTATTATAAGGAAGCACGGCATAAGCATAGCCGAGGAGTCCCTGAGCATAAGTAGGCTCTTCGTAAATCTCGTCCAAGCTACGGTTGTTTTCCTGTGCAGGCTCAAAGAGATCTGAGCAAGACACCAACGAGAGTGACAATGCAGCTAATATAAATAACTTATTAATTTTCATTTCTGTATACATTTAATAATGATTAGAATGTAGCCTTCACACCTATATTATAATAGCGTGTCTGAGGAGCACTACCTATGTTCATCTCCAATACCTCACGGTTCTTAGAGATAGTGAGCAAATTGGCACCGCTTACATAAGCAGACAAGCCCTTAAGCCAAGTCTTCTGGAAGAGCGTGCTAGGCAGGTCGTATGTAATCTGTACCTTAGCCAAGCGGAAAGCGTCTGTGCTGTACATCCAGAAGTCTGATGTCTGATAGTTGTTGCTACCTGAGAGTGTGGTAAGACGTGGATAAGTAGCAGTCTCCTTGGTTGCCTTAGTCCAGCGATTGCGAACCACAGCTGAGTACTTGCCGTCACCCTTTACCCACCAGTAAGAATTGTTCTTCAAGCCATAAGCACCGAAGTTGCCAGTACCGAGGGCGAAGAATGTGAAGTTCTTCCACTTAGCAGTGAGGTTTACACCCAATGTGAATGGAGAGCCATACCAACCACCCTTGCCCAGGAACACCTGGTCGTAAGAGTCGATCTTGCCATCACCGTTTACATCCACATACTTCATATCGCCAGGCTTCACGTCACTACCCAAGCGGCTCTGGTCTGGAGAGTTCTTGATTTCTTCCTCACTCTGGAAGAAGCCAGCAAACTTATAGCCCCAGATACCATCGAGAGCCTTGCCCTCACGGTTTTGGTAATCCCATGCGTTCATCTCATCACGCTTGGTAGCCTTGGTGTTATAATAAGTACCTGTTACGCCGAGCTGCAAGTCTACATCACCCACCTTCTTATTGAAGTTAGCTGCGAAGTCGAAACCGATGCGGCGATTATTGTTAAAGTTGAGCACAGGCATGAATGAAGCATCAGGATAGCCTGGCTTAAAGTGAGAAGGATAGAACGTTGGAGTAGAAATCAGATAACCCTCCATCGAGTTAACGAAGAAGCTAGCATCCAATGTTACCATCTGCTGCCACAAAGAAGTCTTGAAGTTGACAGAAAGTTCCTTACGCTTGATGAAATCGAGATCCTTGTTGGCAGAACGCTTAGAAAATGTGTACTTGCCAGCAGAACCATCATACCATCCATAACCATCAGCTGTCTGCCAGTTGGTGTCATAGAGATAGTATCTGTTGTCATTTACTGCCAAGTCAATATCCTCGTTGATGATGCTACCAGATACACTGATCATCATATCGTCTACCACCTTGCTGTTCTTCAAGAAGTTCTCGTTCTTGAGTCTCCAACCCAATGAAAGTGAAGGAGAGAAGCCTACACGATGACCTGGAGCCAACTGTGCAGAGTGGATAGCTGCCAAGCCGAAGTCTGCATAATAAGTCTTGGCGTAATCATAAGATGCATCCAAGGCAAGATTAGCACTTGAGTTCTTATGATACTGTCCAGACTTCGACTGCTGGAAGCCAGAGGCAATCAACATCGCAGAGAGGTTATGTACCTTATTAAATGTATTGGCGTAATTGAACTGAGCAGAGAAGAGCATGGTCTGATTGTCCACACTATTAGCGATGTTCTGTACACCAGACTTCTTATCCTCACCTTCCTTCTTCAAAGCTACGATCATATCCTTGCCGTCGATGTTTGACCATGTTGGGATATAGATGGCATAGCTATTATTGAAAGATGTGGTGTAAGAGGTAGCATAGTCTACTGCGAAACGAGTCTCGAAAGACAAGCCCTGCAACAACTTGTGCAGATTGATGTTAACACCTGTATCAAACTGGAACTGGCGGCTAGTATACTTGCTCTTACCAGCAGCATAGTAATCTGCGAAGATGTTAGAAGAGTTAGCCTGTGTACCAGCCAAGAAGTACTTGCCATCCACCAGCTTAGCCACACTCATCAAGTCCCAAGCAGCTTTGGCATTAGGAGCTATCATGTCTGTAGAGATCAATGGGTTAGCATTCTGTGGGAAGTTAGGACGCCAAGTAGCAGCTGCATTCCAATAATCACCAATAGCAGAATGTGAATCATAGAATGTGGCATTGGAGTTGACCCAAGCCTTGATGTCATCTGTGATGTTGACATCTACATTACCACGTACACTGAAACGCTGAGTGTTATTGTTCTTAGCCTCACCAAACTTCAGGAAGTCGCCCTGGCGATAATAGTTGATGTTGCTATAGAAGTGAGCACGCTTACCACCACCACTAATCTCAGCAGTAGCCTCGTAGCGACTATTCATCTTGCGAAGATAGTCAGAAGAGTACATATCGAGATTAGGATAACGATATGGGTTGGTGCCCAAGCCATGATTGTAGATATCCTCAGCAGAGTAGAGAGGAGTCAAACCGTCATTGGCACGAGCCTCGTTGTAGAGAGTCATATACTCAGCAGAGCCCAGATACTCAGGGAATGACTTAGCCACATTGAGACCAGCGTTAGCCTGCACCTCAACCTTCAAGCCATCGTTCTTGCCACGCTTGGTGGTGATGAGCACAGCACCCTTAGCTGCCTTGCTACCATAGAGCACTACAGCTTGCGCACCCTTGAGGATTGTAATCTGGTCAATCTCGCTAGGCATCACGTTGGTTGCCTCACGAGGCACACCATCTACCAATACCAAGTATCCTGCGTTGTCAGCATCCATACCCCAGAGAGAGTTGCCATTCCAACCACCCACGTAGCCCTGCATGTTGTCAAGGCTATAAGTGTGGTAGTTTTTCTTCATCAATCCCTCTACATCGATTACCGAAACGCCGCCCAAGATGTCACCCTTGGCTACCTTGCGATAAGCCACATTGACCATCTCCTTGTCGGCAGCAACGGTATCGGTTTCGTTCTCAGCAGCAGTTTTGGCATCGGCAGCCATAGGAGCCAATGACACAAGACCTGCCAACAGGAACTTTGAATTATATGATTTGAATTTTGAATTCATACTATCATTCTTATTTTAGTATTACTATATAATGTTATTTTACCAACCAGGATTCTGACTAAGCTCTTGATAGAGATAAACATCCTTGATAGGCAATGGGAACCAATAGTGCTTGGCTGTGAAGTGACGAGTCAAGATCGCTTCCTGGCGGAAGTTAGCCACCTGAGCATCAGCTGGGTCTTTCTCCTTGTAGAAATCGGCACCCTCCACACGGTCAAACTCATCAGAGTACTTTACATTGTAAGGAGCCTCGGTCAGGAGCAACCAGCGCTGCAAGTCGTTGAAACGGAAGCCCTCGAAAGCAAGTTCCACCTCACGCTCACGGCGAACCTCGTCCATGAACTTATGTGCATCAGCTACATACTCTGGAGCCACATGACCAGCGCCACAACGATCACGAAGGGTATTGATGGCATCCTCAGCAGTCTTGCTAAAGTTAGTAGCCTTGCCAGAAGCACCACCAAACGCAGCACAAGCCTCAGCATACATCAGATAGATGTCAGCCAGACGCATATATGGCAAGTAACAGTGGAATGCTGAACCCCAATCGTAGTCGCGATCCACCTCATTACATGTATGAGGCACCAACTTCTGGATGAAGTAACCTGTACGGCTGCCATTAGCCACTGGACGCATATTGCCACCTGTATACAACTGGCAGTACTGCAAGTTAGCCCACTGACCAGGAGTACCATTCAGATACTTGAAGCCATCAAACACGATGTCGTGATAGAAGCGTGGGTCACGGTTCTTATATGGATGAGTAGGATCGAAACCTCCTGCTATGTTAGGAACCAACTTGCCATTCTCTACGATGTAAGCGGGCTCACCATTAGCCATACCGTAAGCAGCTATCAAGTTAGCTGTAGGCTGGTGAATCACATTGTCATGTCCAACCACTTTCTGTACCTTAGGGCCAAACACCTTAGAGGTATTCCAGTTAGAGCCGTTGAAGTCTGAAGATGGACCACGGAAGATAGCCTCAATAGATCCAGGCATTTTCCAGTTCTGCTTCTTGGTATAGAAGATATCAGAGAAGCAAGAGTTAGCATCGGCAGAACGCTCATGATTGTAGATGTCCTTATATTTGAACTCAGCCAACCCATATTGTGTCTGGCCACCCTCAACCAATGTGAGCAACTCACCGAAGACCTCAGCTGCCTTCTTGGCAAACTCCTCATCATAGTCGTATGTCTTGCCATTCTTGCTAGCTCCTACCTGTGCGCCATCCTTCATCAATGGGCTGGCAGCCCAGAGATAAGTCTTGCCCAGATAACCGAGTGCCATGATCTTGTTGATACGAAGGTCGTTCTTGCCCTGTGTGGCAGCACCATCATACTCATTGTCCCAGTTGATAGGCAACAGATCGGCAGCCTTGCGATAATCAGCAGCAGCCTTCTCTGCACACTTCTGATAAGAGAGACGAGGCAAATTGAGCTCTGAATTGAGATCCAAATAGGTATCAATGTATGGCAAACCACCAAAGTACTGCATCAACTCAGTGTGCCACCATGCACGGAAGAAGTAAAGCTGACCAGCAATGAGGTCTTTCTCTGCCTTGCTAGCTACTAACTTATCGAGATTAGCCAAGCCCTGGTTAGCCTTACGAATGCAATACCAAGCATGTGGCCAAAGTGAGTGGTTGAACTTATCTGTAGATGTAGGGTTGCTGCCATCCTTGTAAAGCCAGTTACCAGTGGTCTGCCAAGCACGGAAGTTGCCCAAGTCTACCTGGTGTGTCATACGGCCATCAGCCTCTGGGTTGAAGATTTCATCATCACCCCAGTTCCAAGAAGGACACCAGTTACATTTTTCCTTATCAGGGATACAGTTGTAAATCTCCTCTACGTAACCCTGAAAGTTACGGAAGTTTACAAATGCGTCATTTTCTGAGACTGTAGAATCTGCCTCCTTGTCAAGATAGTCCTGGCAAGAGTTGAGCGAGGTACCGAGAGCCAGCGAGACGCATCCCATCAACAAAAAATTCTTTATCTTATTTTTCATTTGAATGTTCATTTTAATATTACAATGAGAATTTAACACCTAAGTTGAAGCGGCGTACTGTAGGATATGCTCCAAGGAAACCGCCACCACCGAGGTTAGCCTCACGGTCATCAGGCATACGAGTCCAAAGCCAGAGGTTGTTACCATTCAAGTATACCTTGAGGTAGTTCATACCGAGAGCCTTGATCCATCCCTTGGTCCAAGTATAAGCAATCTCTACGTTCTTCAGACGGATGTACGAACCATCATAGAGGAACTGAGTACCATTGCTGTAATCAGACTGGGTAGCACCCCAACGAGGAATGATAGATTCTGGAGAAGACTCATTCTTGTCCCACCAAGTACCAGTGTCATAAACATTGTCCAACTTATTGCCAAAGCTTGTCAAGGTTACGTCACGAGTTACATTGGTTACACCATAGAACTGAGCGAAAGCAGAGAAGCCCTTATACTCGATACCGATAGTGGCATTGTATGTATTCTGAGGGCTTGAGCTATAACCTACTGGAGCTGAGTCCTTGCTATCTACCACACCATCACCATTGAAGTCTACGATGTAGTAATCGCCTACCAAGCGGTGGTTGTCATTAGACTCATGAGCTGGAGAACCAATCAAGTCATCGATGTCGTTGATAAAGCCACGATCAATGTATGAGCGATACTGACCCATAGAGTAGCCAGCCTCCTTCTGATAGTTAGGAGTGAGCTGAGCGTCATCCTTCAAGAGCACCTTGTTCTTGGCATGGGTCATATTGAAGTTACCCCAGAGGCGGATGCCATTGGCAAATTTCTTGTTGAGCTTCAACTCCAACTCGTAACCACTGGTACGAACCTTACCCTTATTGATAGTAGGAGCTGTAGTACCAAAGTAAGATGGGATGGAGCGGTTATCACCAAAGATCAAAATGTCGTTACGACGGTCGCAGAAGAAATCGAGCGAACCGGTAATCAAACCACCCAAGAAACCATAATCAATACCGAAGTTGGTCTTCTTCACAGTCTCCCACTTCACATCTTTATTACCCAATGTATTCTGGCGATACCATGTGTAGATACTGTTGGTATGGTCAAGATCCATCACTGTGTTGCCTCCGTATGCCCACTGGTTCATGTAGAGCCAACGACGAGAAGAGTCGAATGGATCGCCCAGGTTATCATCACCAATCTCACCGTAAGATGCACGGAACTTCAACATATCAATGATGTGCTTGTCACGAAGATACTTCATGAAGTTTTCCTCAGTGATGGTCCAACCGATGGCTCCAGAATTGAAGAAGGCGAAGCGATTGTCCTTGCTAAACTTTTCTGATCCGTTGTAAGCACCGTTATACTCGATGTTGTAACGACCAGCATAGCTATAAGTAGCACGGAATGCCCAGTCCTCACGGTAAGTAGGCATCACACTACCACGTGCATTCTCCTGACGAGAGAACAAGCCCATGGCTGTAACATCATGCTGTCCGAACTTGCGAGCCCAGTTGAGCTGCAACTGATAGTAAAGATTGCGAACAGTCTGGTTGTTATCAACCGAACCACCTGAAGTACTCCAGTTAACGCCCTGTTTCCAGTCGAACTTATTGTTTGACTCATATATCTGGCCATATGTTATATTGCCAGTCTCCGGATCAACATACTTGGTCTGAGCTGTATTGTTCAAGTCATTGATACCACGGCTCGTCTCAACAAACACGTTGTCCCAAGAAACGGTACCACGCAAGTTCAAGCCCTTGGTGATGAAGTCGAGTTTCTGCTCCAAGGTAAAGTCGGTATTGATACGAGTAGTAGTAGCCTGCGCTGTACCACCGATGGCGAGGTTCTGAGCAGAGTTACTTACGTTAGACGCATTTGGATAATAACCCCAAGAGCCATCGCTATACTGAGGCAAGAATACATCTGGAGCGATGTTATAAGCACCAGCCCACTGCTGTCCTATCTGCCACTCGCTATTGCTCATGTTGCTCCAAGGAGCCTTGCGCACACCATTAGAACCAGATACATTTACCTTTAATGTAGTAGTTCTAGTGATAGAGAAGTCCAAGTTACTGCGCACATTGATACGGTTGTATCCATAGCCAGAGTTATAGTTACGTCCGTTATCATACTCACGGAAGAGGTCACCCTCGTGTACAAAGTCGGCAGAAGCAAAATACTTCACGAAGCTTGTACCACCGCTCACATTGACATTGGCATTATATGACATGGCGCTCTTCTTGAAGAGGGCATCCTGCCAATCCACGTTAGCATAACGCTCGCGCTGCTCTTGTGTGGTCTGGTTACGATAGTTCTCAATAAATGATTGAGGACGGATGTAAGACCAAGATTCAGGAGAAACACCCAACTCATGCTCCACTGCCCTGTTGCGGAACATCAAGGCATCGTATGAATCATACTTGTTAGGCAACTTAGAAGGAGCCTTCAATGTAGCGTTGAAGCCTACATCAATCTTAGCCTTGCCTTCCTTACCACGCTTGGTAGTAATCAAGATGACACCATTGGCACCCTTCACACCATAAACGGCAGTGGCAGATGCATCCTTCAATACGGAGATGCTCTCTACAGAACCAATGTCTACACTACTCATAGGACGCTCGATACCATCGACCAGGACGAGAGGGTCACTGTTGTTCCAAGAACTAGCACCACGAATGATGATCTGTGGCTCCTCCTCACCAGGCATACCATTGCCCTGAACAGTTACCACACCAGGAAGGTTACCCGTCAAGGCAGCACCAATGTCGCTGACACCGGCAGCACGTTCCAGCACCTCACCTGTGGTCTGTGCAATAGAACCCACGACAGATGCCTTCTTCTGCTGACCATAACCTACGACTACGACTTCGCCGATAGCGTTGTCATCTTCCAATGAGAGTTTGAACTCTCTCTTCTTACCGATTTTCACTTCCTTGGTCTTCATACCTACGTAGGTAAATACGAGAGAAGAGTTTTCAGAAGGCACATCGATGCTGAAGTTACCGTCAAAGTCGGTGACCGTACCGACGCTGGCATTACCTTTTACTTTTACAGTGGCACCTATCAGAGGTTCACCTGTACCGTCAACAAGATTACCCTTGACCTGGATCTTCTGAGCCTGAGCATTCAGGCTGCAGAAAGCCCCCATCAAGCATAAGGCTGCTGTCCGTTTCATTGTTAACACTTGTTCAATCATGTTCTATTCATTTTTGATTTATGCTTTAAAAATTTAGGCGTGCACTAAAATTGATTATTCACGGCGGCAAAGGTATGGATTTCTTTCGAAACTCACTTTGCGTGGTGTAACAGAAAGTTTATCATTTTAGAAAAACCTTGCGAGAACGTATTTTTCCATTACTTAACAGTTGTTTTATTATATAAACACCTGCAGTTGGCTTTTCTACCTCTTTTCCTTCTATATTATAATATAAGGTGGAAACCACGTCTGCCTGGGTTTCTGTTTGTTTAATTCCTGTTGTATTTTGTTTCAAATACCA
>ENA-OVGC01002683-OVGC01002683.1-human-gut-metagenome-genome-assembly--contig:-NODE-2683-length-11650-cov-17.827943_pt1 | contig 11650 bp, 9 predicted proteins | sample MGYA00237768_ERZ505415 | MGnify/ENA primary metagenome ERZ505415 (study PRJEB26158, sample SAMN06016382) | human gut metagenome | biome: human gut; feature: ankylosing spondylitis patient; material...
CGACCACCGAGATCTACACTCTTTCCCTACACGCACTCTTCCGATCTTTCATTTTCGGAGTTCCTCATGCGATTGATTGCTACAGCAATCAGTAGTGGATATACGTCTGCTGGTTTAGATGGGGAATAGCCCGTATTGTCGCGGATAGCATTTAATCGATATTTTATCGTATTGATGTGGCAGCAAAGTGCTTTTGCGGTATTGGCCATGCTGCTCTCATGGTCTAGCAAATATGCGGTCAAGGTTGTCAGCAACTCAGGCGTTGCTTCAATGTCTTCTATGATTTTTAGATAGTGAATCTGAGCTTCCCTACAAGCAGCTTCCTTTGCGCATATTGAGGCGAAGGACACATCCGATGGACGTAAGACGCGCTTTTGTGGGTAGATGCTTCTGGCATAAGAAGCATACTGCATGACATCAAAGTATGCGTTATGGGCATCATTGGTCGTATTGAGGCAATCACAGCAAACCACTATGTAGTTACTATAAGAATCCGCCGACTCGTTAATGAAATCTTGCACGATAGCATCTCGTTCACCTGCCGTTTTGGGAGCATGGGCAAAAATCACCATATTGGATTCATAGTAACCGACCAAAACCGTTTTGTATATTCCGGAAAAGTACTCTGTGCATTTCCTCAGCAATTTCAAATCCGGCTCTGAAGAATCAACAGAATCAAACACCCACATTTGATTCAACTCTGCAACATTAATTTGGAACAAGTCTGCTAATCGCCTCATTTTCAAGGGGTCGTCGTCAATGATGGCTCGAACCAGTTCTGATGTTACAAGTTTTCCCAGATCTTTATTCCAAATATGGCTATATAGCTGGACAAATTCACTCGCTTGCCACAGATCTTCCCTTGATAGTAATTCATTGTACTTAAATGTATATAAGTCGAAACCTTCTTTGCCCTCCAAAAGTGTTGGGCAGTGTTGCAAATAACCTGCACCATCATCATAAGAAATCTTGACCGCTTGTTCACCCTGCATTTTTTGCAGTTGTTTTTTCAGGTCCTTGCTTAATAGCTCCGATAGCGATTGCGGCCAGCACACGATATTGCTGATTGATTTTTTGTAATCAGTTAGAATAATCGATGCCTGCAGGTGGTTGCTGAGCATACGAAGTAATGTGCCTGTGTTGCGCTGCTCTGCAGGAAGATTAGAAAACCGGCGAATAAGTGTACTTACATAATTTGAACCTGCCTGTTGATCCTTGAAAATCGCATGATATATGTCGCCAATCACGTCACTATATTTATGGGTCCTTATATCCTCGGGCATGGTAATCAATACTAAATCAAGTTCATTGCAGCAGGCAATAACCCGATCATCCACGCTTGGAAGGATCAACCCGATGTAAAAAAGGATAAACCCAACGCTCCCCATTGCTTGATATCTACGGATGTTTTCGCACTGTGCCTCAACATTGTCTGCAATTGTGGCAAACGAGGTAATAATCAGATCATTCCCTTGAAACTCGGTTTTGGAAAATAATTCATCCAACGTGTTGGTAATCCACCCATACTCCAAAACGGTAACTGATTCAACAGGGTTTGACATTCCGGCATGGCCTGCGAGAATAGTTGCGCCATACATAGATGGTAGTTTCATGACATCCGCGACCGTGATCATTCGCATCACCTCCTACAGTAATTAAATACAGGGTTGAGCAAAACTCCGATTTGCTCAAGAAGAAATACAACAAACGGTTCCGCTTAACTTACTCGAACACTATATATTGTGTATCGGTTTTGCAAAACTCACGTTTTGCTCATCCCTATAATTGAAAGTATATCACAGATTTCTTCTCAAAGTACAGCGAAAAAACAAAAGCGTATGGAAATCTTCTATATATTCCTGTATCCAAAGGAAAAGTGGCCTCGATTTGGTGCTGCTCTGCTATATGTTAAATCAGCTGAGCGTACTGCCCGATAGCACTTCAGCCCCACGAGGTAGAAAAGCACGGCAACCGGAAAATGCAGATCCTATTGACAAACTCAATCTGCTCGGTTATAATATACCAGCAGTATATACTACAGGTATATTAGGAGGAATCAATGGAACGTACAGAGACTCAAATGAAGATCCTCGAAGTTGGGAAAAAAGAATTCCTGGAAAAAGGATTTAAGGACGCATCTCTGAATAAAATCGTCGCAGAGGCGGGCTTCACGAAAGGCGCCTTCTACGGCTATTACCCGGATAAGGCCGCGCTTTTTGAAGATCTTGTGGGCGAGGCAGCAAAGGGACTGCTGGAGCAGTTCAAAGCCGCACAGTCCGCCCATTTCGATCTTATCTCCGAGGAAAAGACGAAGGACAGCCTGAAGCTGTCCACTGAGTATTTGCGCGTCTTTGTGGAATATATGTACGCCCATTTTGATGCCTTCAAGCTGATCCTCTGCCGGGCGGAAGGTACGCGCTATGCAAATTTTTTGGAGGAGCTTGTGGAACTGGAGGTAGAGTGCTCAGAGGAATACTACGCACTTCTCCGCAAAAGAGGAAAGCTCTCCGGGAAAATGACAAAGCAGCTTCACCACATGATTACCAGCGCCTATTTTACGGCGGTATGTGAGACGATTGTCCATGATATGCCCAAAGAAGAAGCTGTGCGGTATGTTGAGGAGCTTGCAAAGTTCTTCAACTCTGGCTGGGAAGGCTTGCTCCGGCTGGAATAATACACAATCATACAATCACTTTAATTTTTTACACGCGAGTTAGCCTACTCTAACTGAACAATATAAAATTGGAGGTCATTTATTATGCTTAAAACAGATGCGAAGAAGCTGGAAACAAGGGACTTTATATCGGTGGGCATCTTTTCGCTCATCTATGCTGTGGTGGCGTTTGTGATTGGCGGTGTTGCGCAGATGACGCCGGTCACTTTCCCGTTTATGGCAATGATCGTGGCGCTCTTTACGGGGACAGTTTTCATGCTCTATGTGGCAAAAATACCGAAGAAGGGAGCTCTCTCCATTCTCGGTGTAATCGCGGCGATTTTGCTGTTTGTTACGGGAATGTTCTGGATGATGTCCGTATTCTTCCTGGTTTTCGGCGTGATCGCGGATTTTATCTGCGCTTCCGCTGATTTCAGATCCTTTAAGAAAAACCTGCTGGCCTACTGCGTCATGGCGCTTGCGCCGATGGGGGCATATATTCCAATGGTTGTCATGCCCGCACAGTTTGATGCTTTTATGAAGAATAAAGGTGACTTCTCCTCCTTTGAAGGAGTGATTCATTCGATTGGGGCTACTTGGTGGGCGATCCCCGCAATGATTATCGGGACGATCGTCTGCGCGATCATCGGCGGTCTGATTGGAAAGAAGCTTATGAAAAAACACTTTGAAAAAGCAGGAGTCGTATAAATGAGACTCGACCCACGGACGAAGCTTCTGATTCTCGCGGTCACAAGCGTTTCCGTTTTTATGAATAAAAGCATCGCGGTGGAGTGTGTGCTTGCGGGGATTCCGCTTGTACTTCTGAGCGTTTCCGGCAATCTGAAAAGGATGCTGAAATACGCAGCATTTTTTCTCGCGCTTCTGCTGATCCAGCTTTTTATCGTACCGAGGCTGCCTGTGACTTTCGGCGGAATCGTCTATATGTTTGCAGTGTATATCCGCAAGCTTCTTCCCTGTTTTATGCTGGGCAGCTTTCTGATTGCAACGACAAGCGTAAGTAAATTTCTTGCGGCTATCACAAAGCTCCGATTGTCGAAAGGACTCACGATTGCTCTTGCCATTACGCTCCGTTATTTCCCGACCATGCGGGAAGAGTGGGTCTCCATACGGGATGCCATGGCGCTGCGAGGGATATCAGCGTCCGCGGCCGGGCTGATTAGCCATCCTATACAGACGATGGAGTATGTCTATGTTCCCCTGCTTGTTTCTGCTTCCAGAATTTCGGACGAGATTACGCAGGCAGCGATTACAAGAGGCATCGAGCACACAGGTGAAAGAAGCTGTATAGAGGAAATCGCGTTTTCGTTTGCTGATTTGCTGGTGGTAATTGCTTACGCGGCGCTCGTTGCCGGCATGATATACGCGGGCATGAAAGGGGTGTTTTGATTATGATATCGCTCCAGAATGTCTCTTTTACATACGCTGAGAGCGGGGACGGCGGAGTCGTTGATTTGAACCTTATTATCCGGTCCGGCGAATGCGTGCTGCTTTGCGGACCGTCCGGGTGTGGAAAAACAACGGTTACACGGCTCGCAAACGGACTGATTCCCCATTTCTTCCACGGCAATCTTTCGGGGCAGGTGAGCGTAAACGGTATGGATACACGGGAGACAGAGATTGCTGCGCTATCGGATGCGGTAGGGACGGTTTTTCAGAATCCTCGAACGCAGTTTTTCAATACGGATACGGACAGCGAGATCGTGTTTGGGCTTGAAAATCGGGGCATTCCGCGAGAGGCTCTGCGCTCCCGATTAGATGAACTTACGGAGGAGCTGCATCTTAGCGAGCTCCGGGGTCGAAATATCTTTGAACTGTCCGGCGGCGAGAAGCAGAAGATCGCGTTTTCCAGCGTGTATGCTTCGGCTCCCGATGTCCTTGTGTTTGACGAGCCATCATCCAATCTTGATATGAAGGCCATCGGAGAATTGGCTGATTTGATCCAACAGGCGAAAAAATCAGGAAAGACCATTCTGATCGCAGAGCACCGCATCTGGTATCTGATGGACATTGTGGATCGCGTCGTTTATATGCAGGATGGCCGGATTGCATCGGACATGGAGGCTTCAGCGTTCAAGGCGCTGCCTGAAGCGGATATTCGAAGAATGGGACTGCGTGTCAGAGATCTGTCGGTATCCGAATCGGGCGGTGCGAAAACAATCGCTGCCGATGGATTGCTTTCCGTTCAGAAAATCAGTGTCCGTTTCGGCGGCCGGAATGTATTGAATAATCTCTCTTTTCAGGCAAGCCGCGGAGAAATCATCGCCATTGCGGGCGTCAACGGCGCCGGGAAATCGACCCTCGCCAAAATGCTCTGCGGATTGCAAAAAAACAGCTCCGGCACTGTTTTGTGGGCCGGAAAACCGATGAGTCGGCGGTTGAGACGGAAAAAGGCATACATGGTCATGCAGGATGTGGGGCACCAGCTCTTTACCGACAGCGTGGCGGCGGAATGCGCGCTTGGCATAAAACCTCCGAACAAAGACGAGATTGACTGCGCATTAGAAAAGGTGGATCTGCTGGCGTATAAGGAACGGCATCCCTTGTCTCTTTCCGGCGGGCAGATGCAGCGCCTTGCGGTTGTGGTAAGCGAGATCTGCGGCAAGGAGCTGCTGGTGTTCGATGAACCTACCAGCGGACTGGATCTAAAAAGCATGGAAGAGGTCGGCGCCTTGACACGAAGGCTTGCGACGCAAGGCAAGGTGCTTTTGATCATCACACATGATATTGAGTTTATGATGCGGATTTGCACAAGAATACTGTTCATCCGGGACGGAGAAATCGTAGAGGACCTTTCCGGCGGGCAGAAAGAAAAGATTGTAAGACTTTTGCGAGGTGAGGAATGATGGCGGGAAAAGAAAATTCGGCGATGACGATTCTGATGGATTTTGCGAAGCCGTGCAAAGGGAAACTGATCGGCTCCGTCATACTTGCGATTTTGGGAGCGCTATGCGGCATGATCCCCTACGTTGCGGTGTCTCGGGGGATCATTATGATCTGCCACGAAGACTATGCTTTCAGCAAGTTGGCGTTTCTGGCATTGATTGCTTTTGCGGGCTATCTCGGGCAGGTGTGGTTCGGAACTTTTTCTACAATGAAAAGCCATGAATCTGCCTTTATCATTCTGCGGAATATCCGTATGGCGATAACAGAGAAGCTCTCCCGTGTTCCCATGGGAACGATCCTTGATACGCCGTCCGGGAAATTCAAAACGATCATCGTGGACACCGTGGAAAAGCTGGAGCTTCCGCTGGCGCATATGGTACCGGAGCTCACTGCCAACATCCTAATCCCAATTCTAATGCTCGTTTACCTCTTTAGCCTTGATTGGAGACTCGCGCTGATCTCTCTTGTGACGATTCCGGTGGGCGCCTTCTGCTATATGGGGATGATGAAGGATTACGAGAAGAGATATGCCAGAGTACTTGCCGCCGGGAAAAACATGGATGCCGCAACGGTGGAATACATCGGCGGCATCGAAGTGGTGAAGACGTTCAATCAGGGTGAACGCTCATATAAAAAATACGCCGACGCCGTGGCGGAGAACGAGACCGCCAAAGCGACATGGTTCAAGCAGACCAACGGCTACTATGTGATGGGGCTTTCCATCCTGACGGCAACGCTTGTGGGCGTGCTGCCTTTGGGAAGCTGGCTCTTTATAAACGGAAGAGTCGAAGCGGGTACGCTGATTACCTGCATCATTCTCGCCCTTGGACTCGTAAAACCACTGATTCAGGCATTACAGTACACCGACAGCCTGGCCATGGCGGATTCCACCGTAAAAGAGGTAGGGAATCTTCTGGATGAGCCGGAGCTTGTGCGGCCGACCGAGAGAGCTGTCCTTGCGGACGCCGACGTATCCTTTGATCATGTTACCTTCCGATACAAAGAGACGGAGGTTTTGCATGGAATTTCCTTTGACTGCGCAAAAAACGGTATGACGGCCATTGTGGGTCCCTCCGGCTCCGGTAAATCTACCATTGCACGGCTCATCGCCTCCTTCTGGGAGGCGGAGAGCGGCGACGTCCGTATTGGCAGCGTGGACGTGCGGAACATTCCTCTTCCTCAGATAATGGAGCTTGTCTCATATGTATCACAGGATAACTTTCTGTTCCATCTGTCTATCCGAGAAAATATTCGTATCGGAAAACCGGAGGCCACAGACGCAGAGATCGAAGCAGCGGCAAAAAAAGCGAGCTGTCACGATTTCATCGCCGCTCTGCCGGAGGGCTATGATACGCTGGCGGGCGATGCGGGAAGCCACCTCTCCGGCGGAGAAAGGCAACGAATCGCCATTGCAAGGGCAATCCTAAAGAACAGCCCGATCGTGGTGCTGGATGAGGCCACAGCATTTACCGATCCTGAAAATGAGGCCGTTATTCAAGCATCCATCGCAGGGCTTGTAGCAGGAAAAACTTTAATTGTCATTGCGCACCGGCTGTCTACCATTACAAAAGCAGACAAGATCCTTGTCATGGATAAAGGAAATGTCGCTGCGGAAGGAACTCATGAGGAGCTTCTTGAAACAAGCAATCTATACAAGGAATTGTGGAAAGCCCATATGCAGGGCAAAGATACCGCAGAGGAGGTGGCGTGATGATAGGGTTATTTCAAAGGCTTTTGTTGTTCTCGGGCTTACAGAAGAAGCGTCTTATCCGCTCTTTCCTTGCTTACCTTGTCAGCTCATTCTTTGAGATGATCCCAATCATGGCCATTCTAACGGTGCTCACAGGAATCCTGAAGCAGCTTTCCGGCGATGTTATGCCTGAAAGCACGATCTGGATTTCGCTTGGCATCATGATTGTTTCCATTGTAGGGCGAATTGTATTTGTCAATCTTTCTGCCAATGCCAGAACTCTTGGCAGCTTCGCGTTCGGGTCGGAAAAGCGCATGGAGATCGGCGAACGCCTGAAAAAGGCGCCTATGGGCTATTTCAATGAAAACAGGCTCGGTGATATCACTGCGGCGGTGACGACCACCCTTGGTGATCTGGAGCAGATGTCCGTTACCATTATGGAAAATGTGGCGGGCGGGTTTATCCACGCCATCGTGATTGGCGTTTGGCTTATGATCTATGAGTGGCGGATCGGGCTGATCTCTTTGGCCGGGCTTGCCGTGGCGCTCATTGTTTATTCGTTTATCGGCAAGGTCGGCAGGAAATACGCGCCCCGCCGTCAGGCTGCCCAAGCCGGTCTGGTCACTGCCGTTTTGGAATATGTGCAGGGCATGGGCGTAGTCAAGGCGTTTGGGCTGGCGGAACGCACCGGAAAAGCAGTTGACGCCGCAATTGAGGAAAGCAAAGAGGCAAATATCGTGCTTGAAAAGGCGTTTTCCAAAATGACGGCGCTCTATCAGACGGTATTCAAGCTCGCACGGGCGGCTATTCTGGTTTTTGCGCCCTATCTTCTGGCAGGAGGAAGCATCACGCCGGAGAAGTGCCTGCTGCTTATCGTGTCCAGCTTCATGATCTATGCCACCGTGGAGGTGGCGGGCAGTATGTCCTCCATTGCCCGCGCGGTGGAGGCTTCCCTGGACCGGCTGGATAACATCACGGACATTCCATCCCTGGACGAAAACGGGGCTGATCTTGTGCCGGAGAATTTCAATATCGAAGTGAAGAATATGTCCTTTGGATACGGGGAAAAGGAGGTATTACATCAAATCAGCTTAAGCGTACCCCAGGGAAGCTCCTGCGCCATTGTTGGTCCCTCCGGCGCCGGAAAAACCACGCTGGTCGGTCTGATTGCCCGTTTCTGGGATGTGAAGGAAGGACAGATCACGCTCGGCGGCCGGGATGTGCGGGAATATACCAGCGGCAGCCTTCTAAAGAATTTCGCCATCGTATTTCAGAATGTGTATCTCTTTGAGGACACCGTCGAGAACAATATCCGGTTTGGCAGACCGGACGCAAGCGAGGATGAAATCATAGCAGTCGCAAAGAAAGCCTGCTGCCATGACTTTATCATGACGCTGCCCGATGGCTATCAGACAAAGATCGGCGAAGGAGGCTCCAGCCTCTCCGGCGGGGAAAAGCAGCGAATCTCCATTGCAAGGGCAATTCTGAAGGACGCACCCATCGTCATTTTGGATGAAGCCACAGCCAGCGTGGATCCCGAAAACGAGCAGGAGCTACAAAAGGCCATCCGGGAGCTGACAAAAGGCAAAACGATCCTGATGATTGCCCACCGTCTGTCCACCGTGCGCACGGCAGATCAAATCATCGTGCTGGAGAACGGCAGGATCATTCAACGCGGAAACCATAAGGAGCTGATGCGCGAAGACGGCCTGTACAGGCGCTTTGTGGGAATGCGCAGCCAGGCAATCGGCTGGACGCTGAAAGGAGGGAAAGCACATGGATAGAAGGTTAGACAAAAGATACTTGACCGGAGCGGTATCTGCAATGGAAAAACAGTATGGTGCGGAAAAGACAGACTCAATCATAGAAGATGCATGGAGGCGTTATGCGGAAATCGTGGATGAAAACGCCGACGAGCCGAAAAAGATGTATATGCATACGCGGAAACGCATTTATCCTGCTATTGCCGCCTTTGACGCCATGACGGGCAGCGGAATCTCCCGGGAGGAAGCGGCGGCTTTTCTGAATAGATATTATGAAAAGCGGGCAGCGGGCGTTGGTGCAAAAATCCGAGGGGCAATGAGGATACCGGGCCTGTATAAGCTGATGCCGAAGTTCTTTGCCAAAATGACGAAAAGCTCCTTTGGAGAGGACTGCGGTTTTCGGGCCAATTGGATACGAACGGAGCAAGAGGAAATGTGCTTCGACATGCTGGCCTGCCCCTATCAGGACACCTGTGTGAAATACGGCTGCCCGGAGATTGTGGCCGGCTTTTGCCGCGCGGATGACGAGACCTACGGGCATATGCATCCAAAGCTCAAATGGGGACGGACAAAGACGCTCGGACAGGGCGGAGACTGCTGTGATTTCAGACTGACAATAGAGTAATGACCCTATGAAAAGACTGATGAGATACAAGACCCTCCAATGCTTTCTTGCGGCGCTGATTATGATTGCGTTCCTCGCTCCTGCTGCATATGCATCCGGTACACCGGACGCATATGAGGCAAGCGCAAACGCTGTTTCCGAAAAATATATTGGCAAAACGGTTCCAGGCGCGTGTGTCGTAATTTCGGAGCATGACAATACGGTATTTGCGAAGGGGTATGGCTTTGCTGATTTGGAGAACAATACGGCCATGGACCCGGAGACCACGGTTTTTGAATGGGGTTCCATATCAAAGACCTTTGTGTGGGTCAGCGTGATGCAGCTTGTTGAGGATAGGAAAATCGATCTGGAAACGGATATCCGCACCTATCTGCCGGACGGCTTTTTGAAAAATCTGCGATTCGCTGAGCCGGTTACTTTACTTCACCTGATGAACCATACGGCAGGATTTGAGGAAGAACTGCTGGATTTGCGCTATTACAGCGCGAGTGAGGAAATTCCCTTCAAAGAAGTACTATCTGCGCACCAGCCCAAGCAGGTCTATCCGCCGGGAACCGTCAGCGCCTATTCCAATTACGGCGCGGCACTTGCAGCGTTGATCGTGGAGGAAGCCAGCGGCCAAAGCTATAAGGATTATATCAAAGAACATATTCTTTTGCCTCTGGGTATGACGCATACCTCTGTCGGTCCCTTTTGGATGGATGTGGATGGACTCCTTGATCACAAGGCGAAGGGTTATTCTTATACCGGAAAAGGATTTCGGCGGGAGGATGAGATGCACCTCCGCATGTATCCTGCAGGAGCCATGAATGGCACAGCCGCAGACCTGCTTCTGTTTGCCGAGTGGCTGGCAAAAGCGCCAGGAGAGGAGACACGACTCTTCAAAAGCCCGGAAACAAAGGAGCGGTTGTTTAAAGAGACATGGTGTTCCTATGGGGCAAACGCCGGACTTTCTCATGGCTTCTGGCAGTATGCGAATCATCCCGGAATACTCGGGCATGAGGGTGGGACCTATGGCTTCAAGACGCAGTTTTGGGTGGAACCGGAAGCTGAACGTGCAATCCTAATCCTGACCAATGTGATGGAAACGGATTACTGCTCCGCCATCATGGAGGCAGTCATCGAGCAGGATGCGCGACCGCCGAAGCAGGAAGTAGGGTCACGTGACTTCTCTATGCTATTTGGTGACTATCTTCCGGCACGATCCGCATGGTCATATGCAGGCAAGATACAGGCGCGAATGCAAATAATCCAAATCTCAAAAGAGGGAGAAGAAAATCTCCGGCTGAAAACGCCCCTTTCCGATAAGGATTTACTGTACGAGCCTGTGGGAGAATATAAGTTCTACTGTGCCGAGGCGATCCCGGAGGAAAGAAGCCTTGCTTTCTCTGTATCGGACGGTAGGGTGACGAGCATGACGTTCCGACTGGCTCATGACTATGTTCCCGCAGGACCTCTAAACGGCTTTGCCGGCAGCTTTCTGTCATTGGGAAGTTATATCCTGCTGACGGTCCTGTGGCTTGCCATTCTGATCGTATTGGGCTCAAAGATCGTTTGCAAACGCAGCTCTTTTCAATGGCAAAGGATTATACTTCCCATATGTGGGCTCATTCCTGGTGCGGCGGGGATTGCCGGAATGCTCCATTGGTTTTCTCTTTACACAATTATTTCGACGGAGCTGAACATAGTAGCAGGTGTAGGAATTGCAGCGGCCATCTGCGGGTTTTTCACGGGAATCAGCCATGCCGTAAAGAGAAAAACCAGAGCATCGGTACTTACGATTATTTTATTTGCATTGCAAATTATATCTGCGTGGATGCTCGGATTCTTAACAGTAGTATAAATTAACAGAAAACGGAGGAATGGATTTATGGACGAAAAGAAAAAGTGGACGGTTAAGGATGTTATTACAACGGTATTGCTCTCCGCAGTACTGATTGTCATCCAGCTCGTCGTCAACATGGTCTGCATGGCCAACGACTTTGTCAGCATGGTGCTGTCGGTGGGGATCACCA
>ENA-OVGC01002686-OVGC01002686.1-human-gut-metagenome-genome-assembly--contig:-NODE-2686-length-11643-cov-6.762599_pt1 | contig 11643 bp, 6 predicted proteins | sample MGYA00237768_ERZ505415 | MGnify/ENA primary metagenome ERZ505415 (study PRJEB26158, sample SAMN06016382) | human gut metagenome | biome: human gut; feature: ankylosing spondylitis patient; material...
CCGAAGGGCAAGAATCGGACGCAGGAGATCGACATTTACTACAAGGGTATCGGAGTCTTGGAAATGTCAAAAGTCACGGCATCAACGGAAAAATGAGAAAACGGTACAGCTGAAGCTATACCGTTCTCTCTTTCCTCACGATGTTTTCTTATCGGGAGCTGCCTTCTGCAGCCCGGTTTTTTGCAGCATTATAAAATTATGTTAACCAGCATACAGAGCAGCACGCCGATCATTGTCGGGATTGCCGCTGCCAGAAGCGTCCACCGGAAACTGCCCGTTTCGCGCTTGATGGAAAGCAGCGTTGTGCTGCATGGCCAGTGAAATACACAGAAAATCAGACAACACAGCGCTGTTTTCGCTGTGATTCCACTGGCAGCCAGAAGTGCCGCAGCCTCAGCCCCCTGTGCATCCCCAAGCACACTCTGCTGCGTCAGCAGCATCAAAATGACCGGAATCGCCAGTTCGTTGGCTGGCAGCGCAAATAAAAAGCCCGTCAAAATCACTCCGCTCATTCCCAACAGCCGCCCCACTCCATCCAGTGCGCCGGAAATCCACAGCAATAAGCTTTTCCCGTTCACCTGCCACGCGCCAAGCGCCCATAAAAGCAGCCCCGTCGGTGCCGCAACCATCACGGCACGGGAAAGCACATGCAGTGTCTTCCCCAAAACTGCGTCGTTCAGAATTTTTTTCAGCTGCGGCCGTCGATATGCGGACATCTCCAATACAAATGGCATGCCGGTTTCCCTGTTCAATCTCTTGCTGAGCAGAGAAGACACCAGAAACGTTCCGCCCGCGCCCATACAGACCGCCGCCGTCAATACCAGCGCCAGCAGAAGACTGTTTTCGCGCCCCAGCAGAACCGCTCCCATCGCCAGGAGCATCGGGAACCGTCCGTTGCACGGCATCATCGCGTTCGTGCAGACCGCCGTCAGCTTCTCCGCCCGCGTCGGCATAATCCTGCACCCCGTTACCCCAACTGCATTGCATCCGAGACCCATACAGATCGTCAGTGCCTGGCGGCCGGAGGTGCCGCAGCGGGCGAAAATGTGGTCAGTCAGGAAGGCTGCACGCGGCAGATATCCGGCGTCCTCCAGGACAGAAAACAGGAAAAAGAAGATCGCCGCAGGCGGCAGCATCACAGCGGTGACGCGCGCCGCCGTTGCATAGACACCGTTGATCAGCGCATCCGCAAGCCAGTGCGGCCAGCCCGAACAGGCTTGGAGCAGAACCCGCTGCAGCCAGTCAAAACCGCTTTGCAGCCAGACGGAGAAAACGTTGCTTCCCTCCAGCGTCAGCCAGAACAGCACGGCCAGCAGAATCATAAATACGGCTGCACCGGTATATTTCCCCGTCAGGAGCCGGTCTATCCGAATACTGCGCTGTGTCCTGCCGCTGTCTCCTGATTGCACGACCTTCCCCGCAAGCTGCCGGGCATGGCGAACGCAGTCCGCAGGCGCAGAGTGCTCCGGCAGGTGCGGCGTGAGCGTGATGTAGCCATCCATCACATCGCGGATCGTCTGCCGCAGCCGACGGATATCCTTCGCGTCGCTTGCACATGTACCGACGACCGGAACCCCCAGCAGGATTTGCAGCGCATGAAGATCGATCCGGATTCCTCTTGCCTGCGCTTCATCCATCAGATTGACGCAGACGATCAGCTTTTCACACCGCGACATCAGCTGAAGTGCAAGCGACAGGCTCCGAGCAAGGCACGTCGCATCACAGACGGCGATCACACAGGCGTCTGTATGCGCGTGCAGATATTCCGCCGCAATGCGTTCCTCCTCCGACCCGGTTTTCAGCGAGTATGCGCCCGGAAGATCCGTCACGGCATATGCCTGCGCGGCATAGGAATATGTGCCGTGCGCTACCGCGACTGTCTTCCCCGGCCAGTTTCCCGTATGCTGATGCAGCCCGGTCAGCGCGTTGAAAATGCTGCTTTTGCCGACGTTCGGGTTTCCGGCCAGCGCAATGGCGCGGAGCGCGGGTTCGTTCCGGCTCATCTGGCTGCCTCCACAATGATCTGCGCCGCATCCTTTTTCCGCAGTGCAAACACTGCTCCGCCCACCGCATATGCCGCAGGCGACATATGCGGCGCGCAATACAGGCAGCTGAGTTCCGTTTCAGGCAGCAGTCCCAGCTCCTCCATACGCGCCTTGGCCTCGCCCGGCATCAAAATCTCGCGTAGGACACCATATTCCCCCGGCCGCAGCGCATCCAGTCCCATCCGCCGCTTTTCCATGGGCGCACTCCCCTTTCTGTTCCTCTGGTTTCTAATCCAGAATATACAGAAAAGCACGGTTTTGTGACAACCCCATTGTGTTTGGCTGCGCCGCGTGGTATACTGACAGGAAATCACACTTGAGGTGCGCCATGCTTCACAATTATCACACGCACACGTTCCGCAACCATCACACGGTCGGTACGGAGCGCGAATATATCGAATCCGCCATCAAAAACGGCTTCCAGACGCTCGGCTTTTCCGAGCATGCGCCATATCGGTTCCCGGATGGCCATGTTTCCTATTTTCATATGTTCCCTGAGGATTTAAACGACTATATCCAGACGCTTCTGACGCTCAAGGCAGAATACGCCGGCCGCATCGAGATTCTGATTGGCTACGAGGCGGAGTATTATCCCAGGTTTTTTGACGATCTGCTTGCGCGCATCACGCAGTATCCCGTCGACTATCTGCTGCTCGGTCAGCACTATATCCACAACGAGATCGACGGTGTTTATGTCTATGAGCCAACGGATGATCCTGAGATTTTGAAAGTTTATGTAAACCAATGCATTGCAGGACTGGATACCGGGCTGTATACCTATCTGGCGCACCCGGATCTGATTCAGTTTACCGGCTCCGAATCGATCTACCGGCGGGAAATGGAACGGCTGTGTCTGGCTGCGAAGGAACGGAATATTCCGCTGGAGCTGAACCTGTTGGGGCTGCGCGCGAACCGGGCGTACCCCTCCGCACGCTTTTTCCAGATCGCAAAGGACTGCGGCAGCACGATCGTCGCCGGGATCGACGCGCACGACCCAGATTGCTTCTTCCAGCCCGAAACATTTGCGCCTTATCAGGCATTTGTGGCGGAGTGCGGGCTCACCGTAACGGATTCGATCACGCTCCGGCCTGTCCGGCGCTGACCAGTCAATAAAAGAACAGCCGCGTGGGAACACTCCCGCGCGGCTGTTCTTCTCAAATCGTATCCAGAATCAGCTGGAAGACCGCATCGGCGGCCTGTTCGCGGATCTGGGCGCGGTCGCCGGACAGGTGCAGCTCCTTACAGAAGGAGAAGCCTGCCGTGTCGACGGCGATGTAGACGAGGCCGACCGGACGGCCCGTGCCGTCCCCATCCGGCCCTGCAAGACCCGTTACAGACACGGCGCAGTCCGTCATAAGGCGTTCGCGTGCGCCGCGTGCCATTTCATGCGCTGTTTCGCGGGAAACGGCAGTGCAGACGTCAAGCGTCTCCTGCTCCACGCCGAGCAGACGGTGCTTGATTTCATTTACATAACTTATCACGCCGCCCTTATATACGGCAGACGCGCCCGGCACATCAGTCAGCAGCTTGCCGATCAGGCCGCCAGTGCAGGATTCTGCCGTAGCAAGCGTCAGCTCCTGCTCCTTCAGGCGCTTGACGACGGCCTCAGCCCCTGTGTTCATCTTCATAATACCGGATCTGGGTCTTTTCCGTGTTGGCAATCGCGCGGGCGATCAGGCCCTCCACGTCCAGCTTCTGCTCCTCGGCCTCGACCTGCGCGAGAACCGGCTTTGTCTTCGGATGCTTGGGCGTAAAGACGGTGCAGCAGTCCTCATACGGGAGAATGGAGGTATCCAGCGTCCCGATACGGCGGGCGACGGTAACGATCTCCTCCTTATCCATGCCGATGAGCGGATGGAAGATTGGCATATGGACGACCGCGCCGGTCACGGCCATGGCGTCCATGGTCTGGGACGCGACCTGACCGAGATTTTCGCCGGTGACAAGGCACTTCGCGCCGTGGTCGCGGCCGATGGCCTCTGCAATGCGCATCATAAAGCGGCGCATGATGATCGTGAAGTATTCCTCACGGCAGTGGTCGCGGATGGCCTCCTGAATTTCGGTAAAGCCGACGATATCAACGGTCATGCGGCCGCAGAACTTCGTCATGATGTGCGCCAGCTCCAGAACCTTTTCCTTGGCAAGCTCCGAGGTGTACGGGTACGAGAAGAAGTGGATGCATTCGATCTCCACGCCGCGCTTGGCGATCATGTAACCCGCGACCGGGGAATCGATGCCGCCGGAGAGCAGGACTGCCGCGCGTCCGCCAGTGCCCGTCGGCAGGCCGCCTGCGCCGGGGACGGACGGGCCGTGGACGTAGGCCGCCGTCTCGCGGACCTCGATATTGACGGTATAGTCGGGGTTGTGGACGTCGACCAGAACGTTCGGGAATTCCTCTGCCAGCCGTCCGCCGATCTCCTGCGAGATCTGGATGGAGTTCAGCGGGAAGCGCTTATCCGAGCGCTTGGATTCGACCTTGAAGCTTTTGGCTGCGGACAGCTCATCGCCCAGATACTCGCAGACGGCGTTAAACATGGCGTCGAGATTTTTTTCGCAGGCACGGCAGCGGCACATCTGGGCCACGCCGAAGATCGTGCCGCAGGCCTCCCACGCGCCGTCCAGATCGCAGTCCTCGGTCAGCGGCTCGACATAGAGCGTCGACTGGACGATATTGACCTTGAATTCGCCGAATTTCGCCATGCGGCGGCGGGTGACGGTCTTGAGCTTATCCTCAAAGACGCGGCGGTTCTGTCCCTTCAGGACGATCTCGCCCAATTTCAGTAAAAAAAGTTCTTTCATGATATGTGTCCTATTCTATAAAAGTGAATTTGGTTTTATAAAATTATCTTGCGTTTTCTCCGCCGAGCTGGAAGGAGCGGTACTGGACAGCCTCGGCGATGTGTTCGGGGCGAATCTGGTCGCTGCCGGCAAGATCGGCGATGGTTCTTGCGACCTTCAGCACACGGTCATAGCTGCGGGCCGTCATGCCGAGCGCGTCGAACGCCTGCTTCATAAGGGCGGTGCAGTCCTCGTCCAGCTGGCAGAACGTGCGCAGCTGCGCGGGCTGCATATAGGCGTTGCAGCGAGTCGACGTGCCGCTGTAGCGTGTGTTCTGGATGCTTCTTGCCGCGTCGACTCTGGCCTTGATGGCGGACGACGGCTCCGCCTCTGACCGGGAGCGCAGCTCGTCAAACTTGACGGAGCTGACCTCGACGATCATGTCCACACGGTCGAGCATCGGGCCAGAAATGCGGCTTAAATACCGGTCGACCGCTGCCTGTGAGCAGGTGCACCGGCCGCTGGGGTCGCCGTACCAGCCGCAGGGGCAGGGATTCATGGCACAGACCAGCATGAACTCGCACGGGAAGGTCTGCGAGCCCTGCACCCGGGAAATGGTGACCTGTCCGTCCTCAAGCGGCTGGCGCATGGATTCGATGGCGTCCCGGCGGAACTCCGGCAGCTCGTCGAGGAACAGCACGCCCTTGTGCGCAAGGGAAATCTCGCCGGGCCGGACATTCGCCCCGCCTCCGGCCAGTGCAGCTGCGGAGACGGTATGGTGCGGGCTGCGGAACGGACGCGATTCGATGAGCGGATGATCCGGGCGCAGAAGACCCATGACGGAATAGATCTGCGTGACGTCCAGCTGCTCCTGCCGCGTCATATCGGGCAGGATGGACGGCAGGCGCTTTGAGAGCATACTCTTGCCGGAGCCGGGAGGGCCTACCAGAAGAATATTATGCCCGCCTGCCGCCGCAATTTCAAGGGCGCGCTTTGCATTTTCCTGCCCTTTTACATCCTTGAAGTCCAAAAGCTGCTGTGTTTTGTGCTCCGGCTGCCAGATGGGCGCGGGATCGATCGGCGTCTGGCCGGTCAGGTGCGCGGTCAGCTGCCGGATGTCCTTTACGCCGTAGACGGCCAGACCGCCAGCCAGCGTGGCCTCGCGCGCGTTATCCTCCGGGACGTACAGCTCCTCATAGCCGAGCCGCTTCGCGGCCAGCGCCATCGGCAGGACGCCGGGAACGGCGCGCAGCGCCCCCTCCAGACTCAGCTCACCGAGGAACGCGCAGCGTTTCTTCGGAAGCTTTACCTGCTCGGAGGCAGCCAGAATAGACAGGAGGATCGGCAGATCGTAGAGCGTGCCGGATTTCTTCGTACCCGCCGGAGCGAGGTTCACGATGATGCGGCTGACCGGGAACCGGAAGCCGCAGTTTTTGATCGCGGCGCGCACGCGTTCGCGCGCCTCCTTGACGGACGCGTCCGGCAGACCGACCAGATCGAACGCCGGAAGCCCCGTACCGATGTAGCATTCCGTCTGCACCTCGTATCCGTTGACGCCGGACAGGCCGAGCGAGAGCACCTTACTGAGCATCTGCATCCCTCCGCTTTTTTCTTCTCCCCTATCATAGCGCATTTCACGTCAAAAACCAACAGGTTTTTCAAAACTTGCCGGAATGCGCGGCAGATTTTCGAAAGATTTCCGCCAAATCCAAAAAGGTTATCTCAAATTTGATTTACATTGACAAGAAAATGTGATATAGTCATTATGCATGAATATGTAATTACTTTTAGGAGGTAATTGTTTTGGTTCGTAAATTCAAAACCATGGACGGCAATAATGCCGCGGCTCACGTATCCTATGCGTATACCGAAGTCGCCGGTATTTATCCCATTACGCCGTCCTCCCCGATGGCGGACTTTGTCGACCAGTGGTCTGCTGCAGGTCTGAAGAACATCTTCGGCACCCGCGTCAAGGTTGCCGAGATGCAGTCTGAGGCCGGTGCGGCCGGTACGGTTCACGGCTCCCTCGGCGCAGGCGCTCTGACGACCACCTATACGGCGTCTCAGGGTCTGCTGCTGATGATCCCGAATATGTACAAGATCGCGGCGGAGCAGCTGCCCTGTGTGTTCCACGTCTCGGCTCGTACCGTCTCGACCCATGCGCTGAACATTTTCGGCGATCATTCCGACGTCATGGCCTGCCGTCAGACCGGCTTCGCCATGCTCTGCGAGACCAACCCGCAGGAAGTCATGGATCTGTCCCCCGTCGCACATCTTTCCGCGATCGAGGGCAAGGTTCCGTTCCTGAACTTCTTTGACGGCTTCCGTACCTCCCACGAGATCCAGAAGGTCGCCTGCTGGGATTACGCCGATCTCAAGGAAATGTGCAACATGAAGGCTGTCGAGGAGTTCCGTCAGCACGCGCTGAACCCGGAGCATCCCGCTGCCCGCGGCTGCCACGAAAACGGCGATATCTTCTTCCAGCACCGTGAGGCCTGCAACCGGTACTATGACGAGCTGCCCGCAGTCGTCGAAAAGTACATGGGCAAGGTCAACGAGAAGCTCGGCACGAACTATCAGCTGTTCAACTACTACGGCGCTCCCGACGCTGACCGCGTCATCATCGCGATGGGTTCCATCAACGACGTTGCTGAGGAAGTCATCGACTACATGAACGCGCACGGCGAGAAGGTCGGCCTGGTCAAGGTCCGCCTGTACCGTCCGTTCTGCGCAGACAAGCTGGTTGCGGCTATCCCGGCTACCGCCAAGAAGATCGCAGTCCTCGACCGCACGAAGGAGCCCGGCTCTCTGGGCGAGCCTCTGTACATGGACGTTGTGACCGCTCTGGCCAACGCAGGCGTCAAGGCGACCATCATCGGCGGTCGCTACGGCCTCGGTTCCAAGGATACGCCTCCTGCTTCCATCTTCGCCGTTTACAACGAGCTGAAGAAGGATGAGCCGAAGCACGAGTTCACCATCGGCATCGTCGACGACGTGACGAACCTGTCCCTCGAAGAGGACAAGAACTGCCCGAACACCGCCGCGGAAGGCACCATCGAGTGCAAGTTCTGGGGTCTGGGCGGCGACGGCACCGTCGGCGCGAACAAGAACTCCATTAAGATCATCGGCGACCATACCGACAAGTATGTGCAGGCCTACTTCCAGTACGACTCCAAGAAGACCGGCGGCGTTACCATCAGCCATCTGCGCTTCGGCGACAAGCCCATCAAGAGCCCGTACTACATCAACAAGGCCGACTTCGTTGCCTGCCACAACCCGTCCTACATCACGAAGGGCTTCCCCATTGTCCGTGACGTCAAGCCGGGCGGCGTGTTCATGATCAACTGTCAGTGGACGCCGGAAGAGCTGGCCCATCATCTGGATGCCGCTTCCAAGCGCTACATTGCCAAGAACAACATTCAGCTCTACACCATCAACGCCATCGATCTGGCGCAGTCCATCGGCATGGGCAAGCGCACCAACACCATCCTTCAGTCCGCGTTCTTCTCTCTGGCAAAGGTCCTGCCGGAAGCGGACGCCATCCAGTATATGAAGGAAAAGGCCACGCAGTCCTACTCCAAGAAGGGCATGGACGTCGTCGAGATGAACCACAAGGCCATCGACGCCGGCGCTACCGCCTATGTGAAGATCGACGTTCCCGCTGCCTGGGCCAACGCAGAAGACGTTGTCGCCCAGCACAACCTCGAGGGCAAGCCTGAACTGGTCAAGCAGGTCAAGAACATCCTCTTCCCGGTCGACAAGATGGACGGCGATTCCCTGCCCGTCTCCACGTTCGTCGATCATGTCGACGGCCAGTTCGAGCTGGGCGCTGCCGCTTACGAAAAGCGCGGCGTTGCCGTTGCCGTTCCGGAATGGGATTCTGCAAAGTGCATCCAGTGCGGCAACTGCGCATATGTCTGCCCGCACGCCACCATCCGCACGGTCGCTCTGACCGATGAGGAAGCCAAGAACGCACCCGCAGCCGCCAAGATCGTCCCGGTCAAGGCCGGTAAGGGCAAGGGCGTTTATCAGTTCACAATGGCCATTTCTCCGCTCGACTGCATGGGCTGCGGCGTCTGCGTCGGTGCCTGCCCCGAAAAGGTTCAGGCTATCAAGATGGTTCCGCAGGAAACGCAGCTGGATCAGCAGGACGTTTTCGATTACTGCGTGAACAAGGTCTCCGAGAAGAAGGAGCTTCAGACTGCCGACGTCAAGGGCAGCCAGTTCCGCAAGCCGCTGCTTGAGTTCTCCGGCTCCTGCGCAGGCTGCGCCGAGACGAGCTACGCACGCCTCGTCACCCAGCTGTTTGGCGACAAGATGTATATCTCCAACGCCACCGGCTGCTCCTCCATCTGGGGCAACCCGGGCGCTACCAACCCGTACTGCACGAATGCCGAGGGCAAGGGCCCCGCATGGTGCAACTCCCTGTTCGAGGACAACGCGGAGCACGGCTTCGGCATGTACCTCGGCCAGAAGGCCATCCGCGACAGCCTGATTGAGAAGACCAAGGCTCTGATCGCTGTCGAATGGACGAACGCCGACCTCAAGGCCGCTGCGCAGAAGTACCTCGACACCGTCAACGATCTGGAGGCCAACGCTGCCGCCACCAAGGCGTATGTCGCGGCTCTGGAAGAGAACGTTACGACCGTCGACGAGCTGGCACAGGTCCCGCAGTTTGCCGAGCACGCTGCCGAGCTCAAGGCCAAGGGCGAAAAGTACTGCGACTGCGACGCCTGCGCACTTGGCGCAGACATCCTGTCCAAGAAGGATTACCTCAGCAAGAAGTCCGTCTGGATCTTCGGCGGCGACGGCTGGGCTTACGACATCGGCTTCGGCGGCGTCGACCATGTCCTCGCTTCCGGTGAAGACGTCAACATCTTCGTCTTCGACACCGAGGTCTACTCCAACACCGGCGGTCAGTCCTCCAAGGCAACCCCCACCGGCGCGGTGGCACAGTTCGCCGCCGGCGGTAAGCCCACCGGCAAGAAGGACCTGGCACAGATCGCCATGACCAACGGCAACGTCTATGTGGCCCAGGTGGCCATCGGCGCCAACCCCGCCCAGACCCTGCGGGCCCTGCGGGAAGCTGAGAGCTATGACGGTCCCTCCCTCATCATCGCCTATGCCCCCTGCATCAACCACGGCCTGAAGGCTGGTATGAACCGCTCCATGCCGGAGATGAAGAAGGCAGTCCGGGCTGGTTACTGGAACCTGCTGCGGTTCGATCCCCGTCTGGCTGCCGAGGGCAAGAACCCCCTGCAGATCGACAGCGCAAAGCCCAACGAGGATTACCAGGCCTTCCTGAGAGGTGAGGTCCGCTATGCCTCCCTGAGCATGAAGAATCCCGATCATGCGGCTCAGCTCTTCGCCGAATCCGAGAAGAACGCCCTGAACCGTTATGACAGTCTGATCCAGAGACGCAACAGTCTGGAGCCGAAGGAGGGACTGGCGAAATGATTAACAACGTAAGAGAAAGAAACCCCATGCCGGAGCAGCCCCGTGAGGTCCGCTGCACCAACTTCAACGAAGTGGCACTGGGTTATACCGAGGCAGACGCCATCCGCGAGGCCATGCGCTGCCTGAACTGCCGCAAGAAGCCCTGCGTCCAGGGCTGCCCCATCCACCAGCAGATCCCCGAGTTCATCGCCCGGGTGGCGGAAGGTGACTTTGAGGGCGCCTATGACATCATCACCGTACGCAGCACCATGCCCTCTATCTGCGGCCGTGTCTGCCCCCAGGAGCAGCAGTGTGAGAAGAACTGCGCCCACGCCCTGAAGGGCGAGGCCGTGGGTATCGGCCGTCTGGAGCGGTTCGTGGCCGACTGGCACGCCGCCCGTCATCCCGTGGAAGTGCCCCAGGTGGAGAAGAAGGGCAAGAAGGTGGCTGTCATCGGCTCCGGCCCTGCCGGCATCGCCTGCGCTGGCGACCTGGCTCTGCTGGGCTATGACGTGACCGTGTTTGAGAAGCTGGCTTACGCCGGCGGCATCCTCACCTACGGCATCCCCCGTTTCGTTCTGCCCGCAGAAGTGGTGGACCGGGAGATCGAGAAGCTGAAGCTGGCCGGGGTGGAGATCGTCACCAGCAGCCCCGTGGACAAGGACAAGAGCGTGGACGACCTGTTCGCAGCCGGCTACGAGGCCGTGTTCGTGGGCAACGGTGCCGACGTGCCCCAGACCCCCGCTGGCCTGGACACCAGCCTGGAAGGGGTTTGGACCGCCAACGACTACCTCAAGCAGGTGAACATGAATCCCGACGGCCTGCCCGACAACATCAAGAACGCCAAGCGCGTGCTGGTGGTGGGCGGCGGCAACGTGGCCGTGGACGCAGTGCGCTGCGCCCGCCGTCTGGGTGCGGAGACCATCATGGTCTATCGTCGTACCATTAAGGAGGCTCCCGCCCGCCGGGACGAGATCGCTCACACCTTTGACGAGAACATCGAGATCCGTGAGCTGACCAATCCCGTGGAGTGCTACAGCATGAACGGGGTGCTCACCGGCGTGCGGTGTGAGAAGATGATGCTGGGTGATCCCGACGAGTCCGGCCGCCGCCGTCCCGTCAGCAGCGGTGAGTACTTCGACTTCCCCTGTGACAACCTGATCATCGCCACCGGTACCTCCTACAGCGAGGACGTGGTGGATACCACCAAGGGCATCGACAAGGACCAGTGGGGCGGTATCGCCGTAGACGAGAGCGGCAAGACCAGCCGTCCCGGCGTGTTCGCCGGCGGTGACGCCGTCACCGGCCCCCAGACCGTGGTCAAGGCCATGGGCGCGGGCAAGCTGGCTGCTGTGAGCATCGACGAGTACCTGTCCAAGAAGTA
>ENA-OVGC01002689-OVGC01002689.1-human-gut-metagenome-genome-assembly--contig:-NODE-2689-length-11640-cov-10.513509_pt1 | contig 11640 bp, 9 predicted proteins | sample MGYA00237768_ERZ505415 | MGnify/ENA primary metagenome ERZ505415 (study PRJEB26158, sample SAMN06016382) | human gut metagenome | biome: human gut; feature: ankylosing spondylitis patient; material...
CGCCCCTACGAATCGGGCTTCTCCGTTCGGAGAAGCTTTTTTATTTTCCGCTAAAAAGCTTATTCAGCAGATAGACCCCCAGCACCAGCGCGCCGAGGACGAGGAAGATCCCCGCCATACCGGCGCAGAGCATCGAGAGGGTGACGGGCAGCAGAGCAGTTGACATGGCGCAAGCCTCCTTATACATAACCGTTCATCAGGGTCAGGATCAGGCCGCCGGCGATGACCGATGCAATCTGGCCAGAGACATTGACGCTGATCGAGTACATCAGCAGGAAATTCTGGTTGTCCTCGGCCAGACCCATCTGGTTGACAACACGGCCGCTCATCGGGAAGGCGGAGATGCCCGCCGCGCCGATCATCGGGTTCAGCTTCTTGCCCTCGGGCAGGAAGAGGTTGAGCAGCTTGGCAAAGAAAACGCCGCCCGCCGTGTCAAAGACAAAGGCCACCAGACCCAGCGCAAGGATCAGCAGGGTGTCGGGGCGGACAAACTTGTCGGCGGTCATCTGCCCGGCCACGGTCAGGCCCAGCACAATCGTGATAAGGTTTGCCAGCACATTCTGGGCTGTCTCGGACAGGGCGTTCAGCACGCCGCACTCGCGCAGCAGGTTGCCGAACATCAAAAAGCCGACCAGCGCCACGCTGGCGGGTGCGACCAGCCCGGCCAGCACAGTGACCACAATCGGGAACAAAATTTTGGTGGTTTTGCTCACGCTGCCCTTCTGGTAGGGCATACGAATCAGACGCTCCTTTTTGGTGGTGCAAAGGCGGATGACCGGCGGCTGCACGATGGGAACCAGCGCCATATAGCTGTAGGCCGCCACCATGATAGCGCCCAGATACTTGCTGCCCAGCGTGTTGGCGACAAAGATGGCCGTGGGGCCGTCTGCCGCGCCGATAACGGCGATGGAGGCTGCGTCAGGCAGGTCGAAGAACAGCCCCGCCAGCACTAGTGTGACAAAGATGCCCAGCTGCGCCGCCGCGCCGAACAGCATCAGCCACGGCTTTTCCAGCAGCGGGCCGAAGTCGATCATGGCACCGATGCCGATGAAGAGCAGCAGCGGGAACAGCTCGTTGGACATGCCTGCTTCAAACAATGCAGAGATGGGGCCGACCGTATCCCCCTGCGTGATGGCACCCGAGAGGGGCAGGTTGACCAGAATGGCACCAAAGCCCATGGGCAGCAGCAGGCTCGGCTCCATCTTTTTGGCGATGGCAAGGTAGATGAGCAGCGCACCGATGCCCCACATCACCACCATCTGCCAGGTCAGATTCCCAAAATTGGAAAAGAGACTGGCGAATGTGTTCAGAAGATCCATATTTATTTTTCCTCCTTGTGTTCCTGTGCCGGGCAAGAAAAAAGAGACCCCTGCCACAGCACTCTGTCTGTGACAAAAGTCTCAAGCCAACACATGACATCGGGCATTTCTGCCGTGATGACGCTGCCATGCAGCACCCCGCAGGCCCTGCGGGATGCCCTTTACTCCCTTTTATCGATTCTAATTAAATCAGAATGCAGTCTCCTCTGTCAAGGGGTTCCTGCATTTCTTTGCCAAACTTTGCTTCAGCGCTCAAACGTTGTGCTGAGGGTGGTCTCCCAGGTCTGGCCGGGGGCAAGGCAGGCGGCAGCGGCGCGCTGGCTCCACTCCTGGGTGTCGGTCTGGGCACCGGGCAGGGAGTGCCACGGCTCAATGCAGACAAAGCGCACTGGCTTTGCCGGAGCCGACCAGATGAGGGTGTAGGGGTAGCCCTCCACATTGCAGACGATCCCCTTGCCGGTGTCCTTTTCGTAGATGCCCAGCGTGCGGCTGCGCAGACCGGCCATGCAGAAGCTGTCGTTCTCAAACAGATCGTCTGTCAGGGGGATGCTCTGCTCGTTCTTCCACCGGTAACCGCACTTGCCGGTCAGCAGACCGTTGGGGTAAGCGTCCAGGATCATCGGGCTCTCCGGCTGGTCGAAGCGGAACTCGTAATCGGTGGTGGTGTGCTTGTCATCAAAGGGGATGCGGAACGCCGGGTGGTAGCCGATGCCGAACTGCAGCTCCTCGGCGGCATCGGCAGGGTTGGTGACGGTCAGGGTGTGGTGCACCGTCCTGCCCTCCAGCTGGAAGGTGCTGGTCAGAATAAAATCAAACGGGAAGCGCTCTGCCTTGCTCTTTTCATCCGAGCGCAGCTCCAGCCGGATGGTGTCACCCTCGGCGCAGAGCAGGGTGTGCTCCACGTCCCGGGCAAAGCCGTGCTGACCGCCGGGGTAGGTCTTGCCCTTATGGGTAAAGGCCCCGCCGGTCAGCTTGCCCGTCCAGGGGAAAAGGATGGGGGCATGGCGCTTCCAGACAGCCGGGTCGGCCTGCCAGAGCATCTCCTGCCCGGCGGCATTTTTCAGGCTGACTGCTTCGGCACCATGGGTATCCACGGTCAGGGTCAGAAATTCGTTGTGAATGGTTGCCTGCATGATTCATCTCTCCTTTTTATCTGTTGACGATGTGCTCGCCGTTTCCTTCCAGCCAGGTGCGCAGGTTCCGGGTGGTAATGTCCATCAGGTTCTGCAAAGCCTCCCGGGTCGTCCACGCAATGTGCGGTGTGAGGATAGCGTGGGGTTCTGCCCGCAGGGGGCTTTCCTGAGGCAGAGGCTCGGTGACAAAGGCATCAGCCCCGTAAAAGCCCAGCTGACCGCTGTGGAGAGCCGCTGCCACGGCCTCCTCATCCACCAGCGCGCCCCGGGCCGTGTTGAGCAGAATGGCCCCGGGCTTCATCTTCGCCAGCGCCTCCGCGTTGACAAGGCCCCGGGTCTGGGGCGTGGCCGGGCAGTGCAGGCTGAGGATATCGCACCGCCTCAGCAGGGTATCATAATCCACGAACTCCACACCGTCAGCGGCGTATTCGGGCCGGACGGTGCGGGTACAGACCAGCACCTCCATGCCAAAGGCTCTGGCAATGCGGGCCGACTGCCGCCCGATGCTGCCATAGCCGTAAACGCCATAGGTCTTGCCGTAGAGCTCCATCTGGGGCAGCAGGCCGATGCTCTCCGGGATATCCAGCTGCCAGCACCCCTGCTTGACGGCACGGTTGTAGCGCTCCGCGCACTGGCAGATGGCCAGCAGCAGGCTGAAGGTCATCTGGGCCACGCTGTAAGTGGAATAGCCCGGCACATTGGCCACTGCAACGCCGTGGCGGCGGCAGGCTTCCAGATCCAGGTTGTCGGTGCCCGTGGCAATGATGCCCACCCATTTCAGGTTCGGGCACTGCTGTAAGATTTCCTCATCCATGCGGCACTTGTTCAGCAGAACGATGTCCGCATCTCCAATGCGGGGGGCGATCTCCTCGTAGGCCGTGCGGACGTAGCTGGTGGTATCGGGCACCAGCGCCTTTACCCCCGACCAGTCGAGGTCGCCTTCCTCCATGACATAGCTTTCCAGAATGACAGCTTTCATCTCAGTCCTCCAACAAAACGTCCTCGCTCAGCACCTGACCGATGGGCTTTGCAATGCACAGGTCGGCCTGCGCATCGGCCCCGGTGGGCTGCATATTGATGACCACCAGATGGCGGCCCCGGAAGTACCGGATGAGCCCCGCCGCCGGGTAGACCACCAGACTGGTGCCGCCGATGATGAGGGTATCCGCCTTGCGGATGGCGGACACGGCCCCGGAGAGCACCTCCTCGTCCAGCCCTTCCTCGTACAGGACGACATCCGGCTTGACGATGCCGCCGCACTTGGGGCAGCGGGGCACGCCGGTACTGTTGGCAATGAAGTCCACATCGTAGAACGCGCCGCACTTCACGCAGTAGTTGCGCAGGGTGCTGCCGTGGAGCTCGTAAACGGTCTTAGACCCCGCAGCCTGATGCAGGCCGTCGATGTTCTGGGTGACGATGGCTTTCAGCCTGCCCTCCCGCTCCAGCTTTGCCAGCCGCAGGTGGGCAGCGTTGGGCTTTGCCCCCTTCACAATGAGCTTATCCCGGTAGAACCGGTAGAATTCCTCGGGGTTCTCCTCCCAGAAGGTGTGGCTCAGGATGGTCTCGGGCGGGTAATCGTACTTCTGGTGGTACAGGCCGTCCACGCTGCGGAAATCGGGGATGCCGCTTTCGGTGGAGACCCCCGCGCCGCCAAAAAAGACGATGCGGTCGCTCTCGGCAATGATTTTTTCCAGTGCAGGAACCATAAAAGAAACGCTTCCTTTCCGGCAGATCGTTGTGTTTTGGATAGCTCCAGTATAACACAAATCCAGCGGAAGGGAAGCGTTTCTTTTTTTGATGGGATCGTCCCCTTGCTCAGCGCCCGTTTTCGGCAAACAGGGTCCCCAGTGCATCCAGCAGATCATGCGGGAGCATCCCGGTTTCCCCGTGCAGGGCAGCAGCACGGTCGGCAGCCGCACCATGGAGATAAACGGCGCAGGCCGCAGCTTCAAAGGCAGGCAGGCCGCAGGCCAGCAGGGCACTGGTCATGCCCGCCAGCACATCCCCGCTGCCGCCCCGGGAAAGCCCCGGGTTGCCGGTGGGATTGACCGCGCAGCGGCCATCCGGCCCTGCAATGACGGTGTGCGCCCCCTTCAGCACCACCACAGCATTCCATGCTTTCGCATAGCGCAGCGCCGTGTCTTCCCGGTCCGCATTGATCTCTGCCGCAAAGTGTCCGGTCAGCCGGGCCATCTCGCCGGGGTGGGGCGTTAAAATCAGTTTCCCTTGAGGGTGAGGCATTTTTTCCGTTTGGAGCAGGTCAGCGGCGGCGTTCAGTCCGTCCGCATCCAGCACCGCACTGCCGGAAAAGCCGGGCAGGAGCGTTTTCACCAGCGCCCGGGTCTCGGCGGCACGGGCCGCGCTCTGGGCCGTATAGCCCAGCCCGGGGCCCGCCAGCAGGACAGAGGCCTTCTGCCGCCGGATGCGGTCAATATTCTGGGGCGAGATGCCGCCCTCGGCCCCCGCTTCGCAGGGGCAGAGACAGCACTCGGGCAGGCGGGCAGCCACAGCCGCCAGCACCGGCTCCACACTTGCCAGCGTAACGATGCCGGCCCCTGTGCGCAGGGCACCTTCCACGGCCAGCGCCGCCGCGCCCCGGTAGGACGCACTGCCCGCCACCGCCAGCACGGAGCCAAAGGTCCCCTTATGCGCATCCCGGGGGCGGGGCTGGATGGCCTGCCAGACAAAATCGGAAGTTATTTCGAACATAGGCGGCTCCTTTCGGGTGAGATTTCGCCCTCTCAGTCAAAGCCTTACGGCTTTGCCAGCTCCCCCAAAGGGGGAGCCTATTGCGGGTCTTGGATAAAGGCAGCATTGCCTCTCCCTTTGGGAGAGGTGGCAGCGCGTAAGCGCTGACGGAGAGGGCGAGGACGTTACCCTTCCCCCTGCAAATACCTCCGGATCTCCTTCTCCGCCTCCTGCACTTCTTCATGGAACATGCGGGCAGAGACACGGAGGGCACCATGGCCCAGGATGATGACCTGTTCCATGCCATCGGAGGTGGCCACGCGGACGCGGCGGCCCTTGCCGATCTCATGGGTGACACGCTCGATGAACATATCGGCGGTCTCGGCTTCCCGGGTGTAGACCACATGGATATTGTGGTACTGCTCTATGCTGCCGGGGCTGCCCGGCACACGGTAGGCATCAAACACAAGGATGAGCACGCACTTCTTAAAGCCCTGATAGTTGCAGAGGATGTCCATCAGCCTGTGGCGGGCCGCTTCCAGGCTCTCTTTGGAGAGTGCGTTCAGCTCGTCCCATGCAAAGATGATGTTGTAGCCGTCCACCAGCAGGTATTCGGGCTGGATCTCCCACTGCTCGGCGTTGAAATCAGGGCGTTCCCGCTTCTGGGTGGGGCGGAACGCCGCCAGTGGGTCCCGCTTGATGGGCCCATAGGTCTGTTCAAAGATCTTCAGCAGCTCAGCATCCTCTTCCAGGGTAGCACGGTAAGCGGCCATCCGGCGGGGACGGGCCTGCACCGCTTCCTCGGTCTTTGCAGTCTTGCCCCAGCCGCTGTCCACATGCATGTGGCTGCGCACCTGCTCCCAGGTCACCACAAATCCGGCCCCGTGGGCGCAGAACACCGAATCTGCCGGGTTGTCGAGGTCGTGTTCCGGCTCATAGCCCGCGGCCTCGATGACCTCTGCTGCATTGTGGCAGGGACGGTAGCCGTCCAGCGTCAGGGTCAGGTGTCCCCTGCCCCGGGTGTAGCTCACCACCTCCATGGGGTAGCTGCGCATGGTGGAGGCCGGTGCCGTGCCGGTGAGCAGGGTGGTATCCCCGTCGGCTCCGGTCTCGGGCGGGTCAAAGCTGCCGCCCATGTTCTGGATATCGTTCATGGCGCGGCCCACGTTGTCAGAGGGCAGCTCCAGCCGGAAGGCATACCACGGCTCCAGCAGCTGGGTCTTGTGGATCTGGTCTGCCATCATCAGGCCCTGCCGGACGGCGCGGTAGGTCGCCTGCCGGAAGTCGCCGCCCTCGGTGTGCTTGAGGTGAGCGCGGCCCGCAATGAGGGTGATCTTCACATCGGTCAGAGGAGCCCCGATGAGCACACCCAGATGCTGCTTTTCCTCAAGATGCGTCAGCACCAGCCGCTGCCAGTTCTTGTCCAGCACCTCTTCCCGGCAGTCGGCGGCAAACTGCATTCCGCTGCCCCGGGGCAGCGGCTCCAGCTTGAGGTGGACTTCCGCATAGTGGCGCAGAGGCTCGTAGTGGCCCACGCCCTCCATGGCTTCGGTGATGGTCTCCTTATACAGGATGCCGCCGGGGCCGAAGCTGACCTCCAGCCCGTACCGCTCGGCCAGCAGGCTTTTCAGCACCTCCAGCTGGATCTCGCCCATCAGCTGGACATGGATCTCGCCCAGGGTCTCGTTCCAGACCACATGGAGCTGGGGCTCCTCCTCTTCCAGCCGATGGAGCTTTCCCAGCGCGGCGTGCACATCCGCGCCCTCGGGCAGCAGCACCTGATAGCTCAGCACCGGCTCCAGCACCGGCAGGTCGCTGTCCCGTTCCGCCCCCAGACCCTCGCCCGGGCGGGCTCTGGTCAGGCCGGTAACGGCGCACACCTGGCCGGGGCCGATGCACTCCGCCAGCGTAAACTTTGCGCCGGAGTAGAGCCGCAGCTGGTTGGCCTTTTCGGCCCATGGCTCCCCGTCGGCTTCTCCGGTGAGCTGGGCTTTCACCTTGAGCGCGCCGCCGGTCACCCGCAGCCAGGTCAGGCGGTTTCCCTGCTCATCCTGGCTCACCTTGAACACCTTGGCCCCGAAGGCTTCCAGCGCAGGGGCCGGGCGGGTATAGCGGTCCAGGCCCTCCACCAGCGCATCCACACCCTGCAGCTTTAGGGCTGAGCCAAACCAGCAGGGAAACACATGCCGCCGGGCAATAGCAGGGATGAGGTCGGTATCAGTCAGGATTCCCCGGTCCAGCATCGTCTCCATCAGCCGCTCATCGCAGAGAGCCAGCGCCTCGTCCCGGTCGGCCTGCTCTGCCCCAAAATCCACAAAGCCATCCCCCAGCCGACGGTTCAGCTGGGTCAGGAGCGCTTCCCTGCCCGGGCCGGGCAGGTCCATCTTGTTCACGAACACAAAGGTGGGGATGCGGTACCGCCGCAGCAGCCGCCAGAGCGTCTCGGTATGGCTCTGCACGCCGTCGGTGCCGCTGACGACCAGCACCGCATAATCCAGCACCTGCAGTGTCCGCTCGGTCTCCGTGGAAAAATCCACATGGCCCGGGGTGTCCAGCAGGGTAAAATCGGTATTGCCCGCCGTGAAGAGGGCCTGCTTGGAGAAAATGGTAATGCCGCGCGCCTTTTCCAGCGCGTCGGTGTCCAGAAAGGCATCCTTATGGTCCACCCGGCCCAGCTTGCGGATGGTGCCGGTGCCGTAGAGCAGGGCCTCGGAAAGGGTGGTCTTGCCGCTGTCCACATGGGCCAGAATGCCGATGACCAGCTGCTTGTGCTCTTGTTCCATGCCGCGGCCCCCTTACAGCACGCTGGCGATCAGCGCAGCAGCGACCAGCGGCAGGCCCAGCACCAGATTGGAGAGCAGGCTGCAATAGGTGCGCTCCTCGGGTTCCAGCTCCTCAAAGGAGACGATCTTCTCATCCGCATAGTCGATGATGGAGCGGGTGGAATGGATCTTTTTCTGCCGCTTGCCCATCCCCTTGAATTCCTCCAGCAGATGGTGGATGGTCACGCCATCCAGCCGCAGGTAGTCCACCCAGGCCCAGATGAGCAGCACCACGCCGCACAGAAAGCCCGGGGCCTCCCAGATGGTAAACGTGCCGTCGCTGACATAGCGCTGCCACAGCAGCATCAGCACGGCCACAATGGAGGTGCGGGTCACGGTCTTATATAAAATGGGGTGGAACATGTAGCGTTTGTACATCGAGGTCAGTTTCTTCATGGTGCGCTCCTTATTGATACAGATACACTTTATTGTATCATGTTTTTGTGAAAAAAGATAGCTGTTTTGTGCGCACAGCGCAAACAGTTTCTCTCTTTTGCCTGTTCTTCACAGATATACAGTTCTTTCCATTTTATAGTAATTTTTTCCACATTCTTTTCCCATGAAAGTGTTTGTCACCGTTTTGTTTCCAATTCAGTGCTGCGGCGGATTGACTTCTTTTCAGTAAAGTGCTAAAATATACAGTGGTGCGACTTTTGTCTTTCCTGTGCACTTTTTGGAAAGGCAGACAGCCTCACTGCGTTTAGGAAAAGGAAAAACGCGCGGCTCTGTCCGCGCAAGATCTGGGAGGATCATCCAATGAGCTTCAATTTTGATCGCCGCACCTTCCTGAAGGGTGCAGGTGCTGTGGGTGCCGCCAGCCTGCTGGCAGCCTGCGGCGAAAAGTCCAACAACACCGGCAATGGCGCTGCCGCCAGCGGTGCTGCTGCCCCCAACTCCACCGGCGCTACCCCCCTGAAGGAGTTCATCTCCTTTGAGAGCGGCAACCGTGAGCTGGAAAGCTGGAACATGCTGTACAGCCAGAGGGCTGAGGATGCCAACGTGGTCACCAACCTGTGGGACGGCCTGCTGAGCTTTGACTGCTACGGCAAGGTGGTTCCCGCCATCGCTTCCAGCTGGGAGCACAATGAGGATGCCACCGTCTGGACCTTCCACCTGCGGGACGACGTGGACTGGGTGGATTGCAACGGTGAGGTGAAGGCTCACCTGACCAGCAAGGACTTCCTGGTTGGCTTTGAATGGGTAATGAACGCCATCAAGAACGAGGCCAACAACACCTCCATGCCCAACGACACCATTGTGGGTGCTTACGAGTACTACCAGCTGACCAAGGAAGCCGGTGACGCTGCCGCTGACATGACCTATGAGGACATGCTGGCTGCCGGTGTGGGCATCGAAGCTCCGGATGATTACACTCTGGTGTTCACCTGCCCCAACGCCTGCCCCTACTTTGATACCGTTGCTGCCTACACCAGCTTCTACCCCGTGGCTCCCGCTCTGATCGAGGAGCTGGGTATTGATGGCTTCCGTGGCTGCGACAACACCACCATGTGGTACAACGGCCCCTATATGGTGGAGGAGTACATCCAGGGCAACACCAAGAGCTACATCCCCAACCCCAACTACTACGATGCTGCCAACGTCAGCCGCTTTGAGCGTTTCACTGTCACCATGATCAGCGACGGTGCCATCAGCCTGCAGCTGTATCAGAACCGCGAGCTGGACGAGGTGGATCTGGGCGAGAGCAGCATCACCACCATTCAGTCCGATCCCTCCAACGAGTACAATCAGCAGCTGTGTGAGAAGCGTGCCAAGAAGTTCAGCTACTGCTTCATCTTCAACTACGACAAAATGAACACCGACGGCACCCCCGATGAGAACTGGAACAAGGCCATTGCCAACAAGGCGTTCCGTCAGTGCTTCTCCAAGGGCATGGTGCTGAACAAGTTCTTCGCCCGTTATAACCCCATCAATCCCCTGAAGTGTGAGAACGACTTCTTCACCATGAAGGGCCTGTGCTACACCTCTGATGGCACCGACTACACCAACCTGGTGGCCAAGGAGATGGGTCTGGACGGCGAGGCTTACGATGGCAAGACCATGAAGCGTCTGCGCGCCAACAACGGCGACATCACTGAGCTGAAGAAGCAGGCCATGGAAGAGCTGAGCGCCATTGGTGTCACCTTCCCTGTCCACTGCTCCTACTACGTTCTGGCCGGCTCCACCTCCGCTCTGGACCACGCCACCGTCCTGAAGCAGTGCTTCACCGACAGCTTCGGCGATGACTTCATCGTGCTGGATGTCAACACCTTCGTGTCCTCCACCATGAAGGAAGTCGTGGCTCCCAAGCTGCAGAGCTTCACCCACATGGGCTGGGGCGCTGACTTCGGTGATCCCATCAACTTCCTGACCCAGATCATCATTCACGATGAAAACGCTTACTACAGCTGCAACATGACCAACATTGCAGGCATTGTGAACAATGGTCCCGCCAGCTACCAGACCGAGCTGGTGGCTGCCTATGAGAAGTTCACCGATCTGGTGAACGAGGCCCGTGCCATTGTTGACGACACCGATGCACGCTACGCAGCATTTGCCAAGGCCGAGGCTTACTTCCTGGACGAGAACCTGATCTTCCCCACCGTCTACGATATCACCTGGTGCCTGACCCACGTCAACGAGTACAGCAAGATCAACGCAATGTATGGTCCCTGCAACTACAAGGCTGTGAACTGGGAGACCAGTGAGGAAGCCTACACCACCGAACAGTACGATGCGTTTGCTGCCGCATTTGACGCAGCCGCTCAGGCCTGATCGAGTGAACCAATAACCAATCGCAAAAGCAGAACCGGACGTTTTTGAAGCGTCCGGTTCTTTTTTCTCTCCATGGCAGCACAAAACCCCGCCGCGCGGGAAAGCTCCCAGCGCGGCGGGGTCATTGTGTTAAAATACAGGAAAGCGGTTCAGCTTACAGCTGGCTTTCATACTCCTTGCGGTAGCCTTCCAGCTCACGCTGGTTGCCATACACAAAGTGGCCATTTGCGATCTCTTCCCAGACCGGCTTATCCACGCTGTAATCGTGGATCGAGGGGTCATAGACCAGCAGCTTCTTGTGCTTTTCCAGGCTGGGGTCAGGGATGGGAACCGCGCTCAGCAGGGCTTTGGTGTAGGGATGCAGCGGATGGAGGAACAGCTCCTCCGCCTCAGCCAGCTCCACGATGCGGCCCTTGCTGATAACGGCGATTCGATCCGAGATGAACCGGACCACCGACAGGTCATGTGCAATGAACAGGTAGGTCAGGCCGCGGCTCTTCTTCATCTCGTTCAGCAGGTTCAGCACCTGTGCACGGATGGAGACATCCAGTGCAGAGATGGGCTCATCGGCCACGATGAACTCCGGCTCCATGACCAGAGCACGGGCAATGCCGATGCGCTGGCGCTGGCCGCCCGAGAACTCATGGGGGAAGCGGGAGGCAAACTCCGGCAGCAGGCCGACCTCATGCAGGGCGTTCATCACCTTTTCGTGCAGGTCATCCTGATCCTTGTAGAGATGATGGTTCAGCAGGCCCTCAGCAATGATATACTCGACCTTGGCGCGCTCGTTCAGCGAAGCCATGGGGTCCTGGAAGATCATCTGGATCTTACGGATGACCTCTTTGTCCAGTTCCTTGGAGATCTTGCCGTTGATCTTCTGGCCCTTGAAGAAGATGTCGCCGCCGG
>ENA-OVGC01002693-OVGC01002693.1-human-gut-metagenome-genome-assembly--contig:-NODE-2693-length-11621-cov-16.345150_pt1 | contig 11621 bp, 7 predicted proteins | sample MGYA00237768_ERZ505415 | MGnify/ENA primary metagenome ERZ505415 (study PRJEB26158, sample SAMN06016382) | human gut metagenome | biome: human gut; feature: ankylosing spondylitis patient; material...
TGGAGTAGTCCACCAGATTCTCACCGGCAGGGCCGATGGAAGCGGTCTCGAACTCGCGGCCGTTCTGCTCTACCATCCACTTATTGGCAGCAAAGGTGCCCTTGCCCCAGATCTCGGTTGCGTCCTCCAGAGAGACCGCGCCGTCCTCGATGCGCAGGTAGACGGGCTTCTCAGAGATGCCGCTGACCACGATGCCGTCGTAACCGGCATACTTCAGCATGGAGCCGATGTGGCCGCCCATGTGTGCATCGATGATGGAGTGGCCCTTGGACCAGGTAGAACGGAAAGTCACGTTCATACGGCCGGAGCAGGGCACGCCGGCACCGGTCAGGGGGCCGACACCAAAGATGACCAGAGCCTTCTCGTCATAGGGGTCCAGCTCCATGGGAGCTTCCTCATACATAATGCGGTAGGCCATGCCCATACCGCCGATATACTTATGGTACTTTTCGTCATCCTGCGTGGTGATCTCGCCGGTGGTCAGGTTGACGCGCAGGATCTTGCCTGCCCAGCCATAACTTTCAGCCATTGTAGTTCCTCCTTACAGATCCAAGTATGCAGCCTGTGCTGCGCTGGTAACGGCATCCCAATCCACGATGGACAGAGCGCCGGACGGGCAGCCTGCCACGCAGGCACCGCAGGCGATGCACTTGGAGGACTTGCCGGTCTCGGGGTTGACGGTGGGCATGTGCCACGGGCAGGCATCATGGCAGGCACCGCAGCCGATGCACTTGTCGGTATCCACTACGCGGATGCCGCGGTCGTCGGTGGTGATAGCCTTCTGCGGGCAGGCATTGCCGCAGGCGGGGTCCTCGCACTGGCGGCAGGTGTCCGGGAAGTAGACAAAGCAGTTATCGGTGCCGGACAGCAGGCCGTTGCCTGCGCCGTCCAGATTCAAACGGCGCTGGATCTTGACGCGGCTGATGTAAGAGGAGCACACGCCGTCGTTGGTCAGGGTGCAGTTGATCTCGCAGCGCTGGCAGCCGGTGCACAGGTCTGCGTTGACCACCAGCAGGCCCTGCGGCAGTGCCCAGGTGGCCACTGCGCCGGAATCCACCTGCTGCTGAGAGCAGCCGAACAGGGACAGCATGGAAGCGGACAGGGTGAGCCCTGCAAGGCTCTTGCCCGAGATCTTCATGAATTGACGGCGGGTCATGTCAGCCGTCAGGAAATCAGTTTTTGCCATAGGTTCCATTCCTCCGTTGAGGTCACTCTGCGCTGAGCACCTCGGTCACATAGAAATACGAGTTGTTGACGATGGTCGTCACAGCCGAAGAGGTGATGGTCGCGCCGGAAAGGGCGTCCACCTCGGTCAGGTCTGCGCTGACGGCACCGGACGCATTGCCGGCGGTGGTCAGGCTGGCCTGCTCCAGACGCGCCTTGGACTGCTCTTCTGCCGAGAGATCCGCAAAGGGGATCGCCATCGGCTCGCCGTCCAGTGCGCTCTTGCTGAGCATGGCTGCGTACAGCTTGCGCCGTGCTACGGCCTCTGCGCTGGAATCCAGCGGCGGAGCCAGCTCATCGCCCAGTGCCTCGCCCTTCAAAGCCGAGAGGGTAAGCCCCGCAGCATACATCTTGCGGGTAGCCTCGGCCTCGGGAGAGGTATCGAAGGTGCGCCACTGTGCGGGGTCAAAATCCCCGGCAGCAGCGGGCTGCTCCTCCGCTGCACCGGCAGCGGCATAGGCGGCACCGGTAACGGGGTCCGTTACGGTGTAGCTTTTGCCTGCCAGCGTGAAGGGAGCTGCGCCCTGATACTGGGACGTGAACTCCGGGTTGACGCACTGGCCGCCAAGGGTTTCCGTTTCGTCCTGAGAGAGGATCTCTACTGCGGAAACATTGCCCTCGGCGTCAATGGTCACGGCAGCCTGCACATCGCTTTGGAAGCCCTTCTGAGAGCCCTCCACGCGGTAGCTGCCATCGTCGAGCTGGTACACTGCGCTGATGCCGTAGGCGGCTGCATCCGCCTCCGACACCGGCAGCAGGGTACCGGCAACCGTGGTGCGTGCGCTTTGCAAGGTGGTCAGACCGACCGCCAAGGCGATGGTCGCAACGCCCATGGCTGCATAGCCCGGCAGCCGCTTGCGCCACAGCGGTACGGGCGCAAACGGGTTGGTTGCCTGCTTCATGTTATCACCTGCCTGTTTTTTATTTTGCCGGGTAACCCCGGACAGCAATTGAGGCCGCTCTGGCTGCTGCAACAGCGGAGCGGTCTCTTCGATAATATATTAACATGCGTGCGCGGAGTATGTCAACAGAAACAGACAGGCTTTTCCGTTTTGTAACTATTGTTTTTGTAATATTTGCTTAAACTTTAGGGATTTTGCGTCCGCACACCAGCTGCAGGCCGTATTCTGCTGCAAGCTCTGCGGATTGCACGGTGGGCATGCTTTTGCTTACCAGCACCGGCACCCCGGCGCGGATGGCCTTGCGCACCATATCCAGCGGCACCCGGCCGCTGGTGTACAGCACGCATTCTGCCAGCGGCAGCCCCGCCAGCGCTGCGCAGCCCACCGCCTTATCCAGCGCGTTGTGCCGTCCCAGATCCTCACAGGCAAAAACAATTTTCCCTTTGTGCAGTACAAAGCAGCTGTGCACCGCCCGGGTGGCGCGGTACAGCGGCAGCCCGGCGTGCATGGCGGCGGTCAGGGTCTGCACCCATTCCGGCTGCAAGGCCAGCCCCGGCACAGGGCGTAAGGGCTGCTGCTCCACCGGACTGCCCAGCGCGATATTATCGGTGCAGCAGCTGGCAACCTCCTGCGCGGCGGCGCGGCGGGTGGGCAGCGGGTGGCGCAGATATACCTGCACCTTTGCGCCCTCGGCACAGACGGCGATCTGCTCTACCTCGTCCGCAGACGCGATCCATCCTTCGGTGAGCAGCCGTCCCAAGGCCAGCTGCGGCAGCAGCGCCGGGGTGCATACCACCCGGAAGGCGGGCTGCTCGTTCACATAAATGGCGGCTGCGTGCTCTGCCGGTACGGTGGCCTCGGTGCCGTCCGGCAGGCGCAGGCTGGCAAAGGCCGCCTGTGCACCAAAACGGTCGGTGATCTGCAAAGAGGGTGTGCTGCGTTTTTCCATAAAGTTTCCTTATATTATAAATGCAATGCTGTGTGTCAGACGGACAGTATCAACATACCGGTTCTGTGGCAAAAAGTCAAGAGCCATCTTTCCGTGAATGCACAATGCCGGACAGCCCGCAGACTGTCCGGCATTGCGATCAAAACGTCAGGTTTAAAGGCCGTTCCTCTCAGACCGTGTTCTCAGAACACCGCCGGAACGATCCGCTGGGCATCCACATCCACGATACCGTAGGTGTTCAGCCGCAGCTTCGGGATGACCGGCAGGCTGACGAAAGCAAGGGTCATAAAGGCGTCGATGTCCTCCGAGATGCCGTGGGCTTTCAGCGCCGCCTTGAGCGCCTGCAGCTTTTCCTCCACAGCCTCGGCGCTCTCGGTGCTCATAAGCCCTGCCACCGGCAGCGGCAGTTCCCCTACCACCTGTCCGTTCAGTGCAAAGGCAAGACCGCCCTTATTTTTGCGCACCGTGTTGCCCGCCAGCACCATGTCGGCATCGTTGGTGCCCGCCACGATGAGGTTGTGAGAGTCGTGGGCGATGCTGGAAGCCACCGCGCCGCATTGCAGGCCGTAGTTGCCCAAAAAGCCCAAGCCCACATGACCGGAGCGCTGATGCCGCTCGAACACCGCCAGTTTGACGATCTGTTGCGCCACATCCACGCCGGGCGCTGTGCCCGGATGCTGGCAGAACGGAACGATTTTTTCGGTGGTCAGCAGGGCGTGCGGGGTCAGGCAGATCACCCGCTGCCGGGTGCCGGTCTGCTTCAGCTGCAATTGCTCCGGGGTGATCTCATCCATGTTGAAGGAATCGAACACCCGCGCAAAGCGTGCCTTGTCCACAGTAAGGGCGGCGGGGTGCAGCATTCTGCCCTGCTGCGCCACCAGCTTGCCCTTTTTGTACACCTGCTCCACCGTGAACTGTTCCAGATCCGACAGCACGATCAAATCGGCGGTATAGCCCGGGGCTACCGCGCCGCTGTGCGCAAGACCGAAGTACTGACACGGGACAAGGGTGCCCATCCGCACTGCTACCACCGGGTCTACCCCGGCGGCAATGGCCTTGCGGATGATATAGTCGATATGCCCGCCCTGCAACAGGTCTCCGGGGTGCTTATCGTCAGTCACCAGCATACAGCGGCTGCAATAGGGCTCCCGGAACAGGGGCAGCAGGCTGTCCATGTTCTGTGCGGCCGTGCCCTCCCGCACCATGATGTACTGTCCGCGCCGCAGCTTTTCCATGGCTTCATGGATGTCCGAGCACTCATGGTCAGACTGTACCCCGGCAACGACATAGGCGTTCAGCTCCTCCCCGCTGAGGAAGGGTGCGTGCCCGTCAATGCGTTTACCCGCAGCGGTGCAGTCGCAGATCTTCTGCAGGATCTTTTCGTCCGCGCGCACTGTGCCGTAGGAGTTCATCAGCTCTGCCAGCCCCAGTACCCGGGGCTGCTGATAGTAGGGGCGCAGCTGCTCCGCTTCCAGCACCGCGCCGGACTCGTCCAGCCCGGTGGCAGGCACGCAGGAGGGCAGCATAAAGTAGACCGAAAGCGCCAGATTCTTGGTGGTCTCCAGCATAAAGTCCAGCCCCGCCGTACCGGCTACATTGGAGATCTCGTGCGGGTCGGTGACCACCGCCGTAGTGCCGTGGGGCAGCACCGCCTGTTCAAAGGCCGGGCCGCAGAGCATGGAGCTTTCAATATGGATGTGCCCATCCACAAGCCCCGGGCAGACATACTTGCCCTGCAAGTCCAGCTCAGTCTCGCCGGTATAGTGTCCCACGCCAAGGATGACCCCCTGACGGATGGCTACATCGGCCTGCTCGATCTCGTTTGTGAACACGTTGATGACCCGGGCGTTTTTCAGCACAAGCTCTGCCCGCACGTCACCCTTTGCTGTCAGGATCTGCTGCTTCAAGGTTTCCATTTTCATAAGGGCCCCCTTGTCCTGCTTTTACTGTCAAAAACTTGCGTTCTGCTGCCGGAAATACTGTTTTGAGTTTACATGGCGATCCAGCCAAAGGCATTTGCCACCGAGCTTGCCAGAATGATGGCTGCAAAAATGGGGCACAGCCAGCGGATCATAAAATTGAACACCGGCTTGCGGCGGAACCGCTGACCGTCCTGCTCCACCTCCTGCGCGATCTGCTCCACGCCGATGACGCGGGACACCAGCAGGCAGGTGGCAATGGCTGCAATAGGCATCATGACCGAGTTGGTCAAAAAGTCGAAGAAGTCCAAGAACTGCATCCCGAACACCGTCACCCCGGCCAGCGGGCCGTAGCCCAGCGCCGACAGGCTGCCCAGTGCCACCATGATGGCGCCGATGAGCACGGTGGAGCGGGTGCGGTCCCAGCCCAGCTCGTCCTCAAAGGTGGAGACGGCGCTCTCGGTCAGGGCGATGGAGCTGGTAATGGCTGCAAACAGCACCAGCACAAAGAACAGCACACCCACCGCGGTGCCCAGACCCATGCTGGCAAACACCTTGGGGATGGTGATGAACATCAGCGCAGGACCGGCCTGCAGGGTGTCCGGGTCGCCGCCGGAGAAGGCGAACACCGCCGGGATGATCATCAGACCTGCCATGATGGCAATAGCGGTATCGAACACCTCCACGTTCTCGGTGGACTCCTCGATGGAGACGTCCTTCTTCATATAGGAGCCGAAGGTGACCAGAATGCCCATGGCAATGGACAGAGAATAGAACATCTGCCCCATGGCGGTGACCACGGTCATCCAGGAGAAGTTTTGGGGGTTGGGCACCAGAAAATACTTCACACCCGCCAGTGCACCGGGACGGGTGACAGAGTAGCCCGCAATGACCAGCGACAGCACCACCAGCACCGGCATCATCACCTTGGAGACGCGCTCCACGCCGTTGCGCACACCGGCAAAGATAATGCCCAGCGTGAACAGGCTGAACAGCAAAAAGGCCAGTTCGGCCTGCAAGCCGTTGGTGATAAAGCCGGAGAAGTAGCCGTCTGCCGCCAGATTGCTGCCGCGGCCGCACAGGTACTCGGCCAGATAGTGGATGACCCAGCCGCCGATGACCGAATAATACGGCACGATCAAAATGGGGATGATGGCGTTGATCCAACCGCCAAACCGGATGCCCTTGCCCTTACCGAAGTGGGCGTAGGCGCTGACCGGGCTTTTGTGGGTCATACGGCCCAGCGCGGTCTCGGCCACGATCATGGTATAGCCAAAGGTGACTGCCAGCAGAATGTATACCAGCAGAAAAATGCCGCCGCCGTATTTGGCTGCCAGATACGGGAAGCGCCAGATGTTGCCCAGACCCACCGAAGCGCCTGCGGCCGACAGCACGAACCCGATCTTACCAGAGAATGCACTGCGTTTGTGTTGTTGTTCCATATTGTTGTCCCTCTTTTCCTATCCGCTTTAAAAAATAAGCAGAACAAGTGTACCATATCTGCGGACAAGTAGCAAGGCAATAGCCAAAACTCCCCTGCCAAAGCCAGACGGCTTTAACAGGGGAGTTTGCGCATTGCTATTTTTTACAGCTTATGGTACTTGCGGTCCTCTTCCTCGTAGACGGGGTCGCAGGTCAGGTACATGCCCAGACGGTTCAGGGTGCTGCTGTCCACGCTGGAAAGCAGCACGGTGGAGTGCACATCGCAGCCCTTGAGGTTGGGCAGCTGGTGCATGGCTGCTGCGGCAAGCTCGCTGGAAGCAGCAGAGCTGGACAGAGCGATCAGGATCTCGTCGGTATGCAGACGGGGGTTTTTGCCGCCCAGATAGTTGGTCTTGAGGGTCTGGATGGGCTCGATGGCGGCAGCGCTGACCAGATCCGTCTCCTGCGGGATGCCCGCCAGATGCTTGAGCGCATTGATCAGGGCGCTTGCGGTAGCACCCAGCAGCGGGCCGGTCTTGCCGGTGATGACGGTGCCGTCGCTCAGCTCAATGGCAGCAGCCGGTGCGCCGCCGGTAGCTTCGCTGCGGGCGTGCGCCTGCTTTTCCACTTCCCGTGCGCCCATGGTCAGCCCGGCCTGATTCATCAGCAGCTCCAGCTTGTAGCGCTCGCTCTCCTTGGCGGTGCCGGTGATCTTCTGCTCGCACAGGCACTTGTAGTACCGGCGCACGATCTCCTTGCGGGAGGCTTCGCAGCAGACTGCATCGTCCACGATGCAGTTGCCGGCCATGTTCACGCCCATGTCCGTGGGGGACTTATAGGGGCTCTGGCCTGCGATCAGCTCGAACATCGCGTTCACCACCGGGAAGATCTCGATGTCGCGGTTGTAGTTCACGGTGGTCACGCCGTAGGCTTCCAGATGGAAGGGGTCGATCATGTTCACATCGTTCAGGTCGGCGGTGGCGGCCTCGTAGGCCAGATTGACCGGGTGCTTCAGGGGAATGTTCCAGATGGGGAAGGTCTCGAACTTGGCGTAACCGGCCTTGACGCCCCGCTTATATTCATGATACAGCTGGGACAGGCAGACGGCCATTTTTCCGCTGCCGGGGCCGGGCGCAGTGATGACCACCAGCGGGCGCTCGGTCTCAATGTACTCGTTGCGGCCGTAGCCCTCGTCGCTGACAATGCGGGCCACATCGTTGGGGTAGCCGGGGATCTTGTAGTGGCGGAAGGTGCGGATGCCCAGACTGTTCAGCCGCTTTTCAAAGGCTTCCACCTCGGCGGCGGCGGTGTACTTGGTCACGCACACACTGCCCACATACAGCCCCATCTCCTGAAAAGCGTCGATGAGACGCAGCACGTCCAGATCGTAGGTGATGCCATAGTCGCCGCGCACCTTGCTGCTGATGATGTCCTCGGCGCTGATGACGATGACGATCTCGGCCTGCTCCTTGAGCTGCAGCAGCATCTGCAGCTTGGAGTCCGGCTGAAAGCCGGGCAGCACGCGGGAAGCGTGATAATCGTCGAACAGCTTGCCGCCGAATTCCAGATACAGCTTATTGTCAAACTTCTTGATGCGCTCGCGGATATGCTCGGACTGCATCGCAAGATATTTGTCGTTGTCAAATCCTATTTTCATCGTTCGTTTCCTCTCTGGTGGCCGGGCACACCATACCCGGACTTTAAAATCACAAGCATAAGTATACCACAGCCCGGGGTGGGGCGCAATGCAAAACAAAGCACGAAATACAATTCCGGCAGGATAGGCCGTTTTGGGCGGTGCAAAGTTCTGTTTTTTGTTGCAGATGCCGTTTTGGGGTCAATTTTTTTGCCGGGCGGCAAGGTCTTTTTCCACCTTCCAGAAGGCCAGCAGCAAAAGCCCCGCCGCCACATAGCTGAGCGTTTCCACCCAGATATACCCGCCTGCGATCACATGGCGCACGGCGGCATTCTGGGCGGCAGTGCCCAGCGCCGTGCTGGCGCACTGGTCATAGCCGGTGTGCGCCAGCACCCCGTTGAACAGTGCGCTCATCACCGAGCCGCCCGCCACGGACAGGGAGCTGTACACCGACATGGTAAGTCCGTCGGTGCGGATGCCGCTGCGCCCCTCCACATGGTCTACCACATCGGTCACCATGGCAAGGAGCAGACAGCAGGTAGGCGCAGAGCCAAAGCACTTGAGCGCAACGCCGATGGCAACAGGGATCAATCTGCCCTGCCCCAGCCCCGCGAGGACGCCGCCCGCAGCGCCCAGCAGCAAAAACCAGCCGCACACCTTGCGCTTGCCGAACCGGTCGGTCAGCGGCACCAGCAGCACCGAGGCCAGCGCCATGGGCAGCGCCCCCATCATGGTCAACAGCGATTGAGATGCGCCCCATGCACCGGCGCTGCCCAAAAAGGTGTTGTCCACCACCCACTTACAATAGTAGGTCATGGTGCTGTTTTTTAAAGATCCGCTCCACTGGAACAAAACACATACACCCATGATGAGCCACCACATGGGGTCGGCAGCCACCGCCCGCAGCTGGCGGCGCAGCGAGACCCGCTGCACCGGTACAGGTTCCGGCGGGGGAGCTTCTGCCTGCCGGGCGGCCTCAAATTCATCCTCCGGCCCGTACAGGCCTTCCAGAATGCGGCGCTCCTCGGTGACACGCTCCCGAGTAAAGGCGAACTGTAAATAGATGGTAAGCCCGGTGAACACCGCCACCCCCAGCATGGTGAAGAACCAGCGGTGGATATTTTCCCGGAGGAAAAAGGACACCAGCATGGGGAACACCATGCTGCAAGTGCCCATCACGCCCAGCCCCACCATGCTGTTGATGGAGGCCAGCAGCCCGCGCTGACGGCTGTCCCGGGTGGACACCGAGATCATGATGCTGCTGGCTGTGCTGTAAATGGGGGATGCGAAAGAGTAGTACAGGTTGTACGCCACAGCGATCCACACCATGCGCGCAATGCCATGAAATGGCACGATGAACATGAGCACGCTGGCAGAGGAAAAGGTAAACACCGAAAGCAACAGCCACGGCCTTGCCTTGCCTGCTGTGGCACGGGTGCGCTCGATCAGCTGCCCTACCAGAAGGTTTGCCGCCACGATGAGCACGGTGGACACCAGCTGCAGCCGGCTGAGGAACCGCAGATCCAGCCGGAGCACATCGGTGAAGTAGCTTTGCAGGATGCTGCCGAAAATACTGCCTGAGATGGAAGCACCCATAGGGCCCAGAATATAGCCGAAGAGCATCTCCGGCAGCTGGACCTTCTCGCTTTTGATCCGGGTGCGGGTGAACCGGTGGCTCCAGAAGCTTTGTCTGCGCATGGAACGGATCGTTTCCTTTCTCCCCGCAAGTGCGGGGTCTTACACATTCTTATCGTTCCTATGATAACACATTTTCCACTGCCGGGGAACTGTCCGGTGCAAAAAACCTCTTTTTACCGCAGACGGTCGGAAAACGCAAAAAGGACCGCCGCAGTGTGCGGCAGTCCCCTTTGCTCTTATGAAGAACTTATCCGTATGGAGAAAGAGAATGGCTTGTTACTTTGCCTCGGCGGGCTGGGTCTTTTTGACAAGGCTCAGGATCACTGCGCCCAGCACACTGCCCACAGCCAGCGCCACGCAGTACAGCACGGCGTGGTCCACCACCGGGAACACGAAGATGCCGCCGTGGGGTGCGCGCAGTGCGCAGCCGAAGGTCATGGAAAGAGCACCGGCGACGGCAGAGCCGATCACGCAGCTGGGCAGGACGCGCAGCGGGTCGGCTGCTGCGTAGGGGATAGCGCCCTCAGACACGAAGCACAGGCCCATGACGTAGTTCACAATGCCGTTGCGGCGCTCGTCCGGCGTCCACTTGCGGGGGCAGAAGGTGGTGGACAGGGCAATGGCAATGGGAGGAACCATGCCGCCCACCATGACGGCGGCCATTACCTCGTAGTTGCCGGAGGCAAGGGCTGCGGTGCCAAAGACGTAGGCTGCCTTGTTGACCGGGCCGCCCATATCCACGCTCATCATACCGGCCACGATGGCGCCCAGCAGCACCTTGGAGCTGCCGCCCAGTGCGTTCAGCCAGTCGGTCATGGCGGTGTTGATCATGCCCATTACCGGGTTCACGGCGCACATCATCGCACCTACGATGAGAATGCCGCCCAGCGGGTAGATGAGCATGGGGCGGATACCGTTCAGGCTGGCGGGCAGCTTTTCGGTGATCTTTTTGAGGAACTGCACGATGTAGCCCGCTGCAAAACCGGCCAGCAGCGCTGCAAGGAAGCCGCCGGAGATGCCGGTGGTGCTGCCTGCGGCAAGGTCGGTGAAGTTGGTGCCGTTCATGGCCAGCACGCCGCCAGCAAAGCCCACAGCCAAGCCCGGACGGTCGGCGATGGACATGGCGATGAAGCCTGCCAGAATGGGCAGCATATAGCCAAAGGCTGCGCCGCCCACCGTCTTGAAGAAGGCGGCAACGGGGGTGTTCATGCCAAAGTTTGCGGGGTTGATGCTGTAATCATCCAGCAGGAAGGCCAGCGCGATCATGATGCCGCCGCCCACCACGAAAGGCAGCATGTGGGAAACGCCGTTCATCAGGTTCTTGTACAGGCTGCGGCCGAAGCTGTCCTTACCTGCGGTGTCGTCCTCGGCTGCTGCGCCGCCCTCGGCGTGGAACACAGGCACCTCGCCGTGGGCGATCTTCTTGATGAGCTCCTCCGGCTTGTGGATGCCGTCATCTACGCGGGTGAACAGCACCGGCTTGCCGTCAAAACGGGCGGTGTCCACCTTTTTCTCTGCTGCCACGATAATGCCGTCACAGGCGGCGATCTCGGCGCGGGTCAGAATGTTCTTTGCGCCGTCCGAACCGTTGGTCTCCACCTTGGTGGGCAGTCCCAGCTTGTCACCGGCCTTGGTCAGCGCCTCGGCGGCCATGTAGGTGTGGGCGATGCCGTTGACGCAGGCAGTCACAGCCAGAATGCGGTAGCCGTCCTGCGGGATGGCCTGCTGGGTAAAGCTCTCTGCGCCGAACTGTGCTTCCTCCTGCGCATCGATGCACTCCAAAAACTCCTTGGGGGTCTTGGCGGCTTTGAGCTTTTCCACAAAGTCCTCGTTCATCAGCATCTGCATCATGCGGGCCAGCATATCAACGTGCAAGCTGCCGTTTTCCGGTGCGGCAATGGCAAACAGCAGGTCGGTGGTGCCGTCATCCT
>ENA-OVGC01002697-OVGC01002697.1-human-gut-metagenome-genome-assembly--contig:-NODE-2697-length-11606-cov-5.572418_pt1 | contig 11606 bp, 7 predicted proteins | sample MGYA00237768_ERZ505415 | MGnify/ENA primary metagenome ERZ505415 (study PRJEB26158, sample SAMN06016382) | human gut metagenome | biome: human gut; feature: ankylosing spondylitis patient; material...
AAATGTCATCCACGGTGTAGAGTTCATACACCGCACCGGGCAGATAGGTTAGCGCCTCTCGGTCCTGCTTGTAAATGCCTACACCGACTTTACCGACTTTATCGCCGGGCTTTTCGGGAACAGGCAGCACACGGGCATTTTCAAACACAAGTGTCTGCCCATTCTTGTGGGCATCCGAGGCGTCCTTGACATTCACAATGCTGTACGAACATTCCTTGTCGCCGTCCTGCTCGTGGCTGACAATAGTTTTTGCCAGCACAATGTCATTTTTCTGGTTGTCCCAGCCGAATTCCACGGTGTAGCTCTGCTGGGTCAGCACAAAACCATACGGCGCTTGAACCTCGGTAATGGTGTACTTGCCCAGAGGCAGGGTCACGGTGACTTCGCCTTTGGTTCCATCATGGATAATTTTCAAGAAATCATAGGTTGCCTGCGTGCGGGTGGGGCTGAATTTTACTTCGTCCACTTGCCCCTCCGCACCAGTGGTAACAGTTGCCACCAAATCGCCGGATTTGTACCAGAAGGTGCCTTGGCGGTCGGGCGTGGCAATATCTCCGTCTGCGTGAATTTCGTACACCGCGCCTGCAAGGTTGTCCTGCGTGTAGATGAACTGTCCATCTTGGTAGTCTGTCAGCACATTGCCCAGCTTGCGGATCGTAAGCTGACCGAGCGTTTCGTGATTGCAGTATTTCTCCGTGACGATGTACTCGTCCATGTCGTTGGTGGCATTGCCCACGACCTGCCAGACGCGGTCGGACTTGATCTCAAATTCCACCGAATAGGCAGAATCGTTATAGTACCCTTCCGGGCCTTGCAGTTCCTCAATCAAATATCTGCCCAGCGGAAGTTTTTCGGGTGTTTTCATAAGACCGTCTGCATCGGTGTAGAACACATCCGTTTTCTTGGTAGCGCTGCCACTGGCTGGGTCGATCATGGAAATACGGGTCTTGCGGTCTTTTTCGTCCAGCCGATACAGCGCAAAGGCTGTGTTGCTAATTTTGACCGCCTTGCCGGTTTCGGTGTCGGTCTTGATGAGCTGCAAATAGCCCTCCAATTCCTCGTCCAGCACGTTGTAGGTCATATAGTTATTGGTGGCTGTAGTGACACAGCCCGCCGGAACCGTGAATCGACTCTGCGGGCTGTTGGCGTCCACTGTCACGATGAACGGATCGCACTGGAACACATCCTTGGGGATGGTGGTTTCGACGACAAGGTATTGCCCATAGGGCAAGCCTTCCACGCGGAAAATGCCCTCATCGTTCGTGAACATTTCTCCCAGCCTATACTCGGCGGGCTGATCCGTGGGCATCCAGCCGTTGCCCCTGCCGTTGGCGTAGTCGCCGTCTGCGGTCAAGGTCGCGTTATAGGCGTTGACCGTATCGGTGCTGCTCTCGAACATATTGGCGATGGCCTGTCCTTCGGCGGTGAAATCGTACTTTAGTGTGGCGTTATCGTAATTGTCTTTGCGGTAGGCGGACAGGATGCTGGCGGCATCGTAGCTGCCATCCGGGTTCTGCTTGAGATGCGCCGCCTTGCTCAGTTTGGAGATGCGATAAACGGTAAAGCCCGCACCCTCCAGCTTCAGTGCCGGGCTTGGCTGACCGGTGGTGGAGACCAGCTTATTCAGTGAGAAACCAGATTTAATGACTTCATCTTGGCTCTCCTGCTCGGCGTGGATGTGGTAGGTCGATTCATCTGCATAGGACAGGGTTTTGTAATGGTTGACCTCATCGCAGAGGTAGCCCTTGGCATAAGACAGATAGTAGCCATCCCACGCCTTGCCGCCGTTCAGCTTACGGCTCTCAGCTACGGCGGAATACTGATTTTTGTAGATGTAATCGGTATATTCATTATTCTTCCGAGCCAAATTGCTATACTTGCCAGTGCGTTCCAGCTTCTTGTTTAGCTGTGGATACTTCCCGGTAACATACCGCTTGCCGTTTCCGTCAATGGGCAGCACCAGCCCGGTGGCACGCTCGACCAGATAGTAGCGGCCCATGTACAGGTTGGCAAAAGCCAGCTTTCCGTCTGTAATCTTGGCGGAGGCTACCAGCCGGTCTTTCTGCAAAATGGGCAGGTAATCGGTATCCCAGCCGCCATTGGTGAGGACAGTGGTGTGCCAGATAGGTTGTCCGTTGGCATCGGTGGTTTTTGAATAATCTACGACACCCGAAACACCGTCCGGGTGTTCAATGGTGTCAGCGGCGTACAGATCGTACACAGCACCCTCCAGCGTAGTATCTCCGTTGCTGCCCGCAGCCAGATACCGCGCGGCGTCCAAGTCCACTTTTGTCAGCAGAATATTGCCGAGGACACGGTCGTTCTGCATCTTGTCGGCATTGGCGTGCATGGTGTAGGAATCTTCGTTGTTGGCAATGCCGGTGGGATCTGTGGCGTAGGTCTTATCTGCGTTGCGGCTGCCAAAGGTGATAGTTACGATGCCCTCGCCGGTGTCGATGAGGGTACCGCCGCTGTTGGCCGTGGTGATGTCGGCGTTATAATCCGCGTTTCCCAGCCAAATCGTCTGACCGTCCAATGCTTTGGTGATTTCGATGGCATACGCCCGCTTGCCCAGCACGGAACCGGCTGTACCGGGAGTGTTTACATCCGACCAGTCACCATAGTACCCGCTGGGTGCGCGGCTCTCCACAATGACAAACTTGCCCTCGTTGCGCTGGGTGTAATAGATATTGTCAGAACCATTGGCATAATTGCTGTGGTTGATGACCTTGTAAGTGCCATCTGCTTGGCGCTCGACTTTGTGCCGGTTGTAACCGCCGAATGGAATATACCGCTGATCTACGGTGTCCCACGCAAAAATCTTAAACTCGGCATCGCCCTTGATGCGCTGCTTGGTTTCGCTGTCGATTTTGTCAATGCTGACCTTTACCGACCATTCATCGTTCTGCATTTTATAGTCATTGGAACTATTAGCCGGAACAGTAATAGTCTGGTGACTGCCCAGCGCACCGGGCGTTGAATCAAAGCCGTTCGGAATGGTGATTTCATCGTATGCAAAGGTGATGTTCGCAAGCTGCGCCCGCGCCGAGGCAATAGCGGCATCTACCATGCCCTGCGCTTCGTTCTGCAGCTGCCCGATAGCCGCATTCTTGGCGGCTTCTGCAGCGGCGTCTGCTTCGGCTTGGCTGGCGAACGGTCCTTCCTGCCCGCTGAGCGTACTGGTGCTGGTCTTGGACACCTCGTAGTGCACCGTCCATGTGGCAGAACCATCGCCGCCGTTGAGGTGAAAACTGTCATCCTGCGTGTGACCGCTTGTGGTAATGATCTGCGCTCCGGCAGGATTCATCTGCCAGCTGCCGTCGTCTACGCTGCCGCCGGTCTGGCTGGGCGTGACGGTAATGACCGCGCCGTCCACCTTTTCCAGCGTGTTCAGCTGAACCTTGTCGGTGTTGACAGTGAATGTCAGATCAAAGCTTCCGCTGGCGCTTTGCGCAGGAGCTGTCCACGCAGCGGAATAATACTTCGGTTCCGGAACACTCGGCACATCCGGGATCTCAGTGCCGCCTGCGATTTCCTCACCAACCAGCGCCACAACCTGCCACGCATACCCTGCGGGCGGGTTATAGATGTAGGTGTAGTAGCCGTTTTCCCCGGACTGTGCATCTGTACCGTTTACCAGTTCTTCTGCAGCAGCAATATAGGTCTGCGCTGCGTAGCTGTCAGGATAGTTTTCCATGATCCACTGCTGGGTTTCATCGTAAAGGCTGCCAAGGATGTCCGGCTGTTCTTCACAGCCTTCAGGATCATCTTCAAGGCTTGCCACAACAGGACGGTCATCCAGCATATCCAGACTCAGCTGGCCAAGACCACCCCAGATGTTGACCTGGTTTGCATAGTGGTTGCCGGGGGTATACTGGCCGGGTTCAAGGCGGGACACATGAGAGAAGCTGTAGGTGGGGCAGCCCTTGGGCTGGCCGTTCAGGCCGTGGCTGCAGCAGTAGGCTTCCTGACCGTTGAACCAAATCAGCCATGTGCCGCCCTCCTTGGCAATACTGGTGATTTTGCCGGTGGCATACGGCGGAGTCGGTCCTGCAGCATAGGCGGCAATGCCGTCATCGCCGGTGTCGGCATACATCTGTGTGGGTGCAGCATCCTCGCTGATCTGTACATGGATAGCTTTTGACTGCGAACTGCCGTCCGAATCCGTATAGACCAGCTGCGCCGTAAAATCGGCAGAGGCTTTTACATACAGGCCGGTTGCTGCCGCCGACTGCTCCGAGTATGTCTGGTGCAGGATTTCAGCCTGCTCCTGCTCGTCTGCCGGGATAGGCTCATAATCGGTGGAGAGATAGCTTAAAAGCTCTACATCATCCGGCAGTATGATTTCAGATACCGCACCGTCTGCCGGGTATTCGACCTGCGCCAACAGCGGAACAATGGCATAGTCTGTACCGGGAGTTTTGCCGATTGTGACCGTGTTCTCATCTGCGTTCAGCGCATCGGCATCCATATGGGCATCTACGCCGTCATACAGGTCAGAAACCCACGCGGAGATACCGATTTTTGTTTCGCCGGTTGCCACGGGCAGACCCATGCTGCCAAGGTAACTGCCGGTAGGCGCGTCCGGCAGATCGTTGTACAGATTTTCAGTGATCTGCGAAAGATTCGGTGTCGGGACATTGGCTTCAGCGGTTTCCGGTGTGGTGGCTTCGGCTGTCTCCGGCGTGGCGGGGGCGTCCTCTGCAAAGGCGGGCAGCGCTGCGCCCGGATTTGTGAGCGCGATTCCTCCCGCCAGCAGCAGCGACAAGCACTGCTTTATTCTGTGTTTGTTTTTCATACTGGTTCTCCTTTTGTTGCAAAAGAAAAAGCCCGCTGCGGGTTGCAGCGGGCTTGGTTAGCGTTCGGGAGCGTGTTTCTTAGGGGCAGGCGCGGCTCTGGCCTTGTAGGCTTTGCGGTATTTCTCGTCAGCATCATAGAACTGCTGCGGAGAGATACCGGCATCCAGACATCCCTGCAAAACAACCGCATTGTAGCGGCTGCTGACCGGGAGCAACTGGTCGCGGTACGGCTCGTTCATGGTGTAGACCATGATTTTGTGCGATGCGCCGTCTGCATCCGTGACCGTCATGGTTTCCTTGTCATAGAATGTCGGGTAACCCTCGTAGCAGTCAAGCTGGGATTCGTCATGGTCGGTGACAGACCAGATCAGCCCTTCAACGGTTGCGCCCTCTTTGGGCAAAATCGTCAAGTAGCCGCGCCGGAACGCCAGCTCATAGCCGTCCAGCTTGGCTGTACCCACCACTGTTGCTTCGGGGCAGCGGTAGGCCATCTGTTCAAAATTCAGATTGGAACCGTAGGCAAAATATTCTTTTCTCGACATTTCTTCTCCTATCTGGCCTCGCCTGTGCGGGGTCTTGGTTGGTTGCTAGGATATAGCGACTTATCGTGCCGCCACGCCTTGTCACCGGGCAGGTTCTTCAGCAGGTGCATCCGAACATTTTTGTACTCAGGACCAATCAGCCCCAGCCGCAGCAGAAAGGTGCGGAAGGTGAACGCCGGATTATCCCCGATGGGCGTTTTTCGGAACTGCGTGTACTTCTGGTTAATACCCTGCGCAGAGATTGCCATGGCCAGAATGATGTTGGCTTTGACTTCGCCCGCGTGCAACGTGGAGTTGAACAGCCGCCACTCCACTGTGCCGTGGTAGAACACCGAATGTAGGTTCAAGGCGTTATGTTGAGCTCAACATAATGCCTTTTATGCGCAGAAAAAAGTTATGCTGAGAATCTTTTAGAACAGACGTTACTTCGAGACTATTCACCAGAAATCTCAGCATAATTTTCTACAAGGTCTTTAAAAACGCCTTTAAGTCAGGGTCGTCGTTCCAATCCGGCATGGCAGGCGTATTCATCCTCGTGTCCATTGTTTCTAATGCCTTGCGCCGGGCTTCGGGATTAGCTTTTGCGTAAACCTGTGTTGTCTCAATAGATTCGTGCCCTAAAAAGTCACGAATATAAATGAGATTTTTGCCTGCCTCAACAAGATGCATTGCTTTAGAATGCCGGAGACAATGCGGTGTAATCTGCGGAAAAAATGAATCCACCGCAGTATTTGCTTTGTGGATATATTTTGCTAGCACGTAGGAAACACCACTGCGAGTCAACTTTTTTCCTTGCGGATTTGTAAACAGCTGGTCATTGCGGCGTTCTGGTATATCAAGATGGTTCTCACAAATGTATTGGCGCAATACCTGTGCACACGGTTTGGTAAGCGGAACATCTCGACTTTTTCGCCCCTTCCCTAATAAATGTACAACCGGTAGTGAATCTATTCGGATATCGCAGATTCTTAAATCGCAAAGTTCCTGCACTCGTGCAGCTGAATCGTAAAGGAGAAGAATCATCGCCAAGTCTCTGCGACCTTTTGGCGTGGAAATATCAGGCTGTTCCATTAGAATATCGGTTTGCTGGTTACTCAAATATTGAACCGTCGGCTTTGCTGCTTTTTTGCTGTCAATTGAAAGAATGCGCTGACACAGAATCATTTCATCCGGGCATTCAATTTGTACATATTTTGCAAATGACTTCAACGCAGCAAGTCGTTGGTTTCGAGAAGATATACTGCATTTGCGTTCAGTTTCAAGATATTGTAGAAATTCAAGAATCAGTTCGCGGGAAAGGTCGTTAAAAAGCATTTTCTCTAATTTAAAGCCACAATACTTTTCAAGGTAGCCATGAAAAATAACAAAGGTGTCCCGGTAAGAGTAAATTGTATTTGTACTGACATTTTTAGTTCCTGCCAGATACACGCTAAAGTATGCGGAGATTAAACCGGCGTAGCTGCATCTATTCCTCATTGCAAAGTACCTCTGTAATGGTATGGAATCGGTCATTGAATGGTTCGGTGACTTCCATGTAGGCTTCCGGGACAAGCCTCAAGTATTTTTCGGTTGTTGTAATTCGGTCATGCCCAAGAGCAGTGCGGAGAATCGGCAAACAGGTATATATGTCTTTTCCTTCGGAACTCCATTTGTTTAGAATGTGGACCGCAAAGGAATGCCTGAGATCATGGAGACGAGGCCCTTTTCCTCGACCTCGGTGTGGAATCCCGGCATCAAATAAGCATTTTCGAAAAATATCGTAAATTGTACTTGTATCATAGAATCCGCCATCAGGAGCAGGGAAAAAGTAAATACTTTTTGCATTTGCCACTAATGGATTACTGCGGTAGGATTTCATGTATGCAAGCATTGAGTCCGAAATTCCTACCAGCCGTTCTTTGTCTCCTTTTGCACCGTATATGGCTAAAACTCCAGCATCCAAATCAACATCTGCAACCTTAAGGTGCAGAGCCTCTGACACGCGCAGCCCACATGTATAAAGCAGGCGAAACAGAACCGGCATAACTAAATGTCGTAGTGGAGATTCTGAAGATTCTTTGGTACAATCCACCGCAGAAAACAATCTCTCGATTTCGTCTTTCGTAAAAATGTAGGGAACGAAACATTTATTTACATGAGGCGCAGGGTGGAATGCACATGGAGCATCATAGCCATTGCTGTGCAAATACTTACAAAGAATTCGCACATACGAAATCCGAAAACATTGCGTGGTTTCGTTTTCGTGAGGTCTCTTTTTCTCCCACTTTTGCAGCAGTTCTTTCGAAATGGCAGGTATACGCAATTGTTGCTCATTGCAAAAGTCATCGAATGCACTGAGTGCCTCAACACCGGCGTTGTATTTATTGCCAAGGGCACGTTTTTGCTCCACAACATCCAGCATATATGGTGCAAGCACACTGGTAAAATGGGGTTCAAGAAGTTTTTCCTCAAACACTAATCAGTCACCTCCAATGCGCAGCTGCGAAGCTGACGTACATTTACACCAATATATTTTTGAGTAGAATCGGCATTTATGTGTCCTAATACACTCTGAATCGAGGTAATGGGGATTCCTTCATCTAACATATGTGTTGCGAGGCTGTGTCGGAGCGAGTGAAGCCCGTGGTGCTTTATTGAATCCAAAGGAATGCCCGCTTTTCGCATATGCTTAATAAGAATGTTGTCAAAATTTTGCAGAGAGACGTATGGAGCGACTGCGCGGAGAAAAATTTCCGGGGCATCGCTTACAGGCCTTCCATTTTTCAGATAGTCTATTACAGCCCATCCAACATCTGTGGGAAGTGGTAAAGTTATCGGCTCTCCTGTTTTGACTTGGGTGAAAGACACCAAATGCTGTTCCCAATTAAAATTGGCAGGGCGAAGATTACGTATATCGCTGGTTCTAATGCCGAGTTTTACTGCAATCATTAAAACTGCATAATCGCGTTTCCCTTGTGGACTTTCACGGTCAACAGATGTAAGGATACTTTCGATTTGGCTAAGATCTAATGTTGTAGGAATTCGCGCGGAAGCGGATACTTTTACAATTGGCATCATTTTCAAAGACAAATCTGTTTCCTTGTAGCCACTATGCGCAAGGTACTGAAAAAAGCGTAAAAGGATACTGTAATGGAGCCTTACAACCGAATTGCTGTAATTGCACGAAACAACTTTGACGTATCGATTTACAATATCTGCTGAAAGTAATTTGTAATCCGTGACTCCAACGCTGAACAAATAATCTGTAAAGCGAAGAAGAACATTTCTGTGGCTGCGCAGCGTATTCTCCCTGCGTCCGTGGAGAGATAGCTTTTGCAAGTAGTTGACCGCACCTTCTTGCAGTCCTGCAGGGAACTCTCGATTCAACCTCCGCCGAAGCATAACCGCGTTGAAATGTTGGTAGTCTGACAACAAATCCATTGCACGGTGAACTCGTGAGCATCGCCGTTCTACTGTTCCCGGCTGCACACCGTAGCAATCCAGCATGAACTGCTGAGCCAATTCCGCTGTAAAATATTTCTTTTCATTTTTATTGCAGTACGCTAACAGGTTCCTAAACGTCGAACGAAAGCCTTGAATATAGTTTTCGCTATAGTGCTTTGCAATGATGCAAGGGATAACTCTTTCCACAAGTTCATACACGGTCAGTCGATTTCCATCATCCACAATAACAACCTCCATCATATCTGGAATACTCAAATTATATAGTTATTATGTAGAGAAAAACAGACTGTTTTTATAATTTTTGCCGCTGTACAATTAAAGTTTGGAACGTGGGATACATAATCGCTTTCTTGCCATAAAAGGCATGATACCGGCTCTGATGGTAGTGATAGTCGCTGCCGTCCCGCCCGCGATACCAGCGGTCCTTCAGTTGATCCATACTCGCACCGCTGGGCAGCTTGCGGATTTCTTCCAGAATCGGCTCATCCACCGCCTGACAGTAGCTGTCGATGCGGGCAGGGTTGACCTTGAGTGCTGCAAACAAAATATCCTCTTTGGAATACATGATGGACAGCACATTTTTGAGGCTCTGCGGCGTGTGCTTGCTTGCATCCACATGGACGTGCATTCCGCAGCTGTCGTTTACGATGCCGCCTGCGCGGCGTAAGGAACGGACAACCTCCTGCAGCTTTTCCATCTCGCCGTATTCGAGTTTGGGGGAGTTCAGTTCAACCTTGTAGGTTTCTCCGATAAGAACAGACCGCCTGCGGCATTCGGGATGGATGCTGCCGTCCCGGACGATTTTCCACTCTTTACCGTCCAAATCTTTGACCCTGTAAGCATCGTAGCCACCGCCGGAATGCTCGGCACGGGTGCCAAATAAGTCGGCCAGCGTTTGGGCTGCCGTGGCGCGGTTTATCCCGGTCAGTTCAATTTCACAGCCAAAATACTGGTCACGGAAATCAAGGGGCAGGAGCCTCACCCCGCAGTTCTGCATCCATGGCGGCAATGCGGCGGCCGATAGCCTCCACCACATGGACCGTGACGCCGTTGCCTGCCTGCTTGTAGGCTTGGTTATCGCTCTGGACGGCCAGTACTGTGTCAATGCGGTCATCTGTCCAGCCCTGCAAGCGCAGACATTCGCGCGGTGTCAGGCGGCGGATGCGACCCTCGTACAGAACACCGTGACGGTCTTTTGTGGTAAGTGTATGCATGGGTGCGCCAGGCTTACCGGTGCGTTCGGTGTTGCGGGCGAGGTCGGACTTGATGGGATTTTTGACCGGGCGAACTTCAACAGTGCCTTGTTGGCAGCCCGTTGTAAGTGTATGCGCAATCTCTTTACCAACCCGTCCGCGCCGACTGTTGACTGTGGCGTAGCTCAGGTCGATGCTGTCACCGACCTGTGCCATCTGGTAGCCGGTTTTTGTGGCGCACTTGATCGGCACTCCCACCTCATACAGCCCGGTTTTGCCACCGAAGCCACCCGGATTGGCAGCCAGCGTACAGCTTAATCCTTCGGGGGAGTAGACTCGTTCTCCTTGGTGACCGCCGTGGGTTTGAATAAGAGAACCTCCTGTTGTTTCGGTGAAAGGAAATACTTTTCCTCTACATCGCTCATCAAGATATCCGACAATGTACACGCGGTTTCTTGACTGGGGAACGCCGAAATCTTTGCTGTTAAGACATTGCCATTCCACACCATACCCCAGTCGGTCCAGCGTGTTGAGGATTGTCGCAAACGTCCTGCAGTGGTCATGATTGATGAGACCCACCACGTTCTCAAAAAGCAAATACGGAGGCTTCCGGGCTTCAGCCAGGCGGGCCAGTTCAAAGAAGAGAGTGCCGCGTGGATCTCCGAATCCTTTTCGAGATCCTGCAATGCTGAAAGTCTGGCAAGGAAATCCGCCGCAGAGCAGCTGGAAGTCCGGCATGGTGCTGGGGTCGGCTTTTCGGGCATCTTCAATGAACCACTCTCCCTTCGTGTCAAACAGGGCGTTGTAACTGCGGTTGGCGTATTTGTCGATTTCGCAGTGTCCTACGCATTCAAATCCTCCGGCACGGCTCAGTCCTTCGCGGAAACCGCCGATGCCGGAGAACATATCTACGAACTTGATCAAGGGCACAACTCCCGATGGGGATGTTTGCCGCATCTGCGAATGTGCTTAATAGGCGTCCCTCATCAAAAACAAAAGCAGCCTGTCACAGGCTGCACCAAACAAGATTTTTTTACCGTTCATAATGTATAAACCTCCTTTTTCCTTCTGCTTTTCTACCTATTATTAAAACATTGGAATCACCCCCTCTAAAGTGTAGATAAGAAATCGAGCGCAGAGTCTGGTATAGCATTCGCTGGCGGTGGGCTTGGAACAGCGTTGGTTATGTTGACTGCCTGCAACTCCTCCCGCACCACCTTGCGGATGCTTTTCTCCAGCCTATTTGTCTGTTCTGCCGCAAGGATGCTCTGCACCAGAAACTCTTTGCGTTTTGCAGGCGGCATCTGCTGCAGCAACGCCCACGCGCGGCGGTGTTGCGGTTCGTTGAGGTTCGGGCGGAAAACATATTGCGGTCGTTTCATACCTCGCTTTTACGGCGCGACACGGCGGTCAACGCGCGCTCGAACCCGACAGCGTTCACCTTGTCGTCCAGCAGGAAAATCGTCTTACAAAGCGCATCTTTGGGGCAGAGGTGGCGGCTCACCACCGATGCGCCGCCGCCCAGCAGCACCGCAGGAATCGCGTGCAAATCAAAGCCGGCTTCCATCGTGGCAGACAGCAGATGTTCGGTGTACTTGCGCCCCTGCCGGTTCACAATGTCGCGCACC
>ENA-OVGC01002702-OVGC01002702.1-human-gut-metagenome-genome-assembly--contig:-NODE-2702-length-11592-cov-3.747941_pt1 | contig 11592 bp, 8 predicted proteins | sample MGYA00237768_ERZ505415 | MGnify/ENA primary metagenome ERZ505415 (study PRJEB26158, sample SAMN06016382) | human gut metagenome | biome: human gut; feature: ankylosing spondylitis patient; material...
AGGAGCCGCGGCTGCTGCCATGGCGCACGGCGGCGGAAAACGTCAACGCCGTGCTCTCCGACCGGGCGCAGACCATGCCGCAAGCGCTGATATGGCTGGAGCGGCTGGAGCTGGCGGATGCGCGCGATCAGTACCCCGCGGCGCTCTCCGGCGGCATGCAGCAGCGCGTGGCCATTGCGCGCGCGCTCGCGTATGACGCGCCGGTGCTGCTGCTCGACGAGCCGTTTCGCGCTCTGGATGCGGCGCTGCGCGCGCGCGTCACCGCGCTGATCGCGGACGCGGCGCGGGAGAAAACCCTCGTGCTCGCCACGCACGATGCATCCGACGCGGACGCGCTCGGCTGCGCGGTGTATGCGTACGCCGAAGGCACGTTCCGCCGCGACGGATGAGGTGGGCTTTGGATGCGCGGCGCATTTCCGGTGCCACTGGAGAAACCCACGACCTTTCCGCCTCATCCGCCCCACGATGTTCGGCACCTTCCCCTCGAGGAGAAGGCATTGCCTTACGGCTTCGCGTCACCTTCCCCTTCTACATAGGCAAAAAAGCAGCCCGGCAGGTTCCTGCCGGGCTGCTCCATCCTTTTGGGGCGTTGGGCCGCCCCGGTTCTCCCCCCTGCTGCACAAGCAATGTACGCAGCAGCACCGGCGCTCGGCCGGATGATCCGGCGGCGGGCATCCAAACCGCTGCCGGGTGATGGCAAAAACTCAGTCGAACTTCGGCTGCTCGAGATAGTCGGTGTACTCGCGCAGGAACTTCTTCTCCTCCGGCTTGAGATCCAGGCCGATCGTGCCGCCCGGGTTCATGTTGTAGTCGGGGTCAAAGTAGTCCTTGAGCACGCGGAACACGCCGTATTCCTTCTCGCCGATGTAGCCTTCGAGCCAGGGCGCGAACATCTTGCCGATGCCGTGGTGGTGGCTCACGGCCGCGCCGGAGCGCTGGATCGCGTCGAGGATCGTGGTGTGGTAGGCCTTGAAGGCATCCTCATCCTGCATGCGGGTGAGGAAGATGAAATACAGGTTCGCGCCCTGCGGATAGCAGTGCGACATATGCGTCGTGACGACGGTGTTCGGCAGCGCGTGGCAGATCTTGCGCACGTCGGCGTGCACCTGCTCCATGTTCGACCAGTTGACCGTGCACTCGAGCGTGTCGGTCGTGATGCCGAAGTCCATGAGCGTGTCGCGCAGATAGGGGTCGTTGAAGCGGCCCTTTTCCCAGCTGCGGGTGACGTAGCCGGTCAGCGGCATGCCGCCGTGTTTGAGCGCAATTTTCGCGATGTTGCGCGCGACGTTGCGGCTGTAGCCCTTCTCGCCGTCGGTAAAGCCGAGGAAGAGGCAGCGCTCCATGTCCTTGTAGCCGAACTTGTCGAGCAGCGGCTGCAGCGGCGTCTCATCGACGTTGTAGAGCTTGAGCATGAGGTTGGTCTCCTCCGGGTCGGACAGGCGGAACACGGACGAGTAGCCGCACTCGCACTGCATCATCTCGCGGGCGGCCTTCATGGCCGCGTCCCACGTCTTGAAGATGTAGGAGAAACGCTTGCGGTTCTGCGGCATCCAGCGGAAGATGCGCAGCGTGACCTCCGTCAGCACGCCGAACGTGCCCTCGGAGCCCATCATGATCTGGTTCAGATTCGGGCCGGTGGCCTCGCGGGAGTAGTGGCTGGTCTGGATGGTGCCGATGGGCGTGGCGTACTTCTGGCTGAGGACGATATCGGCAATGGTTCCGTAATACGTGCTGTTCTGGCCCGCGCCGCGCGTGACCGTCCAGCCGCCGACGCTCGAATACTCGAACGACTGCGGGAAGTGGCCGCAGGTGTACTGCCGCTTGGCGCCGAAGAGCTCCGGCGCGCTCTGGAGCGTCTTTTCCAGATCGGGGCCGGACATACCGGCCTGCACGGTGATGGTCTGGTCGATCTCGTTGAAGCTGATGACCTTGTTGAAGTTGCGGCGCATATCCAGCGAGATGCCGCCCTTGACCGGCTCGACGCCGCGGGTGACGCTGCTGCCGCCGCCGTAGACGTACAGCGGGATGTGGTGCTCGGTGGAGTAGGCCACGATCTGCTCGACCTGCCCGGTCGTCTCGGGGTAAAGCACAACGTCGGGTACGCTGTCAACGCGCTTGTGGCGCAGACGCAGGATATCGTAGGCCGTGAAGCCGTAGGCCACGCTCAGGCGGTCATAGTCCGTGGTGGAGACATTCTGCTCGCCGACGATCTTTTTGAGCGCCTCGATGTGCTCGGGCGCGAGCTGCACCGGGTGGTCGGAGAGGTCGACGGGGTCAAAGCCGATGTCGTCGGAATACGCCTTGAAATCGTCGTCCGTCATTTTGAACGTCTCTTTCATGAGCGTGTACAGAGACTCTTTCGGATATTTGAAGAAGTTCGGATCGCCCCAGCGGAAAATGGAGCGGTAGCTGTCCGCCGGCGCGGGGGTGAGCACCCACTTCGGCTCGAATCCTTTGTACGGTTTGTTGCTCATTGTGCAATCCTCCTCTTGACTTGGATGAGTTTCTGATAGATCGGGCGCAGGCGCGGATAGATCTTGCGGTAGGCCTGCTCGTAAATGTCGTTATAAACCTCATGGTTGCGCTCGTTGGGCTGGAACGTGTCCTTGACGTGGACCATGGCTTTGGCCGCCGCGTCAAAGTCGGCGAACACGCCCTTGGCCACGAACGCGACCATGGACGAGCCGATGGAGCACGCCTCGTGCGTCTGCGAGCGCACGACCGGCAGGCCGAACACGTCCGCCGCGATCTGGCAGACCACGTCGCTCTTCGCGCCGCCGCCGCCGATGCGGATCTCGTGAATGGTCAGGCCCGAGCGGTCCTCCATGATGCGCAGCGCCATGTACAGCTCCAGGCACAGGCCCTCGATGATGGCACGGTAGAAGTGGTAGCGCGTGTGGTAATCCGAAAAGCCGATGACCGCGCCGAGCGAGTCCGGGTGCAGGATGCCGGCCGTCCAGTACGGCTGCAGGAGCAGGCCGTCGCTGCCGGCGGGCAGGTCGCGGATGCGCTGGTCGAGCAGGGCCTCGGGCGCCATGCCCTTTTCCTTGGCGTCGATGGCGTCGGCCGTGCCGAATTCCTTCACGAACCACGACAGCAGCCACAGACCGCGGTAGATCTCGATCTCGGGATTGTAGTGGTCGTTGAGTACGCCGGGATAGGCGGGCAGAAACTGCTGCGGCTCGACGTACTCGGTCGTGCTGAACTGGATGGTGGCCGTCGTGCCCAGCGAGATCGACGCCTTGTCGGAATCGACGACGGCAAGGCCGAGCGTCTCGCAGCCCTTGTCCGAGCCGGTCGAGATCAGCGGCAGGCCGGCGGGGATGCCGGTCAGGGCGCTGACTTCGTCCGTGATCGTGCCGATGACCGTGCCGGAGGGCACGAGGTCGCACAGCTTTTCGTTCGGCACGTCGCAGAAGCAGCGCGTGAGGCTGCCGGGCTTCATCCAGCGGCGGTTTTTGTAGTCGAACGGGATGTGGCCGATCTGGTTCGATGCCGAGTCGATGAGGTTGCCCGTGAGCTTGTAGTTCAGGTACGTGGGCAGCATGACGTATTTGGCGGTTTTGGCCCAGATCTCCGGCTCGTGGCGCATGATCCAGTTGCCGACGGAGGCGGCGTACACCACCTTTGCCGTCGGCTCCATGCCGGCGACCTTGAAGAGCATCATGTTCTTGGCGGGCATGGCGCCGTTCGGGTCGACGGTGCGCTTGTCCAGCCAGAGAATGATGTCGCGCAGTGGCTCGTTGTTCGCGTCCAGACACACGACCGTGTCGCGGATGACGGTGATGGTCATGGCGATCACGTCCGGCAGCAGGGCGTTGCTGCGCGCGCACAGCTCGCGGCAGCATTCGCACAGGCGGTCAAAGTAGAAGTTCGGCTTCTGCTCGGCCCAGCCGGGCTCTTTCGAGAAGTAGGGCTCGGCATACTTGCTCTGCACGACGTCCACGATCCGGCCGTCCGGGTCCACGAGCAGGGCGCGTGCGCTCTGTGTGCCGATGTCGCAGGTCAGCACCAGCGGTTTGCTCAAGATGATTCCCTCCTAAGATTTATTTTTGCTCTCTATACAAAAGATTCATTCGGGTCTGTGCCTGAGGAGACTGCTCGTGGCGATGACGTCCACGCCGAGGCCGAGCACGTCCGGGATCACGACGTCGCCGCGGCCGATGCGCTCTGATACGGTGACGGTTTTCAGCGCGTCCATGACATCGAAGATGCGGTCTTTCGGAATGTCGGCCGACACGCGCACCGGCAGCACCGGCGCGTCCGGGAAGGCCGTGCGCACGGTCGAGCAGATGGTGCGCTTGGGCGCGGTCATCTCCGAGATGGCAAACTCCCGGCCGCGGGGGCAGGTGTTGCCGGTGACGGACCAGCCGTCGCCGTCGCGTTCGATTTTCAAGGTGCAGCCGCGCGGGCAGCCGATACAGGTGAGTTCTTTCATGCCTTTGCCACCTCGATCTCAAAGTGGACATCGCTTGCATCTGCGATGCCAAGCTTGTCAAAGTCCAACGTGAGCTGCTGCATCTCGGGCGGACGCAGGAAGGGATAGCGCCGCGACCAGACCTCATTGCCGTCGATGGTCAGCACCACGCGGCAGGCACCGAGCACCTCTGCGCTGCGGAAATACAGCGTGACGGCGCTGTTATTCTCCGTGCGGTCGAGCCGCTGCGGGACAAGATAGCCGAAGTCGTCCGAGATCGTGACGGCGACCTCGTCGCGCGTGTGCGCGGCAAAGTGCGCGGCGCTCCTGCCGGCCAGCTCGCCGGAGGCGGACACGTAGTCCACAAGGTCGTTGACGTGCAGCGCGTTGCCGCACGAGAAGATGCCGGGGATCTCGGTCATGAGCTGCCCGTCGCAGACGGGGCCGCGGGTGTGCCCGTCGAGCGGGACGCCGAGCGACTCCGCCAGCTCGTTTTCCGGGATGAGGCCGACGGACACGATCAGCGCGTCGCAGTCGATGCGCTGCTCCGTGCCGGGGATGGGGCGCATGGTCTCGTCAACCTCCGCGACCTCCACGCCCGTGAGCCGGTCGGCGCCGAACACGCGCGTGACCGTGTGGCTCAGGTGCAGCGGAATGTTGTAGTCATGCAGGCACTGGTGGATGTTGCGCGTCAGGCCGGAGGGAGTGGGCTTGGCCTCGTACACGCCGAGGACCTCCGCACCCTCGAGCGTCAGGCGGCGGGCCATGATGAGCCCGATGTCGCCGCTGCCGAGGATGACGCAGCGCTGGGTCGGCAGCTCGCCGAGCAGGTTCGTAAAGTGCTGCGCGGTGCCTGCCGTGAACACGCCCGCCGGGCGCGTGCCGTGGATAAAGACCTGCTTTGCCGTGCGCTCGCGGCAGCCGGTGGCCAGCACGAGCGTGCGCGTCTCGTCGCGGGCGACGCCGTCGCGGCTGACGGTGTAGACCGCAAAGCCGCCGGACGTTTTTTCCACGCGCGTGACGAAGGTCTGCGTGCGCGCCTCGATCTGCAGCTGCTCGAGCCGGTCGATGAAGCGCTCGACATATTCCGGCCCTGCCAGCCGCTCGCCGAAGCGCGCGAGGCCGAAGCCGTCGTGAATGCACTGCTTGAGCATACCGCCCAGACGCGCTTCGCGCTCGATGAGCAGCACGTGCGCACCGTTTTCGTGCGCGGAGATGGCGGCTGCGAGCCCGCCCGGGCCGCCGCCGATGACGATGACGTCATACATCATGCCTGCACCTCCCCGGATTTCGTCGGGCCGAACGTGATGGGTGCGTCGGCCGAGGACTTGCGCACCTCGCTGAGCGGCACGCCGAGGAATTCGGCGATGATGCGCACCACCTGCGGCGAGCAGAACCCGCCCTGGCAGCGGCCCATGCCGGGACGCACGCGCTTTTTCACGCCGTCGACCGTCGGCACGCACACGTTCGAGCGCAGCGCGTCGAGGATCTCGCCGCGGCTGATCTCCTCGCAGCGGCAGACGATGACGCCGTAGTCAGGATTTTTTGCGATGTAGGCCGCGCGCGTCTCGTCGTCCATCTCCCGCAGCACGGGGATGCCCGGGCGGTGGGGGTCGAAGTCGGGATTCGCGGCCACGGGGCGGTCGTGCGCGAGGATGTTGACCGCCATGTCCGCCACATCCACCGCGACGGCGGGCGCCGTCGTCAGGCCGGGGGACTGGATGCCCGCGACGTGGATGAGGTTGTGCGTGTGCCGGCCGCGCTCGATGATGAAGTCCTCCTCGAACGTGGGCGCGCGCACGCCGGTGAAATAGGTGATGATGTCGCGCTCGGTCAGCGCGGGCATCGTGATCTTCTGCTTGGCGAACACGTGCGCGATGCTCTCGGGATGGGTCGCGGTGTTCTCCTTTTCATAGGTCTCCACGGCATCGGGACCGATGAGCAGGTTGTCGTGCACGGTGTGCAGGATGCCGCCGCCCTTCGAGTGCGTTCTGGAGACGGTGTCGGTGCCCTTGACGGACGCGATCGAGTGCATGAACGCACCGGCCTTGCGGTCGAGGATGCTGTTCGTGCCGCGGCGGGGGTGGATGGAGAAGAAGCGGTCGTCGGCCATGCGCGCCACTTCCTCGGCGAACACGCCGGCCGCATTGATGACGAGCGCGGGGTGCAGCGTGCCGCGGTTGGTGTGCACGGCGGTGATCTTTCCGTCCGCGACGTCCATGCCCAGCACGGCGGTGTTGAGCGCGATGCGCGCACCGTTTTGCACGGCGTTTTCCGCGTAGGCGATCGTCAGCCCGTAGGGGCAGACGCAGCCGGAGTCCGGGTTGGAGATGGCGAAGCTGGTCTTTTCGTTGAAGTTCGGCTCGCGCCTGAGCAGCTCCCTGCCGGAGATGAGCTCGGTATCGGCGATGCCGTCGTGATACTTGCGCCACATGCAGTAGCCCCACACGGCCGGGCGCAGCCAGCCATGCTGGAAGCAGACGTACTGCCCCACGCGGGAAAACGGCACGTCGAGCTCCCTGCAGACCTGATCGAACATGGCGTTGCCGCGCCGGATGTATTTGTGCTTGACGCTGCCGCGGCCGAGGTCGATGCCCGGATGCACCTCGCCGTCGTTGCGCCCGGAGGCGCCGAGCGCGAGGTCACACTCCTTGTCGACGACCAGGATGTCAAGCTGCTTGCGCGCAAGCTCGCGCGCGATCGACACGCCCGAGATGCCGCCGCCGATGATGAGCACGTCGGGCGTCTGCCCGTCGAGCGCGTCGTCGCGCAGCGCGGGCACGCGCATGGGCGCATCCTCGCCGCCGGTAAACGTGATGTCGTTGACGACATGGCACGTGGAATATTTCGTTGCGGCCATCTGGCCGGCGCGCACAACGTCGTCCCAGCGGTCGAGCGCGCCGCGCAGGACGATGCAGCCATCGGCCAGCACCGCCGTGACGCGGCCGCCGAAGGCTTTGCGCAGTTTTCGGTTCAATGCGGAGATCTTCATGAAAGACAAGCCTCCCGGAAGACAAGTCGGCCAAACGGCCGACTGAATACCACAAATATACCCTTTTTCGACCGGGAAGTCAAGGATTCGACCCGGGTCAAATCTGCTGAAATTTCCCTGCCAGACTGGACAAATCGCCCAAAATCGCGTACAATAAGACCCAATGTATCTCACATAAGATCAGAAATGAGGAAAGCACAATGGCCGCTCCGCGCAACGACAATGTCAAGGAGAAGATCCTCGACGCCGCGACTGGCCTGCTCAATACACAGACGTTTGCCGACATCTCGCTGGCAGAGATCGCGGCGGCGGCGGGTGTGTCCAAGGGGACGCTGTACTACCATTATAAGAACAAGACGGACATTCTCTTCGGCATCACCAACCGGTATCTCGACCGCCAGTGGGACGATCTGATCGCGTGGACGGAGAACAAGGACAAGGACACGTCCGTGCACCGTCTGGTCAAGTACGTGGTCGAGCGCAACACCGCCTCCGCCGGTATGCGCCTGCATCTCATCCACGCCGCCATGCTCGGCGACGAGGTGCTGCGCGCCAAGCTCATCGACCGCTACGCCGCCTTCGAGCGGCTCATCGCCGAGAAGATCGCCGAGCGCACCGACGCCGTCTCCGCCGACTATCTCTCGCAGCTGATCCTGCTCGCGTCCGACGGCATGATCGTGCAGGAGGCGCTGCGCAACGACAATTTTGACGCCGCCGCCTTCGTGCACCAGAGCGAGGCGTATCTGCGCGCCCTGCGCCCCGCCGGCCGGATCTGAGCGCCAGTTTTCAACAAATGTGTCGAAAGTCACCCTCTTGTCCGGATTTGTGAAAGAATTAGCGTGTAGCGGTTGACACCGCATGGAACACATGGTAGTATTTTTGTAATAACCGTGGGGTGGAGCGGTTATCCTGTTTTACCGGCGGCAGCGTGTGCCGCAACCGCTTTTTTGTATGTCGAAGGCAGCGGAATGCATCCGCATTCCGTCGTCTTTTTACATAGCTGCAATGGGAATTATTTTGAAAGAAGGGACAATATGAAAGACCTGAAACATCTGATTTTCTTCGAAAATCTCCTGCAGGATGCGCAGAACGAGCTCGTCACGCAGGCGGTCAATGACGGGAAAATCGCCCTCGGGTACAACTGCTATTACATCCCCGAGGTTCTGCTCAACCTGCCGGGCTGCTTCTCGAGCCGCCTGCGCGCGCCGCGCTGCGAGTCCACCGACGTTGCGACCTACTACATGACCAGCCGTGTCTGCCCGTATGTCCGCTCCATCCTCGAGCGTGCCATTGAGGGCGGCTACAACTACCTCAATGCGCTCTTCGGCGCCGAGTGCTGCGCGTCCATGGAGCGTATGGAAGAGCATTTCTTCCTCATCAATCCCGTGAAGAACGATCGCTTCTTCGTCACGCAGATCGATCCCCCGCTCAAGGGCGATAAGACCAGCTATGACTACTACAAGGGCCAGCTCAAGCTCAAGGTCGTCGACCAGCTCGCCGAGCGCTACGGCGTGGACACCTCCGATGCCGCCATGCGCGCGACCATCGAGAAGTTCAACGAGCTGTGCGACGTCATCACCGAGATCGGCAACTTCCGCAAGCTGCCCAACCCGCCCATTACCGGCTATGAGTTCCATGTCATCCAGCTCGTGAGCCAGGTCTGCCCGCATGACCTGATCCTCCCCTACCTGAAGGAGACGCTTGCCGAGATCAAAAAGCGCAAGCCCGAGCCGGAGTTCCCGTTCCGTGCGCGCATCGTGGTCGCCGGCTCCGAGATCGACGATCCCGAGTTCACGAAGCTCCTCGAGGGCTGCGGCGCGATGGTCGTGGCCGACCGCTACTGCTTCGGCAGCTTCCCGAGCCGCGAGCGCATCGAGATCCGCGACGGCGAGACCGCGTTCGACGCCATCGTCCGCCACTACCTGCACTGGAACCAGTGCGCCCGCTTCATGGAGGGTGCGAAGATCGACCAGCGCCATGCTGAGGTCAAGCGCCTTGTCGACGAGTTCCATGCTGACGGCGTGATCTACGAGAACATGAAGTTCTGCGAGTTCTGGAGCTATGAGAAGGTGCTCGCCTCCCATATCCTGACTGAGGAGATGGGCGTGCCGTGCTGCACGATCGAGAAGGAATACGCGCTCGGCTCCGTCGGCCAGCTCCGTACCCGTTTCCAGGCCTTCGTTGAGAGCCTGGAAATCAAGAAAATCAATTCTTGAACAGGAGGGGAATGAAAACTATGAATTGCCCTGTTACGAAATTTATTGACTCCAAGATGCAGAGATTCGACCCCCTCTGGCAGGCTCAGAACGGTGTCGGAGGTCTCCGCAGCCGTTACTATGATAAGACCGGCGTCGCCAAGTACCGCGAGTGGCGCGGCGTGCATGACACGCTCGTCGACTACGGCGCATGGCTCAAAAACCTCAGCGCCATGGCCAAGATGGTCGCTTCCGCGCCGATCCCGTGCCTGAAGGGCTTCTGGGAATACCGCTGGATGGGCTCCTACCTCGGCACGTTCATGTTCATCGACCGTCTGTTTGAGGGCTACCGCGGCCCCGAGCTCAAGATCGCGCACATGCATATGTACGCCATCGTGCAGAGCCTGACCAAGCGCATCGCCTACATCCTCTCGCATGACCGCCGCCTCGGCGCCAGCGAGGAGAAGAGCAGCAAGCTCGTGCCCATCGACGAGGTGCTGCCCGAGCTGTTCATGACCGGCTTCCCGGATCTGTATCCGGTGCCGCTGCAGACGCTGCCGGAGTTCATCATCTGCGATGTTGACCAGCACATCGAGCCGTACTACATCGACGTAGCCGAGTCCTTCGGTCTGCCGGCAGACGTCTGCTCCCGCTGCGCGGCGGAGACCGGCGTTGCCCTCAACGACGACTTCCCGCTCTTCGGCAAGGCCATGATCTCCACGAACATGCCCTGCAACGCCTCCGAGGCGACCTCCATGTTCCAGCGCCGCCGCATCGGCCTGCCTGACTTCCAGGCGACCATGGCGATGATCCACAACGAGCCGGCTGCCCACCCGTACTCCGCGCAGGTCCTGCGCGACTGCATCGAATTCGTCGAAAAGGAATACGGCGTTGAGTATGACTGGGATGCCCTGTTCAAGCGCGCCAAGCACATGAACGAGCAGAACCGTCTCGAGCTCGAGAAGTGGGATTACTTCAAGACTCCCTACTGCCCGCTGACCGGCATCAGCGAGACCCTGTACCGTCTGTATGCCTGGGCCTCCGCCAACGGCCAGGAGGACTACTTCACCAAGAACGACCGCAAGGTCATGAAGATCCTGCGCAAGTGCTACAAGAATAAGTACGTCCCGTACGGCGGCACCACGCGTCACCGTGCGTTCCTGTGGGGACCGTCCGCCGTGTACTACACCGACTTCCCGACCTGGACGCAGAACTGCTGGGGCATCAACATCGTCCTGAACATGGACTCCACGATGGGCCACAACATGATCAACACCGAGGATCCGGACATCGCCATGGACGACCTGACCCGCTTGACCGAGAAGGCCTGCATGCGTCACATGGCCGTCGGCGGCTGGGACAACGTCAACTCCGTCTGGGAGTGGGCCAAGAACTTCAACTGCGACATGGTGCTCATGAACGACAACATCGCCTGCAAGGGCATGCTCGGCGTGCACGCCATGATGGAAGAGCAGGCGCGCGACCTCGGCTTCCACTTCATCTTCATCGAGCATGACCTGGAGGACTGCCGCACCGTTTCCCGTCAGGATATGCGTAACTGCGTCAACCAGTATATGTCCGTCGTCATGAACGAGAAGCCGCTCGATCCGACGATCGTTGAGTTCGACGACTCCGCGGCGTACTAAGAAAGGCAGGTACCGACTATGAATATGAAACTGGCTGCGAAAGTGCTCGCCAAGGTCGGCGTGATCGGGTTTGTCGGCTTCGCCGCGACCTTCACGATCTACTTCTTCAACCTGGAGAACAAGCTGATCTACTACGTGGTGCGTCCGCTCCTGAACAAGCACTATGATGCTCAGGTGCGCGACAAGCGTATCGTCTGAGTTTTGCGCAAATCGCATAAATCGAAACCCCGCTGCTTCGGCAGCGGGGTTTTTGTGACAGTCAAAAAAGTATTACTTTTTTGACAAAGGGGTTTGCGGCCTGACTGCATCGCACTCGCTGTCCGCGGAGACGGACAGCTCGCA
>ENA-OVGC01002718-OVGC01002718.1-human-gut-metagenome-genome-assembly--contig:-NODE-2718-length-11509-cov-10.258862_pt1 | contig 11509 bp, 7 predicted proteins | sample MGYA00237768_ERZ505415 | MGnify/ENA primary metagenome ERZ505415 (study PRJEB26158, sample SAMN06016382) | human gut metagenome | biome: human gut; feature: ankylosing spondylitis patient; material...
ACCGCAACCGTACCGCTGCCGACCTGCGCCACTACTTCGACAAGAACGGCGGCAACCTGGGCGCTATGGGCTGTGTTGGCTTCCTGTTCAGCCAGAAGGGTGTCATTGACATCTCTCTGGAGGATAAGGATGCCGACGAGGCCATGATGGACGCCCTGGATGCCGGTGCCGAGGACTTTGATGCAGGCGAAGAGGCTGCTGAGATCACCACCGATCCCGAGAACTACTCCGCTGTGGTCAAGGCCATGGAAGAGAAGGGCTACGAGATCCTGAGCGACGACCTGGCCATGGTCCCCATGACCACCACCCGCCTGACCGACCCCGATCAGCTCAAGGCAATGGGCAAGCTGCTGGACTCTCTGGAGGACAACGACGATGTCCAGAACGTCTGGCACTCCCTCGAGAACGAAGAGGATCTGCCGGAATAAGCTTCCGCAAGGCTCTTTGCTCCTGAAATAAGACGATAAAAAGCCGCTCTTTGTGCTGCAATGCACAAAGAGCGGCTTTTTATTTTAGAATACGGACGAATATTTTGCACACGGACAAAATAAAATCCCAGCGGGTGTGAGCCGCCGGGGGGGGGGGGGGGTTTATAAGCCGGAAGTATTCTTTACTTCTTTATGGGCTGGATTGACGTAATCTATTAAAATGTTGATTTCATAATTGACGCCGAGCATACCAAGGGAAATTTTAGAGGTATCTGTTTTCCACTCAGTTCCATAAACTACATATCCGAGTTGGAGTGCGGTGCCATCATCGGTATAATTTGCGAGCGAAGTTAATTTGTTCTTTTTGTCAGAAATTGGTTTTCCATATTTCTCAGTCAAAGAATCTTTAAGAGAATCAAAGACTGAGATATACATACTACCCTCGTTATAAGTGTCCGTGAGCTGATAGGCCCCTTTATAGAGTTTTCCATCTCCATCAAATAGATAAAAAATATATGCGTTCTTTCCAGTAACGGTTCCTGAATACATCATTGTTGTGCCGTATTCATCTTCAGATATACCCTCGAATTTGGCTGTTTCATACTTGTTGATCGTATCAATATCATCATTCCAAAAACCGATTCGGAAATCGCCACTGCGATTGGAAATAGGGATGATGGGAAGCTTGCTGTCTGGAAGATGATAGGTTAGAGCAAGTTTGTATTTTGATGTGGAAGAATCAAAGTTGTAAAGATACGAGATATTAATTTCATCGGTTTCCCATATAAACCAAATGCCTGTTCCGCTATCAGAAGGAATGCTTTTATCAGTGGTAGGTGTACCGTAAGTTTCTGTAAGGTTTGCTATAAGATAGTCTGATGTATCATTTAATGCTTGGGGTGAGTCTGTTGTAAAAGCACTTTCACATAACGATTCATTGATATAAGTATATGAACAATGCCCTTTTATTCCATTGTATTCGATACTTTCAAAGAAATACCTCTTTTTTGCATTTCCAACATAGGAAAACGATGAAGAACTTTTTCCTATGACTGTTTCCAATTTGCTAAGAGAAGTAGACCAAGTAACGTCTGAATAGGCAAATGGGTGAGTGATGCTTAAAGGCTCTTCAACAATAGATGATGCAGGAGATTCGCGGCTGCCTATAGTGGAGTTTGGCTGTGCTGCACCACAAGAGCTTAGCCCTAAGAGTAGTGCAATGCCAATAATTATAGAACAAGTATGCCAAGAAGTGTTTTTTAACATCATATGGGTTCCTCTCACAGAGTAAGTGTAAAAAGGATATTATTTATTCAAGGGATTGTAAGGACTGTCGATATCAGCAAACCATACGGCAACAGCCGTGTCAGATATGGCGGTAACAGTAATATTGCTTTTGGATGTGTCCCATCGATAACTTCCATATTGAGGTTCATATTTGGCAGGGGTGCCATATTTCTTTGTCAATTTTTCCTCGAGGGAATCTGTGGCTGAAAATGCATCGTCAACGCGGAATAATATTTGGACGTAGTAGAATTTTCCATCTTGGAATATACATGCAGCTGTTTCTTCGGAATTGAAGGAGAGTCCTTCAAAACTGTTGATAGGAATAGAAAAAGTAGTTTTGCTGTCTTCAGGATCTTTGTCGTATTCATAACCGTCAGGGTATTTTTTCTTAAAGTAATCGATGGATATTCCCCATTTGTTATTGTCATAGTATCCAAAAGAGGTTGTGCTGGAAATACGAAAATATGCGATGGCTGAACAGATGAATAGAACTACTATGACAAGCGAAATTGCGATAGCCTTTTTAGACTTTGGCGAGCTTGAGGTGTGATTCGATAAATGAAGTTTTGTACCACAATTTTTACAGAAAACAGAATTACTTTCTATGAGAGAACCGCATTTGGGACAATACATAGAAAATTCCTCCTAAAATATTTATTTCAACTTCTTATAGGTGACTTCAAGACCCTTATCAGGATGATATTTCCAAGTGACGATGACATTGATTTTATCGAACGACTCGGATTGTTTTCCGTCGGCAGAAGTAGTGGTTCCCATGTCATTTATGAGTGACTCGGGAAGATTTAAGGCTGCGTTGATTTTTTTAATGGCGTTATATGCATCAGGGTAGGCTAAACCATTGTCATCCTCATCAAAGGGATTAGTGTCGATACTTAAATAACTTCCGTCTGAACCTATGTCTGACCATATAGAACGGCAATATTCATCATAGAGCTTCTTGAAATTCGGACCTTTGTTGATTTGAAAGAGAACGACACCAACAATAATAACGACCAATGCAATAACTACAATAAAAAGCGCTTTTTTAGAACGAGATTTTGTGGCTTGTGGTTTGGAGTGGCCAATAATTTCTACTGGAACTGAAGAAATGCCTGCTTCGGCGATTTCCTGCTGAGAAAAATCATTTTTCAAACCGTCCTGACCCATAGAAACTGGCGTACCACAAGCTGAACAGAAGTTTGAATCATCGTCGATAGAAGCGCCGCACTTTGGACAAACCATATTATTCCTCCTTGAACTGTTTGATACTTTTTGTGCGAATTTGTTTACACAACAGTATCATATTTATGTGATTGTGTCAAGCAACGGAGCCAAAATGATAAAGAATAACCATAAAAGCACACTATACTTGACATGAGAGGTGATGTTATGACGGCCGACCGCATCAAGGCCCTGAGAGAATCGCGAGGGTGGACGCAGGCAGAGCTTGCACGCAGGATGAATATGACGAGAAACGGTATCAATTCATGGGAGCAGGGGCTTTCGATGCCGTCGCCGCAGAGCCTGGTGGATTTGGCTAGGCTGTTTTCTGTCTCGACAGATTACCTGCTGGGTGTAGAAAAGCATAATACAGTAAACGTGACTGGTTTGGATGAAAAGGATGTCGCACTGATTGCGCAGCTCGCAGAACGCCTGCGGAGTGCGGCGAAAAACAATGAAAACACATGAAATTTAGGGAATCGGCGGCAAAACATCTGTGGTTCAATCATTGAAACCCTCTGGATTTCATGGTATACTTCTTTTAAGAAAGAGGGTGTTCGGATGCTTTATCCTTTTATGACCTTGAATGATGGGACGGAAATCGTTTATTCCTCGCCAATTCAGAATGGCAATCAGGAGCAGGTAAAGGTACAGATTGAAACACCTGTAGAAAACGGCTTTAAGTCGGCGACCTGTATTCTGCCGGGGTATTTGTGGACCAATAATGGCTATTCTGAAATGGAGATAGCGAGCCTGAAAGAGTTGGTCAAATCAACGGCACATCTTCTGATCCGCTTCTCGCATGAGGGGGGAATCGAAAGTGCCTAGTTTGTTCCGGTGATATTGGTGCGAATTGAGCGCTGTCCCTGTGAAAAAGCTCAGAGGGCGGCGCTTTTTTGCTTTGCGGATTGCGCGGCGGGGGCAAATATGGTACAATGATTTGAAACAGACCACGATGAAACGAGGTGGCGCACATGGAAGCAAAACGCATCTGCCCGTACTGCATGGGCGAGCTGGAGAGCCGGGTGTCGGTGTGCCCGCACTGCGGCGGGGTACTGGCCGGGCGCAACCCGGCGGGCAGCCTGCCGGTGGGCACGCTGTTGGCCGGGCGGTATACCGTGGGCGAGATGCAGAGCATCGACGGCGAGGGCATCCTGTACCGGGGCGTGGAGAACGTCGGGCGGTTCCGGGTGACCATCAAGGAGTATATGCCCCTGACGCTGTCGGCGGAGCGGGGCACGGACGCGCTGCTCCGGCCCAAGCTGGGCAGCGAGGTGCTGTTCAAGACCACCCGGATGGACTTTGCCGATCTCTACCGCTCCATCCAGCGCATCACCCCCGCAAACGGTCTGGAGGCTGTGCTGGACGTGTTCGAGGAGAACAACACCGTCTACGCCGTGATGGAGAATCCCGGCGGCATCCCGCTGCAGCAGTGGCTGGATGAGCGTCCCAGCCCTGTTTCGGCCGAGACGGCCCGCAATATGCTGCAGCCTGTGTTTGACGGTGTGGCGGCCATGCATCAGGTGGGGCTGGTGCACCGGGGCATCTGCCCGGAGAACATCCGGGTGCTGGAAAACGGCCGGGCACGCCTGACGGGTTACGCCACCGTGGGGCTGCGCACGGCGGGCAGCGGCCTGCACGAGCAGCTGTACGAGGGCTACTCGGCACCGGAACAGTATTCCACCACCGAATTTGAGGGCCGTTACACCGACGAATACAGCCTTGCCGCCGTGGTCTACCGGATGGTCTGCGGGCAGAGCCCTGTTCCTGCGGCACAACGGCTGGTGTCGGACTCCAACCCCCGCGCCCGCACGCTGGAACGGGCGGTGCCGGAGTATGTTTCGGATGTGCTCTGGATGGGCCTGCAGCTCAGGCCTGCCGAGCGCATCCAGACCGTGCCCCAGTTGTTCCGGGCACTGAGCAGCCAGGAGTATACCACGGAGCTCACCCAGACCCTGCAGCAGGCCGCCCCGCGCCCTCAGTCCACCGAGGAAGAGGAGCAGAAAAAGCATATCCTCAGCCTGCGCAACCTGCTGGCGGCCATCCTGATCCTGCTGGCCATCCTGACATTGCTCATCGTGTGGGGGCTGGTGAATCAGGGGCTGCATACCGCAAAGCCTGCGGAATCCGCCCCGGCCTCCGAACTGGCCAGCTCGCTGGTGACAGAGCCGGTGAATCTGGCCCCTGACTTTGTGGGGATGGACTACGATACACAGGTGCGCAACAACCACAGTTATGCCGGGGATTACCTGTTCTATGTGACCATGGAATACAGTGATACTGTGGAAAAGGGCAAGATCATCCGTCAGACCCCCGAAGCCGGAGAGGTCATCGAAAAGGGCAGCACCATCGATCTGGTGGTCAGCCGCGGCCCGCAGATGGTGGAGATGCCCAACGTGGCAGGCTTTACCCGGGATGGCGCGGAGCAGCAGCTGGCGCAGGTGGGGCTGAATGCGAGCTTCTATCCCATTTATAACGATGGCTCCTATGTTTCGGGCTGTGTGGCCTATTGCAGCGAGGAGCCCGGTGCCATGGTGGAGGTTGGCTCGACCATCATCGTCTATATGGCGGCAGAGGTCGAGGCCGAGGTGCCCGCCACCCCGCCCGAGACCACAACTCCTTCCGCCGGTGCCACACCGTCTGCCGGGCAGACGGAGCCGCCGACCGGTGGGGCCGGTACCGAATACGATACGGATTGACACAAAGCGGCCTGCCGGAGAGGGCGGGCCGCTTTTTTGATGCAGGTCGATATCCACAGGAAAAGCCAGAGCGGAAGCCCCATGGAGGAAGCTTCCGCTCTGGCTTGTTTAGGATAGGAAAGGGAATGGTTCAGTAATGGCCGGGATGCGGGCTTACAGGTTGGTATAGCCCATGAGGTAGCGGTCTACCTCAGCGGCGCAGTCGCGGCCCTCGCGCAGGCCCCAGACCACAAGGCTCTGGCCCCGGCGCATATCGCCGCAGGCGAACACCTTGTCCACGTTGGTGCGGAAATGGTCGGTGTCCACACAGCCGCGGCCGGTCAGGCTGACACCGAAGGCATCGGCCACATAGCTCTCACAGCCCACGAAACCGGCGGCAATGAAGGCCAGCTCGCAGTTGTAGGTGAACTCCTCACCGGTGGGCACCATGCTGGTGCGGCCGGTCTCGGGGTCACGCTCGGGTTTGAGGTAGGAGATGACGGCAGCGGTCAGGCTGCCTGCATCGTCCTTGAGGAATTCTTTGACCGTGGTCTGGTAGACACGGGGGTCCTTGCCGAACTTAGCCATGCACTCGGTCTGGCCGTAGTCCACCTTGAGCACCCGGGGCCACTCGGGCCAGGGGTTGCCGGCGGCACGCTCCCTGGGGGGCTGCGGCATCATTTCCAGAGCCACCAGATCAGTGCAGCCTTGCCGCAGGGCCGTGCCCTGGCAGTCGTTGCCGGTGTCGCCGCCGCCGATGACCAGAACGTTCTTGCCCTTGGCATCAATGGCTCTGCCGTCGGCAAATTTGCTGTCCAGCAGGCTCTTTGTCACGCTGGTGAGGTAATCCACGGCAAAGTGCACGCCATTGGCATCCCGGCCCGGAACGTTCAGGTCACGGGCCTTTTTGGCACCACAGCAGAGCACCACGGCATCGTAGCTGTTCAGGATGCTCCCGGCATCCACGGCACCGCCCACATCCATGCTGGTGCGGAACTCCACGCCCTCGGCCTGCATGATCCTGATGCGGCGCTCGATGACGGATTTGTCCAGCTTCATGTTGGGGATGCCGTACATCAGCAGGCCGCCCACGCGGTCGGCGCGCTCAAACACGGTGACGGCGTGGCCCCGGATGTTCAGGTACTCGGCCACCGAAAGACCGGCCGGGCCGCTGCCGATGACGGCCACGCTCTTGCCGGTGCGGGCCGGGGGAGGGGCGGCGTGGAGCCAGCCCTTGGCGTAGCCCGTTTCCACGATGGCGTGCTCGTTCTCGCGCACGGTCACGCTGCTGCCGGTCACATCACCGCAGGTGCAGGCGGCCTCGCACAGGGCGGGGCAGACCCGGCTGGTGAACTCCGGGAAGCGGTTGGTGGCGCGCAGGCGGTGGAGCGCCAGCTCCCACTTGCCCTGATAGACCAGGTCGTTCCACTCAGGGATCAGGTTGTTCAGCGGGCAGCCCGATGCCATGCCGCCGATCATCATGCCGGCCTGGCAGAAGGGCACGCCGCAGTCCATGCAGCGGGCGGCCTGGGTCTGCTGCTCCTCGCGGGAGAGCCAGACGTGAAACTCGTTGAAATTTTCAATGCGCTCCAGCGGCGGGACATCCGTGCTGGTCTTGCGCGTGTAATCCATAAATCCAGTGATCTTGCCCATGATCCAGCCCTCCTTACTTCTTCTTCTGCACAGCGTAGAATGCTTCGATCTGTGCCTGTTCGCCGTCCAGGCCGCGCTCCTCCATGGAAGCGATGACCCGGAGCATCCGGTCGTAATCGTAGGGGAGGACTTTCTTGAACTTGGGCAGGTACTCGCTGAAGTTGTCCAGGATCTCCTTGCCGCGGGGGGAGCCGGTGGCTTCCACATGCTCGCGGATGAGCTCCTTCAGGGCGGCAACATCGTACTTGTGCTCCACAGGCTCCAGGCTCACGGTCTCCTTGTTGACCCGCTGGTAGAAATCCCAGTTCTCGTCCAGAACGTAGGCCACGCCGCCGGTCATGCCGGCCGCGAAGTTCTTGCCGGTCTGGCCCAGGACCACGACAGTGCCGCCGGTCATGTACTCACAGCCGTGGTCACCCACGCCCTCGACAACGGCGGTCGCGCCGCTGTTGCGGACGCAGAAGCGCTCACCGGCCACGCCGGAGACGAAGGCCTTGCCGCTGGTGGCACCGTAAAGGGCCACATTGCCGGTGATGATGTTTTCCTCAGGCTTATAGCCGATGCCCTCGGGCGGGCGGACGATGATCTTACCGCCGGACAGGCCCTTGCCCATGTAGTCGTTGCAGTCGCCGGTCAGGCTGAGGGTCAGGCCCTTGGGGATGAACGCGCCAAAGCTCTGGCCGCCTGCGCCGATGCATTCGGCGGTGTAGACATCGTCGGGCAGGGAGCTGCCGTACTTGCGGGTGATCTCGCTGCCAAAGATGGCACCCAGGGCACGGTCGGTGTTGGAGACCTCCAGCCGGACGCTCTGGGGTGCCTTGCTGCCCAGCTTGAACTTCTTCATCAGCACCTTCATGTCGAGGGTGTTCTCAAGGTGGAAGTCATAGGTGTCGGCAGGCACAAAGTGGACGTTGCTGTTTGCAATGGCCGGGTTGTGCAGGATGCAGTCCAGATTCATCTTGGCGGCACGGCTGCCGGCAGCACTGGGCTTGACATGAAGCAGGTCGGTGCGGCCCACCAGCTCGTCGATGGTACGCACGCCCAGCTTGGCCATGTACTCCCGCAGCTCCTGCGCCACAAAGGTCAGGTAGTTGATGATATACTCGGGCTTGCCCTTGAACCGCTTGCGCAGCTCGGGGTTCTGGGTGCAGATGCCCATGGGGCAGGTGTCCAGGTTGCAGACACGCATCATCACGCAGCCTTCGCACATCAGCAGGGAGGTGCCGAAGCCGAACTCCTCAGCGCCCAGCATACAGCTGATGGCAACATCGCGGCCGGAGAGCAGCTTGGAGTCGCTCTCGATGCGCACGCGGGTGCGCAGGCCGTTCAGGATCAGGGTCTGGTGGGTCTCGGCGATGCCCAGCTCCCAGGGCAGGCCCGCGTTCTTGATGGAGGTGCGGGGCGCGGCACCGGTGCCGCCGTCGTAGCCGGACACCAGAATGACCTGTGCGCCGCCCTTGGCAACACCGGCCGCAATGGTGCCAACGCCGGCCTCACTGACCAGCTTGACATTGATGTTGGCGCTGCGGTTGGCGTTCTTCAGGTCGTAGATCAGCTCTGCAAGGTCCTCGATGGAGTAGATATCGTGGTGCGGCGGGGGAGAGATCAGGCCCACACCGGTGGTGCTGTGGCGGGTCTTTGCGATCCACGGATATACCTTGGCACCGGGCAGGTTGCCGCCCTCACCGGGCTTTGCACCCTGTGCCAGCTTGATCTGGATCTCTTCCGCAGAAACGAGGTATTTGCTCGTTACACCAAAGCGTGCGGAAGCCACCTGCTTGATCTTGGAATTGCTCTCGCTGTGGTAGCGCTCTTCGGGTTCGCCGCCCTCGCCGGTGTTGCTGCGGCCGCCCAGACGGTTCAGGGCGATGGCAATGGTCTCATGGGCTTCACTGCTCAGGGCACCGTAGCTCATGGCTGCGCCCTTGAACCGCTTGACGATGGAGCTTACCGGCTCCACCTCTTCCAGCGGGATGCCGCCGTCAGGAGCATAGTTGAAGTCCAGCAGGCTGCGCAGATGCACGCCGTCAGCACCCATATTGTCCACGGTGCTGGTGAACTGCTTGAAAGCCGAGTAGTCGTTCGTCCAGCAGGCTTTCTGGAACAGGTGGATGGTCTGGGGGTTGAACAGGTGTTCTTCCTTGCCGCTGCGGAACTTGTGTGCGCCGCTGTCGGCCAGCTCCATGTTGATGTCCAGACCCAGCGGGTCGAAGGCTGCGTTATGCTGGGCTTCCACATCGGCCTGAATGTCCGAAAGGGTAATGCCGCCCACACGGCTCACCGTGCCGGTGAAGTATTTGTCGATGACATCCTTGGAGATGCCCACAGCCTCAAAGATCTGGCTGCTCTGGTAGCTCTGGATGGTGGAAATGCCCATCTTGGAGGCGATCTTCACGATGCCGTTGAGGATGGCGTTGTCGTAGTCCTGCACGGCGGCGTAATAGTCCTTGTCCAGCAGACCCTCGTCGATCAGCTGCCCGATGGTCTCGTGTGCCAGATAGGGGTTGATGGCGCAGGCACCGTAGCCCAGCAGGGTAGCAAAGTGGTGCACCTCCCGGGGCTCGGCGCTCTCCAAAATCAGCGCCAGTGCGGTGCTCTTTTTGGTGCGGATGAGGTACTGCGACACCGCCGAAACAGCCAGCAGGCTGGGAATGGTCACATGGTATTCGTCCACGTCACGGTCAGACAGGATGATGATGTTCGCACCCTCCTTATAGGCGCGGTCCACTTCCAGAAATACCCGGTCGATGGCCTTTTCCAGACTGGTGTTCTTGTAGTAGTTGATGGACACCGTAGCCACCTTGAAGCCCGGCACGTTCATGTACTTGATCTTGAGCAGGTCGGTGCTGGTCAGGATGGGGTTGTGCACCTTGAGCACCTTGCAGTTCTCGGGCTTGTCCTCCAGCAGGTTGCCGTGTGCGCCAATATACACGCTGGTGGAAGTGACCACCTTTTCGCGGATGGCATCGATGGGCGGGTTGGTGACCTGCGCAAAGCGCTGCTTGAAGTAATTGAACAGCGGCGGATGCTGGTTGCTCAGCACAGCAAGCGGGGTGTCGGTGCCCATAGCGCCGGAAGGCTCTGCGCCTGCCCGTGCCATGGAGAGGATCATGGTGTTCACATCCTCATACTTGTAGCCGAACACCTTCTGCAGGCGGGTGAGCTGGTCGCCGGTGTAGCTTTCCACCTTCACGTTGGGAATTTTCAGTCTGGCCAGCTCCACAAGGTTGCGGTCGATCCACTCGCCGTAAGGCTCACGGCTGGCGTAGAACTCCTTGAGCTTTTCGTCGTCCACCACTTCGCCCTTCACGGTGTCCACCAGCAGCATTTTGCCGGGGCGCAGACGATCCTTGACCAGAATATTATCCGGTTCGCATTCCAGCACACCCACCTCGGAGGACAGGATCATGCGGCCGTCCTTGGTGATGTAATAGCGGCTGGGGCGCAGACCGTTGCGGTCCAGCACAGCGCCCATCACGTCGCCGTCCGAGAAGAGGATGGCAGCGGGGCCATCCCAAGGCTCCAGCATGGTGGCATAATACTGGTAAAAGTCCTTCTTCTTTTGATCCATGTTCCGGTTGTTGCTCCACGGCTCCGGGATGGTGACCATGACGGCCAGGGGCAAATCCATGCCGTTCATGACCATGAATTCCAGCGTGTTGTCCAGCATGGCGGAGTCGGAACCGCCCTGATTGACAATAGGAAGCACCTTGGTCATGTCGTCTTTCAAAAAGCGGCTGGCGATGGTCTCCTCGCGGGCGAGCATGGTGTCCACGTTGCCACGGATGGTGTTGATCTCGCCGTTGTGGAGAATGAACCGGTTGGGGTGCGCCCGATTCCAGCTGGGAGAGGTGTTGGTGGAGAAACGGCTGTGAACCATGCCGATGGCGGTCTCATAGTCCTCGTCCTGTAAATCCGGGTAGAACTGCCGCAGCTCCTTGACCAGGAACATGCCCTTATACACGATGGTACGGCTGGACAGGCTGCACACGTAGGTCTCCTGACTGGACTGCTCGAACACCCGGCGCACCACATACAGCCGCCGGTCAAAGGCGATTCCGGCGACCATTCTCGGCGGCTTTCCCACAAAGGCCTGCCAGATGCTGGGCATACAGTCCCGCGCCTTCTGCCCCAGATACTCCGGGCACACCGGCACCTGCCGCCAGCCAAGGAAGGGCAGCCCCTCCTTCTTGCAGATGATCTCAAACAGCTTCTTTGCCTGATTGCGCTGCAGCTCTTCCT
>ENA-OVGC01002719-OVGC01002719.1-human-gut-metagenome-genome-assembly--contig:-NODE-2719-length-11506-cov-20.729631_pt1 | contig 11506 bp, 10 predicted proteins | sample MGYA00237768_ERZ505415 | MGnify/ENA primary metagenome ERZ505415 (study PRJEB26158, sample SAMN06016382) | human gut metagenome | biome: human gut; feature: ankylosing spondylitis patient; material...
CGCCCGCGAGGGTCCTTGAAAGCACACCCCGCGTGTGTCAGGAGCATAAGGTCTGCTTGCAGATACCTTGTTCCGCCTGCTGCATAAGACCTGCTTTGCAGGGATCTTGCCGCAGAGAAAAAACGGATATCGTTTTTAGCGCCCCGTTCATCGGCAACGATGACCGGGGCGTATTTTTTATGTGTGTCCGGGTTCACACAAAAACTTCCAATTTCTTCCACGACGTTTTTACACTTTCTTCATAGCTTCTTAACGAAATCAAATGTGAAAGCTGTTATACTTTTGCCATGGGAAGCGGGGCCGCAACCGATTCCCAAGTAACATGATTCCTCCTCACACCAAGGCAATATCCAAACAAAACGCCCTTTCCGACGCGCCGCAACGTCGGAGAGGGCGTTTTGCTTCTGCCGTCCGGAACATGTAAAGGCTTTGCAGGCGGCAAATAAAATTGCTGTAAATGCATGGTTTAGGGTTGACCCTGTTTTTTTGCGGCGCTATAATAAAAACGGTTCAATAGATTTTTGAAAAACGGGAGGTGAACGCAGAACAATGGACCCGGATCATAGTCCAAACCGAACGCCCGGCGCGGTGGATCGGACAACAAAAGCAGCTGCGTTCGCCTTTTTCGCTGAGATGAGCGGCAAAGCGTCTTTTTGAGGCGCTTTTTTCCGCAAAACAACAGAAGGAAGGCGCGGTTTTGTGCGCGCGGAAATGGCGGTTTCCGGGCAGCATGAGGCGGCGCATTTTTGTTTCCCGATCTGCTGCGTCCTCCGGACACAAAACTGAGGAGGTACGCCCATGGAAATGGAAGATAAGAAGATCGACACGGCGGCAGAACAGGCCCTGCCGGTGCAGGAACTGCCCGCCGATATCCCCGCTGAGGTGCGCCAGAAGCTGGCAGAGGACCTGAACGAGGAAGCCACCGAGGACCTCAAGCAGGATATGCGGGAGGCCGAAAAAGAGGAGGCCAACGACGAAGAGGTCAAGGCCAACCCCGAAATGCTCACCAAGAGCCGCCTGCTGAAGCTGCTGATCAAAAAGCAGTACGTCAAGCTGCGCGAGGTCACCGAAGAAGAGCAGCCCGCCGACCTGGCCGAACTGCTGGAAGAGCTGGATGAGAACAACCGTCTGGTGGTGTTCCGCCTGCTGAAAAAGGAAGTGGCCACCGAGGCCTTTGCCTATATGTCCGACGAAGCCCGTGACGATCTGGTCAACGCTTTTTCGGATGTGGAGCTGGTGAGCGCCATTGAAGAGATGAGCCTGGACGATGCTGCCGACCTGCTGGAAGATATGCCGGCCGGTGTGGTCAAGCGGGTGCTGGAAAAGTCCTCCAAGCAGACCCGTGAGAGCCTGAACAAGCTGCTGAATTACCCGGAAAGCTCCGCCGGCAGCCTGATGACCCCCGAGTATGTCCGCCTGCGCAAGGACATGACCGTGGGCCAGGCCTTTGACGCCATCCGCAAACAGGGCGAGAACGCCGAGACGGTGTACACCTGCTATGTGGTGGAGCGCAACCGCCTGCTGGGCGTCGTGTCGGCCCGCAGCCTGCTGCTGTCTGACCCCTCTACCCCCATCGTGGACATCATGGACGACAATGTCGTCACCGTGAAGGTCACGGATGACCAGGAGTATGTGGCCCGCGAGATGCAGCGCTACGACTTCACCGCGATGCCTGTTCTGGACAACGAGGGCATGTTCGTCGGTATCATCACCATCGACGACGCCATCGACGTCCTGACCGATGAGAGCACCGAGGATATGCAGAAGATGGCAGCTATTCTGCCCGACGACGATGCCACCACCTACTTCGGCACCAGCGTCTGGACCCACGCCAAGCAGCGTATCCCCTGGCTGCTCATCCTGATGCTCTCTGCAACCTTCACCGGCATGGTCACGACCCACTACGAAGAGGCTTTCGTCAGCCTGCCCCTGCTGGTCTCCTTCATGCCCATGCTGATGGATACCGCCGGCAACTGCGGCAACCAGATCAGCACCCTGATGGTCCGCGGCCTCGCTCTGGGCGAGGTGGAGCCCAGCGACTTCCTCAAAGTTCTGGGCAAGGAGCTGCGGGTCTCCGCCATCGTCGGCGCGGTGCTGGGCCTCGTCAACGGCCTGCGCATCTACCTGATGTACACCTACCTCTACGCCGGCCAGTATGACAATGTCATCGGCTACGCAGTGGTCGTCAGCGTGTCGCTGTTCTTCAGCGTCATCCTCGCAAAGCTGGTGGGCGGTATGCTGCCCCTGGCCGCCAAGAAGCTGGGCGCCGACCCGGCCATCATGGCGACCCCCTTCATCACCACCATCGTGGACGCCTGCAGCTTGATCCTCTACTTCCAGATCGCACAGGCTGTCTTCCGCGGCATGATGTAAATACACAAAAATGCCCCTGCTCAGGAAATGCTGAGCGGGGGCGTTCTGTTTCCCAGATACAACAAGGCCCCCGTCTGGCGCTTGCGGCGACGCCAGAGGGGGCCTTGCTGTTTGGGGTATTGCTTTGGTGTGAGGAGGAATCATGTGCAAGGGGCGGTTGCGGCCCCGCACCCTTGTGAGCTATAGTATACCCGAATTACCGGCCAAAATCATGTCTTTCCTGTGAAAGATTTGTTAATCGGCCTGTGAAATTTTTGGAGGCGGGAGCTGTCACTGCCCGGTGGATACATCATATACGCCAGTCGTCAGGAAGGGCTCGGCCTTGGAGCTGCCGCTGAGCCTGAACTGGATGGCCTGTCCCCCATCGGTGAAGGTGTAGATATTAGAGGCAAGCCCGGAGGTCCTTGTATAGGGGAAATATGCGGTAACAGAGTGAGTGTTCCCTCGAGTCAGTCTGACCTGCTCCCCGATGTCGATAGAGTCCGAGTCACGGTTATGGAGCTTGAGCAGCTTGCAGGTGAGGGGCTTTGTCTGGGAGAAATAGGGCACCTCGCAGGAAAAGCAGGAGGCGTTGAGATCGCAGGTGATTTGGGCCGTGTACAGGAAAAGCTCAATGCCCATCATTTCCTGACCATTCACCGTCTCCCGGGAAATAATGCTGCTGCAGGAAAGCCGGGAGATCGCCTGAGAGGATTTAAAATAAAAGACGTCGTCCGGGCTGCACGGCATAAACGGGCTGTCACTGCTGCTGTCACAGCCGGTCAATACCCCCCCCCCCGCTAAAATAAGCGAAGCAGCGGCGGTTTTCAGAAAATTGCGTCGAGAAATCTCAATACTCATAATAGCTGCCTCCAATAAATATTTGCGGAATGGAACTAGGGATTCCTAAACTAATAATAGCGCAGAACGATGCAAAGAACAAGTAGCTGATGAAGTATATTTCAGGGGCTGACGAGCGCCGCGTGCTGACGGCCCATCTCCACATAAGCTTTTGCGTTCTCGATGTTGTGGGCCAGCTGGTCGTCCCGGATGGTCTTGATGACCCGGGCAGGCACGCCTACCGCCACCGAGTTGTCGGGGATGACCATTCCTTCAGGCACCAGCGCCCCGGCCCCGATGATGCAGTTTCTGCCCACAACGGCGTGGTTGAGGATGGTAGCATGCATCCCGACGAGGCTGTTGTCCCCCACCGTGCAGCCGTGGACGAGGGCGCTGTGGCCTACCGTGACGTTTTTGCCCAGAACGACCTGCCCGCCGGGGTCGCAGTGGAGCACGGCGTTGTCCTGCACGTTGCTGTTCTCGCCCAGGATCAGCGCGCCCTCGTCGGCCCGCAGTACAGCCCCGTACCAGATGTTCACGCCCCTGCCCAGCGTCACGTCGCCCAGCACCGTCGCATTCGCCGCCACAAAGACAGCGCCCTCATCCCGGGGCATTTTTCCACCAAAGGAGAGCATCATTGTTGAAAAACCACCTTTCTCTTTTGCTTCATTTATGGTATTCTTTATTATAGCTCTTATTGTCGGAGCAAGGAAGCCCCCAGGCTTCCGAAGGAGTATCAATTTATGCAGTTTCATCCCTTTGCGCGGCGGTTTCTGGCTCTGGTCCTGACCGCTGCATTCATGACTACAGCGGCGCTGTCCGGTTTTGCCGTCTACGCGATGCCCATTCAGGCAGCCTACCCGCAGGAATCCATCTACCTCTTCGATGCCGACACCGGCGAAGCTCTCGTGGAGCAGAACCCCGACCTTCCCCGCTGCGTCGCCAGCCTGACCAAGATGATGACGGCCCTTCTCGTGCTGGAAAGCGGCACCGACCTCAGTGCCAGTATCACCATCCCGGCCAGCCTCACGCCGGAACTTCAGTCCATCCGGGCCAACCGGGGCCACACCATCGGCCTGCAGGCCGGCGAGACGGTGCGCCGCATCGATATGATGTACGCCATGCTCCTGCCCAGTGCCAACGACGCGGCCAGCGTGCTGGCCGTCGATACCTCCGGCAGTCTGACCGCCTTCGCGGCTCAGATGAACGTCCGGGCCAGTCAGCTGGGCTGTAAGGCCACCCATTTCACCTGCCCCCACGGCCTCTACGACGGCGGCAACTACTCCACGGCCCGCGATATGGCGAAGATCGCGCTGGCCTGCTATGCGAACCCGACCTACCGCCAGATAGCGGATACGGTGTCCTATGAACTGCCCGCCACCAACGTGCATCCGGCCCGGACAGTCACGACCACCAACAAGCTTTTGCAGCCTGGCAGCGGCTATTACCGCAGTTATGCCCACGGCATGAAGACCGGCTTCACCACCCAGGCCGGGCGGTGCTTCGTCACCTTTGCCCGGCAGGACGGCCATACGTACGGGCTGGTCATCCTGGGCTCGAACTCCCAGAATATCTTCCGGGAGGCGGCAGAGCTGTTCGACTGGGCCTTTACCAGCCCCGAACTGCACCCCGCCCCGGCAAAGCCCGAGGCTGAACCCGAGAAGCACGGGCTGAGTGCATTCTGGCACAAAGTGTTTGGCTGATGTTTGAATGTTAAGGAGGACAAGCCTATGAATCGACCCACCTTCCTGCGCCGGAGTACGGCGCTGCTGCTCACGCTGGTGCTGATGGTCTGCGCCGCCCTGCCCGGGTCTGCCGCTTATCAGATGCCCATCCAGACGGCCAGCGACACCGAGTCGGTCTATCTCTTCAATCTGGATACCGGCAAGCCCATCCTCAGGCAGAACTCCGACCAGCAGCGCTACATCGCCAGCCTCACCAAGATGATGACGGCTCTGCTCTTCCTCGAGAGCGGCAAGGATATGAACGCTGAGATCACCATCCCCACCAGCCTGACCCAGGAGTTCAAGGACATCCAGAACGCCAACGGCTCCACCATGAACCTCCGCATCGGCGAGACGGTGCGCCGCATCGACCTGCTCTACGGTCTGCTGGTGGCCAGTGCCAACGACGCGGCCAGCGTCATCGCCAGCGACGTCTCGGGCGGCGACCTGACGGCCTTTGTGGCCCAGATGAACGCCCGCGCCAAGGAGCTGGGCTGCACGGATACCACCTTCTCCTGCGTCCACGGCCTGTACGACTACGGCAACGTCTCCACGGCAGAGGACCTTGCAAAAATTGCCGCCGCCTGCTACGCCAACGAGACCTATATGCAGGCCGCGAACACCCTCACCTATACGCTTCCCGCCACGAACCTGCACCAGAACGAGCGGACCATCAAGTCCACCAACCTCATGCTGGACCCGGAGTATGCCTATCACCGCGACTATGTCCGGGGCATGAAAACTGGCTTCACCACCCTCGCAGGCCGGTGCTTCGTCACCTTTGCCCAGCAGGACGGCCACACCTACGGCCTCGTGGTGCTGGGCAGTGATATGAACAACATCTACCGCGAGTGTGCGGAGATCCTGGACTGGGCCTTCTCGAGCTTTTCTGACCGTCAGCTGGTGGACACGGAGACGGTGCTCACCACCGTCCCGCTGACCAAGTGCCGCACGGAGGAAGCTGTGGAGCTCTACGCCGCCAGCGGCCTCAGCGGCTACGGTCACGCCGACGATGAAGTGACCTTCGAGTTCTCGGTGCCGGAGAGCACTTCGGCCACCGTCAAGGAGGGTGCTGTGCTTGGTACGGCCACCGTCTACCTCGACGGCTACGAGATGGGAACGGTGGACCTTGTGACCCACAAAGAATATGTGTCTGACTTTCGCACCGACGCCAAAACGACCCTTCTTCTCATGGCCGCGCTCATCGGCATCCTCATCGTGCTGGGCTTCCTGACGATGGTGGCCGGCGGCGGTTCGCTGAACCTGCGGCGGCGGAGTCGGTCCCGCAGAAGATAATCGAATCAAATAGCAAGAGCAAAAGCTCCCCGGAAGGGGAGCTTTTGCTTTATCCAAGCTTCGCTGCAAGAACGGAAAGGGTGATCTTGGGGTTCACCTGTGCGGCGAGCCGCTGAATGGCCGCATCGGCCAGCGAGAGGGCGCGGCGGGCGGCGTCAGCCGTCAGAGGGGTGCTGGAGCACCCCCGGAGCCCGGCGGCGGCTACGGCCCGGAAATCGCCCAGCAGGGCCGCTGCTGCGGCCTTGTCCTTCTCGTACCCGGCCAGCAGGACGGCGGCGGCATAGCTGTCGTGAGTCGCCGCGGCCTTGGCCAGCGTCAGGGCCTTTTCCACCTGTTCCCGGCGGGTGTCGTCCCGGGCAGCGGCGAGCACTGTACCGATGTGGCCGTCGAACAGCTCACTGTAGAGCCGGGCCTGCTTTTTGTCCACGCCCTGCCCGATGCACCACCGGGCGCATTCCTCGGGGCTGACCGGGGCCACGGCGAAGCTGATGCAGCGGCTGCGGATGGTGGGCAGCACACCGGCCAGCGAATCTGCCGTCAGCAGGAAGAGCACGCCTTCCGGCGGCTCCTCCATCACCTTCAACAGGGCGTTGGCGGATTCCTCGTTCATCCGCTCCACATGGTAGAGCAGGACGGCGCGGCCCTCGGCGGAGAGGCTGGTGTTGAAAATTTCGGTGCGCATGGCCTTGACCTGACTGACGAGATACCGCCCGCCCGAGCCCATGCCGGTGACGGAGATGGCCTCCCGTACCACGCCGGTCTCGATGCGGCCGCTGTCGCGGTCGCCGGCTTTGCCCACGGCACGGCAGCATTCGCCCCGCAGAAGGGCCTCAGCAGGCGCGCCGCCTGCGGGGTAAAGATAGTCTGCCGCCACGCACCGGGCCGCGTAGCCCGCGCCCAGGCCCGTCTCGCCCACCAATAACACGCTGTGGGTCAGACGGCGGCTGCCCAGCATCAGGCGGACGCTGTCTTTCAGGGCAGCATTGCCCGCAAGGCGGTCTATCATCATCTGCGGCTCACCTCCGGTTCTTCCGCTTCCACTGCTCCCGGCGTATCCACGCCCGGACGCTGCGCAGTGCCTGCGGCCCGAAGAAGAGCACAAACCCCAGCATACTCAGCAGATAGCTCACCTTATACAGCCACCCGGCAGTCAGGAAGCTGAACAGCCACATGGCAGCGGCGAAGAGGCCGAAATACTTCACCCTTACCGGGATGACGAAGAACAGCAGCACCTGCACCTCGGGGTAGAGCATGGCGAAAGCCAGCAGCAGCGACAGCGACAGGCAGTAGGTGTCGGCGGGGATGCCGGTGACGAGACAGCCCAGCACGGTGCCGATCATCCCCAGCAGGAAGTAGAGGTTGAAGCGGAAATCGCCCCACTCCTTTTCCAGCGCCGTGCCGATGAACCATGTGAAGTAGATGCCGAGGATGACGCTCAGCGGCCCACCCCCCGAAAACGGGATAAAGACGAAGGTGATGAGCCGCCACACCTGCCCCATCAGCAGCAGGCTCCGGCTCAGGCCGAGATAGACTGAGATGAATTGGTTGACGAACAGCTCGATGGCGTAGACTAAGATCTGTCCGCCTACGATGACGGAGATGAGGTTGGGGATGCAAAAGCGGCCGTATTTCCGCTCAAGGCGGGAGATCCAGTTCATAGACAGAAGCCTCCGTGAAAAGAATTTTTGCGGCCCATGTCCGGGGCCGTTTTCTGTTTTTCATTGTATCATGTTTGCCCGGCCCATTCAAGAAAATCCGTGGGAAGTGCGGGGTTCCATTTTGGTGCGTTATCGGAAGAGTATCCCATCTGGAATGATTTTTTAACTTTTTCCACTGGGTTTTCCACCGATTTTGTGAAAAAGAAGCGGGGTTTCCCACAGTGTTTTCCACTTTTTCCACCGAGTTTTCCACAGAAAATTGAGCTTTGGGTTATACACGATGTATTCTAAAACGGGAAAAGAGGGAAAATCTGGGGAGAAAAGAGGTCACAGAGCCTTTTTTTGAAAAGAAAGTCGAGGCCGAAAATTTATTTTCTGCGGCGTTTCGCGCTTGGGGCAAAAGCGCCTCTCCCCTCTGGAATTTTTGGCGCAGGAGTTTTCCACAAACGCTGCCCGGCAAAAACCATGTGTGGAAAACCGTGGGAAAACCCGGGTTTTCCACAAACTTCGCAGGGAGGAAATAAGAAGCGCCCCCGGGGCCGGACGGCCCGCAGAGGCGCTGGAATGCTGGAAAATTTATACGGCCCCGTAGATGCCGTGGACGGAGACTTCGCCGGTGAAGACCTTCTCCTCGCCGCTGTCGGTGCGGACGATGAGCTGGCCGTCGGCGTCCACGTCGATGGCTGTGCCGCTGCCTGTGCCGCCGCCCGGCAGATCGAAGGTGACGTGGCGGCCCAGGTTGACGCAGGCCGCCTTGTACTCGTCCCGGAAGGGAGCGAAGCCCTCCCGCGCGAAGGTGTAGAGCGGACGGTCAAAGCCGAAGTCCGTCAGCGCCTCGGCCAGCCACTGGGGGTCGGCGGCAAGGTCCACTTTCGCGCCCTGCAGCTCGAGGGAGGTGCCGTTGGGCAGGTTTGCGGCGTCGAAATAGCTCTGGGGCTGTGCCAGATTGATGCCGATGCCGCAGACGATGCCCCGGCCCTGCATCTGGTAGCCGTAGCTGACGCTCTCGCAGAGGATGCCCACGATCTTTTTGCCGTTCAGCAGCAGGTCATTGGGCCATTTTATCTGGCAGTCCACGCCGTAGCGCTGGGCCAGCTGATCGCGGACGGCAAGGCTTGCCAGCAGCGGCAGGGTGGCAGGCTGGGCCAGCGGCTCCCGGATGACCGCCGTATAATAGAGGGCGCGGCCCTCGGCGTTCACCCAGCTGCGGCCAAGACGGCCCCGGCCTGCAGTCTGATTGGTGGTGTATACCGCGCCCACCGGGCCGAACTCTTCAAAATGCTCTTTCGCGTAAGCGTTGGTGCTGCCGCACTCGGACAGCCAGCGCACCTCGTTGATGCTCATGCTTTGGGTACCTCTTTGTGCTCGTGGCTGACCACCTTGCCGTCGGCAAGGGTCAGGATGCCGTAGGTGTTGGGGCCGGTATAGCACCGGCCGCAGGAACCGGGGTTGAACAGGAACACCCCGCCCCGCTCTTCTGCCACCGGGATGTGGGTGTGACCGAAGAGAGCGACGTTCGCGCCCCGGGCTGCGGCTGCGTCAGCCAGCGTGTCGAGGTCGTATTTCACCCCGTACATATGGCCGTGGGTGTAGAAGACGACCACCCCGTCAAAGGCGGCAAGCCCGTCCAGCGGCTCCAGCGCACCGAAATCACAGTTTCCGGCTACAGCATAGGCCCGCAGAGAGGGGTAAAAGGTGAGCGCCTGCTCGAGGTCGCGCAGGCCGTCGCCCAGAAAGATGAGCGCGTCGATGCTGTCCGCCTCGGCGGCCAGAATGTTTTCAATGGCCAGACGGCTGTTGTGGCTGTCGCTCAAAATCAGAAGTTTCGTCACGGGAAAAGGATCCTCCTCAAATTTTATTCCGGGTCGCGCTGCTGGATGGTCAGCAGTGCCTTATATACTTCGCTCTTGGAGTAGGGCGTCCCCTGGGCTGCGGCCTTGGCGGCGGCAGTGGGGCCGAAGCCCTGTCCGGTCAGCTCGAGGGCGCGCTGTGCGGCCTGCTCGAGGGTCATTTCTGCTTCCGGCTCTGTGGAAGCCGGCGCACCGGCCATGACCAGAACATACTCGCCTCTCGGCTCGTTGGCGGCGTAGTGGGCCTGCGCCTCCCCGAGGGTGGTCTTCCAGATCTCTTCGTGGAGCTTGGTCAGCTCACGGCAGAGGGTGATGCTCCGCTCCGGGCCGAAGGCGTTCACGAGGTCGTCCAGCGTCGTGCGCAGCTTGTGGGGCGCTTCGTAGAAGATGACGGTCCGCTTTTCACCCAGAAGCTCAGCAAGACGCTCTTTCTTCTGCTTCCGGTTCACGGGCAGGAAGCCCTCGAACACCCAGCGGGAGGTGTCCTGGCCCGAGACGGCCAGCGCCGTCACGCAGGCGGACGCCGCCGGGACAGGCACGACTTTGATGCCCCGGGCCAGCGCGTCCCGCACGATGACCTCGCCCGGGTCAGAGACGCAGGGCATTCCGGCGTCAGAGCAGAGGGCGCAGTTCTCGCCCGCCTCAATGCGGCGCAGGATGCCCTCGCCCTTCTGCAATGCGTGCTCGTAGTAGCTGACCATCGGCTTTTTCAGGCCCAGATAGTTCAGCAGCCGCATGGTCACGCGGGTGTCCTCGGCGGCCACGAAGTCCGCCGCGCCGAAGGTGGCGGCCACGCGGGGCGGCATGTCATCCAGATTGCCGATGGGGGTTGCCACGATATAAAGAATACCGGCCATGATTGACCTCCCTGATGTTGTTATTTTACTTCTCCGTACATCGCCGCCCCGGCGGTGATGAGCACATCCGGTTCGATGCGCAGGCCGGTGCGGCGGTTTTTCTGGGCTTCCACAAGAAAAAGCCACGGCGCGGCGTCAGGCTTATTCTTCACAAAGGCCAGACGCTTCGGCTCGAGGCGGTGCGCCCGCAGCACAGCCAGCACCTCGGCCAGACGCTCGGGCCGATGGCAGAGGGAAAGCTTTCCGCCGTCCTTCAGCAGGCGGAAACCACAGGCGCAGACATCCTCGAGGGTGCAGTCCGTCTCGTGGCGGGCCGTGGCGCGGCCCGCGTCGGTGCTCTGCGGCCCGGCGGTAAAATAGGGCGGGTTGCAGGCGCAGACATCGAACCGACCATCCCCTTCCCGGAAGGTGCGCAGGTCGGTGAGATAAGGGGTGATGTGCCCGATGCCCTGCGCGGCCACAGCCTCCTGTAAGAGCGCACTGGCTTCGGGCTGCAATTCCACGGCGGCGCAGGGGCCGCGATGGCCCCGGTCGTGCCACTCAAGGCTCACGATGCCGCAGCCGGAGCACAGGTCTGCCGCCTTCTGGCTGCGCCGCGGCTCGCAGAAACGGGCCAGCAAAAGCGCGTCCGAGCCGAACCGGTGGACGGCGGAGCAGTATACTTCTGTTTTATTATACAAAATCTCGGTAGAATGTTCCATACGCCCAGCCGAAATCCTCCGACAAAATATTGTGTCCCGAAAGATGAAAAAATTATGCAAGAAAGAAAAGCAGCAGACCCGCCTGGCAGGTCTGCTGCTTTTGATGCGTTATTCGCGCGCTATCTGCTAAAAATTATTCAGCGGTGATAGCACCGGTGGGGCAAGCGCCCTCACAAGCGCCGCAATCGATGCAAGCGTCTGCGTTCACAACTGCAACGCCGTTCTCAA
>ENA-OVGC01002722-OVGC01002722.1-human-gut-metagenome-genome-assembly--contig:-NODE-2722-length-11491-cov-13.483298_pt1 | contig 11491 bp, 6 predicted proteins | sample MGYA00237768_ERZ505415 | MGnify/ENA primary metagenome ERZ505415 (study PRJEB26158, sample SAMN06016382) | human gut metagenome | biome: human gut; feature: ankylosing spondylitis patient; material...
TGGGCTTTCTGCTGCGGCTGCGCCGCACCGGCTGGCTGGAAGAGCAGCCCGGCAGCTACGAGGGGGAAGCGTCCCTTGCCTTTGTGCCGGAGGTAACGCCGCTGCTGGAAGCGCTGGAAGAGATCTTGAATCCCCGCGTAGTTACCTATACCGGAAAGCTGTACAAGGCATGGCAGCTGCTGGGCAGCATCGGGCAGGAAAAAAGCCCCTATGAGAACGTTCTGCGGGAGGTGGACGCAGATCTTGACGCGCTGAACCGCTCCCTCCGGGCGCTCAACGCCTCCATCGGCCACTATATCGACCGGCTCACCCGCAACCGCACCCCGCAGGAGGTGCTGGAACTGTTCGACCAGTACGAGGAAAAGGTGGTGGCAGCGGCCTACCACCGCTTCAAGACCAGCGACAACCTGTTCAACTACCGCGCCTATCTGGAAGAAGAGCTGGACGACTGCGAGGAGAACTACCTGCCGCAGCTGGCCTTTGATTATGCCCGGGTGGAGCGCTGCGCCCCGAACGAAGCGACACCTGCCGTGCGTGCACTCATCCAGAAGCAGCGGGACGCGCTGGAAGAGATGAGCCTGCTCATGCGCGAGATCGATGCAAGCCACATCCGCTACCGCAAGCGGGCTGTGCAGCGGGCACAGTTCCTGTTGCTGAGCGACCGCTCTTCGCAGGGCAGCGTCACCGCCCTGCTGCGCCGCTACGCCGAGGACATCCGCACTCCGGAGCAGCTGTTTGAGCAGGACGACGGCCCGGTGGCAAAGCGGCTGCATCTGTACCCGGCGGCAGTGTTCGGGGAGAAATTCCTCTACCCGCCCGCTGCCCAGCGCACCGCCGAGCCGCTGGCCCCGGTGCGCACCGAAGTATTCGATCCGGAACAGCTCAAAAAAGAGCAGCAATTGCTGCTGGATTACGCCCGCCTTGCCGTTACCGAGGAGAACGTGGCCCTGCTGGCCCGGCAGGCCCTTGCCGCCCGCCCGCAGGTGAACGCGGCACTTCTGGCAGACGAATACCCGAACGATTTTGCCCGCATCATCGGCCTGCACACCTACTCGCAGTCGCCGCACCGGGATTATGACATTCAGCTCACCGGCAATTGGGTGGAGCGCGGCGGTTTCCGCTTTGAGGACTTTGTCCTCACCCGCCGCAGGGAGGAAGAAAATGGCAACCATTAACATGCTGGAAGAAACCGCAAACTACCTGCTGAACCACTGCTTCGTGCTGGGCGGCGTGGAGGATCAGCGGGCAAAATATCTTTATGTGCAGGACCATCTGGACGAGGTGCGCGCTGTGTTCGCCCCGCTGGGCTATTCTGTATTGCTGTACCCGGCACCCCTGCAGGCGGCGGCTCTGGTCAACGGCCACGAGGGCAGTCAGGCCCGGCTGCTGAAATACGAGAGCATCCTGCTTTTGGTATTGCGGCTTTTGTACCTGCAAAAGCGCGAGAGCCTTGCGGCCAATGCCGACGAGGTGCTGGTGACGGTGGAAGAGGTGCAGACCGAGCTGCAGAAGATGAATCTGCCCCGCCGTCTGGACCAGAAAACGCTGGAAAACCTCATGCGCACCCTGCGCCGGTACAATCTGGCGCGGCCTGTGGGGCGGCTTTCCGGGCTGGACAGCCGCATTGAAGTATTTCCCACCGTGCTGCTGGCCCTGCCGGATGCCGACCTTGCGGATGCAGCGGCAGAATCTGCCCGCACCCGCACAGAGCTTGGCCTTTATGAACGACCGGAAGAAGCAGGGGAGGGTGAAGAATGATCGAACTCAAACGGCTGAAGCTTATCAACTGGCACAACTTTGAAAATGTCACCTTCGACTGCGCACGGCTCACCTATATGATCGGCGTGAACGCCGTGGGCAAGACCACCATTCTGGATGCCATCCGCTACTGCCTGACCACCAACCGCAATTTCAATGCCCTGGGCAATAAAAAGAGCGGCCGCACCCTGCAGGGCTCTGTCCACGCCAAGCAGCGCGGTGAGAACGCCTACCGCCGCCCGGGCCGCACGGTGGCATACATCGGTGCCGAGTTCTGGGATACCGTCAAGCGAACCAGCTTCGTCATCGCTGTCCGGGTGGAATCCGAGGGCCCCATGCAGGAGCTCCACCCCGGCGACCAGACCTGGTACATCTCCGAGGACGGCATCACGCTGGAAAAGCTGCCCTTCCTTGATCCGCGCACCGGTGCCCCCAGCGCCAAGGAGGACTTCAAGCCCGCCGTGGGCCGCCTGTCCTACACCCGCAGCCCCAGCGAGGCCCGGGACCGCATCTGCCGTGCGCTGGGCATTGGCCGCGCCTCCAGCCCGCTGGGCAAAAAGTTCAATGAAGTGTTCCAGATGGGCACCAGCATGGACGAGATCCCCAACTTCCGGGAGTTCCTGTACCAGTACATCCTGCCCCAGCCTGAACTGGATCTGGAAGCGCTGCAGGGCGACCGGGTGGAGCTGGAAAACCTCCACGCCGTTCTGGCCGAGGCCCAGACCCGTGCCGCCGCGCTGGAACAGATCGTGGCGTATGGTCGGGAAGCTGCTGACAAAGAGACGGATGCCCTTGTCAACCGGGGTGCGGCCCTGCTGGCCCGCGCCGAAGCGGATGCCGGTGAGGATGCCTCCTGGCAGAGCCATCTGGATGCAGGCCGCCGCCAGCTGGCCGACCTGAACGCAAAATACGAGGCCGCCAAGAACGCCGAAGCCGAAGCCCGCCGGGCCTATCTGGCGGCCCACGGTGCAGCCGGTGACAGCGGCGCGGGCCGGGCGCTGGATGCCCTGACCGAGGAGCTGGCCCGGAAAAAGAGCGCGCTGGATGCAGCGGCCCGGACAAGGAATGGTCTGGAAGCAACTGCGGATACCATCACCGGCCTGCTGACCCAGCTGAACCGCAGCGGCTTTGCGGTGGAGAAGGAGCTCTGGCCCCAGCGCCTGACAGCGGAGCATCTCCCCGCCCTGACCGAGGCGCTGGCCCGCATCGAAAAGCCGCTGGAAGAGCAGTATTTTGCTGCCCGGCAGGTTTCGGCGGATCTGGCAAAAGAGCAGGAGGGCCTGCGGGCCGAGCTGAACGCCGTGTCCGGCGGCAAGTGGGTCTACCCCCACGGCGATGCCGCCACCAAAGTGCGGGATGCCGTGAACGCCGAGCTGAAAAGCCGCGGCATGACAGCGGATGCAAAGATCTTCTGTGAGCTGCTGACCGTGGCCGACGAGAGCTGGCAGGACTGTGTGGAAGCCTGCCTGGGTGACCGCCGGTTCGATATCCTTGTGCCGCCTGCCCATTATGCCGCCGCCAAGAGCGCCTTTGTGGCGCTGGGCGACCGGGTGGGGCCCATCAGCCTGCTGGATACCCCGGGCATCCGCAAGGCGGACCGCCATGCGGAGACGGCCCCCGCCGACAGCCTTGCCGCCCAGGTCACCAGCGAGAACCCGCTGGCCGCACAGTATGCGGACACCATCCTGCGCCGCATCGTCTGCTGCGACACCCCCGATACGCTGGAGCATTTCCCCGACAGCGCCACCCGGGATCTGCTGCGCCACCATCCCTTCCGGCTGGAACGCCTGCGCAGGCCCCAGCGCTATATCGGCCTGGATGCCCGCAGGGAGCGTGCCGACGCGCTGGAAGCACAGCTTGCCGCCCGGGCCGACCGCTGCCGCGAAGCCGCCCAGACCGAAAAGACCCTGAAATCTGCCTACGACCAGTACCAGAACGTCCTGCGGGGCCATGCACTGGAACAGCTGGCCGAACTCTGGGCCAGCCGGGCCGCGCTGGATGCCGCCCGTGCCGACTACGCCGCGCAGGAGCAGAAGCTGGCCGACTGCCGCGAGAACCCCATGCTGCAGCAGCTCTACCGCGAGGAAGAAGCCCGGGAAGCTGCGTGGGAGACCGCCCGCAAGGCCGTGGAGCAGGTGGGCGGCGATATCCGCGTCTGCGAAAAGCAGATCGCATCCTGTGAGGCGGAGCAGGATAAGGCGGTGGAGACCGCCGCACAGAGCCGGGAAGCGGCAGAGGCATTCTTTGCACAGCACCCGCTGCTGGAGCCGCTGGCACAGGAACGCAAAAAGGGCCTGATGACGGGCGGGCGCACGGCCCGTGCCGCCGCACAGACTGCCGAAAAGGCACAGACCAGGCTGGACGATACCCTGCGATCTTATCTCACTTCCACGCTGGAACCCGCCCAGAGGGATTACAACGAGCACTATGTCTGCGATTATCCGCTGGGTCTGGCCGGGGTGGAGCAGTACCGCGCCCAGCACGACAGTCTTGTGCGCATCGACTTGGAACGCTACGCCGCCCGTTTGGAACAGGCACAGCGGGACTGCAAGGACCGCTTCCGCAAGGATATCCTCTTCCGGATGAAGGATGATATCTTCAACGCCCGCCGCCAGTTCCGGGAGCTGAACAAGGTGATGGAGCAGCTGACCTACGGCGAGGAAGTCTACCGCTTTGAGCTGGAACCCAGCCGTGACCCCCAGCTGGCCGCCTTCTATCAGGTCATTGTGGACAAGGGCAACCAGCAGATGACCGACGGCGACTCGCTGGACAACCTTGCCGCCACCGCCGACCCCGTCTACGAGCGGCAGGTGGACGCGCTGATGGAAAAGATCATGGCTGATGTGGACGAGAACACCCGGGCCCGGCAGGAGGGCCGCACCACCTCCGGTGCCACCCTCTCGGATTATGTGGACTACCGCACCTATCTGGACTATGACATCAAGGTGACCAACACTGTCTCGGGCCAGCAGGCCTATCTTTCCCGCGTCAGCCGCGATTCCTCCGGCGGCGAGAATCAGGCTCCCTTCTATGTGGCCATCTGCGCCAGCCTGCTGCAGATCTACCAGAAGAGCGAGAACAGCATCCGTCTGGTGCTGCTGGACGAGGCGTTCAGCAAGATGACCAGCGACCGCATCCGCCCCATGATGGAGCTGTTCCGCCGCCTGCAGCTGCAGGTGCTGCTCATCTCCACCGTGGAAAAGAGCACCGCCATCCAGCCCTACTGCGACATCACCTATTCCATCGTGCGCCATGGCGACGCCAACGCCATTGCGCCCTTTGTCCGCCTGTCGGCGGAATGAGGTGTGCGCCAGAGCATCCGAAACAAAAAAGAAGCACGCCGCAGCGTGCTTCTTTTTTTGTTTGCTTATCGCAGCGGCAGAACGTCCTCGTCCTCGTTGATCTCCTCCAGGGTGCCGTCCGCAAAGTACCAGGCTTTGCCGTACAATGCTTCGTGCCCGTCGGAGCACATCAGGTAGGAGCCGTCCGGCAGGGCGAGGAAATGCCGTTTTCTGCTGTCGGCCAGGGCAATGTCCTCCATCCGCTGTCCGTCCAGAATGTGCTCCCGGATGAACTGGTAGTGGGGCAGGATGCGCGTTTCGGTCAGGCCAAGGCCGTTCAGCCAGCGGCAGTAGCCGGGGTCGGCGGCTTCGCCCGGCTCCTCCGGGGCGGCATACACCAGCCGGGCGGCGTTCATGCTGCCGGCGCTCACGCCCAGCACGATGCCGTGGTAATTGTGGAACAGCCCCGGCAGGCCCAGCTGGGCAAAAAAGTGGTTCTGGGTGGGCACATGGCCGCCGCACAGCATCACAAAGCCGCTGCGGGGCAGCAGGGTGCCGATCTCTTCCTGATTGCGGGCGTCGCAGGGCACAAGTTCGGTCAGGGGCAGGTGGGCGTCCGCAAAGCTCTGCAGGAATACCCGGCACATCTCGTCGTTCTGGGCGTAAGCGTGGGGGTCTGCCGCGATGGCAAGGCCCCGCACCGGGTGGTCCGGCCACACGGCCCGCAGGTTTTCCAGAAAATGATTGCGTCTGTCCAGTACCGGAATGGCCGGGCCGGGCTCAAAGGGGCAGCCGCTGGGGCTGCTGGTCAGAAATAACGTCATAGTTCTTCCTCACAAAACGGTGAATAAAAGCTATGCCCATTCTAGCACGATTCTCGCCCCGGCGGCAGAGCCAGAATCACCAAAAAAATCCCCTGCTTTTCGCCGTTTCGCAAAAAGCAGGGGAGAAGGTTACGCCTTGCGGTAATGGAATACCTTGTCTTTGGTGACGAACATGGCCGCGCTCACGGCCAGGGCAGCCAGTTCGGCGGCGGTCACGGCCAGCCAGATGCCGTCAATGCCCAGAATGGCGGGCAGGATGAGCACCGCCGCGATCTGGAACACCAGCGTGCGCAGGAAGGAGATCAGCGCACTGGTCACGCCGTCGCCCAGCGCGGTGAAGAAGGAGGAGGCATACACGTTGAAGCCCATGATGACAAAGCTCAGGGCGTACAGCCGGAAGGCCCGGCTGGTCAGGGCCAGCAGCTCCGGGTCGTAGCCCACGAAGAACCGCGCCACATAGGGGATGATGACCATGGATGCGGCGGTCAGGGTGACGGCCACCACCGCAATGAGCCGCAGGCTCTTTTCATACAGGTTGTGCACCTCGGCGCGGTTGCCTGCACCGTAGTGGAAGCTGACGATGGGCGCACTGCCGAAGGCGTAGCCCACATACACGGCAATGAACAGGAAGCAGGCGTACATGATGACGCCGTAGGCGGCCACGCCGTTTTCCCCGGCAAGGCGCAGCAGCTGGTAGTTGTACAGGATGTTCACCAGCGACATGGACAGGTTGGTCATCAACTCGGAGGAGCCATTGATGCAGGCGTCCAGCAGCACCTTGCTGTACAGCTGCGTTTTGCACAGGTGCAGGCGGCTGGTATTCTTGTGGTCGAGGAAGTAGAAGATCGGCAGCAGGCCGCCCACGATCTGGCTGAGGAAGGTGGCAATGGCGGCACCCTCTACGCCCCAGCCCCAGACGCCCACCATCAGCACATCCAGCACTATGTTGGTGCAGCCGGCAGCCACCGTGAAGTAAAAGCCGAGGTGCGGCTTTTCGGCGGTGACAAAGAAGCTCTGGAACATGTTCTGCAGCGCAAAGGTGGGCAGCGACAGCATCAGGATGCGGCCGTAGCGCACGGCGTAGTCCAGCAGCTCGCCCTTGGCACCCAACAGGATGGCAATGGGCCGCAGCAGCACAAGCCCCAGCACGGCCAGCACCGAGACGGAGATGGCAGCGGCCAGCAGGAACATGGTAAAGTAGCGGTCGGCCTTTTTCTGGTCGCCCTCGCCCAGCGTGATGCCCACGATGGCGCTGCCGCCGGTGCCCAGCATGAAGCCGATGGTGGCCAGCAGCTGGGGCAGCGGCATGATCAGGTTGACCGCCGCAAAGGCTGTTTTGCCCACAAAGTTGGACACGCACAGGCCATCTACGATGCCGTAGATGGAGGTGAACAGCATGGTGCCCACGGCGGGCAGCACGAACCGCAGCAGGCGCGGGTAGGTAAAGTGATCCGACAGTTGGATTTTTTGCTTGGACACGAAAAACTCCTTTCGACAGGAAACAAAACGGGCCGGATAAGCTCCGCGAGTGCACGCCCGGCCTTCCTCTTCTTCCTCACTACGGCAAGGAAGCCTCCGGCGGGGCGCTGTCTGCACGGCATCTTATCCGGCCCGTCCAAATTACGTTGGAAACGGTCCTCCGATGACCGAAAAAGAGTATAGCAGAATCCATTTATTTGTCAAGAGCAAAAAATACGCCCAAAAGCGAAAATTCATAAAATATCTCTTTTCCATTTGTATCAGACCTGTTAGAATGATAAACAGTTTTGATTTTTCCGGAAAGGAGTTTTCCTGTTTTGCTGAAACGATTCTATACTGCCGTCGTGCACCGGCGCAGAGCGGTGCTGGCCGCGTTCGTGCTGGCCGCCGTGCTGAGCGTGTTTGCTTCCCGGGCGGTGCAGGTGGACTACGACATCAACGACTATCTGCCGCCGGACTCGCCCTCCACCCTTGCACTGGAGCAGATGAACAGCGCCTTTGCCGGCGGCATCCCCAACATGCGGGTCATGGTGCGGGACGTCACGGTGCCCGAGGCACTGGACTACAAAGAAAAACTTGCCGCCATCGACGGCGTGGAGGCCGTGACCTGGCTGGACGACAGCCTGGACGTGACCGTGCCGCTGCAGATGCAGGACACCGCCACGGTGGAGACCTATTATAAGGACAACTGCGCGCTGTTTACCGTGACGGTGGAGGATGCGAAACGTCTGGAGGCTGTGGCCGCCATCCAGGACCTGATCGGGGAGGACAATGCCCTGGCCGGGACCGCGGTGTCCACTGCTGTGGCTACCAATTCCACCGTCACCGAGGTGGCCAAGATCGCGGCCATTGCGGTGGTGTATGTGCTGTTCATCCTGATCCTGACCACCGACTCCTGGGTGGAGCCGCTGCTGGTGCTGGCGGGCCTGGGGGCGGCCATCCTCATCAACAACGGCACCAACCTGATGTTCGGCACCATTTCCTTTGTGACCAACGCCGCCGGCAGCATCCTGCAGCTGGCCGTGTCACTGGATTACTCGGTGTTCCTCATCCACCGCTTTGCCGAGTGCAGGGCCGCGCGCCCGGACGCCAGCGCGGAGGACTGCATGGTGGAGGCCCTGTGCAAATCCACCGGGTCCATCCTGTCCAGCGGCCTGACCACGGTCATCGGCTTTCTGGCGCTGGTGCTCATGCAGTTCCAGATCGGCCCGGATCTGGGCCTTGCGCTGGCCAAGGGCGTGGTGCTGAGCCTTGTCACCGTGTTCACCTTCATGCCGGCGCTGACGCTGGTGTGTTACCCGTGGATGGACAAGACCCACCACAAGCCTCTGCTGCCCGGCTTTGACAAGTTCGGGCGGTTTGTGTCCCGCATCATGCTGCCGGCGGCGCTGGCGCTGGCCGTCATCATGGTGCCCAGCTATCTGGCCTCCAACAACAACGAATACTACTACGGTGCCGCCCATATGTTCGGCACCAACACCCGTTTGGGTGCCGATACCGCCGCCATCGAAGAGACGTTCGGCAAGAGCGACACCTGGGTGGTGCTGGTGCCGGAGGGCGACACCGCCACGCAGGCCGAGCTTTCGGATGCGCTGCACGCCATCCCGGAGGTGACGGGCATCCTATCCTATGTGGACAACGCGGGCGCATCCATCCCGCCGGAGTTCGTGCCCTCGGACACCCTGAAACTGCTGGTATCCGGCGGCTACACCCGCATGGTGCTCACCGTGAACGCCGACACCGAGGGCGACGCGGCCTTTGCACTGGTGGAAAAAGTGCGTGCCACGGTGCAGCAGTATTACCCGGATGCGTATGATCTGGCCGGGCAGGGCGTGAGCACCTACGACCTGATGGACACCATCACCGCCGACATGGTCAAGGTGAACCTGCTGGCCATCGGCGCGGTGTTCCTGATCCTGCTGCTCATGAAGCGTCAGCTGCTGCTGCCGGTCATTCTGGTGCTGAGCATCGAGACGGCCATCTGGATCAATCTGGCCATCCCGTATTTCCGGGGCCGCCATGTGTTCTACATTGCTTACCTCATCATCAGCACCATCCAGCTGGGTGCGACGGTAGACTACGCCATCCTGTTCTCGGACCGGTATCAGGAGTTCCGCGAGACGCTGGACAAAAAGCAGGCCATTGCCGCCACCGTGTCCACCGTGACCACCTCGGTGATCACCACGGGCAGTGCGCTGGCGGTGGTGGGCTTCCTGATGGGGGCCATCTCCACCAACCAGCTGCTGGGCCAGCTGGGCAACTTCCTGGGTGTGGGCGGTCTGGTGTCGCTGGCCATCGTGCTGCTGGCTCTGCCGGGCTATCTGTATCTGGCCGACCCGCTCATCATCAAACCGAAAAAACAGCCGAAGGAGGCTTGACGAGATGAAACAGAAGATTGTGCGCCGGGCATCGGCGCTGGTGCTGGCAGGCTGTCTGCTGGCCGGGGCGGCCCTGCCGGCCCTTGCGGCCTCCGCCAAGGAAGAGGTCATCTATGCCAATCTGGATGCGTCCGGCACCGTGACCGGCGTGTACGCTGTGAACAGCTTTGCCGTGCAGGCGGGGGACACCGTCACCGACCACGGCAGCTACACCGCCGTGCGCAACATGACCACCACCGACCCGCTGGAGCACAGCGGCGACACCGTCACCGCCACCATGGCACAGGATGGCAAGCTCTACTATGAGGGCACCATGGACACCGCCACCGCGCTGCCGTGGCTCGTGAAGCTGACCTACACGCTGGACGGGGCCGAGATCGCTCCGGAAGAGCTGGGCGGCAAAAGCGGTGCGCTGGCCATCCGCCTGCAGGTGAGCCGCAACCCGGATTGCACCGGAGATTTCTTTGACCAGTATGCCCTGCAGGTGACCATGACGCTGGACACCGACCGGGCACAGAACATCGTGGCGGATGGGGCCACCATGGCCAATGTGGGCAGCAACAAGCAGCTCTCCTACATCCTGCTGCCAGGTTCGGACAGCGACGTGACCGTGACCGCCGACGTGACCGACTTTGCCATGAACGCCATCTCGCTGAACGGCGTGAAGCTCCGGCTGAACCTCGGCCTGGACGGGGCCGACCTGACCGGCATGCTGGACCGGCTGCAGAGCGGTTCGGTACAGCTGGACGACGGTGCCAACGCGCTGGCAGACGGCATTGCCCAGGTGCAGGCGGGTCTTGACACCCTGAACGGCAAGTCCGGCGCGCTGACCGGCGGGTCCGCCAAGGTCAAGGCGGCCCTGACCCAGATGCAGACCGCCCTGAACGGCGTGTCGGCCTCCACCGACCAGCTCACCACCCTGCTGGACGCCTCCACCCAGATCCAGAACGGCATTGCCCAGCTGGACGCCGGTGCCGCCCAGCTGGATGAGCAGGTGAGCTACGACGCTTACAAGGCCATCCTGAAGGAAAACGGGCTGGACCTGGACCAGCTGAAGGACGGCAACGCGAAAGCTATGGAGCAGCTGGAACAGCTGGCTAGGGTGATGCCCCAGCTCAAGGACGTCATCCTGCTGCTGAAGGGCTCCAGCGCCAACATCGACGCAATGGAGACCTACCTGAACACGGTGCACGACGGTGTGGCCCAGCTGCACGCGGGCAGCAGCACCCTGAACAGCCAGTACGGGCAGTTCGATGCCGGGGTACGTCAGCTGGCCAATGCCCTGACCGGGATGCTGGGCAACCTTTCGGTGCTGACCGACGGCGTGAACCAGCTGGCCAGCCAGTACGGCCAGCTGGACAGCGGCCTGAACGCCTACACCGACGGTGTGGCCCAGCTGAAAGCCGGAGTGCAGCAGCTGACGGAAGGTGCCGCCCAGCTGACGGCCGGCACCGGAGAGCTGCGCAGCAATGTTTCCGGGATCGACATGGGCGACCAGCTGGACAGCCTGCTGGCCGGCCTGAACGGCAGCAGCGAGGTGGAGAGCTTTACCTCTGCCGAGAACACCGATGTTTCCGCCGTGCAGTTCGCCCTGCAGACGGTGGCCATCGAGGCCCCGGCCCCGGCGGCAGAGCCGGAGGCCGCCCCCGTGGCGCTGACTTTCTGGCAGAAACTGCTGAAGCTGTTCGGGCTGTATAAGGGCTGATGGTTTGAAATGCCCTCCGCTTCGCTCTGGGCATATTCAGCGGAAAAATTATTTTTAATTTGTGCT
>ENA-OVGC01002724-OVGC01002724.1-human-gut-metagenome-genome-assembly--contig:-NODE-2724-length-11481-cov-3.698407_pt1 | contig 11481 bp, 10 predicted proteins | sample MGYA00237768_ERZ505415 | MGnify/ENA primary metagenome ERZ505415 (study PRJEB26158, sample SAMN06016382) | human gut metagenome | biome: human gut; feature: ankylosing spondylitis patient; material...
CGATAAGTCCTGAGGTGGCGACAAAATCGCCGTGACCCCAGCACTCGATGTAGCTGAAACCGATAAGTTTCTCACCGTCCAGCGCCACGACGGCCTTGCCACCGGTCATTTTTGCGGCGATGTATTCGGGCGACCGCTTGGCGATGCCCGTACCCCGCTGCAGGGCCGACTCGTAGATCAGATCGCAAATACGCGGTGCGTAATGTGCGTGCGACGGGTCGGCGAAAACGACGCTGATTGTGTTGTTATTCATTTATCGTTTGTGTGGGTAAAAAGTTGTTTGCGGAATTAGTTGACGCGGTAGGCGCGCTGCACGCCCTTGATGCGCATGATCTGGTGTATGAGCGTGTCCACGACGGCCGTTCCGGGCACTTCGACGGCCACTTCTCCCGCCACGCAGCCGTTCCCGGCGGGTGCGAAGTTCATCGAGCGGATGCCCAGTTTGAGATCGCGGACGATGACCTCGGTGATGTGGTTGGCCATGCCCGTGGTGTCGGCCGCCACGATGCGGATCGTGACGCGGAACGCCCCTTCGGCCGACTGCCGCCAGCGGGCGTCGATCACGCGGTAGGGGTAGTTCTCGCGCATGCGCTTGGCGTTGGGGCAGTCGCAGCGGTGGATGGTGATTCCCGCGCTGATCGTCACGAATCCGAACACGTCGTCGCCCTTGATCGGGTTGCAGCATTTGGCCAGCTTGTACTGGATTTTCGAGATGTCGTCGTCGATCACCAGCGCGTCCTGCGGAGCGGCCTTCTCCTGCGTTCCGTGCAGCGCGGCCTTCTGGCGTTCGATTTCGGCGGCCGCGGCGCGGCGCTCCTCTTCGGCTTCGCCCGAAAGGTGGCGTGAAAGGATCTCCTTGATCGACCCGAAGTCGAGCTTCTGGGTGGCGATCAGCGCGTAGACCTCCGTGCCGAGGCGCAGTTTGAAGTATTTGGCCAGGTAAGCCACCGCCTCGTCGATCGTGATGGCGAATTTCCAGTTCTTGAGTTTGCGTTCCAGCTCCTCGCGCCCCATGCGCGTGTGCTTGGCCTGCTCCTCGCGCAGGTAGGACTTGATCTTGTTGCGGGCCTTCGAGGTCACCACCAGCGACAGCCAGTCCGACTTGGGTGTCTGGTTTTTCTGGGTGGTGATCTCCACGATGTCGCCGTTGCGCAGCTGTTCGCGGATCGGCACGGCGCGGCCGTTGACCCGTCCGCCCACGCATGTCGATCCGAGCGAGGTGTGGATGTCGAAGGCGAAGTCGAGGAGCGTGGCCCCCTCGGGGAGTTTGCGCAGGTCGCCGTTGGGCGTGAAGACGAAGATTTCGCCCGACGCGGGCTTGGCGTCGAAACGCTGCGCCAGCGAGTGGGTCGTGTCCTCTATCAGTTCGCGCAGATGTCCCAGCCACATTTCGCTGGTCTGCGCCCCCTGGTTGACGCCCTTGTAGCGCCAGTGCGCGGCGATGCCTCGCTCGGCCACGGCGTCCATGCGCTCGGTGCGGATCTGCACCTCGACCCAGCGGCCTTCGGCCGACACGGTGGTGTGCAGCGACTCGTAGCCGTTCGACTTGGGGATCGAGATCCAGTCGCGCATGCGCTTGGGATTGGGCGTGTAGAAGTCTGTCACCACCGAATAGGCCGTCCAGCAGAGCTGTTTCTCGGCCTCCTGCGGGCAGTCGATGATGATGCGGATGGCGAAGATGTCGTAGACGCCCTCGAACGGGACGTGCTGTTTGTGCATCTTGTTCCAGATCGAGAAGATCGATTTGGTGCGGCTCTTGATGTGGTATTTGATGCCGAGGCGGTTCAGCCGCTGCTCGATCGGCACGAGGAACCGCCCGATGAAGGCCTTGCGCTCCTCGGCGCTCTCTTCGAGTTTTGTGACGACGTGCTCGTAATCCTTCGGTTCGAGGTATTTCAGGGCGATGTCCTCCAGCTCGCTCTTGATCGAGTAGAGACCCAGCTTGTGGGCGATCTGGGCGTAGAGGTTCATCGACTCCCAGCTCTTCTTGCGCCACTTTTCGCGGGGGAACATTTCGAGCGAACGCATCACTTCGAGCCGGTCGGCCAGTTTGATCAGGATGACGCGCGGGTCTTCGGAGTAGCTCACGATCAGGTCCCGGAAATTGTCGGCCTGCTCCTTGGCCACCTTGAGCTTCAGCTCCGAGATGTTGGCCAGACCCAGCGTGATGCCCACGACCTGATCGCCGAAGCGTTTGCGGATGTCGGCGCTCAGGGCGAGGAATTCTTCGGCGGGCAGCTGCTTGTGGGCGAGGCGCACCACGTCGTGCAGGATCGCCGAGATGGTGGAGTTGCGGCCCAGGCCCACCTCCGAGATCACGATCGAAGCCACCGCGGCGGCATGCTCCAGCAGGGGCGAGCCGTCGTAGCGCACCAGTCCGGCGAGTTTCCCGTCGGCATACTCCAGCGCCTCGTCGACGAGTGCCCGGGTCTGCTCCGAGAAATTCGCGCGCACGAGCGTGCGGAGTTTTTCGTACCGTGAAAAGTCCATTTTTACCTAACCAGATGACCTATGCTCGCAAAGATATGAAATTTTTTCATAAATTTGGCATGTACAATTGAACAGTTGTGTTATGGACAAGAAAAAGGCAGTTTACGTGCCGACCGTAGGCGAGGAAATCGGCAATGCCGTGTCCCACGGCGTGATGTCGCTGTTATCGTTGCTGGCCCTTCCTTTCGCCGCCGTGTGGGCCTATGCGCATGACCCCGGCGGGGTTCTGGCCTCGGTTTCGGTGTCGGTTTTCGTCATTTCGATCTTCCTGATGTTCCTCGCCTCGACGCTCTATCACTCGATGAACCCGCAGTCGAAGCACAAGGAGGTTTTCCACATCCTCGACCATATTTTCATTTACGTCGCCATCGCGGGCAGCTATACGCCCATCGCGCTGTCGGTCATCGGCGGCTGGCAGGGGGTGTTCATCACCGTCCTGCAATGGGCGATGGTGATTTTCGGGGTGTTCTACAAGTCGCTCTCCCGAAAGTCGATACCGGCCGTCAGTCTGACCATCTACCTGGTCATGGGCTGGACGATCGTCTTCTTCCTGCCGCTGTTCATCAGCCACGCTTCGACGCCTCTCGTGGCGCTGATCGCGCTGGGCGGCGTGCTCTATACGCTCGGCGCGTGGTTCTACGCCCGCAAGGGCTTCCGCTACCACCACATGGTGTGGCATCTGCTGATCGACCTCGCGGTTGCGGCGCACTTCGCCGGAATCGTGTTTTACCTCTACTGATTATGGCCGCATATGACCTCCACATCCATTCCGGATACAGCAGCGACGGGGAGCTTCCCGTCGCCGCAATCGTCGGTCTGTGCGCCGCCCGCGGGCTGGACGCCTTTTCGCTGACCGACCACAACTCGGTGCGGTGCGTCGGCGAGGCTGCCCGGCTGGCCCGGGAGCGGGGCATCGGGTTCGTCCCCGGCATCGAGATCGACTGCAACTACCGGGGGACGGACCTGCACCTGCTGGGCTACGGCATCGACTGGCGTTCGGCGGATTTCGCGCGGTTGGAGGAGGAGGTTGCCGCCAAGGTCATGGCGTCGTTCGGGGCCATGGTCGACAACCTGCTGAAACTGGGCTTCCGGGTCGATGCCGGTGCGGTGCTGGCCGCCGCCGACGGGAAACCGCCGACGGGCGAACTGATCGCCGAGGTGATGCTCTCCGACGCGAACTGCCATACGCCCCCGCTGCGGCCCTATATGGAGGGCGGCGAGCGGAGCGACATGCCTTACATCAACTTCTACCTCGATTATTTCGCACAGGGCCGTCCGGCGTTCGTGCCCGTGGAGTATATGGATTACCGCGATGCGGTGGAGCTGGTCCGCGACAACGGGGGCGTGCCCGTCGTGGCGCATCCGGGGCTGAATTTCCGGGGCCGGGAGGAGACCGCCGGGCGGCTGCTCGACCGCGGGGCCGCGGGACTAGAAGTCTTCAACAACTACCACACCCCCGAACAGGCCGTCTATTTCACCTCGCTGGCCCTCTCCAAAGGCGCTTCCATGACCTGCGGAAGCGATTTCCACGGCAAGACCAAGCCCCGGATCGTCGTCGGGCGATTCCCGTCTGACAGCCGTTTCGACAGCCGCCTGTCAGACTTTGTAAACCACATACATGTGATCGGCCGGCAGGGCGTATAGCCTGCGCTCGGCCTCGGTGAAGGTCGCGGCGTAGTCGATGTCCGCGACCTGGAAACCCGCCTGGCGCAGGCGGTCGGCATAGTCGGCGCCGTAGATGCGCCGGTGGTCGTACTGTCCGAAGATGCGCGTGCGCTCGTCGGGATCGGTGATCGAGTCGTCCTCGTAGGTCTGCTCGTAGTCCCTGTCCACCGGGGAGAGGACGATGCCCCAGCCGCCGGGTTTGAGGACCCGGTGCAGTTCGCGCATCGCCCGCCGGTCGTCGGCGACGTGCTCCATGATGTGGTTGCAGATCACCACGTCCACCGAACCGTCGGCCAGCGGGATCTGCTGCACGTCGAAATGCAGGTCGGCCAGCGGGCTTTCGAGATCGGCCGTGACATACTGCCCCGGATGCGACTTGAAGTGGGGCTTGAGGTGACGCATGATACAGACCTCGGGAGCAATGTGCAGCGTGCGCGGAAAGGCCGTCAGGAGATCGGTTTCGCGCGTCAGGTAGAGCCACAGCAGGCGGTGCCGCTCCAGTGACAGACACTTGGGACACAGCGCGTTGGGCCGCGGCTGCACGTAGCCGTAGGGCATGAACTTCCGGTATTTCGCGCCGCACACGGGGCATTCGGCTCCGCGCCCCTTGTAGAAGAGCCCCGCCACGGGTACGGCCCATCCCGCGATGCGTTGCAGCACGGGGCGCGGGATGTGGTTGAGCGAGAATTTGATCAGTTGTTTTATCATTGCGCGACTATCTGTTTTTTGTGCCGACCCTCCGGAGCGTACGCCATCTCCCTCTCCGGGGGAGGGTCGGGGTGGGGTCGGATTTGTCAATGACGCCGCAGACGGCAACGGCCGCATTCAGGAGCGGCTGGCGGAGGATTTTACGCATGCAGCGGGATTACTCTAAAATCTTGTTCACGTCGGCTTCGGCCTTGCGCAGCCGCGCCTTGCACGAGGCGATCAGCTCCGTGGCGCGCTTCACCTCGGCGGCGAGGCTGTCCACGTCCATCTCTTCGTTGCGCAGGCGTGCCAGTATCTTTTCGATTTCGGCCATCGCCTCGGCGTAGGTCACTTCTTTTTTTGCCATATTTTTCCGGAATTTACGGTTGCGTCTATCTTGCCGTCGGAGACCTCGATTTCGACCTGCTCGCCCTCCGCGACGCTTCCGGCCGAGGTCACGGCACGGCCTCCGGCGCGCAGGACGGCGAATCCCAGCCGGAGGATGCGTTCGGGCGAACGTCCGGCGATCAGTTCCGCGGCGTTGCCGAGCCGCACGCCCTGCCGCGCGAGGAAGTCGCGCGCCGCGTCGGGCAGCAGCTCTGTGAAATGTTCCAGACGCAGCGTCTGCCGCGTGAGGAGTTCGCCGCTCAGCCGCCGCACTTCGCCCGAGAGGCGTTCGAGACGCACCTCCGAGGCGTGCATCGCGGCCTTCGTCATGTCGTTTAGTTGCAGGGCGGCGCAGTCGAGCCACCCGTCGGTTTCGGCCATCCGTTCGACCAGCCATCCGGCCACCGCCGTCGGGGTCTTGAGCGCCGTGTGGGCCACCATGTCGGCCACGCTGGTGTCCTTGTCGTGCCCGATGCCCGTCACCACCGGCAGCGGAAACTGCGCCACGTGGTTGCACAGGCGATAGGCGTTGAAACAGTTCAGGTCGCTCGACGACCCGCCGCCGCGGATCATCACCACGGCATCGAACGCCTCCCCGGCAGCGGCGATGCGGCTGAGCGCGTCGACGATCGAATCTTCGGCCGCCGCGCCCTGCACGACGGCGTCGAAGAGCGTGAGACAGAAGCGGTAGGGGCTTTTAGCCAGTTCGTTGCAGAAATCCTGATACCCGGCCGCACGGCTGCTCGACACCACGGCGATGCACTGCACGACGGCAGGCATCGCCTGCTGCCGGTTCATCTCCCACACCCCTTCGGCCTGCAAGCGGGCGATGGTCTGCTGCCGCTGCCGCTCCATGTCGCCCAGCGTGTAGGCCGGATCGACGTCGAGCAGTTGCAGCGAGAAGCCGTAGAGTTCGTGGTAGTTCACCGTCGCTTTGGCCAGTATGCGCATGCCGGCGGCGAGCCGCTGCCCCGTCTCGGCCTCGAAATAGGCGGCGATGCGCGCGTACTGCGACCGCCAGATCACGGCGCGCGCCTGCGCTTTGGGAACGCCGTCGCCCTCCCCCTTCTCGACCAGTTCGAGGTAGCAGTGCCCCGAATAGTTGACCTTGACCTCCGCGATCTCGGCACTCACCCACAACGGCAGCGCGAAACGCTCTTCGAGCACCTGCCGCACGCGGCGCTGCAACTCGGACAGCGTGATGTACTGCGCAGCGATCATCGGTTACTTCAACTCCTCCTTCGTAAAGGGTACGTCGACCTCGCCGATGGCATAGCAGGCGATGTCGTAGGGGTTGTAGTGGAAGACGATCCCTTCGGGCGTGACCTCGAAATTCTCGGTCGGGGCGATCGTTTCGGGGAAGAATCCCCGCTGGGCGAGCTCCTCGTCATCGGCGGCACCGTACTGCTCGCGGAGCTTCGCCTTGATCCGCTCGGTGAGCCGGGGAAGCTGCTCCTCCGGAAAGAGGTCGCCGAGCGAGAGTTCGTAACCGCCCTTCGTCCAATAGTTGTGGTACTCGGTCGTGCGCATACCGTGCGCACCGCCCGTATAGCTCTCGCGGCGGATCGTGTAGACCGTGAGCGTATCGACCGGCGCCTGAGCGGCCGCGACGCTGAGCGAATAGCGCATGTTGGGCATGTAGAGCGTATCGCAGGCATTGTCGGCGGCGAACCGTTCGATAAAACGGCGTGCGGCCTCCTCGGCCGTCCCCGTGAAGTCTTCGAGTGCGAAGAAGTAGTTGACGTTGGCGTTCTCGATGGCTGCGAGCGCCTCGCTGCGGTCGGCGTTGGCGATCGTGAGGAAGCGGTACGACAGATCGCACGGCACCGCCCCGCACCGGACGACCGTATCGAGCGACCGCTCGGCGAATTGCGGCGCGGCCGCACGCCGGCAGCAGCCGGCCATCCCCGCGGCAAAGGCCGCCAGAAGAACGAGAGCAGGTAATTTCATAAGGCGTGGTCTTCAAAAATTAACACCCGTAAAGGTAGCACAAATAATAGGGAAAAAGGTGCGAACGACGATTTTTTCCGAAAAATTTTGGAGATTCGGATTAATGTATTACTTTTGCACCCACAATCGGTGGATTCATCTAAGGGTTAGGATACATGCCTCTCACGCATGACATAGGGGTTCGAATCCCCTATCCACTACGCAGGACGATCGCTACGGCGGTCGTCTTTCATTTTTTGCGGGACGGTGCGGGGAGTCGGACGGGAATATCCGCGCAGGACTCGGACAAACGGAGTCTCAGAAGACGGAACGACGAAAAGCACGTTTCGCCGAACGCGACATTCGAAGAGAGGCGCGGCGCGCCCCCATCCGCCAAGACGAGCGGCCGGAGCCTCCGGCTGTTCGTCTTCTTCGGGAGACTCCATCCCGCCCGCCTCCGAACGATCATGCGAAAAAGAGCGTAAACGTCACCTTGCCGTCGACATTGGAGGTCAGGCGCAGCGATCCGCAGCAACTGGCCCTTTCCTCACAGTCTCCTGTTGCAGGCAGGCAAAAGCAGCGAAAACAAAAAACTCGTCGGAAAAATCCGACGAGTTACTTTCAGTGCCCAGGACAAGACTCGAACTTGCACGAACTAAACGTTCACTACCCCCTCAAAGTAGCGTGTCTACCAATTTCACCACCTGGGCTTTTTAAAACAGGCCGCGGCGTTCGGCATCGAACCCTTGGCGCATGTTCGCGAAACACACGGTTTCGGAGTGCAAATATAGACAGGATTTTGTTAAGCGCAAAATTTTCAACCGATTTTTCGGAAAAAATCCTATCTTTGACTGCGTCTTAGATACTCCGTCTCGGCATAATCAAGCTAACGCTTGCTTCTGCACTCGACTTTTCGTATCTTTGTATTACCGAACTTCAAGGTAGGCAGGCCGCATTCCGGCAGAAGCGACCGCCGCCGGAGTCCGGCCCGCATCGTTCCCGCCGGCGGAGCCGCTCCGTCCGCAGGCGATGCCGACCGCCGAAAACCGATATTCGAAACAAATAAAAACGATTCACCGAAATGAAAAAAACGATTCTGACCGCCCTGCTGCTCTTCGCCGCAGCCGCCGTCTTCGCGCAAAGCGAGTACAATTTCCAGCGCCGTTCGCTCTTCGAGAAACTGCCCGTGACCTCCAAGGACATCGTATTCCTGGGCAACAGCATCACCGACGGCGGCGAGTGGAACGAACTGCTGGCCAATCCCCGCGTCAAGAACCGCGGCATCAGCGGCGACCGTTCGAGCTGGATGCTCGACCGGCTCGATCCGATCGTCGGCGGGCAACCCCGCAAACTCTTCCTGTTGATCGGCACCAACGACCTGGCGGCCGGTACTCCGGCGGCGGAGGTCGTCGCCAACGTCCGCAAGATCGTGGAGCGCTTCCAGAGCGAATCGCCCCGCACGAAACTCTATGTGCAGAGCGTCTTTCCGGTCAACGACTCGTTCAAGAAATACGCTGCCAAACACGGCCGTCACGACGCCGACATCGTGGCCGTGAACAAGGGCCTGCAAGCGCTGTGCGCCGAGAAGGGGATCGTCTACATCGACCTGTGGACGCTGCTGGCCGACAAGAACGGCAAGCTGCGCGCCGACCTGACCAACGACGGCCTGCACCTGATGGGCGAGGGCTACATCGTCTGGCGCGACGCGGTGCTGCCCTATGTGAAATAGAACGATCCGCCCGTCCCGAAACGGAAAGGGAGCGCCTGCACGCGGGCGCTCCCTTTTACGCTATTCCGCGCTTACTCCACCCACTGCACCCGTTCGACGGGTTCGCCCGCGGGGAGCGGTTTGGGTTCGAAATCGGAGTAGCCCAGCGCGATGACGCACAGCACGCCGCACCCCTCGGGAATCGGCAGGAAGGTGCGCAGGTAGTCGACGGCCTGCTCGCCGTCGGGCTGTTCCTTGCTGCGGGGACGGCCGTTGACATGCACCCAGCACGATTTCAGACCGGCGTCGACGAGCGCGAGTTGCAGGATCGTAGCCGCGATGGCCGCATTGTCGACCCATAGGTCGCTCGCCGCACGATCGCCCATCACCACCACGGCCGCCGGAGCACCCGCGAGCGGCACGGCGCCGTAGTCGCGCATGGCAGCCATACGGTGCACCGTCGCGGCGTCGCGCACCGCCAGAAACCGCGTCGAACGGCTGTTGCGCGACGAGGGGGCGTGCAATGCCGCCTCGATCGCCTGCGCCAATACTTCGTGCGGGACCTCCTCGTCCCTGAATTTGCGCACGGAACGCCGTGCCTCGATCACCTGCTGAAAGTCCATAAGCGGAATGTTTTCGATTTTCGAGACAAATATAGAATGCAAACGCAAAAAACCGGCCGCAGACGGGCGGTTATTTTCATTTTTTGCGTACTTTTGTCGGGCAGGCTCGCCTTGTCGCTGCCCCTCGCGGGGGAGAGGAAAGTCCGGGCAACGCAGAGCACCGTCCAAGCTAACAACTTGATAGCCGTGAGGTTATAGGAAACGTAACAGAAAACGACCGCCCCTGCTTGCAGGGGTAAGGGTGAAAAGGCGGGGTAAGAGCCCACCGCGGCGGCAGCGATGTCGCCGGCCGTACGTCTGACGGGTTGCAAGACCGTGTATACCGGCAGTTAAGGGTTGCTCGCCCGATGTCGGGGGGTAGGTTGCTGGAGGCGGCGGGTGACCGCCGTCGTAGATAAATGACAGGGGCTCCGCACCGGAAGCGCGCAGCGGAGTACAGAACCCGGCTTACAGAGCCTGCTAAAACAAAAGGATGCCTTCGGGGCATCCTTTTTTCCTTAAAAACGGTAGCGATTCCACGCTCCGCTGCATTGCGTCCGGATCGACGATCTCCAAACGGGCGGCCCCGCATTCCGCGGGATTCGGGTAGGGCGAAACTGCGGATCGGTGCAATGAAAAAGGGAGCGGTCGAACCGCTCCCCTCCGATTGCAGGCCGCCGGCCGGTCAAAGTCCCATCTTCTTGCGGATAGGTGCCGGAATAGCCTTCTTGTTGACCATGACCGACATCGTCTTGTAGGCCACGAAAGGACGCGAGAAATAGTAGTACCCGTCGTAGGGAGGACGCACGCCCCATGAATTCTTCACCTTGTAATAGTCGTTGCCCGCCTGGTCGACCGCCGTGCCCATGATCTGCATACCGTGGTCGTCGGTGGTCTCGTAGTTGTCGAACGCCTCCTGACGCATCTGCTGCGTGATGGCGCGCTCCTTGCCGGGCTTGTCGAACTTGTAGAGCGCCGCCTCCTTCTCCTTGTCGGAGAGTTTGCCCCAGCGCTCGGCGTCGGTGCCGCTCATGCTCGTAAGGTCGGCCTCGGGCACGATGCCGATCGCCTTCGTGCGGCTGAAACCCTTCTCGCTCACGTCCGTCCCCCAGAGCACCGTATAGTCATTGGCCAGCGCATTGTCCACAACGGCCATCATCTCGTCGAGAGGCAGGTTCCAGACCATTCCCCACATCCAGTTGTCGGGCACTTCGAGGATGAACTCCTCGTAGAAGGGGTGGTGCGTATAGGAGCTGATCTCGACGTAGTCGTCCATGTCGAGCCCCAGCGATGCAGCGAACGACTGCGGCGTATACTCCTTGCCCTTCCAGGTGAATTTTTCGGGTTTGGGACCGAGATAGGCGTCCAGAACGGCATCCAGGCCGCGCTGCCAGGCCGTCGTCAACTTGTCGCCGGCGATCACGGCGTCCATATACCCCTTGACGACGCGGTCGATCTCCGTGAAGTCGGGCAGGTCGGTGCCGTAGCAGAGACCCGGATAGACCTCCGTCGGCACGATGCCGTATTTCTTGATCCCGTCGGTCACGTCGCGCGAACCGCCGCCGACGGCCAGATTGAGCGAACCGTGCATACGGGCGTACTTCACCGCCTTCTCGAAATAGGCGTTGCGCACGATCCACATCGCCGACAGGTCGTACTCTCCGCCGCCGTTGCGCAGAATCTCGCTTTCGAGAAACGCGAGGGCCGAGTAGGCCCAGCAGGTGCCGCTGCGGTTCTGGTTCTTGACCGAAGTCACGGGGAGGGTCTTCACGTCGGTGAAACGGTACCCCTCCTCCTTTTGCTGTTCCTGCGCCCCGACGCCCGCCGCGAGCAGCGCCAGAAGGGCCGTAAAAAGGATTTTCTTCATAAGTCGCATGAGTTTCGTTGAATTACGTCATTTCTTCGACGCGGCGACGATTTTCAGGCACTCGTCGAGCGTCAGTTCTTCGGGCTTCGTCCCCTTCGGGATGCGGTAGTTCTTCCCCTTGTAGGCGATGTAGGGTCCGTAGCGGC
>ENA-OVGC01002731-OVGC01002731.1-human-gut-metagenome-genome-assembly--contig:-NODE-2731-length-11463-cov-8.596511_pt1 | contig 11463 bp, 11 predicted proteins | sample MGYA00237768_ERZ505415 | MGnify/ENA primary metagenome ERZ505415 (study PRJEB26158, sample SAMN06016382) | human gut metagenome | biome: human gut; feature: ankylosing spondylitis patient; material...
TGGCATACATCTCGGCCCGGCCGAGGATGATGCAGTTGACGACGATCAGCGACAGGTACACGCCCAGAGACTGGTATAGGCTGAACGCATACGCCTCCATGACCAGCTCCACGACCGTGACGAAGCCCGCGATGACGACGATGTAGCACGGGATGCGCACCGGGTCGGGGACGATTTTGCGGATGGCGGAAATGGCCATGTTGGACAGGATCAGAACGGCGGTTGCCGCGATGCCCATGCCGAAAGCCGCAATGACCGACGTGGAGATGGCCAGCGTCGGGCATGTGCCGAGCACGAGGACGAGCACCGGGTTCTCCTTGATCAGGCCCTTCAGGAAGTTCTGTAATTTACTCATTTCTGCGCCTCCTTTACAAGCTCATACGCTTCAAACGCAGTTTCCACACAGCCGCGATAGGCCGTCGACGTGATGGTCGCGCCGGAGATGGCGTTCACGCCGGAAAGCGAGGCGTCCTGCCCGGTATACTGGCCGGTGTAGCTCTCGTTTGCCGTCTGGCCGCCGAGCGTCGTTGTTTCGGACGAGACATCCATCGTGCGGCAGGCGCGGATCAAGCCGTCGGTACCGATGACGCACATCACCTGGATCGTGCCGCCGAAGCCCTTGCCCTCGACGGTAAACAGATAGCTCATGGGGCTTCCGGCTTCGTCCAGCGCGAGATAGGCGCTCACGACCTCCTCCGGAAGAGTCGTCTCGACCAGCTGAAACGAAGCCGCGTCCGGCACGGCGTCGAGCCGCGCCTGCTCGGCTCTGGCCTCCGCGTTCGCCTTGGAGACGGGCGCGGTAAAGTGGTTCACAACAGCCAGCGCCGCAGACGTGAGCAGGCAGATCACGACCAGAACGACGATGGATTTTCGGATCTCTTTCGTGTTTTTCATGCCTTCGCACCTCCCAGCGGCTTGCTCTGCGTCCATCTGGACAGATACGGCGTGAGAATGTTCATAAAGAGGATGGCGAACGACACGCCCTCGGCGTAGCTGCCGTAGAAGCGGATGAGGCACGTGAGCAGTCCCGCGCCGATGCCGAACAGCGCCCGGCCCCAATAGGTCTGCGGGGCGGTCACATAGTCGGTCGCCATGAAGAACGCGCCCAGAAGCAGGCCGCCTGAGAGCACCTGCCGCAGCGCATCCTGCCCCAGAACAAGGGACAGCACAAAGACTGTGCCCACAAAGCACACCGGCGTCTGCCAGGTAATGACGCCGCGGATAAGCAGATATGCTCCGCCGAGCAGCAGCGCCAGCGCGCACGTCTCGCCGATGCAGCCGCCGTGATTGCCGAGCAGGAGCGTCAGAAGTTCCGGCTTCTGCCCTGCGGCCAGCTGCGCCAGCGGCGTGGCCGAGGAAACGGCGTCCGGGAAGACCCATGCCGTCATGGTCTTGGAGAACGAGAGGAACAGGACGATGCGGCCCACCAGCGCGGGGTTGGCAAAGTTCTTGCCGATGCCGCCGAAGAGCTGCTTGACGGCGACGATGGCCACGAGGCAGCCGAACACGGCCTGCCACAGCGGGATGGACACCGGCAGGTTATACGCCAGAATGACGCCCGTCACCACGGCGGACAGATCGCCGATGGTGGACGGCTTATGGCAGAGCCGTTCAAAGCCCCACTCGAAAAACACGCAGGCCGCGGCGCACGCCGCCGTCACCAGCAGCGCCCGCCAGCCGAAGATCACGATGGCCGCGATCAGGGCGGGACACAGGGCGATGAGCACGTCGCCCATGATCTTCCGGGTCGTTGCGCCGGAATCGATATGCGGGGAAGCGGAGATCACAAGCTTCATTTGACGGCCTCCTTCTTTGCATCGAGCTTTTCGCTCTGCGCCTTGCGCCACGCGGCGAGCTTCGCCTTTGCGAGCTTATTGGTCTGCACGAGCGGCCGGTGCGCCGGGCAGCCGAACGAGCAGCAGCCGCATTCCATGCAGAGGTTGACCTTCAGCTCGGCCAGCCGCTCCATATTGCCCGCCTCATAGGCCGCGACGATATGCGACGGCATGAGCCGCAGCGGACAGTGGCGGATGCACCGGCCGCAGCGGATGCAGGCCGTAGGCTCCGGCAGGACGGCGTCCGCTTCCGTCATGGCGAGGACTGCATTCGTGTTTTTTAAGACCGGCTGGTCAAGATCCGGCACGGCGATGCCCATCATCGGGCCGCCGTAAAGCACCTTCTTCGGCTCCGCGCAGAAGCCTCCGGCCTGCTCAAACACATCTGCAAGCTTCATGCCGATGGGGACGATCACGTTCTTGGGCTTCGCGACGGCGGAACCGTCGACCGTGATGCACTTTTCGACCAGCGGCATGCCGGTCTTGCAGTAGCGGGCGATGTTGGCAAGCGTCGTGCAGTTGAGCACGATCGCGCCCACGTCCAGCGGGAGCTTGCCCTCGGGGACGATCTCGCCGATGGTGTTGTAGATCAGCACCTTTTCGCCGCCCTGCGGGTACAAAGACTTGAGCGCACAGACCTCCATGCCGTCCTCGTCCTTCGTGAGCTTCCGGTACAGCTGGATGCAGCGGGGCTTGTTGTCCTCAATGGCGAAGATCACGCGGCGTACCTGCAAAAAGTGCTGCACGAGACGCGCGCCCTCCATCAGCTCCTCCGACCGGTCGAGCATCGTGCGCGTGTCCGAGGTGATATACGGCTCGCACTCCGCGCCGTTGATGATCACGGCCTTGACCTGCTCCAGATTCTTAACGGTCAGCTTGACGACCGTCGGGAAGCCTGCGCCGCCGAGGCCGACCATGCCGCTTTCGCGCACGGCGTCCAGAAAATCCTGCATGGTGTCGAGCTTGGGCGGCTTTAAATCCGGGTCAGGCTCCTGTTTGCCGTCGGCGGCAATGACGACGGTCTGCATGAGCCGCCCGCCGGAGCCGACCTGCTGGCCAATCTTTTTGACCGTGCCGGAAACGCTTGCGTAGACGGGCGCGGAGACGAACCCGCCCGCCTTTCCGATCAGCTGCCCGACCCGGACGCTTTCGCCGGGCTTTACGACCGGGATGGCGGGCGCGCCGATGTGCATGGACATCGGGATTTCGACCGTCTCCGGGATGGGCAGGCGCAGCGCGGCCAGCTCCGCCGTATTCTTGCGGTTCGGCACGTGTACGCCGTGGATGTGCAGTTTCATCCGTTTGCTTCCTCCTCTTGCTTTTTGGGACTCGTTTCGTCCGGGAGAACTCCCGCCTTTGCCAGCCGGTGCAGAACCAGCTGGGTGCAAAGGCCGGTCAGCGTCCCGGCCAGTATCGCAGCCGGTATTAAAACCGGCAGATAGCTCCATACCGCGCCGGTCTTCGCGATGGCCGCAGCGGCGGCCAGCTGTCCGGCGTTGTGCGTCATGGCGCACAGCACGCTCTTGACCCAGAGCGTGCTGCCCTTAAGCTTCCTTCTGAACAGCAGCATCAGCGCATACGCGCAGAGTCCGCCCGCGAAGCTGTACAAAAACGCGGAACCCTGCCCGGTGATGACGCAGCCGAGCGTGACGCGCGTGAAAAACAGCCCGAAGGCCCAGCCGGGGCCGAGCGTCTCCATGGTGAAGAGCGTAAAAATATTGGAAAGCCCCGGCTTGATGCCGGGAATGGCCGTGAGCGGCGGCAGCTGGCTCTCCAGCACAAACATGACGAGCGCCGCCGCCGTCAGGACGGCCGTGAGCGTAAGCTTTTTCAGCCTCATGGCAGCCCTCCCGTTCCGCTGAGCGCGTCGACCTGAGCATCCTTCTGCGCCCACTCGATCGTCAGCCGGTTCGGCAGGCATATGATCGGCCCGCCGGTTTTTTGCAGCGGCCCGTGCTGCACGCAGATCTGATCGGGGCAGTCCGCGCGGGATATGAAGACCTCGCCGTCTGCTACCGTGATGATATTCTCGCCCGCCGGTCCGGTCACGGTCAGCGTCCGGTCCTGCCGCAGGTTAAGTATGTATAATAAAGTTCCGTCCTGACAGACAAGCGCCGTCTGCCCGCCTCCGCGCGGCAGCAGCCACACGGCGAGACACACGGCGATGACCGCCGCGAAGATCAAGATCCAATGCTTCTGCTTCATTCCAGTATCTGATAGGGCCGGTCGGACCGGTAGCGCCCGGCAAGGCCGGGCGTGATCCAGACCGTGTTGTCATCCGTTACGAATACGGCCTCAAACGAAAGGCCGCTGCTGTTCCAAAGCTCCGCGCCCGCGTCCAGTCCCATGACGAACAGCGCCGTCGACAGCGCATCGGCCAGCGTATCGTCCTGCGCAACGACGCTGACGGATTTCACTCCGCTTTCGGCGGGGCAGCCGGTATGCGGGTCTAAAATATGGTGATAGCAGACGCCGTTTTCCTCAAAATACCGCTGATACGCGCCGGAGGTGACGACGCAGGTGTCTTCAATGGAAACCGTGCCGAAATATGCCTCCGGCCTGTCCGGGTCCTGCAGGCCGACCGTCCACGCGCTGCCGTCCGGCTTCTTCCCCACAGCGGCAACATTGCCGCCAAGGGAAATGATCGCGGACGTGACGCCCGCTTCCCTTAAAATTGTCCGGACGCGTCCTGCCGCATAGCCCTTGGCGATGCCGCCGAGGTCGAGCTGCGCGCCGTTTGTCAGCGTCACGGAGATACCGTCCAGCTGCACAAGGCCGGCTCCGGAGCTCTGCATGGCCTCGGCCAGCGCATCCGGCTTCGGCACGCGGTACGCGCCGGTCGAAAAGCCCCACGCTTCCGAAAGTGCGCCGAGCGCCGGGTCATAGGCCCCGCCGGTCTGTTCGCAGAGCGTCAGCGCCGTCTGTAAAAGCGCCGCCGTCTCCTCACCGGCTGTTCCGCCGCCCGTTTCGTTCAGCCGGGCCAGCGCCGCTTGTTCGTCCCGGCAGGAAAGCACGCCCTCCAGCCGGTAAATTTCAGCTTCTGCCTGCGCCAGCGCATCCTCTGCCGCCGGGCCATAGGCGCGCAGCTGCATGACGGTGTCCATGGCAAAAAATTCGCGCTCCGCGCTTTTTTGCGCACAGCCGCACAGCAGAAGCGGCAGGCACAGGACGATCAAAAACCAGCTTCGCTTCATACCGTATCCTTTCTGCGCAGCCATATAAAATCCGCATGGCACATCTGACATATACGATATCAGGCTTTTTGAAAAAATCAAGTTTTTTCGAATTTTATGTGAAAAATGACGGATTCTGAACAGGGAAAAACAATATAAATATATCGATATAAAAACGCATATTGCATATATGAATCGTGATATATTCGAGCCTTTCGCCGTCTCATGCTTGACAAACGGACAGACGCGCTGTAAGTTATACAAGTATGAAAATTACCCTGCAAAGGAGGCTCATGCGTGGCAGGCGGAAAGCATATTCTGGGCAAGGCGAAGCGGCATATTTTCGGCACGGCCAAGGTCGGCGAAAAGGGCCAGATCGTCATCCCCAAGGACGCGCGGCAGATCTTCGGCGTAAAGCCCGGCGATACGCTGCTCATTCTCGGAGACGAGGAAACGGGCATCATCGTCACCAAGCCGGACGTGCTGCGCAACGCGGCAGATGACATTTTCGGGAAAATGGAGAAATAGAGGATGGAACTTACGACACTATATGAATCGCTCGGCGTGAGCCGCGCGGTATATGAATACGGAGAAATGATTTTAGACGGCCTGAGGCCCCGCTTTGAGGCCATTGACCGGACGGCGGAATACAACCAGACAAAGGTGCTTGCCGCCATGCAGAAAAACAAGCTTTCGGCAGGCTGCTTCGCCGCTACGACGGGCTATGGCTACGACGATATGGGCCGCGAGGTGCTAGAAAAGGTCTATGCCGACTGCTTCCATACCGAAGCTGCGCTTGTCCGCCCGCAGATCACCTGCGGCACGCACGCGCTGGCCGTCGCGCTGAGCGCGAATCTGCTGCCGGGCGACGAGCTTTTAAGCCCGAACGGCGCGCCGTATGACACGCTGGAGGAGGTCATCGGCATCCGTCCGTCCAAGTGTTCGCTGATGGAATACGGCGTGCAGTACCGGCAGGTCGACCTGCTGCCGGACGGCACGTTCGATTTTGACAGCATCCGCGCCGCGATCGGCCCCAAAACAAAGCTCATCACCATCCAGCGCTCGAAGGGCTACGCGACAAGGCCGTCGTTCTCCGTTGCGCAGATCGGCGAACTGATCGCATTCTGCAAGCAGTGCAGGCCGGACGTTCTGTGCATGGTCGACAACTGCTACGGCGAATTTGTCGAGCGGGCCGAGCCGTCGGACGTGGGCGCGGACATGATCGTCGGCAGCCTGATCAAAAACCCCGGCGGCGGACTGGCCCCCATCGGCGGCTATATCTGCGGCACGGCGGAATGCGTCGAGCGCTGCGCCTACCGTCTCTCGGCCCCGGGACTTGGGCAGGAGGTCGGCGCGAATCTCGGCTTGCTTCCCAGTCTGTATGAGGGCTTCTTCCTGGCCCCGAACGTCGTTTCCGGGGCGCTCAAGGGCGCGATTTTTGCCGCGAATGTGTACGAGCGGCTGGGCTTCCGCGTCGTGCCGAACGGGACGGAATCGCGGCACGATATCATTCAGGCCGTCGAGCTTGGCTCGGCGGAGGGGATGCTGGCCTTCTGCCGCGGCATTCAGGCGGCGGCCCCGGTCGACAGCTATGTGACCCCCGTCCCGTGGGCCATGCCGGGCTACGACGCGGAGGTCGTGATGGCGGCGGGCGCGTTCGTGCAGGGCTCGTCCATTGAGCTGTCCGCCGACGGCCCCATCCGCGAACCCTACGCGGTCTATTTCCAGGGCGGCCTGACGTGGCACCACGCAAAGCTCGGCATTCTGATGAGCCTGCAGAAGCTCGTGGACGCGGGACTGGCGAAGCTGCCGGGATAAAAGGAAGGCAAAGCCGTATGCACCTGCATACCTCAATGTAGGGGCCGATGCCCACATCGGCCCACTGGAAAGTTGCGAATTCTCCGTAGATTCCCGTAAAAACGGTGCAATCTGCCGGGCCGATGTGGGCATCGGCCCCTACACGCGGTGAAGGATATTTATTCAGAGAAAGGAACCGGCGGTGACGCTGCCGGAGATAACAATTATGTGGTTTTGGCTTGCAATTATCGCGCTGCTCTGCTGGAGCGGCTCGGATCTATTTTCGAAAATCGGCTGCCGTGACGGGCGGGACAAATATAATCCGCTCAAGATGGTCATTGCCGTCGGCGTTGTGATGGGCCTTCACGCGGCGTATGAGATCTTCGTCGGCGGGGCTGTCGTCACGTGGCACGTGATCTGGACCTATCTGCCCGTATCGCTTCTGTACATCGGCTCCATGACGCTGGGCTATGTCGGCCTGCGGTACATTGAGCTTTCCATTTCGTCCCCCATCTGCAATTCCTCCGGCGCGCTGGTCGCGGTCCTGTGCCTGATCACCGGGACGCTGGACGAGTCCATTACCGGCTCCATGCGCTATCTGGTCATCGGCGCGGTGGCGCTGGTGTGCATCGGCGCGGTCGGCCTCGGCATTGTCGAGTCGACGGAGGACGACGAGCTGCGCAGAAAGCGGCAGGAGGGCTCCAACTATAAATACGCCAAGTCGTGGCTGGCGCTGTGCCTGCCGCTGGCGTACTGCCTGCTCGATGCGGCGGGTACGTTTGCGGACTCGCTCGTGCTCCGCACGCTGGACGAGGATTCGGCCAACTGCGCGTATGAGCTGACGTTCCTCGCCGCCGCCGTGATCTGCTTTATTTATGTTGTTGTGATCAAAAAGGACAAGCTCGTCTTCAAGGCCGAAGCGCCCAAGTATGCGGGTGCGCTGTTCGAGACGGCGGGGCAGTTCGCGTATATCTACGCGCTGGCCGACGAGGCGCACGTTGCGCTCTCGGCCCCCATCATCTCGTCCTACTGCGCCGCGTCCGTCCTCTGGAGCCGCATTTTCCTGAAGGAAAAGCTCTCCTGGAAGCATTACGTCATGATCGCGCTGGTCGTGATCGGCATCGTCATGATCGGCATATTCGATATCTGACAGGTACGCAAACTGCCCCCGGCGAGGCTCGCCGGGGGCAGTTTGGTTCAGGATACCGGCTTTGCGGTGTCCGTGGTGTTTGTCGGGGGATCCTCGTCCTGTCCGGCTTCCTTCGGAAGCGCGAAGGGGACGACGTCGTCCGGCTGGATCTCGATGCGGCTGCTGCCGGGTTCGAGCACGCGCGTGCCGTTCGGGACGGTGACCTTGCTGGTCGTGCCGCGCACGGGCTCCTTTGTCTCGCGCGGGTTGCCGTTGGCCGGCTCGTACCACTCGTTCGCGCCGTGCATGAGAACGGGCGTTCCGTCCTCGGCCAGGTTCCAGATCAGGGCCATGGCCTCCTCCGGCGTGTTGACGCAGCCGTGGGAGCCGCCGTAGACATAGAAGCTTGCGCCGAAGTTCGACCGCCACGATGCGTCGTGCAGGCCGATGATGTCGCCGACCACGCTGACCCAGTATTTGACGAAGACGAGATAATCGTCACCCTTGAGCCAGACGTCGTGCTCCTTGCCGTGCGTCTCGTACAGGCCGGTCGGGGTCTGGTGGCCGTTGAGCGCGCCGGTCACGATATTGGTGTTGACGACCAGACGGCCGTCCTTGATAAAGGTCATCTGCTGGTTGTCGAAGTCGACCTCGATATAGCTGTCGCCCAGCGAGAAGGGCTTGCCGTCCTTGTCATAGCAGACGGCCTCGGCAGATACGGCGCCGGGCTGCATCGTTAGCAGCTGCGTGCGGATCTGCTCCGTCAGGCTCTGCACGTCGATCCGATAGTCGCAGGTGATAAACCTGATCTCCGTCAGGCCCTTGACCCACGAATCGAACAGGAACGGCGCGTCCTGCTTGCTGTAGCCCTCGGCCAGCTTGGAAACCTTTTCGCTCAGAACCTTTTCGTCAACCGTGACTGTTCCATCCGGCTCCATGTCTACGATGGAAGCCAGATCATGGCTTGTGAGCGTTTCCTCACCGTGCGGCAGATACTGCGCGGTATCTGCGTTGAACGTCACCTTGATTTCAAGCTCTGCCAGCGCCTTGCGGAACAGGCTGTCCGGCGTGTCTCGCAGCGTCGCAGTCGTAATCTCGGGCTGCTTGTAGCAGTCAACCGAGGTCAGTTCAAACGCCGTGTCCTGCGGCCCGTCCGCCGTAACACCGAGCACGGAGACCGCCGCGCGCAGCCCGTCCAGAACAGTTTGCTCGTTCAGTTCGGTTCCGGGAACCTCGCCGTGGACGGTATAGACGCCGTCCTCCAGCACAGTATAGGCGTTTTCTGCCGCCGTGCGCTTCATGCTCTGCAGGTCGGCCAAAACTGCTGCCGCGTCAAATTGCTCCATGCTGACGGTGCAGGGATAAGGCGCGGGATGGGCGTTTTTTGCCCAGTTCAGCTTTTCGCGGATGCCGAGCGCGGCAAACTGCTCAGCTGTCATACGATCCGTCTCAGAAAACTGCGCTGTGACCTTATTCATCAGATCGTCGCGCAGACCGAGTTTCTGTAAATCATACTCGCCGACCGGCGAACCGTCCTCCGTTACCGTAAGCGTGACATTGTCAACGGCGGCAGTCATGGACGCATACTGTGCGTAAACAGTGCTGTGCGCCTGCTCCGCCTGCGCTGCTTTGGTCGAAAGCCAGTACCAACCGCCTGCGGCAGCCGCCGCAAGCACGACAATCACAATGATAATCACCCAAAGGGCGCGATGCTTTTTCATGCTTTTCCTCCGCTCCAGCGCGGCGTCTTGTCCCGCGCGTTTTCTTCTGCTGAAATTATAACAGATTCCGCCATAAATTCAACACGTTTCGCGCGGGATTCCAATTTTTTCTTTGCGCTGCGCGTCCCGGCGCGGTATAATAAAGAAACTATCGCGATCGGAGGGCTTGTTATGCTTGATCTGCTTTGCCCCGTGTGCGGCGGGAGGCTTGCGCGGGAGAAAACCGTCTGGCGCTGCGAAAGCCGCCACAGCTTTGACGTTGCGCGCAGCGGCTATGTCAATCTCCTGCCGCCCTCGGCGTCCGGAAAACGCCATGGCGACGATAAGCGCATGGTCGCGGCGCGCACGGCGTTTTTATCACGCGGCTATTATGATCATCTGATCGGAGCCGTTGCCGGGAGCTGCGCACAGCTGACCGGGCCGGACGCCTGCGTGCTCGACGCGGGCTGCGGCGAGGGGACGTATACGCGCGCGATCTATGACGCGCTTGCGGCAAAGGGCGGCTGCCCGCAGCTGCTCGGCGCGGATATTTCCGCAGAGGCCGTCAGGCGGGCGGCACGGCAGGTGCCGGAGGGGATCTTCTGCGCGGCGAGCACCGCGCATCTTCCGCTGGCGGCGGAAAGCCTCGATCTGATCGTCAATATTTTTTCGCCGCTCATGGCGGAGGAGTTCCTGCGGGTCCTGAAGCCCGGCGGATATCTGCTGCGTGTTGTGCCGATGGAACGGCACCTGTTCGAGCTGAAGGCCGCCGTCTATGACCGGCCATACGAAAATCCGCCCGCCGAGCCTGCGGTCGAGGGCTTCCGCCTGCTGCGGACGCAGACGCTCCGAAAGACCATCACGCTTTCGTCAAACGAGGATGTGCAGGCGCTGTTTCTCATGACGCCCTATTATTACAAGACCGGCGCGGAGGACCAGCAAAAGCTTGCCGCCGTGCCCTCGCTTCGCGTCACGACGGAATTCCTGATAGCCGTCTGTCAAAAACCGTGATACGAAAAGCGGCATTCCCGGCTCAGGGAATGCCGCTTTGATTTTTTACAGCGTTCCGATGTACGCAAGCAGGGCGGGCAGAAGCTCGTCGTAGGGGAGCTTTTTGAGCTGTCTTCCCTTGACGAACAGAATGCCGCAGCCGTCTCCGCCGGCGATGCCGACGTCGGCCTCCCGCGCTTCGCCCGGGCCGTTGACCACGCAGCCCATGACGGCGACCGTGATGGGCTTTTGGCAGTCGGACAGCGCCTGCTCGACCTCGTTTGCCAGCCGGATGAGATCAATGCGCGTCCGCCCGCAGGTGGGGCAGGCGATGATGTTGACGCCGTCCTTCCGAAGCCCGGCGGCCTTCAGAATGTCCTTCGCCGTCAGCACCTCCTGCACCGGGTCGGCGGTCAGCGATACGCGCATCGTATCGCCGATGCCCTGGCACAAAAGAGCCCCGATGCCCATGGCGGATTTGATGGTGCCCATGCGCTCGGTGCCCGTTTCGGTCACGCCGACGTGCAGCGGATAGTCCGAACGCTCGGAAAACAGCCGGTACGCCTCGATCATCAGCGGGACGGAGCTGGATTTCATCGACACGCAGATATCATGGAAATCATACTTTTCCAGCAGCACAATATGTCCGAACGCGCTTTCTACCAGCGCCTCCGGCGTGGGATGACCGTATTTTTCCAGCAGACGCGGCTCCAGACTGCCGCCGTTCACGCCGATACGGATGGGGATGCTCCGCGCGCCGCAGACCTCGACCACGGCCCGCACCCGGTCTTCCCCGCCGATGTTGCCGGGGTTGATGCGGATCTTGGCCGCGCCGTTTT
>ENA-OVGC01002735-OVGC01002735.1-human-gut-metagenome-genome-assembly--contig:-NODE-2735-length-11457-cov-7.883003_pt1 | contig 11457 bp, 11 predicted proteins | sample MGYA00237768_ERZ505415 | MGnify/ENA primary metagenome ERZ505415 (study PRJEB26158, sample SAMN06016382) | human gut metagenome | biome: human gut; feature: ankylosing spondylitis patient; material...
GCCAACGGGACTCTGCCGTAACTTTGTTCGGCCCGGGTGATTATTGTGCGCTTACCATTTTTGCATGACAATTACTCTTTTTGATACGGATATACTGAGTGCCCTTACAGTGACAACGACTTAAATGTATAGGTATAGAGCTATGTGGTGGAGCAGGTCCTTTCGCAGTACACCACATACCGCTGTTTACCGCCGCTGGCATAGGGATGGCAGGTCAGCAGCGTCAGCAGGTCGCAGCCCTGCTGTATTTTGATCATGTCCACCTCATGGGGCTGGATGATTTGAATATCGGCCACCGTGTAGGTCAGCGTTTCCCACAGGTTGGTAAGCTTCACGGTATCGCCCACATCCAGGCGGTCTATATGTCGGAAGTAGTCCGTGCCTTTCCAACCCCTATGACCGGCAATGACGCAGTTGGTGTTGGCACCGCCGATAGGCGCGGAGGTGTTTCCCAGCGCCGCAGCTCCTACGGCAAGGTGATCGTCGGACGCACCCAAGTATACGGGCATGGTCAGCTCCATGGCTGGAATTTCTAAAACACCGATGATCTTGTCCTCAATGCCATAGGCGGTCAGATCGGCAGCCGGTGTTTCGCAAGCTTCGAGGTCAACGAGGTTACACTGCTTTTCCGCGTAAAGCTGGCGGTTGTACTCCTGCAAGGCTGCCAGCAATTCGGGGTACTGCTGCTCCGGTTTCCGTTCTTCGAGAAAGGTTTGTGCTGCTTCTTCCGCATGGGATTCCAAACGGCTGCCAGTAAAGGTCGGGCACAACATAACGCAGATGCCCGCCACAGCCAGCAGCGCCGCCAGCACAAGAGAGGTCTTACGCATGGCGACGCCTCCTCACTAAAAAGTAACCGCCGCCGACCACGGCCACCGCGCCAAGACCGATGCCTAAACCGGTAAGGTAATGCTGCGTCCACGAGGAAGTGGCCTTCTTCGTTTCGGCAGTCTCCGCTTCCTGCGCTGGAACATATGACACACGACGGCCGCGTACCAGCAGCCGGTGGGTGTTGACGCCGAAAGGCGTACATGTCACCAGTGTGACCAAGTCCTTGCCCTCCTCGATTTGCAACAATGAGATGTCCGTAGGCAGTACCGTATTGATGCTGTCCACTTCGTAGGCCAATGTATTGCCCAGCACATGGATGTAAAATGCATCGCCCTCTGTAAGCTGGTCGATGTCCGAAAACAGCTTGGCAGACGCCATGCCGCTGTGGGCCGAAAGCACGGCGTGTGTGCTGCTGCCGCCTACCGGCAGGGACGTGCCTACCACATGGCCGACCGCTCGCTCCAACGTTTCGGCCTCCGTGCCGTGCTGTACCGGCAAGTATACGCTGATCTTGGGAATGTCCACATAGGCCATGACTCCACCCACCGTGAGTTGCTCAGCGTAGGCCAAGGGAGGGGCGGATGCCCCTCCCTCAGAGATCGTCGCATTGGCCAGCATGGCATTATACTGCTCTGCGGCCTGCCGCTGGGCAGTCAGCTCGGCATCGTCGGTGCCCGCTATGGCTGCGGTGTAGGTAGTTTCTACATCGGAATGATACTTGTTATTGATGATTCTGCTAACCCAAGGAAAGGTTAGTAGTAGTCCTGCCACGATAAAAAGAGTTGCAGCAATAGGCCCCAGATTTTTGGGGTAGTTGAAATTTTTTCTCGTGTTTATTTTGGCCATTTATTGGTCACCTCTTAGTGGAGACTGCTTATCCCAGATTGTACTCGCTTCCATAGTGGGATAGTTGTAACCTTTTTAGCGTTATGATATAATATTTTACATAGAAATACTGGTAATCTAATTGTGTTTTAAAGGAGATTACACTATGGCAAAAAACCGGGATGACTTTTCAGAGAAGACTAAGCGGCTTGCCGCTGGAAGGGTTGGATATCGTTGTTCATGTCCAACCTGTGACGCTGTTACAATAGGTTCATCCATGGAAAGTACTTTAAAGACATCATTGACTGGTCAGGCCGCACATATTTGCGCAGCCGCACCAGGCGGAAAACGATATGATGTAAATATGACACCCGAAGAAAGATCCAGCATTGATAACTGCATTTGGCTTTGTGACTATCATGCACGTTTGATTGATACGGATGCTGCTACTTATACGGTGGAAAAACTGCGTCAATGGAAAGCAGACGCTGAAATTCAGTCGTCATTGGCATTGGCAAACAAAGATTTTTTTGCAACGTATTCGCATGGCGATGGCAGCAATTATTGTATAATGTCGAAAATCCTTGAGGATTTGGTTATTCTGGGTAATTATCAACAGCTTCAAGCTATTCTTTCTCAATACAAAGCCCCGCAAACCGAGGCACTTGATGAACTTGTTATGAGATATAAAGTGATTCTCGACATTTATTGCAACCACGTTGTATTGGTCGAGGACTTAAAGCACTACCTTGAACTGCCTTGTAAAAGTGGCATTTCAGCAATAATTATATCACTGTTCGGTATGTTAATGACAGAGCCTCTAAAGCTGGTTATAGATTATTGTGCAGATGCAGATATGAAAAGACTGATAGGGGCAGCAATAAATGGCACACTAGAAGATATTATTTTTGTCCCACTAGGAAGTGAATCTCCGCTTTTCCTTTCATCAGAATCGAAAATAGCTCTTTCAAAAGCGATTTCTATATTTGTTTTGCAATCGGGAGTACTGTGTCGAAAAGACTCCTCAGGAAACGACTATAAACCGTTTGAGGAAGAGTTTTTCTTCCAACTTGTTGCTTCGGTTAATAGATTAAGACTCGCTGTAATGTATGACGAAGTAAGCTCATCCGGTGTTATATCAAGCAGCGATTATTGTTTTATCTCCCAAAATATAAAAAAGATAGATGTACTGGATCCATTGCTCAAAGAACAACTATGGGCTGACATTCTGTTTTTGCTTTTGGAAGACAAAGCCGAATTTGAGCGGATGTATCTTCTATGCTCTCAAGACATAAAACATTCCGACAAAGTTCAACTGATAAAATATGCCTTTGATATTAGATACACACCGTCAGTGGTTAGCTTAACGGATTTACTTGACTTCTCAAACCGGACTGGAGAATACGGTATATTACTACATCATTTAGGCGTGTCAGAACCTTCTGCTGCAGCAAGAACACTTGATGAACACGCATACTTGTATAAAAAGGATTGCGCTTTTTTGCGAATGAGGATAATAAAACTTGCAGATGTTTCTCCGGTTAATCCTGAGTCTTTGTTAGATAATTATAAAGATATCTATTCTGATAATCCCTTATACCATTGTTTGTTGGCAACAGTTTTGCCCGACGGGCCTCGGAAAGCAGAAAGTATATATTGGTTGAAAATTCATTCGCAGGCGGCTCGCCTCTCCAATTTCGATTTGCTTATTACCGTAATGGTAGCAAACAAAGAGTGGGACTACCTTGTGAGTCTTTGTGAACTCAGCCTCCCTCCAGTATATACAAAGATGTTGGCTGATGGCCTGTCTCAAGCTCAAGATGCACACTATTTAATCAAGAGTAAAAATGAGTATGAGGTTTTTCTCAAAACTGGTATAGAGAACAAGTGGGCCCGATACAATCTCGGCATTGTCAATAAGAAACTCGGCTTTAATGAAGAAGCTAAGCGGCTCTTTCAAGAGGAATACGATCACTATCATCAAACAGAGGCACTGAAGGGGCTGATTTTTTCTAGGTATAACACAAATGAATATAAAAATGATTTCTACTTATCAGAATTGGAATCAGTTGCTGACTGTGAATCACAAAATATTGTAGCAGCGACGCATATGCGATTGAAACAATTTTCAGAAGCACAGCGATTTTTCTTGCGGGCACTCTTGATAGATGATACAAAGGTTGAGAATTGCGTTGGACTCTTTCAAGCCAGCAACAATCTACCAAACATCTCAATAGAGGATATACGCGAAAATACGGTTTGCGTTCTTCGAAAACAGACTGAGACATATAATATTGCTATTCATTCTCCAGAGGTTTTGAATGGAATACATGTAAATCGATTTGCCAAATGCGAACACTATTCGGTTGAAAGCCCATTAATATCAAACCTTCTTTTTTGCAAACCAGGCGACACTGTACAATACAGAGGTAGTGAGTTTCAAGTAGAATCTATTAAGAGTTCAAAGGAAGCCTTTCAGCTTTTTGCCTTTCAGAAAATTATGGAAAGCCCTGGCGTGTGCATCATGCATGCAAAAACAGGCGAAGACTTTATTCGTGAAATTACCCCGATTTTAAAATCCTCTTCAGAGAGCATTTCGAATGCCATTGCAAGTTACAATGATTCAGAGCTTTTGCCCCCATTGACAGCGTTTTCAAAAATGACAGGGAAAGATATGATAGCAAGTTGTCTATTTCTGGCATATGGTAATAGTGAAAAAATCCGAAATAATCTGTCTACCGTAATGCTTCCGGATACACCGACTTTTGTTTTAAATTATGATAGTATTGTCTTTCTAGCTTGCATTGGGTTCACTAGAAAACTGCCTGCCGAAATGCACATCTCATGTTCCAAACAGGTAAGGAATCAACTTCTTAGTGATATTACACTTCAAATGCAACATCTGGAAAATCCTCAAAGATCTGGACAACTAACATATTTCAACGATACAATAGCTGTACGGGAAATAACACCGGATAGTAAGCGAACTGACTATGCATTTCTGTCCACACTTAAGGATTTTGTGAATAGCCTTGATGTTGATGAAAACGGCTATGATTATTTCCCGAGCGATACAATGGATAAAGCAGTCAAAGAAGCATTGATAGCAATTATCTCTGATCAAAAGTTGTTGTCAGAAGGCGGATCTTTAGCACTTGCGCAGAAGACGACTAATAGCGTTCTTGTTACTGATGACCAGTTTTTATATGCACTTGCAAACGAAGAAAAGCAAATGACCATAGGGTTACTACCTTTTTTATCTATTGCCTATAAAGACTGGAAAACACTTTTGGATGTCTCAAAGGGGCTGCAGAAAATTAACTTCAACAATTATATGCCGCTAACACTTTACGACCAAATTGTGGATGCACTTTGCGAAGAAAGTACTGACATTGTTGAAGGTTCCCGTGAAATTCAAGAATGGATACGCTCCGATACAGATGATGAACCAACAATGCATCATGAAAACGTGATCTTAGGCTTAGCTCAGGATGTATTTAATTCAGGAAAGAGCTACCTTGATCCCAACGGGTTTCTTACGAATTGCGTTCTTGATATATTGAAGAAACGTATGCCAGACGCCGTTGAGAGACTCATTAATGATGTGATGATAGAGGTTCAAAAGCAATTAATACATGATGGGATTGTCCTGGCACCAAGTGCGGATTGGAGCGATAATACAGCTTTGCAGTCTACAGCGGCAGAAGATATTTCTATCAATAAGTGAGTTGCCTTTGTGAAAATTGGGAGAAACATTGTAACCGTCAAACCACCCCGCGCATGGACAGGCATGAGACAATAGTAACGGGACGTTGCGAAACGTTCCGTTACTGTCATATTGGAGGTAAGGGGATGACAAGCGCAGAGTTGAAACACCGTGTAAAGCTGCAGGAGTGGGCGGCACGAATACAGGACTGCCGCAGCAGCGGCCTGTCAGTGCGGGCGTGGTGCAGACAAGAAGAAATCAATGCAGCAACCTATTACCGTTGGGAACGGGAATTGCTGGCTTTGGCTGAAACAGAGCCGTGCTCGAGTGTGCCGGCCGTCAGGTTTGCAGAGCTTCCGGCACCGAAACAGGGATCACGCAACGCTGCGGAACGTTCCGCAACGTTGCATATTGGAAACGCCAGTCTGGATATTTATCCCGGGTGCGATACGGAACAGCTGAGACTGCTGGTGGAGCTTCTGCGCCTATGTTAAATGATTTCACCGGCGCAGATAAAGTCTATATTGCCTGCGGCTACACAGATCTGCGTAAAGGCATAGACGGCCTGGCGCGGCTCGTCCAGCAGCAGTTTGAACTGGATCCGTTTACCAACACGCTGTTCCTGTTCTGCGGACGGCGGCGAGACCGTATCAAGGGCTTGTACTGGGAAAAAGATGGCTTCATCTTGCTTTACAAGCGGTTGGAGCAGGGCGTTTACCAATGGCCGCGCTCCGAAACCGAGGTGAAGACGCTAACGCCGCAGCAGTACCGCTGGCTCATGGAGGGGCTGCAAATCGAACAGCCGAAAGCCCACCGACCGGTGACGGGATTGACCACGGTCTGAGCAGGAAAAATGGCTGAAAACCATTGAAAATACTGGCTTTTTGCCGTGTTCTGTGGTATAATTTCCTCATGGAAAACAGAGAAATGCAGACAAGCAACACGGAGGAAATGGTGACCATTTTCCGTGCGGAATATGAGCGTTTGCAGCAGGAAAAAGCACGGAACGCAAAGCTGGAAGCAAAGTTTGCTGCCCGCGAACAGGAGCAGGCGCAGGTCATCACCAGCCTGACGCTGCAAAATGAGTGGCTGCTGGAGCAGCTGAAGCTGTCCAAAAAGAAGCTGTTTGGCCGTTCTTCAGAGCAGGCGGAGCAGCTGGTCATGGACCAGCTGAGCCTGACTATGAACGAGGCGGAGGCTTACATCTTTGGCATGAATTCCGCTGGGAAAGCTCCCGTCGCCGTGAAGGCGCACGAGCGCAAACGGCAGTCCGGCAATGTACTGGATGTCGTTCCGGAGGGTACTCCCACCGAGGTGGTGGAGCACCGCCTGCCGGAGAACGAACTGACTTGTTCTGCCTGCGGCAGCAAATTGGTGGAGATTGGCAAGGAAGTCCGCCGCAGCTTAATGATGAAGCCGGCAGAGTTCTGGGTGCGCGAGGACGTGTACTACACCTACGCCTGCAAGAATTGTGAGCAGGAGACCGGTGAAGCCAACATTGTGAAGGCGGCGAAAGAGCCTGCGCTGCTGCCAGGCAGCTTTGCCTCTGCGGAGGCAGTGGCGTATCTGGCAGCACAGAAATTCGTCATGTACTCGCCGCTGTACCGTCTGGAGCAGGAGTTTAACCGCCAGGGCTTGAGGATATCCCGGCAGACGATGGCCAACTGGCTGCTGAACACTTCGGAGAAATGGCTGCGGCCGGTCTACGATGTGCTGCGAGAGCAGCTTTGCAGGGAGCTTGTGCTGCACGCCGATGAGACAACGCTGCAGGTGCTGAAAGAGCCGGGACGTTCCTCCACCAGCAAGTCCTACATGTGGCTGTACCGCACCAGCGGCTGTGCTGTATGAGTACCAGCCCACCCGAAAAGCAGAGCATGCAGAGACTTTCCTGCGAGGATTCAACGGCTGGCTGCACGCGGATGGGTACCAGGGATACCACAAGCTGCCGGGGAACATCCGTGTGGTGGGCTGCTGGGCACATGCAAGGCGGAAATTTGATGAGGCGTTGCAAACGCTGCCCAAGGAGATGCAAAAGGACTCGCCGGCAGCGATTGGCGAATGCTATTGCTCCCGACTTTTCAAGCTGGAGCAGGCGTTTGCAGAGCTGACGCCGGAGGAACGATATGAAAAGCGGCTGGAGCAGGAGAAACCTGTTTTAGACGCGTTGTTGTCATGGGCAAATGAGATGCAGGCGAAAACCGCGCCGAAATCCGCGTTGGGCAGGGCCATTCACTATCTGCTGGAGCAGTGGCCATACCTGACAAGGTATCTGGAGGATGGCCGTCTGGAGCTGAGCAACAACCGTGCCGAGCGCAGCATTAAGCCCTTTGTGATGGGCAGAAAGAACTGGCTGTTTGCCAATACGCCCGGTGGTGCGCAGGCCAGCGCCGTGATCTACAGCCTGATTGAAACGGCGAAGGAAAACAGCTTAGATCCGTACCGCTATCTGCTGTGGGTCCTGCAAAATGCGCCACAACTGAGCGAAGAGGATGCCGCATGGGCTGAAAAGCTGCTGCCTGGAAATGCCCCGGAAGAATGTTATATGCCGTAAAAAATAATTGACCGCCATCTCGGTGAGCAGCAGCTCGCTTTCAGATGGCGGCCTTTTATTCGCGGCTACGTTTGACGGTTACGAAACATTTTCTCCTATTGTGCTTAGTCATAATATAATGTTCTGCTGGGATAAGGGTTATTGCCCTTATCCCAGCATTTCTACTCACTGCTCGCTCTTATGCTTGCGGGACTTGACCACGATGAAAGCCGCAGTCCCCAGAAGCAGAATGCCGCCGATGGTGAACATCCAAACGCCCCGACCACCAGTCTTGGGCAGATCAAAACCGGGGTTATTAACCACGGACAGAGGCACGATGGCATTGCCATCGGTCATGGTGACGTCCTTGCCATTGACCGTAGCGCTGGCGGTCAGCAGCTTGGCGCCGCACTTCTCGCAGGTGCCGTTTTCGGATGTCTTAATAACGATCTTGACTGCCTCCTTGAGCAGCACGTAGCCCTTATCCGTGGCAATTTCGGTCAGGGAATAGCTGTCGTCCTCCAAACCCTTGACCACGATGTGGCCGCTGCCGTTGGGGACAAAGGTGGTAGCATCAGACTTCTTGGAGGTAACGCCCTTGGCATAGTAGACACCATCTTTCTGTTCGGCAACGACATACACATCGTCGGTGTCATTGTGCAGCAGGAACTTGACACTCTGGATGTTACCCTTGCCATCGCTGAACTGCTTGAGGACGTCGATGCCGTAAGTATACACGTGGCAGCAGTCCTCCAGCGTGTCGTAGTAAGTAGTGTTGGTACGCTTCCAAGTCAGGGTAACAGCGTTAGGATTATCCTTGTCGCCCATCTGAGCATCTGCGGTCAGGGTGGCAGCGTAGGTGATCCGCATGGTACAATCACTGTAGCCGCGCTTCACGCTGTCGGTATACACGCTCTCGGACTCGTTGATCTCCACTAGACCGGTCTCGGTCATCTTGATGGTCATGGTGTTGGCGGTATCTTCGTAAACCACGGTGAACTTGCCGGAGCTTTCATCCCAAGTGGTGATCTTGTCAGTGCAGGCGGAATCGTGGAAGAACTCGATAACCACATCGTTCTTGTTGTAGTGGATACCCTTGCTCAGAGTATCGACGTAATTGTACTCGCTGAGAGAAGAAGCCTTGGAGGTAATCGTGGGCAGGGTGCTGATGATCTGATAGTCCACAACGTCGCCAATGGAAGCAGTAGCGGTATGCTCGAAGCCATCCTTGATGTCGGTCAGACTGCCGTTGTGCTTGCCAGTGCTGTTCTTCGCTTCACGCACGGTCTTTTCGAGGTCGGGGTTGCCGGTCTGGTTCTTGGGGTACACGGTCAGGTCGTAAATCCACCCTGCACCATCAATGGTGGTCATGGGCAATGAGATCAGGAAAGGATTGCAGGTAGAAGTCACGTTTTCGGGGACGCGGGTTTCCACCACCAAATAAAGCCCCTGCTCCATATCAGAAGCGGAAGTGTGGCCGGTGGCATCCGTCTCGGTCATAGCCACGCCGCCGTTCTTAACAGCAACCTCCAGAGCGTTCTTGACAGCGGTCGCATTGGCAGCCAGTGCAGCGGCCAGCTTGTTGTTCAGAGCATCGCTGGTGTAGTAGTTGACGCCGTTCTCATTCTTGTGGGCATCGGAAGCGGTCAGGCCGATAGCGGACAGCACAGCATTGGAGCGGTCAGAGGTGTCAAAACCATACAGCACGCCAACCTGACGCTGACCGTCCACGACCTCGTTGCTCATGGTGATGTCGGCCACTTTCAAATACGTGAACTCCACGCCTTGAATGGCGTATTTGCTCAGCTTATCAATGACAGCATCGTCATGCAGACCTGTGGAGACATAAGATTCTGCATCCCACACGCCATCTTCGCTGGCTTTGGTAATGTCATATTTATAGATACTCAGGGATGCTTTCTTCGCCAGATCAATGGTAGGTTCTGCGGCAAATGCCGTAGTAACGAGGCTCAATGCCATAATGGCGGCCATGAGCATGGCGAATACACGATGGATTTTTTTCATGTTCAGTTGTTCTCCTTGTTCATAATTTAGAGTTGAGTTTTTTCCTTTTTGCGGGTATACTGGTGGTATCAATCCAGAGGAGGTGCTTGCAGATGGTTTATACCGTAGAACAAATCGCACAGCGAATTTTGCCTGTCGCGCAAAAATATGGGCTGAAGGCAGTTTATCTGTTCGGCTCCTACGCCCGCGGTACGGCAACCGAATCCAGCGACATCGACCTTTTGATCGACACCTCTGGAACGAATATCAAGAGCCTGCTCTCGCTCTCCGCTGTGTACTGCGATCTGGAAGATGCTCTCCACAAAAATATTGACCTGATTACGGTCAGTTCTCTGGAACAGCGTCCTCAGATGGAAAACGATGTCCGTTTCCGAGATGCGGTGCTGAAAGAAAGGGTGAATCTCTATGTTGCCGCCTGATGCCCAGCGTTTAGCCCATATCCGCGATTACTGCCTTGAAATCCGCAAGACGATCGAGCGCTACGGAGAATCCTTTGAAACCTTTGACAGCGACCCTGATTACCAGCGCTCCGTGTCCTTCTGCATTTTACAGATCGGAGAGTTGAGTGGAAAACTCTCCGCTGAATATCGGCTTGAGACAACGAAGCAGATTCAATGGGGGCCTATCAAGGCCATGCGTAACCTTGTGGCGCATAACTACGGAAGCATGAGCCGCGAGATCATATGGGAGACTGCCGTAGCAGACATCCCGGTTCTATGTGAGTTCTGCGAACAGCAACTACAAGCATTTCAGAATTGAACCATCAGCCTGCCATTTCATGGCGGGCTGATTTTTTGCAAAAATAAACACCCGCCATCAGAGCGAGTGCTGCAAACAGGAAATAGGTTGTGAATCCCACGCCGCCCGTGAACGGCAGGACAAATCCCGCGCTATTGCAGGCGGTGATAGTAACGTCGGGACTATCGCTGTCCAGCGTTCCTGTGAACAGCGGCTCGGTCATCAGGGTGTAGCCTGCGGGAGCTTTCGTTTCCGTCACGCGGTACTGCACGCCGATCTTGAGGTCGTTCCACTGGGCGACGCCGGTCTTATCGGTGGTAAGTTTACTGACTTCCGTCCAGCTCTTACCATCCGTGGAAGTCTCCAGCAGCAACTCTGCACCGGCAAGGGGACTGCCGGTAACATCCACCTTGCGGACGGTAAGGCTTCCCTTCGCCATGGTGTTCGTCCGCGTCTCGGTGATGTTCAGCGTTCCCGTGGTGATGGTAATCGGGTACTTGGTATCGTCCACCACATACCCCTCCGGCGCACTAATTTCTTGGTAGATATAGCTGCCCAACGGGAGGTCAGTAAAGACCGCTTTACCGTTTGTTCCGCTAGTCGCATCGGCCACCTTATTGCCAGCGCTATCGAACAGCCGGTAAGTAACGCCTGCCAGCGCCTTGCCAGTGTCTGCGTCCACCTTATTGATGGTCAGGCTGCCCTTGGCAAGAGCGTTTGTCCGCGTTTCCGTAATGTTCAGCGTCTCGGTGGTAATGGTAATCGGGTACTTGGTATCATCCACCACATAACCCTCCGGTGC
>ENA-OVGC01002741-OVGC01002741.1-human-gut-metagenome-genome-assembly--contig:-NODE-2741-length-11427-cov-5.244460_pt1 | contig 11427 bp, 9 predicted proteins | sample MGYA00237768_ERZ505415 | MGnify/ENA primary metagenome ERZ505415 (study PRJEB26158, sample SAMN06016382) | human gut metagenome | biome: human gut; feature: ankylosing spondylitis patient; material...
AAGCGGCAGAAGGAGGCGGGCGTCCGCACCCACTGCATCATCGCCTGCACCTCCGCTTTGTTCATGATCCTGTCCAAGTACGCCTTTATGGATCTGGTGGACATCAGCGGTATCCGGGGCGCTGACCCGGCCCGCATCGCGGCCCAGGTGGTCAGCGGCATTTCATTCCTGGGCGCGGGCGTTATCTTCAAAAACGGCAACTCCATCCGCGGGCTGACCACCGCCGCCGGTATGTGGGGCACGGCAGCCGTGGGTATGGCTATCGGCGCGGGAATGTACTGGGTGGGGCTCATCGAGGCTGCTATCCTGGTGGCCATACAGATCATCCTGCACCGCTTCCCCGTGGGGGCGGACGCGCTGACCACCCAGGAGATCCTGGTGGAGATGGCGGACACCCAGGAGATGCAGGACAAGTTTGACGAGCTGCTGAAAAAGCACCGGGGACAGGTGACGGAGAGCAGCCTGACCCGGGAGGAGGGGTATCTCCGCATGGAGATCACCGCCAAGCTGGAGCCGCCCATCTCCCATGATGAGGCGTTGATGTTTATGAAAGAAAATAGCGGTGTGCGTCGTATTTCCGTCTGATGGGAGATATGCCCATGAAGCGCTCTGAGATCAACCGTGCCCTGCGGGGCATGGAGGCCATGCTGGAGCAGCACTGCTTCACGCTGCCGCCGTTCCGCCATTACATCAGACTGTCAAAAAAGCCTGTCATTGCGAGCCAGTCCGCAGACTGGTCGCGGCAATCCGCTTCCAAAATACATAATTCCTGCATTTTTCGCAGATTTTCAGCAAAAGGTTTGGGTTTATTGACACGCTGATGTAATGAGAGAAGGACGCCCTCCGGGCGTCCTTCTCTCATTACATCATGCTTTATCCCAGCGCGTTTGCCAGACCCACTATTACCGGCATGGTCAGGGCGGAGAAGGCGGTCTGCACCGACACCACCGATGAGGACAGCGCCGTGTCGCAGCCGAACTTGGCGGAAAACATACTCAGCAGCGCCGCCGGAGGAGCACTGGCCGCGATGAGCAGCACCAGCGTCAGATCGTGGGGCACGCCCAGCAGCAGGCAGATGCCAAGGGACGCCAGAGGCAGCGCCACCAGACGGAGGCCCATGGTCACCCAGGAGGACTTGCCCTGCAGGGCCGCACGGAAGTCGGCGTGGCTGAGCTGATAGCCCACCACCACCATGGGGACGGGGGTGTTCAGGTCAGCCAGGTAGCCGATGGGCGTGATCAGGAGCTGAGGCAGCTCGATCTGGAGCAGATACAGGAGCATGGCCAGTGCGATGCTGATGACACCGGGGTTCAGCAGCAGCGGCCGCAGCTTCAGTTTCCGTCGGTCACCGGTGAGGATGTATACGCCCCAGGTCCAGCTCAGCACGGTGAACACGATGATGTAGGCAGAGCCGTAGAACACGCCGATACTGCCCAACAGCGCCGCCATCAGGGGATAGCCCATAAATCCGGAGTTGGAGAACACCGTGGCAAACCGCAGGGCGCGCTGCCGGGGAAGGTTTCCGTCGCGGACGAAGAGGTACGACGCGGCGATGAAGATCACGTGCAGCACCAGCGCCACCAGCGCCACGATGCCGAAGGCGCGGAGCGTCTCCCGCTCCAGCGGGCGCTGGAACGCCACCATCAGCATACAGGGCGACACCACGTACATCACCAGCGTGCTCAGGGCCACAGAGCCGCGGTCATCCAGCAGCTTTGCCTTTCCCAGCACGAAGCCCACCACCATCAGCAGGTACAGCGTGATGATCTGATGGCCCACGGTGAGAAACGATTGGAGCATAGGGCATACCTCCCTGCAAAAAATTCACATTCCGACACAGTCTACCACAAATCCGGCGGGTGTCAAGAGAAACTGTTGTCTTACGGCGGAAAACGGCGTATAATACACCTATTACGTCATTTTGAGAAAAGCAGGAGGCGCTTTTATGAAACTCATGGTACTGGACGGCAACAGCCTCATCAACCGCGCCTACCACGGCGTTCGTCCCCTGAGCACCAGTCAGGGCTTGCAGACCAACGCCATTTTCGGTTTCCTCACCACCCTCCAGCGGCTGACGGACGAGGAAAAGCCCGACGCGCTGTGCGTCACCTTCGACCGCCGCGAGCCTACGTTCCGTCACAAGGCGGACGAGGCCTACAAGGCCAAGCGCAAGCCCATGGACGAGGAGCTGGCCATGCAGTTTCCGCCGCTGAAGGACGTGCTGGACGCCATGGCCATCCCCCGCTACGAGCTGGCGGGCTATGAGGCCGACGACCTGATCGGCACCATCAGCCGCCGGTGCGAGGCCGACGGCTGGGACTGCGTCATCGTCACCGGCGATAAGGACAGCTTACAGCTCATCACCGACCATACCCGGGTGAAGCTGGCCACCGGGATGCCGGGGCGGGAGTCCTACAAGGACATGACGCCGGAGACGTTCCGGGAGGCCTATGGCTTCGACCCTATCCACATGATCGACCTGAAGGCCCTGATGGGCGACGCCTCGGACAACATCTCCGGTGTGCCGGGCATCGGCGAAAAGACGGCCATGACGCTGATACAGACCTATGGAAGCATCGACGCGGTATATGCCCACATCGACAGCGTGGATCTGCGGGCCGGTATGCTGGCCAAGCTCAGGGACGGCGAGGCCGCCGCCCGTCACAGCTATTGGATGGCCACCATCGTCACTGACGCGCCGCTGGAGTTCCAGCCGGCGGATGCCCTGCGAAAGCCCTTCAAGCCGGAGCTGTACGACGTATTCCTGCGGCTGGAGTTCCAGCGGTTCATCGACAAGTATCATTTGACGCCGGGCCATCCGGCGGAGGCGCATCGGGAGTACACCGCTGCGGCGGAAATACTGACCGGCGAGGGCCGGGCGGAGGAATGCTTGGCGCTGTGGCGGCAGGCGGACCATGTCACCGTATATGGACTGTCGGACCTGTCTGCTCTGGTGGTATCCTGTGAGACAGGGGAGGACAGCTCTCTGGCGGTGGAGCTTTATGTAAACCGATATGAAGGCAGCTGGCACGATCTTCTGACGGCGCTGTTCTCCGGGGACATCAAGAAGGTGAGCCACAATGTCAAGGATATGATGCGCGCCCTGCTGGAGCAGGGACTGCCCACCGAGGGATTCGTGTTTGACACGGCGCTGGCGGCGTACCTGCTGGACGCCACCGCCGGGAGCTACGACCTGCCCCGTCTGTTCGTGGCGTATTATAATGAAGAACTGCCCAAGCCGGCCCATCTTGCGCCGGAAGCGTTCACCTCGCTGCTGGGCGAGGATGGGGAGGCCCAGGCGTCGCTGCTGAGCTATACCGCCGCCGTCAGCGCCCTCCATGAGACGCTGCGGCCCAAGCTGGCGGAGCGGAACGTGGAGCGGCTGTACTACGACGTGGAGCTGCCCCTGTGCCGGGTGCTGGCGGATATGGAGACAGCGGGCTTCCTGGTGGACCGGAAGGCTTTGGCGGAGTTCGGCGAGATGCTGGGCCGCACCATGGAGGAGACGGAGCAGGCCATCTATGACGCGGCGGGGGCGCAGTTCAACATCAATTCCCCAAAACAGCTGGGGGTGCTGCTGTTCGACAAGCTGCACCTGCCCCACGGGAAGAAGACCAAGACCGGCTGGTCCACCAACGCGGAGGTGTTGGAGAAGCTGCGGTACGACTATCCCATCGTGGACAGCATCCTGCGCTACCGGCAGTACGCCAAGCTGCGCTCCACCTACGTGGACGGGCTGCTGAAGGTTATAGACCCGGATGGCCGGGTGCGCACCAGCTTCCAAATGACCGTCACCGCCACGGGGAGGCTCAGCTCCACCGAGCCGAATTTGCAGAATATCCCCACCCGCACCGAGCTGGGCAGCCGCCTGCGGGCCATGTTCACCGCCGCACCGGGGTGCGTGCTGGTGGACGCAGACTACTCCCAGATCGAGCTGCGGCTGCTGGCGGACATGGCGGGGGATGAGGAGATGCGGGACGCATTCCTGTCCGGTGCGGATTTCCACACCGTCACCGCCGCCAAGGTGTTCCACCTGCCCCCGGAGCAGGTGACGCCGGAGCTGCGCCGCCGGGCCAAGGCCGTGAACTTCGGCGTGGTCTACGGTATCTCCGCCTTCTCCCTGGCCCAGGACATCGGCGTGACGGTGCAGGAGGCCAAGGACTATATGGAGCGGTATTTCGCCACCTACGCCGGGGTGCGGCAGTATATGACCGACGTGGTGGCGCGGGCGGAGCGTGACGGCTTCGTGGAGACGCCCATGCACCGCCGCCGCGCGCTGCCGGAGCTGAAGAGCAGCAACCACAACCTGCGGGAGTTCGGCAAACGGGTGGCGCTGAATATGCCGGTGCAGGGCGCTGCCGCCGACATCATCAAGATCGCTATGGTGCGCGTTCACAGCCGCCTGAGGGAGGAGCACCTGCAGGCCCGGTTGCTGATGCAGGTACACGACGAGCTGATCGTGGAGTGTCCCATATCGGAGCGGGAGCGGGTGGAGCGTCTGCTGACGGAGGAGATGTCCCGGGCCGCTGAACTGTCCCTGCCGCTGATCGCGGAGGCCCATTCCGGCCAGAACTGGCTGCAAGCCAAGGAGTGACTGTCATGAAAACGGTAAAAATAATTCCCATGTCCGCCGAGCATTTGGATGCGCTGGCGTCCCTGGAGCGGATATGCTTTTCCCGGCCCTGGTCGCGGCAGATGCTGGCCGACGAGCTGGACAACCAGTGCGCCGCATTTCTGGTGGCCCTTGAGCCGGAGACGGAAAAGGTCATCGGCTATGCCGGGCTGCTGGTGGCCGCCGACGAGGGGTATATCACCAACGTGGCCGTAGATCCCTCCCGCCGCCGTCAGGGCGTGGCCGCCCAGCTGCTGCGGGTGTTCGACGATTTTGCCCGGGCCAACCACCTGGCGTTCCTGACGCTGGAGGTGCGGCCCTCCAACCAGGCTGCCATTGCCCTGTATCAGGGCTTTGGCTTCATCGAGGCGGGCCGCCGCAGGAATTACTACGACCTGCCCAAGGAGGACGCCCTCATCCTGACGAAATACTACACGGAGGAGGCGGCGCAATGAACATTCTGGCGTTTGAGTCCTCCTGCGACGAGACGGCGGTGGCGGTAGTACGGGACGGACGGCAGGTGCTGTCCGACGCCATATTGTCCCAGGCAGATATGCACGCGCTGTACGGCGGCGTGGTGCCGGAGATGGCCTCCCGCAAGCACGTGGAGGCCATCTCCGCCCTGACGGACAAGGCGCTCTCCGACGCGGGGCTGACGAAGACGGACGTCGACGCGGTGGCCGTCACCTATGCGCCGGGGCTTATCGGCGCGGTACTGGTGGGCGTCAGCTTTGCCAAGTCCGCCGCCTACGCTCTGGGCGTGCCGCTGATCCCGGTGCACCACGTCCGCGGTCATATCGCCGCAAACTATCTGGCGTTTCCGGAGCTGGAGCCGCCCTTTGTGGCCCTGGCCATCTCCGGCGGCAACACGCTGATCGTGGACGTGGCGGATTACACAGATATGACCATCCTGGGCGCGACACGGGACGACGCGGCGGGGGAGTGCTTCGACAAGGCCGCCCGGGTGCTGGGGCTGCCCTATCCCGGCGGCAGGCCTATGGACGAGCTGGCACAGCGGTCGCAGGGTGGAAAGTACGACCTGCCCAGTGCCCACGTGTCCGGCGCGGAGCTGGATATGAGCTTTTCCGGGCTGAAGACCGCCGTGGTGAACCTGGCCCATAATGCCCAGCAGAAGAGCGAGACGCTGGACAAGGCGGCGCTGGCCCGTGATTTCACCCGGGCGGTGTCCAACGAGCTGCTGCCCCGGGCCATGCGGGCGCTGGAGCTGACGGGCCGCAAGGCGCTGGTGGCCGCCGGCGGCGTGGCCGCCAACTCCCTGATCCGCACCGACCTGCAGGCCGCCTGTGAAAAGACGGGGGTGAAGCTGTATCTGCCGCCGCTGAAGTGGTGCGGCGACAACGGCGCTATGATCGGCTCGCAGGGCTACTATGAGTATCAGGCCGGGAGGACCGCCGGGCTGGACCTGAACGCTTATGCCACCATGGATCTGGGCGATCCGGTGTTTTGAAAACAGAGCAAAAGCCGCCTGAGGGCGGCTTTTGTCGTTTCTTTGTAGTGTAAACGTGTGTTATGGTAAACGGGACGTCAGAATTGGCCGGTTTTCCACGGTTGGCGACATTATGTTAAGTGAATAACCCTTGTTTCGCGGGTAAAAGTGCCGTTTCCGGCTGTGGTATTTTCTGTAAAGTGCTGTAGAAAATGGCTTGAATAAAAGGATTTGCACCGGTGTGGAAAACCATGTGGAAACTGTGGATAACTGCTTGTAAACTTTATGGGTTGTAGAATTATGTCAAATAGTCGTAAAGGGAAAGCGGTTGCGGCACACCCGCTAAATAATCGCAAAAACAGGGGAAATCAGGCGCGTAGGTTTACATTTCCCGGCAGAGTCTTTCGCGGGCCGACCGAGAGGAAAAGTGCAATTTGAAACTTTTCCAATGCTTTTTATTGCGGCGGCGGTGAATGATTACGTTATGTATTATCAGGGCGTTTCCACAAATTTTTCCCGCGATTCCACTTGACGCGTTCCTTATGCTATGCTATAATCTCAAATTGCGCGGGAATCGCCCGTGAAATTTGTTATGCAACGACAGGGGGAGAGCGCCTGTGCCCGGAGAGCTGGCTTCCAAGGATAGGGTGGTGGGACTGAAGCAGACCCGCCGCGCCGTGCTCCAGGGTGCTGCCCGCGTCGTCTATCTGGCCTCCGACGCCGATCCCCGGCTCACCGCGCCGCTGCGGGAGCTGTGCCGCACGCAGGACGTGCCCTGCGACGGCAGCATGACGCTCCAGCAGCTGGGCAGAGCCTGCGGTATCGCCGTGCCGGCCGCCGCTGTGGCATTGCTCTGCGCAGAATGATATTGTTTCCGCCGGGTATAAACACCGTTTATCCCGTGGAAAATAAAGGGATGGAACACCTCCCGCCAATTCTTGAGAAAGGAGAAACCAAATGCCTACTTTCAATCAGCTGGTCAAGCAGGGTCGCAAGAAGAGCACCTACAAGTCCAATTCCCCCGCCATGCAGAAGGGTCTCAACACGCTGAAGAACAAGGAGACTGACCTGAGCTCTCCCCAGAAGCGCGGCGTCTGCACTGCCGTGAGAACCGCGACTCCCAAGAAGCCCAACTCCGCTCTGCGTAAGATCGCCCGTGTGCGTCTGACCAACGGCTACGAAGTCACCGCTTACATCCCCGGCGTGGGCCACTCCCTGCAGGAGCACTCCGTCGTGATGATCCGCGGCGGCCGTGTCAAGGACCTGCCCGGCGTCCGTTACCACATCATCCGCGGCACGCTGGATACCCAGGGTGTGTCCGGCCGTATGCAGGCCCGCTCCAAGTACGGCGCAAAGCGCCCCAAGAGCAAGTAAAACTTGCCGACATGAGCTTTGCCGAAAAGGTTTCTTATATTTTACTATATAATGTACCTCTTTGGCAGGCCGTACAACAGTCCGTCGGGGCTGTTGAGTACCTGTGAAATCATATTTTTATGAAGGAGGGAAGCATAGTGCCCAGAAGAGGTAATGTTCCCAAGAGAGAGATCTTGCCCGATCCTATGTACAACTCCGTGCTGGTGACCAAGCTGGTCAACAGCATCATGTTGGACGGTAAAAAGGGCGTCGCCCAGAAGGTCGTCTACGGTGCCTTTGACATCATCAAGGAAAAGACCGAGAAGGAGCCTCTGGAAGTGTTCACCCAGGCCATGGAAAACATCATGCCCAGCCTGGAAGTCAAGGCCCGCCGTGTCGGCGGTGCCACCTATCAGGTTCCCATGGAAGTTCGTCCCGCCCGCCGTCAGACCCTGGGTCTGCGCTGGCTGACCAACTACTCCCGCGCACGCGGTGAGCGCACCATGGCCGAGCGCCTGGCAGGCGAGATCATGGACGCCGCCAACAACACCGGCAGCGCCGTGAAGAAGCGCGAGGATACCCACAAGATGGCCGAATCCAACAAGGCATTCGCCCACTTCCGCTGGTAATCCCGCATCACATTGTATTATTCGTAAAAGGAGAACGGTATGCCGAGAAAGGTTACACTGGAAAATACAAGAAATATCGGCATCATGGCCCACATCGACGCAGGCAAGACCACGACCACAGAACGTATTCTGTACTATACGGGCGTGAATTACAAGCTGGGTGAGACGCATGAGGGTACTGCCACCATGGACTGGATGGAGCAGGAGCAGGAGCGTGGTATTACCATCACCTCTGCGGCCACCACCTGCTATTGGAAAGGCAGCGAGAACCAGTTCCCCCAGACGCGTATCAACATCATTGACACGCCGGGCCACGTGGACTTTACCGTGGAAGTGGAACGTTCTCTGCGCGTGCTGGACGGCTCTGTCACCGTCATGTGCGCCAAGGGCGGCGTTGAGCCTCAGTCTGAGACCGTGTGGCGTCAGGCTGACCACTACCATGTTCCCCGGATGATCTACGTCAACAAGATGGACATCACCGGCGCGGACTTCTTCCACGTGCTGGACATGGTGCACGATCGTTTGAAGGCCAATGCTGTACCCATCCAGTTGCCCATCGGAAAAGAGGATACCTTCCGCGGTATCATCGATCTGGTGGAGATGAATGCTGATATTTACTACGATCAGCTGGGTAAGGATGTCCGCGTCGAGCCGATCCCAGAGGATATGGTGGATCTGGCCGAGGAGTACCGCGAGAAGCTGCTGGACGCTGTGTCCATGTTCGATGACGAGATCATGGAGATGTATCTGGAGGGCCAGGAGATTCCGGCCAAGAAGATCCGCACAGCCATCCGCAAGGCCACCTGCGCCGTGGAAATGGTGCCGGTCACCTGCGGCAGCTCTTACCGCAACAAGGGTGTTCAGAAGCTGCTGGACGCCATCGTGGACTATATGCCCGCTCCCACGGATGTGCCCGCTATCGTGGGTACCCATCCCAAGACCGAGGAGGAAGAGGATCGCCGTCCCGGCGACGACGAGCCCTTTGCCGCCCTGGCCTTCAAGATCATGACCGACCCCTATGTGGGCCGCCTGACCTTCTTCCGCGTTTACTCCGGTAAGCTGACGGCCGGTTCCTCCGTGCTGAACGCCACCAAGGGCAAGCGCGAGCGTATGGGCCGCATCCTGCAGATGCACGCCAATCACCGCGAGGATATCGACACGGTGTATGCCGGCGATATCGCCGCCGTCGTGGGCCTGAAGAACACCACCACCGGCGACACCCTGTGCGACGAGAGCCATCCCATCATTCTTGAGTCCATGGAGTTCCCTGAGCCCGTTATCCGCGTGGCTATCGAGCCCAAGACCAAGGCCGGTGAGGAGAAAATGACCATCGCCCTGATGAAGCTGGCGGAGGAGGATCCCACCTTCCGCACCTACACCGACGAGGAGACGGGTCAGACCATCATCGCCGGTATGGGTGAGCTGCATCTGGAGATCATCGTGGATCGCCTGCTGCGCGAGTTCAAGGTGGAGGCCAACGTGGGCGCGCCTCAGGTGGCCTACAAGGAGACCATCCGCAAGGCCGTGGATCAGGAGACCAAGTACTCCCGTCAGACCGGCGGTAAGGGTCAGTACGGTCACGTGAAGATTCATGTGGAGCCCAACGAGTCCGGCAAGGGCTACGAGTTTGAGAACAAGGTCGTGGGCGGCGCCATCCCCAAGGAGTATATCCCTGCGGTGGACGCCGGTATCCGGGGCGCTATGCTGTCCGGTACTGTGGCCGGTTATCCCGTTGTGGATGTGAAGGTCACCCTGTACGACGGTTCCTATCACGAAGTGGACTCCTCCGAAATGGCGTTCAAGATCGCCGGCTCCATGGCCTTCAAGGAGGCTATGCGCAAGGCCGATCCCACGCTGCTGGAGCCCATCATGAGGGTGTGTGTCATCGTGCCCGATGAGTATATGGGCGACGTTATCGGCGACCTGAACAGCCGCCGTGGTCAGATCCAGGGCTATGAGATGCGCTCCGGCGCACAGCAGATCGACGCGTTCGTGCCTCTGGCCGAGATGTTCGGCTACGCCACCGACCTGCGCTCCCGTACCCAGGGCCGTGGCCAGTACACCATGGAGCCCAGCCACTATATCGAGTTGCCCAAGAGCCTGCAGGAGAAGCTGATCAACAAGCGTGCCGGCCGGGAAAATTATTAAATCTTGAAATAGAGATTGATTTTCCCGCGCAAATACGGTAAAATGGCAATGTTGAACGCGTTGCCGCGTCCCGCACCAAAGACAAGATCAATTTAAAACACGATACAAACTGTTAAAGGAGGATTTTTTCAAATGGCTAAGCAGAAATTTGAGAGAACTAAGCCCCATGTAAACATCGGTACCATCGGCCACATCGACCATGGTAAGACCACCCTGACCGCTGCCATCACCAAGTATCTGGCGATGAAGGGTGGCGCTGAGTACACCGATTACTCTTCCATCGACAAGGCTCCCGAAGAGCGCGAGCGTGGTATCACCATCAACACCGCTCACGTTGAGTATGAGACCGAGAAGCGTCACTATGCTCACGTTGACTGCCCGGGCCACGCCGACTATATCAAGAACATGATCACCGGTGCTGCCCAGATGGACGGCGCTATCCTGGTCATCGCTGCTTCCGATGGTCCTATGGCTCAGACCCGCGAGCACCTGCTGCTGGCCCGTCAGGTGAACGTTCCTTCCGTCCTGGTGTTCCTGAACAAGTGCGACCAGGTCGACGATGAGGAGCTGCTGGAGCTGGTCGAGATGGAAGTCCGCGAGCTGCTGGACTTCTACGGCTTCCCTGGCGACGAGACCCCCATCATCCGTGGCTCTGCTCTGAACGCTCTGGTTTCCGAGTCCACCGATCCCAACGCTCCCGAGTATGCCTGCATCAAGGAGCTGATGGACGCTGTTGACGAGTGGATCCCCACCCCCGACCGCAAGGAGGATATGCCCTTCCTGATGCCCGTCGAGGACGTGTTCACCATCTCCGGCCGTGGTACCGTTGCTACCGGCCGTGTGGAGCGTGGTAAGCTGAACCTGAACGAGAAGGTCGAGATCGTCGGTCTGTCCGATGAGAAGCGCGAGACCACCGTTACCGGTATCGAGATGTTCCACAAGCTGCTGGACTACGCTGAGGCCGGCGACAACATCGGCGCTCTGCTGCGTGGTGTTGCTAAGACCGAGATCGAGCGCGGCCAGGTCCTGTCCAAGCCCGGTTCCATTCATCCCCACACCAAGTTCGTTGGCCAGGTCTACGTTCTGACCAAGGACGAGGGCGGCCGTCACACCCCCTTCTTCAACAACTATCGTCCCCAGTTCTACTTCCGTACCACCGACGTGACCGGCGTCATCACCCTGCCCGAGGGCGTTGAGATGTGCATGCCCGGCGACAACGTGGTCATGAACGTGGAGCT
>ENA-OVGC01002745-OVGC01002745.1-human-gut-metagenome-genome-assembly--contig:-NODE-2745-length-11424-cov-3.228340_pt1 | contig 11424 bp, 9 predicted proteins | sample MGYA00237768_ERZ505415 | MGnify/ENA primary metagenome ERZ505415 (study PRJEB26158, sample SAMN06016382) | human gut metagenome | biome: human gut; feature: ankylosing spondylitis patient; material...
TGTCCGCGCGGGCGAGATCGTCTGCATCGCCGGTATTGACGGCAACGGTCAGAGCGAGCTGATCTACGGCATCACGGGACTCGAAAAGCCGACCGGCGGAACGATCAGGCTGGAGGGCAGGAACATCACGAATGCACCCATCCGTGAGCGCTCCAAGGCCGGCATGAGCCATATCCCCGAGGACCGCCATAAGCACGGTCTGGTGCTGGACTACACGCTGGCTGACAATATGGTCCTGCAGCGCTACTGGCAGCCGGAGTTCCAGAACCACGGCTTTATTAAGAAGGGGGCCGTCCTCGACTATGCCGAGCGGCTCATCAAGCAGTACGATGTGCGCAGCGGTCAGGGGCCTGCCACCATCGCCCGCAGTATGTCGGGCGGCAACCAGCAGAAGGCCATCATCGCCCGCGAGGTCGATAAGGAGCCGGAGCTGCTTGTGGCAGTCCAGCCCACTCGCGGCTTGGATGTCGGTGCCATTGAGTATATCCACAAGCAGATCGTGGCCGAGCGCGACAGGGGCCGTGCGGTGCTGCTCGTCAGTCTCGAACTGGACGAGGTCATGAACCTGTCCGACCGCATCCTTGTGATTTATGAGGGCGAGATCGTCGGCGAATTTGACCCGCGCAAGACCACTGTCGAGGAGTTGGGTCTGTATATGGCCGGCGCGAAGAAGCAAGGGGAGGCGAAAGCATGAGTAAACAGAATAAGCAGCCGCTTTTGCAGCACCCCGCTGTAGTAGGCGTGCTGGCAAGCCTTTTGTCCATCGTCATCGGTCTGGTGCTGGGCTTTGTGCTGCTGGTGGTGCTGAACCCCGGCGCTTCGCTGGGCGGCATGAAAGCCATGATGACGACCGGCTTTTCCAGCATGGACAAGCTGGGAAAGGTGCTGTATCAGGCAGCGCCGCTGATGATGTGCGGCCTGTCGGTCGGCTTTGCATTCAAGACTGGCCTGTTCAACATCGGCGCACCTGGCCAGTACACCATGGGCTCGTTCTTCGCCCTGCTGTGCGCCATCCAGTTTCAGCTGCCTTGGTTCGTCTGCCTGCTGGCAGCGGCCATCGGCGGTGCGATCTGGGGCATCTTCCCCGGCCTGTTCAAGGCATACTTTAACGTCAACGAGGTCATTACCTCCATCATGTTCAACTGGATCGGCATGTACCTCGTCAACCTGATTCTGGCCAACTCGCCCAAGATGCTGGCTTCCGGCTGGGGCGCTTCCAACTCGGACCGTACCGCGGCGCTGTCTGCCGCCAACCCCGGCGCCATCCTGCCCAAGGGCCCGTTCGCCGGGCTGTTCGGTAATTCCAGCTGGATCAACATCGGCATCATCCTGACCATCATCTTCGCGCTGATCGTCTGGGTCGTGCTGCAAAAGACCACCTTCGGCTATGAGCTGAAGGCCTGCGGCCTCAGCCGGGATGCTGCCCAGTATGCAGGCATCAATTCCAAGCGCAACATCGTGCTTTCGATGGTCATTTCCGGCGCGCTGTCCGGCATCGGCGGCGGCATCTACTATCTGGCCGGTACGGGCCAGTATGTGCTGGAAAAATCCATTCTGGGCATGGGCTTCAACGGCATTCCCGTGGCGCTGCTGGCCAGCTCCAACCCCATCGGCACGATCTTCTCGGCGCTTTTCATCAGCTATATTCAGGTCGGCGGCGCGGCCATGCAGCCCGCCTACTCCTCGGAGACCATTGACATCGTGATCGCTGTCATCATCTATCTGGCGGCCTTTGCGCTGCTGATGCGCGGCGTGATCGCCAAGGCAGTCTCCGGCCGCAAAGAGAAAGGGGGCGCTGCCAAATGATGATCGCTGCCAACATTATCAGTCTGACGATCCTGTTCGCAGTGCCGCTGTTGCTCGTCGCGCTGGGCGGCATGTTCAGCGAGCATTCCGGCGTCATCAACATCGCGCTTGAGGGCATGATGATCATTGGTGCGCTGTTCGCCTGCTTTACCCTGCAAGGGCTTGACCAGAGCGGCTTTGGCCCTGCGCATCCGCAGCTCTCGATGTTCATAGCCATTCTGGTGGCCGGTGCCACCGGTATGATCTTCTCGCTGCTGCTGGGCTTTGCAGCCATCAATCTGAAGGCTGACCAGACCATCGGCGGCACGGCGCTGAACCAGTTTGCGCCTGCCTTTGCGGTCGTTATGACATGGGCCGTGCAGGGTCAGGGCCTGACCACCATCTCGATCCCCAGCTGGGTGCGCATCACCCGCGATACCTTCGGCCTCGCCCCGGTGGACGGCCCCAGCTTCTGGAACAACCTCATCTTCAAGTATTTCTACCTGACGACCCCGGTTGCCATCGTTCTGTTCATCGCAGCCTATATTGTGATGTACAAGACCCGCTTCGGCCTGCGTCTGCGCGCCTGCGGCGAGCATCCTCAGGCGGCGGATTCTGTGGGCATCAATGTCTACAGGATGCGCTACGCCGGTGTGCTGATCTCCGGCTTCCTCGGCGGCGTCGGCGGTCTGGCCTACACGGTGGCGGCCGGCTCCGGCTTCAACTCTGATGTCGGCGGCTACGGCTTCCTTGCGCTGGCTGTCATGATCTTCGGCAACTGGAAACCATTCCCGATTCTGGCCTCGTCGCTCTTCTTCGCACTGTTCAAGGTCATTGCGGCGTACTCTTCGTCGCTGTCCTTCCTGCCGAAGTTTGAGGGTGTCAAGGAGATCTCCAACTTCTACCAGATGCTGCCGTATATCGTCACGATGATCGTGCTGATTTTTACCTCCAAAAACTCTCAGGCCCCCAAGGCCGAGGGCATCCCCTACGATAAGGGCAGCCGCTGATACAAACGATACACAGGCCGCCCGACGCCTACAGCCGGGCGGCCTGTGCTTTTTTGAAGGAGACAAGCTTATGCGAATGTATGATATTATCGCCAAAAAACGCGATGGCGGCACGCTGAACCGTGAGGAGCTTTCCTTTGCGGTCAACGGCTATGTGGCCGGGGATGTGCCCGACTACCAGATGTCGGCGCTGCTCATGGCTATCTATCTGCGCGGCATGACCGATGAGGAGACCGCCGTGCTGACCGATGTTATGGCCCGCTCCGGCGATATGGTCGATCTGTCCGCCATTGCGGGCATCAAGGCGGACAAGCACTCCACCGGCGGTGTGGGGGACAAGACTACGCTCGTCATTGCGCCCATCGTGGCGGCCTGCGGCGTCAAAATCGCCAAGATGAGCGGGCGAGGCCTGGGCCACACCGGCGGCACCATCGACAAGATGGAGGCTGTGCCCGGCACCCGCACCAGCCTGACGCAGGAGGAGTTTTTCAAGCAGGTCAATGAGATCGGCATTTCGGTCATCGGACAGAGCGGCAAGATCGCTGCGGCTGACAAAAAGATCTACGCCCTGCGCGATGTGACCGCCACGGTCGGCTGTATCCCGCTGATCGCATCCTCCATCATGTCCAAAAAGCTCGCGGCCGGTTCAGACGCCATTTTGCTTGATGTGACGATGGGGGACGGCGCCTTCATGAAGGATCTGGACAGCGCCCTTGAGCTGGCGCGCCAGATGGTTGCGATCGGCACGGCGCACGGCCGCAGGGTCGCTGCGCTGATCACCGATATGGACAAGCCGCTGGGCAGAAATATCGGCAACTCGCTTGAAGTAGCGGAGAGCATGGCCGTCCTGCAGGGCAAAGGCCCGGCTGACCTGACCGAGGTATGCCTGCAGCTGGCCGGCAATATGTTGGTGCTGGCCGGCAAGGGCGATATGCCCGCCTGCCGTAAGCTGGCTGAGAGTGTTATCGCCGATGGCTCCGCCTTTGAAAAATGCTGCCAGATGTTTGCCGCGCAGGGCGGTGACATCAGCGTGCTGCGGGATGCCGATAAATTCCGCAAGGCGAAATTCAGCTATGAGCTGACCGCCCCCGCCGATGGATACATTTACAAAAACGATGTTGAGCGCATCGGCAATGCCAGCGTCCTGCTGGGCGCAGGCCGCATCAAGAAGGAGGACAGCATCGACTTTGCCGCAGGCATCACGATGCACAAAAAGCTGGGCGATCATGTCAGCGCAGGGGAGAGCATCTGCACCCTCTACGCCGATGACGAGGCTCTGTTTGCCCCCGCTGAGGAGATGTACCGCGGCGGTCTGGTAATCCGCGACGAGAAGCCGGTTCTCCCGCCGCTGATCTACGCAAGGGTGACCAGCGATGGGGTAGAGCGGTTCTGATTCATAGCCATAGGAGAGGGCTGAATCCCCGCCTGTGCAAACAAAACGGCTCCTGCCGCGTTTTTATGCGCGGCAGGAACCGTTTTTTGTTATTGCTTTCTTTGTTTCAGCCAGAACACCTTGAATTTTCCGTAGCCGTTCGGCTTGTCCGCGGCGCTGCCGTCCTCCTGTATATCGGTCAGGCGGCGGGGAATGGCGGCGCGCTGGCTGTCAAATTCCGGTTCTCTGTCCCACAGAATATTGCCGTCTGCGTCAAAGCCATGGGCCCATACGCTGAACACGAGGCAGGCAGCCTCGCCGTAGCAGTACCGCTCAAAGCGAATGCGCCCGTCCAGATAGAACAGCAGGCAATCGCGGAAGTGGGTCTCGAGTTCTTTTTCATAGCGGCGTCCGCATCCGGACCCGGCAAAATCGGCGGCGTTGGCAGTCATCGTGTGCCCCTCCTGTACTAAGATGAAACTATTATACCGCAAGCACCGGCGTTTCGCAAGGCGGGTTTGCAGCGGCTGTCTGTCGGCCTTCGCGGACGCTCCGCAGCGGCGGGAATTTTTTCATTTCCCACAAAAAATCATCTGGATTTTAGTGGATTTTTTTGGTATAACCCTGTATAATATTTATTATACATAGGTAAAGGGGGCAGTGTGCCCATGAAAGAATTGAATCTGCCTGCCGTGACCGCCATTGTGGTGGCTGCGGGGGCGTCCCGCCGGATGGGATTTGACAAGCTCAGCTTCCGCCTGCCGGACGGCCGCACCGTTTTGCAGACAAGCTGCGACGCCTTGGCGGCGCATCCGGCAGTCACCGGGCTTGTGCTGGTCTGCGGCGGCAACCGGACGGAGTGTGAGGCCATTGCGGCCCGCTGCACAAAGCCCTGCACGGTCGTGCAGGGCGGTGCGACCCGCGCCGACAGTGTGCGCAGCGGCCTTGCTGCGGCAGAGGGGGAGCTGGTTGCCATCCATGATGCTGCCCGCCCCTTCGTCAGCGAGGCGGTCATCAATGCCGCTTTGACGGCTGCGGCAGCGGACGGCGCGGCGGCACCCGCCGTTCCTGTCAAGGATACCATCAAGATCGCGGACGGGGCAGGCCGTGTAGCCGCAACGCCCGACCGCGCATCGCTCTATGCCGTGCAGACGCCGCAGTGCTTCCGCCGCAGCCTGTATCTGCAGGCGCTGTCGGCAGTTACCGGCGAAAAGGCAAGCCTTGTCACCGATGATTGCAGCCTGTTTGAACTGGCGGGCCTGCCCGTCACCCTGACTAAGGGCGATTACGCCAACTACAAGATTACCACCAAAGAGGATCTACAAAAGGAGAAAACCATGCGCATTGGCCACGGATATGATGTTCACCGCTTAGTGGAGGATCGCAAGCTCATTCTGGGCGGCGTTGAGATCCCGTTTGAAAAGGGCCTGCTGGGCCATTCGGATGCCGATGTGCTGCTGCACGCGGTCATGGATGCCGTGCTGGGTGCGGCGGCGCTGGGGGACATCGGTCAGCATTTCCCCGACAATGACCCCGCCTACAAGGGCGCAGACTCGCTGCAGCTGACCCGCGAAGTGGCAAAGATCATCGCCGCCCACGGCTATAAGGTCGGCAACATTGATGCAACGATCCTTTGCCAGCGCCCGAAGCTGGCCCCCCACATCCCCGCAATGCGCGAGAAGATTGCCGATGCCTTCGGTCTGCCGGTGGACGCCGTCAGCGTCAAGGCCACGACCGAGGAGCATCTCGGCTTTACCGGCGAGGGCCTTGGCATTGCCGCCCACGCCGTTGCACTGATCGAGTGAAACCATCATCCTGACCCGGAAAGGGGGACGCGGCAACCATGCTGCCCAACCAGACGCTCAATGCTATTTTAAGCAGTTTGCGCACCTTTGACCCGCTGTCCGATACGCTGGACATCCTGATCATATCGTTTGTGTTTTACCAGCTTTTGCAGTTTGCCCGCAAATCCCGTGCGGGCCAGCTTGTCAAGGGCATCCTTCTGATTCTGGTGTTCTACGGTCTGGCGGTTATGCTGAACCTCAAGACCGTCACATGGGCGCTGAACAATGTCATCACCATCGGCTTTATGGCTGCGGTGGTCATCTTTCAGCCGGAGCTGCGCCGCACGCTGGAGCGGATGGGCCAAAGCACGATGTGGGCTAACCTCATGCTCGGCAATCGGCGCAGCGACCCCTCGCTGCGCGGTGCATGGCAGAGCGCGGTTGTTGCGATCTGCGATGCGGCAGAGCAGCTTTCGGACACCCGCACGGGCGCCCTGATGGTGCTTGAGCGCAACAACAATCTGGACGAGATCATCCGCACCGGCACGCCGATGCACGCCGATGTGATCCCCGAAATGCTGGGAACGATCTTCTATGAGGGGACGCCCCTGCATGACGGTGCAGTCGTGATTCGGGACGGTGTGATCGTTGCGGCCGGCTGCGTGCTGCCGCTGTCCAACAACCTTGAGATGGGCAAGGATATGGGCACCCGCCACCGCGCCGGCCTTGGCATGAGTGAAAACTCCGATGCCATCGTTGTCATTGTCAGTGAGGAGACCGGCATTATCTCAATGGCCAAAAACGGTGTTCTGATACGCCGTCTGGACCGTCAGAACCTGTTCAATCTGCTGCAGGAGGAGATCGTGCCCCCTGAGGAAGCCGAGGCCGAAAAGGCCTCGCCGCTGCAAAGGCTGCTGCGCAAGGGAGGTGCACTGAACCATGCCAAGCCCGAATAAGCCCGCCGCCCCGGGGCCGATGGGGGCAGTGCCCAAGGGACCGCGCACCTTCTGGAACAACCCAGTCTTTATGATGGTGCTGGCGCTCATCATGGGCTTTGCGACCTGGACCATTGTGACGGTCTACATCGACCCCCAAGGCTCCAAGACAGTGACCAAGGTACCCATCAACTACACCAGCGGTGCCTCCGCCTACACCTCTCAGGGGCTGGACATCGTGGAAAAGCCTGACCTCGAGGGCGTTACCGTCAAGGTCGAGGGCAATGGCACGATTATCGGCAACATTCAGAACTCCGACATCATGGTCTATCCCAGCTATGCCGGTGTCAGCGGCCCGGGCAAGGTGACGCTGCGCCTGCAGGCCCGCGTGACCAACACGACCGACTTCCCCGGGGACATCGAGTGTACGGTCGAAAGCCCCGATACCATTGATGTTGTCTTTGATGAGGTGAGCGAAAAGACCTTCCCGGTCACGGTGGACGCCTCCGCCGTGCCGATCTCCAACGGCTATATGCTCAATAAGACCACTGCTGTGCCCGCTGAGATCACGCTGCGCGGCCCCACGAGCGAGCTGGATCAGGTGTCCAGCATCGTGGCCCCTGTGCAGATCGACGGCGAGCTGGCTGATACCACGACCGTGCCCGCAACCCTGCAGCTGCGGGATGAGGTCGGCAATGTCTTTACGCCGCAGTATATCTCAATGGAGAGTGACTCCGCCAATGTGACACTGACCGTTTATCAGGTGCGGGAGCTGCCGCTCAAGGTGGATTTCATCGGCACGCCGAACGGCTTTGATGTGGAAAGCCTGCATTATTCGCTCAGCCAGCAGACGCTGCGCGTGGCAGGCCCGGCCCGCACCATCAGTACGCTGGAATCCCTGACCGTCTCAGATTTTGACCTTGCCCGCGAGTTTGAGCCGGGCCGCGACTACCAGAGGCTGATCGAGCTGCCGGCCAGCATCGTTTCGCTGGACGGTGTGACCAATGTGACGCTGGATTTTGACACCTCCGAGATGGGCTCCACCAAGCTGAATGTATCGAACATCCGCGCCATCAATGTACCCAGCAACTATGAGCTGCAGATACTCTCCAGCCTTGTCAGCGGCGTCACGCTCTACGGCCCGGCGGATGAGATCGAAAAGCTGAACGCCGACAGCATTGTGGCGCAGATCGACTGCCAGAGCCTGAACCTGACAGTGGGCCAGCAGACGATTGCCGTCAGCATCCAGATCCCGTCCGCGACCCGCATCTTTGCCACCGGCAGCTATACCGTGCAGTGCGAGGTCACATCGAAGTAACGCAACGCAGTAGGGGCCGGGCATGCCCGGCCCGCAGCCTACAGGAAAACGCCCTATAACGGGAAAGCCGAGGGCCGGACATGTCCGGCCCCTACATGGCGCATACAAAATACCATCGTTTAAGGAACCTTATCTATGCTTCTAGTCCGCAATATCCGCCTGCCGCTGACCTGCCCCGACCCGGACGCCGAGGCGGCGGCCAAGGCTTTGGCCATTCTCCGCGTGCCTGCCCGCAAGGCGGCGCACTGCGGTGTGGCAAAGCTCAGCGTGGACGCCCGGCACGGTGCGCCGGTGCTTGTCTACACCATCGCAGTCACGCTCAAGGACGAGGGTGAGGAATCGGCGCTGGCCGGGGCCTCGCCCTGCGTCTGTTTCACACAGCCGCCTGCTTTTGACTTTCCCCGGGGCAAAATGCCGCTGGCACACCGCCCGGTGGTCGTGGGCCTTGGCCCGGCGGGCCTCTTTGCTGCGCTGCTGCTGGCCCGCAGCGGCTACCGCCCGCTGGTGCTGGAGCGCGGCCCCGCCCTTGATGAGCGTATCCGCGCGGTCAGCCATTTTGAAAAGACCGGCGAGCTGAATCCGAATGCCAATATCCAGTTTGGCGAGGGCGGCGCGGGGACCTTCTCGGACGGCAAGCTGACCACCCGTGTCGGCGACCCGCTGTGCGCCTTTGTGACGGGGGCTTTCCTCGACCATGGCGCGCCGGCAGATATTGCATGGCGGCAGAAGCCGCATGTCGGCACCGACCTTCTGCGGGATGTCATTCGCAGCATCCGTGGAGAGATAGAGTCTCTGGGCGGGGAGGTGCGGTTCAATACGGCGCTGACCGGCCTGCAGATCCGAAACGGTGCCTTGACCGGCATTGACACCACGGTAGGCAGCGTTGCCTGTGAGCAGCTTATCCTTGCCGTGGGGCACAGCGCCCGGGATACCTTTGCCATGCTGCATGAGTTGGGCCTGCCGCTTGCGTGCAAGCCCTTCTCGGTCGGCTTCCGCGCCGAGCATCTGCAGACGGAGATCGACAAAAGCCTGTACCACGGTGCGGCAGGGCACCCGGCACTGCCGAAGGGCGAGTACCAGCTCAGCCAGCATGTCAGCGGCGGGCGCTGCGTCTATACCTTCTGCATGTGCCCGGGCGGCACGGTCTGCGCCGCCGCCAGTGAGGAGGGCGGCGTTGTCACCAACGGCATGAGCCTGCACGCCCGCGATGGCAAAAACGCGAATGCGGCGGTGGTCGTCAGCGTGGACGGCAGTGACTTTGACAACGACCCGGTTCAGGCGGTGGCGTTCCAGCGTCAGCTTGAGCAGGCCGCTTACCGCGCGGGCGGCGGGGAATACCGCGCCCCGGCGCAGACGGTCGGCAGCTTTTTGGCAGGGGGCAGCGCGTTGGCGCTGGACCGTGTGGAGCCGACCTACCCCCGGGGTGTGACGCCCTGCGATCTGGCCAGCCTGCTCCCCACGGAGTTGGGCGGTGCCCTGCGCGAGGGTCTGACGGCCTTTGGCCGCAAGCTGGCAGCCTACCGCGCCCCCGATGCCGTGCTGACGGGTCTTGAGACCCGCACCAGCAGCCCGGTGCGCCTTGAACGCGGCAAAGAGGACCTGCAGTGTACCGGCCTGAGCGGCCTTTACCCCTGCGGTGAGGGTGCCGGTTATGCAGGCGGCATCATGACCGCTGCCGTGGACGGTGTGCGCTGCGCCGCCGAACTGATGAAGAATTGGGCACCTGCAGAATGACCCGAGACGGCGGTCAGGGGACTGGCCGGCCCTACCGTGGGGCGCAGATGTAGGGCGGTCAGTCCTCTGACCGCCGCACGGCAGCAGACGATAAAAACAAACAGATGGGACAAACCATGCCAGACAACAAACACAATTACGAATATAACTACGAATATAACTACGAATATAACTACGACCTTGGCGATGTGATCGACAATGCGGTCGAGATGGGCAGCAAAATCGGCTCCTCCGTGCTGGGCAGCATTGCCGATGCGCTGGAGCAGGCGGGCGATGCCATGGGCGTGAAACAGCCGGACAGCTTCTCCGCGTGGAAGCGCCGCTTGGAGCGCAAGTGGAAAAACGGCGGCCAGTCTGTCGGCGTTGCGCTGACGGCGGTCGGCTGGACCTTTACAGGCTGCTTTGGCATCACGGCGCTTGTGCTGGGCATCCTGACGGCGGTCGGCGCAGGGCCGCTGGGGCTTTCCCCGCAGGATTTTATAGCCCTGCCGATTCTGACGGCCGTGTTTACCCCCGCAACGCTCGGCTTTCTCTTTATGGCCATCGTGGGCATGAAAAAGCTGACCTATTTCAGCCGCCTGCGCAAGCTGCTGCGCGCTGCCAATGACTGGACCTGCGACCTGCCCGCGCTGGCCCGCAAGGCGCAGATCAAGCAGGAAAATGCCTATGAAACCGTTGCAAAGGCTGTGGCGAACGGGGATCTTCCCAATGCCGCCATTTCCGATGATTACAGCACCCTCTATCTGGATGATTCGCTCCTGCCGTCCGCACCGGAGCCCGCTGCCGCACCGCAGACGGCATCGGCTGCGCCGCTGACAGAGGCTGAGCAGTTCCAACGCGAGGGTGTGGATTTTCTGAACTATTTAAAGGCTTGCTGCGGCAGACTGGGCAGCGATGCCGATGAAGAATTGGTGCAGATGCGCAAGACCTGCGCGTCCATTCTTGGCTTTGTGCATAACCACCCCGAGCAGCTTGGCCGGGTGCGCCGCTTCCGCGAATATTACCTGCCTACGACCCGCAAGCTGCTCGATACAGCGCAGGGTCTTGGCGATACGGACACCGCCAATGCCGCTGAGATACGCCGCGACATCACCGGCATTTTGCACACGCTGAATCAGGCGTATGCAAAGCTGTATGATACGCTGCTGCAGGATGTGAGCATGGATGTTTCGACCGAGATCGACACGCTGGAAACAATGCTGCGGCAGGACGGCCTGACCCATGATTTTGAATCTGATTTTAACACAAGGAGCTAAACTGTATGAATTACCCTGCGTGGCAACTGAAAAAGGGCGATCCCGCCGCCGAAACCTCGCTGGCGGGTGCCGGGTGCGGTGTACTGCTGCGCCGGGTGCTGGCCGCCCGCGGCTGTACCGAGCCCGCCGCTGCGCAGGCAATGCTGGGGCAGGGCGAGGGGCTCAGTGATCCGTTTCTGCTCAAGGATATGGACAAAGCAGTCGCCCGCATCGAACAGGCTGTTGAAAAT
>ENA-OVGC01002748-OVGC01002748.1-human-gut-metagenome-genome-assembly--contig:-NODE-2748-length-11408-cov-3.962301_pt1 | contig 11408 bp, 9 predicted proteins | sample MGYA00237768_ERZ505415 | MGnify/ENA primary metagenome ERZ505415 (study PRJEB26158, sample SAMN06016382) | human gut metagenome | biome: human gut; feature: ankylosing spondylitis patient; material...
AAACTGCTGTAATTTACTGGAGCGGCACCGGCAACACCGAGGCCATGGCCAACGCTGTGGCGGAGGGCATGAAGGAGGCCGGCGCTGAGGTCACCGTCATGACCGCGGATCAGGTGGACACCAACGCCCTGAGCTATTCCGCCATCGCCTTCGGCTGCCCCGCCATGGGCAGCGAGGTGCTGGAGGAAGTGGATTTCCAGCCCATGTTTGACGGCTGCAAGAACCGTCTGGGCGGCACCAGTGTCGCGCTGTTCGGCTCCTACGGCTGGGGCGACGGCGAATGGATGCGCAGCTGGGAAAAGGACTGCAGCGACGCCGGCGTAAATCTGGTGTGCGAAAGCGTCACCTGCTGCGAAGCCCCCGACGATGCTGCTCTGACTGCCTGCCGTGAGCTGGGCAAGACCCTGGCAAAATAAGCAAAAACTGTTCCTAAACAATCGTTTACTTACCAAATCGGATACTCACTTACTCACACTTACTCAATTTTACCCCTTTTACCCCCCCATTGTTCTTCACCTTTTAGTTTTTATTCCCCCTTGTCTTTATCCCCCTTTGTATTCACCCCTTTGATACATTTTCTTACTCATTAAAACCCCAATCAAATTACTCACCTCTCTTCTCTATCACTCTTACGGAAAAAGCGGCCTGCGTCGGAAACAGGCCGTTTTTTCTATTTCCAAAAGCTGCCATTGCGAACCAGTCCTCAGACTGGTGTGACGATCCGTATTTGGCCCCCTTGTGTAAAGGGTGCTGTCGAGCGTATGCGAGACTGGGGGATTGTCGTCCATCAGACAACCCTTCCGTCAACGCTTCGCGTTGCCACCTCCCCTTACACAGGGGAGGCCTTGGTTACGGATTTCCTGTTGCGGTGCCCAAAATTTTGCAGCGGCATTTAGCTGCTGAAATTTTGACCGCTGTCACTCATTCCTTGTGCTTCCTCTGCCACCGGCGGCGCACAGCTTCGCTCCTCGGAATGACAGGATACGCGGGGGCGGTCACTCCGCCTTGGTGGCCAGCACCACCCTGGCGAAGCCGTCGGCGAAGATCCGGGCGCTGTTGAGCGCCTCGTCCAGCGAGTTGCCTGCCGCGCCCACCTCCACCAGCATGGAGCCCAGGGACTTGTGCTGGTTATAATTGGAGTTCCGCAGCGTGATGGGCCGCATCACTGTGGGATAGTCCGCCTTTACCGCTTCCGCCACCGCCACTGCCAGCTTCAGGTTCTCCTGCCAGCCATCGTGGTTGCTGCCCATGATGAAGCTCAGCTGGGCGGCGTTGGGATCCTCCAGCGAGATCAGCTTGTATTGCCGGTGCTGGGCGTCCTCCACCGCATCCCGGTGAATGTCCAGAATAAAGGTCAGGGAGGGGTACTTCTCCAGATACCCCTCGATGCCCTCCACCGACCGGCCGTAGGCTCCCTCGTATAGCGGATCGTCGTACAGCGTCCGGTCATGCAGCACGGTAATGCCGTAGTCCGACAGCACCGACGCGATCTCGTCCCCCACCCGCACCACGTTTTTGGTGGTGTCGCTGGTGCGGCAGGTGCCGGTGGAGACGTAGCCCTGCCCCTCCGGCATGGTGTAGGCCTCGCTGCCGTGGGTGTGCAGGATCAGCACCTGGGGCGCGTCGCCGGTCAGCTGGGCGGCAAAGCCCTCCGCCGCCAGCGTGTCGGCGTCCAGCGTCTTGTTGGAGCCGTTCTTGATGCACACGCCACGTACCACGGTGTAGCCCGCGGTGTTGGTGATCTTCACCGTCTGGGAGGGCACGCCGTTGTCCTGAAAGGCCAGCGCCGTCCTGGGCGACGCCGGGAGCGGTGTCTGCGGCTTCACGGCAGGCGTGTCCGGCTCCTGCTCCTGCTCCGGTTCCGGTTCCTCCGGCGTGTCCTGCTGTCCCGCCGTGAAGTCGGCCACGTCGCTGCGGGCCGACAGCAGCAGGGGAGACTGTCCCAGCACCAGCGCCGTGGCGGGGGACAGCCCGTCCGACGGCAGCCAGCTGCCCAGCGTCCAGCGCAGCAGCCATTTTGCGGCGCTGCCGCCATCCGGGGTGCTGTCGTCTGCGGCGGCGGCCACTGTCACCAGCGTCACGGCCGCCAGCACCAGCGCCGTACCCCGGCGCAGCCATCGTTTCACCATGTGCATCACCTCGGACAAGTATATGCGGGGCAGGGGAGGGTTTATGACAGAAGTATTTCGTGCCTGTGGGCATCGCCACTACGGATATTTTCCGGTGGCCGTTTTATTGCCTCCCTCTGTGAGGGAGGTGTCAGCTACAGCGGCATAGCCGCTGAGATCGGGGCTAAAAACATGCCACCGGCATGTTTTCTTAACGCCCCGACGGAGGGAGAGAATTAAAACCTCAGATTCTCTCCCCCAGTCAGCTTCGCTGACAGCCCCCTCTCAGAGGGGGCCAAGTACGGATTTCCACGGTGCTTTGTTTTGCTGCGATTCTTATTTTACCCCAAAAGGGCATAGCCCTTTTGGGTCAAGTAAAAGCCGACCCCCCCACCATTTTCATGGCGGGGGGGTCGGTTGTCTCACGTCCCGGCACAGAGACGCAAGACTGACAGGGTATAACGACAGGGGAGAGAGAAAATAGCAAAGTTAGCGCTCGGGATCCCAGTTGGAGTTTTTGTCCTCCTTATCAGCCTGAGCCTTCTGAGCTGCGGCAGAAGCGCGGGGCAGATCCTCGCCCGTCAGATACTTCTTCAGGGGCTTATAGGCCACGGCGAACACCACCAGCGTGATGGCGATGTTGGGCAGCATGTAGGCCAGATTGTACAGCAGGGAGTAGAACCAGGGGCTGTGCATGGTCATGCCGAAGAAGGTGTCGGGCATGTAGGCGGCCCAGATGGTGGCGCCCACCACATAGTGCACCAGGAACCGGGCAAAGCCGGCAATCAGCGTACCGGTGAAAACGCCGCTTTTCTTACGGGCCGCCAGACCGGCAAAGCCCAGCACCGTAAACGCCAGCAGATAGTCGCCGATAATGGACTGCCAGCCGATGGCAAAGCCGCCGTCAAATACGAACTGCAGCACGCCGAAAACAAAGCCGCTCAGCAGGCCAGGCCCAAGGCCCCAGCGCACGGCATACAGCACCAGCGGAACCATGGACAGCACGACGCTGCCGCCCCAGGGCATCTCCCACAGCTTGATAAAGCTGAGGATCTCGGCCACAGCCACCAGAACAGCACCCTCGCACAGGGCGCGAAGCTTCAAGTGATTCATTTGTTGTTACCTCCTAAGAAAAACATAGTCTGACCGCTGCGGTCTTTCCGTGGGAGGTACGCTCCGCAAAAGAAACACCGCATTGCGGCGATGCAATGCGGTGAAAATCATCACTATGACCACATTCCTACGCCGGCATTATCCGGATCAGGTTCGAGGGATCACAGCGGCGATACGCTGTATCTCAGCCGGCTTGCACCAGCACCCCTTGGATTGTGGCATCATCATAGCACACAGGTAGGTTTTTGTCAATACGTGTCGGCAGAAAAATCTGCCATTTTTTACACCTGATCCAGATGGCCGGTGGCCTCCAGCGTGGCGAAGCGATCCAGCGCGATATATCCGGCGGCGAAGATCACGTACAGGCCCGCCAGTGCCAGCAGCGGCTTCAGAACGTTGGCCCAGCCCGGCTCGTGGAATACCACGCTGCCACTGTCTGTGACCACCTGTGCCGCCAGCATCTCATGGCGCAGGGTGTACACCGTGCCGTCAGCGGCGGCAAAGCTGCGGCGCTGGGCCTTCAGCTCCTTGTACAGCGCGCCGTCCTCATCGGTCTGCTGCTCCACCTCGTTGCCCTGCAGATCCAGTGTGACAACAGTTTTTCCGGTGGACAGCAGCAGCTGTCCGTCCCGCACGGTGAACAGAAAGCTCTTGTCCACGTGGGGCGTGATGGCGGACACCTTTTGTCCCGCCTCATATACCTCGATCTTTCCGCCCCGGCCCAGATACAGACGTCCGGCGTCGTCCGCCGCGATGCCCTCATAGGACAGGGCCATACGGCCCGTCACCATGGCGATGACGGACAGCACGAAGATCAGTATAGCCGGGATAGCCAGCGCCCGCATCAAACGGCGGTATTTCGGTTCCAATAGTTTCATAGGTCTACCTCATGTTCCGGAGAATTACATCCACATGGCGAACAGCCGCAGCAGCGTGCCAAGAGCCTTGTGATACCAGGGACGGCTTTTCCAGTGCTTCATGGTCATGCGTTCGCCGGAGGCGGCGATGCGCGCCATGTCCTCTGCCAGCGGCTGGGACGCCGCCGTGCCGTACAGCAGCGTACCGCACTCGAAATGCAGCTGGAAGCTGCGGTAATCCATGTTCACCGAGCCGACGAATGCCATTTTCCCGTCCGCCAGCACGGTCTTGCCGTGCAGCAGGCCCGGCGTGAAAATGTCGATCTCCACCCCGTGGCGCATCAGCTCGCCCCAGTAGCTTTCCGCCACCAGATAGGCGAACTTGTGGTCGGGGATGCCGGGCATCAGCAGCTGCACCTTGACGCCGCTGTCCGCCGCCAGACACAGGGCGCGCATCATGGGCTCGTCAATGGCCAGATACGGCGTGGTGATGGTCAGCGTCTCCCGCGCCCCGGCGATCAGCTGCAAAAACGCGTCCTCGGCGGTGTTGATGGGGTTGTTGTCCGGGCCGTCCACAAAGGGCTGGACGAAGCCCTGACCTTCCGCGCCGAAGCGGGGACGGTAGTAGTCGTAGCCGTTTGCCAGCGTGCCGCCCATCCGCTCCCACAGGTGGATAAAATCCCGTGTGAGACCCCAGGCGCCCCGGCCGGTCAGCCGCACGCCGCAGTCCTTCCAATAGCCGAACCGCTCCGTGATGTTGGCGTATTCGTCTGCCAGATTGGCGCCGCCGGTATAGGCCACCTCGCCGTCGATGCAGGCGATCTTCCGGTGGTCGCGATAGTTGAAGTACAGCCGGTTCACGTACTGGTGTACCGGGTTGAAGATCATGACCTCCACGCCGATGCTTTGCAGTGCGTCGATCTCCTCGTTGCCGAAGCGCATCATGCTGCCGAAGTCGTCAAAGAGGAACTTGATCTCCACGCCCTCCGCCCGCTTGCGGCGGAAGATATCCAGCATCCGGTCGAAGATCTCGCCCCGTGCCACAATATAGTATTCCAGAAAGATGAAGCGCTTCGCCTGCTCCATGTGCTCCAGCAGATCGCTGAGATACGCCTCGCCAGTGGCGAGATATTCCGCCTGGGTGCTGTCGTACAGGGGGAAGCCGCCCCGTGCCATGTAGCAGGCCAGACGGTTCCACTCCGGCATTTGCTCTGCCAGCGCCGACGCCGCGGCGGCGCACTGCTCCATCTGGGCGGGACTCTCCGCCGGAAGCGGCACCTTTTTCAGCGTCAGCCGCTTGGCACTGCTTTCGCCGTTCCACAGCCAGTACAGGATCAGACCCGCGGCGGGTACCACCAGGATCAGCAGGATCCAGCCGATCTTGTAGCTGCTGCTGCCGGGGCGGGTGTAGACGCGTCCGGCTACGATCAATGCCAGCACTTGCAGCAGCGTATAGGCCAGCGCCATTTTCTGCTGCAGCAGCACGGACAGCCCCACCACCAGTGCGATCTGCACCAGCAGCAGCAGCGCCACCAGCGCAAGCCGCAGTCCGGCGCTGATCCGCCGTTCCGTTTTCTGTTGTATCCGGTACTTTTTCATGGGGCTCCTTTCAGAATAGGGTAAGGGGATAGCGGGGAAAATTGCGCAGGGGATGGTGTGCCAATCGGCCCCCTCTGGGAGGGGGCTGTCAGCCGCAAGGCTGACTGGGGGAGAGAATAAAAGGCTGAAATTCTCTCCCCCGTCGGGGCGTTAAGAAAATATGCCGGTGGCATGTTTTTAGCCCCGATCTCGGCGGCTGTGCCGCCGTAGCTGCCACCTCCCTCACAGAGGGAGGCAAAGAACGTGTAGTTCAGGGTCGTCCCCTCCCGCTCAGTTCCGGTTCTTCCACAGCAGCTCCTGCTGGATGTCCCACAGCTTCTGGCTGAGATCCACGTAATAGGTCTGGGGGTTATCAAAGCGCTTGATCTCGTCCCACAGGGTGTTCACCTGCTGCTTGCAGTAGGCCTGAATGTCCTTCAGCGCCGGGGACTGGTACACCTTTTTGCCGTTCAGGAACACCGGTACCAGCAGCTCACGGGCCTCAAAGTTGCACACGTTCTTGGTTTTCCACGTGGCATAGGGGTCAAACAGCATCAGCGGCTCATTCTCGTCCACCACCTCGTCGTGAACGGTCATGTAGTCGGCAATGGCCTTGCCGTTGTCTCTGTTATAAAGGCGATACACCTTCTTGAAGTGGGGAATGGTGATCTTCTCCACGTTTTCGCTGCACTTGATCTTGGGAATGATCTCGCCCTTGTCGTTCTCCACGGCGGTCAGCTTGTACACGCCGCCGAACACCGGCTCGCTCTTGGCGGTGATCATCCGCTCGCCCACGCCGAACATATCGATTTGAGCGCCCTGCAAAAACAGGTTCTGGATCAGCCGCTCGTCCAGCGAGTTGGACACGCTGATCTGACACTCCGGCCAGCCGGCCTCGTCCAGCATCTTGCGGGCTTTCTGGCTGAGATAGGCCATGTCGCCGCTGTCCAGCCGGATACCGCACTTGCTGATGCCCATGGGGCGCAGTACCTCGTTAAAAGCGCGGATAGCGTTGGGCACGCCGGATTTCAGAGTGTTGTAGGTATCCACCAGCAGCGTGGCGTTGGTGGGGTATGTCTCACAGTAGGTCTTGAAGGCCTCGTACTCCGTGTCAAACATCTGCACCCAGGCGTGGGCCATGGTGCCGCCGGCGGGAACGCCGTACAGCTGGTCGGAAATGGTGCAGGCCGTACCGGCGCAGCCGCCGATATAGGCCGCCCGCGCGCCGATGATAGCCGCGTCCGCGCCCTGTGCCCGGCGGGAGCCAAACTCCAGCACCGTGCGGCCGTTGGCGGCCCGGCAGATGCGGTTGGCCTTGGTGGCGATCAGGCTCTGGTGGTTGATGGTCAGCAGCGTGAACGTCTCGATCAGCTGGGCCTCGATAGACGGTGCGCGTACCACCACCAGCGGCTCGCGAGGGAACACAGGGGTGCCCTCGGGGATGGCGTAGATGTCGCCGGTGAAGCGGAAGTTCTTCAGATAGTCCAGAAACTCCTCACAGAACAGGCTGCGGCCCCGGAGATAGGCGATATCCTCCTCGCTGAAGTGGAGATTTTCAATGTAGTCGATCAGCTGCTCCAGACCTGCGGCGATGGCGAAGCCGCCCTGATCGGGCACCTTGCGGAAGAACACATCGAAATAGGTGATGCGATCCTTGTATCCGTTGCGGAAGTATCCGTTGCCCATGGTCAACTCATAGAAGTCGCACAGCATGGTCATGTTCAGCTTTTCAGCAGTATTCATTTCCTGTCAAACCTCAAATTCTCAATAATACCCCGGTGTCGGGGCGCAAGAGTATCTACTTAATTATAGCACAAATTTAACATTTCGCAACCGTTTCTCCCATATAATTCAGCGTTTTGGGGCAGCTAAACCGCTGGTCGGTTGCATTTTTTGCTCCACCTGCTACAATAAACGGCGAGGTGATCACTTTGGACAAAAAACAATTCGGCGCGTTTATCGCCGAAAATCGCAGGCGTCAGCACATGACCCAACAGCAGCTGGCCCAAATGCTTTACATCACCGATAAGGCTGTGAGCAAATGGGAGCGCGGGCTTTCCTATCCCGATGTCACACTTCTGGAGCCGCTGGCCACGGCTTTAGGGATGACAACAGCCGCGCTTATCCGGTGCGATTCGCCTGCTGAGGAAAAGGAGAACGCTATGGAAGAAAAAAAGCCCCATGCGGAAAACGAGACGCTTCGCGCCGTCGCGGAAATGGCCGATGACAGCAAAAAGCAGCTGCAGCGCCAGTGGCTCACGGGTACCAGTGCCACTGTAGCGACGCTTCTGCTCGTCATTATCCTGCTGGTGATCGAAAATATCCACACCAATCTGACAAACCCCTATCGAAACACAGAGGCGGTATTCTGTCTTGTCCAAGAGGTAGAGCGCACGGCAGACGGCACATGGCTCTACGTTATGGATGCGGACGATCTCGCCATGGAATTCCTGAAACTCCGGTGTCCGACGGATATGGATACGGACACCTTGAAAACCGGATGGCGCTATGTAGACTCCGTTTTGGCACATCCACAGTATCTCATTGAATATGATCGCCGCACCAACGAGATCACGCGATGCGATGAACTGCCGGAATATCTGACAGTGACCGCCATAGGCGGCTTTGACGGCAGTCCGGCACAGCCCATGGAGAAGCCGCTTTTCGGCTTTGAGAAAACCTATTCGGCGCACCTTGACGACCATGGTGCCACCTACTTCTTCGCTCCTGTTCCGGAGCATCCGGAGGAGCGGCAGGTACTGATGCTCCTGCCGGACGCGGGACGCCACGTAGACTACCGCGTGGAGGATGTGGACGGCGACGGCATCAACGAACTGCTGCTGACAGGTCTCGGCGGGGAGAAGCCCTTCATGCTCTGCGATGTGGACATCACGGGACAACTCATTACACAACTCTACAGCACATGGAACTGACCAGCTTTCAGAAAAAAAGAACCGCCCGCAGGCGGTTCTTTTTTCTGTTCTGAGAATTATTCGTCGTCCTCTTCGGCGGCTTCGTTCAAGGCGTTGGCCAGATCGCTGAGATCGAACTCCAGCTTGGTGCCGCAGTTGGGGCACACCACTTCGCCGTCCTCCAGAATGGACTCGTCGAAGTAGACCTCTTCCTCGCACTCGGGGCAGGTGGTCATGAAGCAGTCCTCTTCGTCCTCGTCATCGTCCCACTCGTCCTCATCCTCGTCCTCCAGCTCGTAGAGGGATTCCTCCACTTCGCTCAGGTCGTCGCTGACGGCATCCAGACCGTCTTCCAGATCCACCATCTCGTCCTGCATGTCGGCGATCTCGTCGGCCATGTCCTCCAGCACATCGATGATGGCGGCAAACAGCTTGCCCTCGTTGCTCTCAGCGTCCAGCTTCAGACCCTCGGCCAGACCCTTCAGATACGCTACCTTTTCAGAAATACCCATTTTCGGCTCCTTTCTGTACGGTTGGTTGATTGTTTAACGACTGCTTTTTACTTGGCGCGGCCTAGATATTCGCCGGTGCGGGTGTCGATGGTGATCTTGTCGCCGATGTTGATGAACAGGGGCACCTTCACCTCGGCGCCGGTCTCCACGGTGGCGGGCTTCAGGGTGTTGGTGGCGGTGTTGCCGGCCAGACCGGGCTCGGTCTCGGTGACCTCCAGATCCATGAAGTTGGGGCACTCCAGGCCAAAGACGCTGCCCTTATAGCTCAGCACCTTGCACACGGTGTTCTCGGTGATGAAGCGGAACGCATCGCCCAGCAGCTCCTTGTTCAGGGGCACCATGTCGAAGGTCTCCTGATCCATGAAGTAGTACAGGTCGCCGTCGTTGTAGCTGTAGGCCATGTCCTTGCGCTCAATGAAAGCTTCCTCGAACTTGGCGGTGGGGTTGAAGGACGTTTCGGTGACGCCGCCGGTCACGATGTTCTTCATCTTGGTGCGCACGAAAGCAGCGCCCTTACCGGGCTTCACGTGCTGGAACTCGATGACCTGCATGATCTTGCCATCATACTCGAAAGTCTTACCGTTTCTGAAATCGCCGGCAGTGATAGTTGCCATATTGATATTCCTCCCATGTGATGAGGGAATATCACGATTCCCTCGAATAAAATAATTCTGGCCGCAAAAAGCCGTATCTATTTTACATGATGCTTACCTGTTTGGCAAGAGCTTTGCCGTATTTTTTGCCAAAAAAGCGAAAATATTTCTTTACAGCACCAGCAGCGCCTTGGGGGCTCTGGTGATGATCTCCGCGCCGTCAGGCCGCAGCACCATCACATCCTCGATGCGGACGCCGAATTTGCCCGGCAGATAAATGCCCGGCTCGGCGCTTACCACCGCGTTCTCCGGCATGGGCTTTTCGTTGGCGGGCGAGGCGTTGGGGGACTCATGAATGTCGATGCCCAGACTGTGGCCGAAGCTGTGGCCGAAGTAAGCGCCGTACCCGGCGTCGGCGATGACCTGGCGGGCTGCACCGTCGATGGCCGCACCGGTAACGCCCGCCTTTGCAGCGGCGATACCCGCCAGCTGGGCCTGCAAAACAATGTCGTAGACCTGCCGCATCTCGTCGGAGGGCTGGCCCAGCGCCACGGTACGGGTCATGTCGCTGCAATAGCCCTTGTAGACGCAGCCGAAGTCCATGGTGATGAAGTCGCCCTCCCGCACCTGCCGCATGCCCGGCACCGCGTGGGGCATGGAGCCGTTGGGGCCGGAGGCGATGATGGTGTCAAAGGAGGTCTTTTCCGCTCCGGCGGACACCATCAGGTAGTTGAGCCGGGCGGCAATGGCCTTTTCCGTCATGCCGGGGCGAATCTCTTTCAAAATCTGCTCCAGCGCGCCCTCGGCGATCCGCTGGGCGGCGATCATGGTTTCGATCTCCTCCGCGTCCTTGCTGCCCCGCAGCTCCGTCATCAGGGCCGAGGCGGGGGTCAGCGCGGCGCTGAGCTTCTTCGTATAGGCGGTGTGCTCCGCCACGGTCATGCTCTCGTCCTCAAAGCCCACGTTTTTCGCGCCGGTCTGGGCCAGCGCGTCATTGATCAGAGCGGAGAAGGGCTTCTCCCGGCTGATCTCGCCGATGACGGCCGCACCGCCGATGGCCTTTTCCGCCGCTTCGGTGTAGCGACTGTCGGTAAAATACCAGCTGCCCTTGCGGGTGATGAGCGCCGCACCCTCGCCCATGAAGCCGGTGGCGTAATAGCAGTTGGACTCGCCCGTCAGCAGCACCGCGTCCAGCTCGCCCAGATGGGCGGCGATCCGTTCCAGATGGTTCATATGGCTTCCTCCTTTACCGTTCCCGCGCCATGTCCTTGAAAGGAGCCTGCATGGCGTGCAGTACCTTCTGCCAGGGCGTTACCGCGCCGCCTACCGGCTCCACCATCAGGGCAGTGACGCCGGACAGGTTGGCCGCCAGCACGTCCGTCAGCAGCTTGTCTCCCAGCATGGCGGTCTCGCGTTCTGTGACGCCTGCCCTGGCCATGGCCCGCCGCAGTCCTTTGGGTGAGGGCTTCTGGGCGTGGCCCACATAGTCGATGCCCAGTGTGCGGCAGAAGTCGTTCACCCGCTTGCCGCTGCGGTTGTTGGACAGGATCATCACCGTGATGCCCGCCGCCTTCAATCCGTCGATCCACGCTTTCACACCCTCCGGCGGGGTCTTTACCGCCTTGGGCGCCAGCGTGTAGTCCAGATCGCACAGCAGCAGCTTGATGCCTTTTTCATGCAGCAGCTCCGGCGTAATGCCGCTGTAGTCACTGAATAAGCGGTCAGGCCGCAGGGA
>ENA-OVGC01002759-OVGC01002759.1-human-gut-metagenome-genome-assembly--contig:-NODE-2759-length-11376-cov-6.868563_pt1 | contig 11376 bp, 9 predicted proteins | sample MGYA00237768_ERZ505415 | MGnify/ENA primary metagenome ERZ505415 (study PRJEB26158, sample SAMN06016382) | human gut metagenome | biome: human gut; feature: ankylosing spondylitis patient; material...
GCACCGCAAGCAGCGCGTTCTTTTTTGCCGCCGCCGTGGGGCTTCTCATCTGCATCGCGGGACTCTGTACGCTCCGGCCGCTCATGCGCCTGCTCGGCTCAACGGAAACGATCCTCCCGTACTCGGAAAGCTACGCGCGCATTATCCTGCTGGCTGCCCCCATCATGTGCGCTTCGTTCGTCCTGAGCAATACGCTGCGCTCCGAGGGCGAGGCGATGCTTTCCATGTACGGCATCTGCGCGGGTGGACTTCTGAACGTCGCGCTCGACCCGCTGTTCATCTTTGCCGTCGACATGGGCATCGCGGGCGCGGCGCTGGCCACAGCGCTCAGCCAGCTGGTCAGCTTCTGCATCCTCGCGTGGCTGTTCCTCCACGGGCGGAGCATCGTCCGCGTCCACGCCCGCTGCATCAGCAAACGGCCCGGACTTTACGGCGAAATTCTGCTCGTCGGCTTCCCGACGATCTGCCGGCAGGGCTTCGCAAGCCTGTCCTCTGCGCTTTTAAATAACGCGGCAGCTGTCTATTCCGACGCGGCGGTCGCCGCGGTGACGATCTCCAACAAGGTCTATCTGCTCGTCCGGTCGATCGTGATCGGCATCGGGCAGGGGTTCCAGCCTGTAGCGGGCTACAATTTCGGCGCGGGCGATAAAAAGCGCACGCGGCAGGCGTTCTGGTTTTCCGTGCTGCTCGGAACAGCGGTGTGCATTGTCTGTGCGGCTGTGATCTCGCTCTTTCCCGACGAGATCATGCACTTCTTCCGCGACGATGCGGAGGTCACGCGCATCGGCCGTCAGGCACTGCTCTATGCCTGCGCCGTCATGCCGCTGATGGGATATTCAACTTATGTAAACCAACTATACCAGTGCCTCGGCTTCCATCAGGCCGCGACGCTTCTGGCCAGCTGCCGCAACGGACTGCTGTACGTGCCGCTCATCCTCATCCTGCCGCGTATGCTGGGCCTGCCCGGCGTAGAAATGAGCCAGCCCGGCGCAGACCTTTTGACCTTCGTTGTTTCGCTCCCGTTCCAGATCTGGTTCTTCCGGCATAAGCTCCGCTGATATGACGCTGCGTATACACGAAGGCTCCCCTATCGTTAGCAGGGGAGCCTTCAAATATGGAAATTTATAATCAATTTACGATCTGAAACTCTGAAATATTATAGGCAGCGCCGGTGAGTAATTTTCCAAAGCTCAGCCCTTCGCAGCTCCAGTCTCCGAACCGGAGCCCGCCGGTTCATTTGCGGCCGTGGAAACCCGGATCTGCTCAATATGATGGTTCGCGATCCGCGTGATCTGTACGTGCAGCGTTTCAAAATCGAATGACGCACCGGTCTCGGGGAGCCGGCCAAACTGCTCCATGACCCAGCCGCTGACGGAGGCCATGTCCGAGTCGGATCTCAGCCCGAAATAGTCCGCAAAATCGTCAAAGCTCATTTCCGCGTCGACCAGGTACGTGCCGTCAGACCCCTTGCTGATCGGCGTTTCCTCTTCATCGTGCTCATCCCAGATCTCGCCGACGAGTTCTTCCAGAATGTCCTCCATCGTCACAATGCCGCAGGTGCCGCCGTATTCGTCGACCACGACGGCGACGTGCGTTTTGGCCTGCTGGAGCTTTTTGAGCAGCAGACTGATGGGCTCCATCTCCAGCGCGTAGACCGGCGGCAGAATAATATCCCGCAGCGGCTTGTCTGTCACGCCGCAGCCGACATAAAAGTCCTTCTGGTGGATGGTGCCGAGAATATTGTCGATCGAATCCTGATAGATCAGGAGCCTTGAATATTTCGTCTCCGTGAACAGCGCGGCGACCTCCTCCTTCGTCGCCGTGATCGGAAGCGCAGCCAAGTCAGTGCGGTGGATCAGAATATCCTCCGCGCGCTGCTCGGAAAAATCGATTGCGTTCTTGAGCAGCTCGCCCTCGTTTTTATCAATGCTGCCGTCCTGCTGCACTTCGTCGACAAGCATCAGAAGCTCCTCCTGCGACATTTTGTTGTCGGAGCTGAGGCGGAAGACCTTCGCCAGCAGCTTTTTCCAGAACGAAAAAATTGCGTTCAGCGGCGTAAAAATCCAAATAAGGACCTGAAGCATCGGCGCGGACAGCATGGCCCACTGCTCTGCGCAGTCCTTTGCAATGCTCTTCGGAGAGATCTCACCGAAAATCAGCACCACGACCGTGACGACAACGGTGGAGATCGTGGCGCCTGCGTCACCGTAATGCCTGACGAACAGTACGGTGCCGATGGAGGCCGTGGCGATATTCACGATATTGTTTCCGATCAGGATCGTGGACAACAGCCGGTCATAGCGTTCGAGCAGCTTACAGACCAGTGCCGCCCGTTTGTTTCCCTTCTCTGCAAGGGTCTTGAGCCGCGTTGTGTTCGCAGAGGAAAAAGCCGTTTCCGTCGCCGAAAAATAGCCGGAAAGGATCAGGCAGACAGTCATTATAACAATGCAAGTAGTGGTTGACAATGTACGGTAACTCCTTTTCTGTTATCTGAAATCGTGTGTGAAGACGCAAAAAAGCACGTCCGCCCTGCATCTAGCAGCGCAGATATGCTTCCCAAAACAGATGACAGATCAGATATGTACTATGACAATCGCTGTCGTCAGAATCCATGTGTTTCATTCCTTTCGCATAAAATCATATTTATTATAACAAAAAACACAAATTCGTCAAGAAACAAATTCGGCGTAAGACTTGGGCGTGTCCGGTTCACGCAGAGAGCAGCAAAGGACCGAATAGAGTTGGTAGGGGCAAGAGCCAAGCCCCTGCCAACTGCGGTCGAATTTCGTTGGTTTTACAGAGCAGGGGAAATCATCGCTCCGCTTGATAGATGATCTCGCCGTTTACGATGGTCATGTACGCCTCGCCGCCGATGGTGGTCAGCGGGTCTGCCGTCCAGAGAACAAGATCGGCGTCCTTGCCCGGTTCCAGACTGCCGACGCGGTCAGAAATGCCGAGACTCTGCGCCGGATTGATGGTAATGGCGCGCCACGCTTCTTCCATTGGCAGTCCTGCCGCAGCCGCAAGTCCAGCCGCCAGCGGCAGATGCTGCAGCGGAATGACCGGTGCGTCGGTGATGATGCTGACCGTCAGTCCTGCGCGGTACAGAACGCCCGCTGTCGTAAAGCTCTTGTTCCGCAGCTCGACCTTGCTCTTGCCGCCGAGCGACGGGCCAACAAAGACCGGATAGCCCTCCTCAGCCAGCTCGTCCGCGATGATCTCACCGTCGGTGCAGTGGTCGAGCGTCAGCTTGAGGTCAAACTCCCGCGCGATGCGCACGGCGGTCAGAATATCGTCCGCGCGGTGCGCGTGGCACTTGATCGGAATTTCTCCGTTCACGACCGGCAGCATCGCTTCCAGCTTCACGTCCAGCGGCGGATTTTTTCCTGCCGCCTTGTCGTCGCGGTAGCGGATGGTGCGCATCAGCAGCTCGCGCAGAAGTCCGGCCACGGCCATACGCGTCATGGGACTCTGCTTTTTGCCCTGTCCGTAGCAGCCCTTCGGGTTTTCGCCGAACGCGCATTTCATCGCCGCAGGCGACCGCAGTACCATCTTGTCAACACGCTTGCCTGCCAGCTTGAGAATGGCGAACGTGCCGCCGACAACGTTCGCGCTGCCGGGGCCGGTGCAGGCTGTCGTCACGCCGCCGCGCAGCGCCAGACCGAACGCCTCGTCCTGCGGATTGATCGAGTCGATCGCGCGCAGCTGCGGCGTCAGCGGGTCAACGATCTCATTGTAATCCATACCCTCCCAACGCATGGCCTGATTGTCAAGGCCGATGTGGCAGTGCGCCTCCACACAGCCCGGCGTGAGCAGCCGCCCCTGCGCATCAATGACCTTTGCACCCGCGGGCGCGTCGATCTCCGGCGCAACTGCGGCGATTTTTCTGTTCTCAACCAGCAGACAGCCGTTCGGAATATCCGCTCCGGCCATCGTCTTGATGTGTGCGTTCTGAATCAGCAGCATATTGTATCTCCTTTCACAGCGCCAATTCGCTGTTTCCTCCAGTATAACGCGAGCCGCCGCCAAAAAGCAAGCGCTGTTTTTCCCCAGTCCGCTAGACAAAAAAGGCAGATGCTGTTATGATAGAGACAGATAATCCAAAAACGACGATCAAGGAGATTGCTATGAAACAGTATTATCTTGGAATTGAATTCGGTTCCACGCGCGTCAAGGCCGTCCTGATCGACGGCGAGCACCGCATCGTCAAGAGCGGTGACTACACATGGAAAAGCAGTCTGGAAAACGGCGTCTGGACGTATCACATGGAGGATGTGCAGGATGGCCTGCGCACCGCCATCCGCAACCTCGGCGAGCTGCCGGGGGCTGTTTCGGCCATGGGCATTTCCGGCATGATGCACGGCTATCTGGCCTTCGACAAGGACTGGAACCTGCTGGCACCGTTCCGCACCTGGCAGAACACCATGACCGGCGAGGCCGCCGAGCAGCTCACGGCAGAATTCGGCTTCAACATCCCACAGCGCTGGTCCATTGCGCATCTGTATCAGGCCGTTCTGAACGGCGAAGCGCACGTCAAAAATATCGCGCACATCACGACGCTTGCCGGCTATGTCCACTATCTGCTCACGGGCGAAAACGTCCTCGGCGTGGGCGAAGCCTCCGGTATGTTCCCCATTGACAGTGAAACGCTGGACTATGACGCGGCGATGCTCGAAAAATTCGACGCGCTGCTGGCCAAATACGGCTTCGCGTGGACGGCCCGCAGCGTCCTGCCCAAGGTCCTGATGGCCGGACAGGCCGCAGGTAAGCTGACGCAGGCCGGGAGAACGTTCCTTGAAGGGCTTCTGCCTGCCGGCATCCCGTTCTGCCCGCCCGAAGGCGATGCAGGCACCGGCATGACGGCGACGAACGCCGTCGCGCCCAGAACCGGCAACGTTTCGGCAGGCACCTCCATCTTCGCCATGGTCGTTCTGGAAAAGCCCCTGTCGAAGGTCTATCAGGAGATCGATATGGTCACCACGCCCAGCGGCAAGCCCGTCGCCATGGTGCACTGCAACAACTGCACGAACGACATGAACGCATGGGTGGGCCTTCTCGGCGAGACGGCGAAGCTCTTCGGCGCGGACGTTTCGACTGGCGAGCTGTTCACGAAGCTCTACCAGAAGAGCCTTGAGGGTGATGCCGACTGCTCTGGCGTCCTGACCTACAACTATATGGCGGGCGAGGGTGTTACGCATCTGGACGAGGGCCGTCCGATGGTCGTCCGCAAGCCCGAAAGCCAGTTCACGCTTGCCAATTTCCTGCGCTCCCAGCTTTACGCGACCATGTCGACGCTCAAGCTCGGCATGGATATCCTTGCGGAGGAGCACGTTGCGATCGATTCCCTGACCGGTCATGGCGGCCTGTTTAAAACGCCGGTCGTCGGCCAGAAGTATATGGCAGCAGCCTGCCGCGCCTCCGTGACCTGCATGGAATCGGCAGGCGAGGGCGGGCCTTACGGCATGGCTCTGCTTGCGTCCTATCTGGTGCAGAAAAAGGATGGCCAGACGCTTGAGCAGTATCTGGAAACAGAGGTTTTCGCGGATGTCAAGCGCACGACGCTTGCTCCCGATCCCGAGGATGCCGCCGGCTTCGACCGCTATCTCGGCTGGTACCGCAGCGCCCTCGCAGCGGAAACCGCCGCAGTAAACGCATTCTGATCGATCCTTTCGAAAACATGGAAAAGGCTTCCCGTCTCCGGGAAGCCTTTTCCGCTTACATGGCCGAGGAGATCGCGTCCACAGCCTTTTCCGCCTCGTTTTGAATAGCCTTGGCGACCTGCTTTGTCATGCGGTACGCGTCGCTGTTTTTCGGCAGCATCATCGCGCCCAACGCGCCGACTGCGACGCCTGCGCCCATGGTCAGAAAGAAGCCCCGTACTGTCATATGCGCACCTCGTTACCGCATCGCCGTGCCGGACGTGCTGCCGGTCACGGTTCTGCCGCTTGCCGTGCCGCTCTGGCTGTAGCCCGCGCCGTTGTAGCCGGGGTTGTAGTTCGTGCCGTTATACATACCGCCATAGCCGTTTGTGCCGTTGACATAGCCGTTCCGGGTCGTGGAGACGTTGGAATAGCCGTCGTAATACGGCTGCGTCGCCGCACAGGCGGTCAGAGACACCGCAAGCATCAGCGCGGCCAGCACCAGGATCAAGCCTTTTTTCATGAGAAATTCCTCCTTTTTTGCGAATCGTATCGCTGAGGCTAGTTTCTGCAGGCATTGCGCGCGGTATGCTGTGAGTTTTTTACAGAGCAGGAATCGATAAAAATCGATACAAGCATATTGAAAGTTTTCGTTTATGCTGTATAATAAACAACAGATAAAAATGAGAAGGAGAACGCTCATGAAAAAGCTGTCCATCAAAAAAGGCGTGCAGTGCATGGCCTGTCTGGAGTGCGTCCGCGCCTGCTCCAACGCATACTATAAGGAATTCCACCCCGATAAGGCCGCTCTGAAGATCGTCCAGCGCGGCGAGAATGTCCGTCCCATGGTCTGTGTCCAGTGCGGCAAGTGCGCCGAGGTCTGTCCCTCCGGCGCGATCACCCAGAACCCCAAGGGCGTCTGGATGATCAGCCGCAAGCTCTGCACCGGCTGCGGAAAATGCGTTGAAGCGTGTCCCTTCGGCCTCATCGTCAAGGACGAGGCCGTCCCGTATTCCAGCAAATGCACCGCCTGCGGCATCTGTGTTAAGGCCTGCCCCATGGAGCTGCTGGAGATCGTCGAAAAATAAAAACCAAGCGGCGGATCTGCGTGTCCGCCGCTTTCGTTTGTCCATATATAGATTTCTGCGAACTTGCAGGCTGGGGATGCCTCCGGCGGCCCCTTCTTTTCCGCCTTGCCGGAAAAGAAGGGGGAGAAAAGGGGCGCTGGTTACGTTTGGTGCGTACTGCGGGTACGACTCAGGTGGTTCCTGATTTTCAGTTGTTACGAACACACAAACTCACCATACGGGCGCTATACTGCGCGCCGCCTGTTACGGTACAACAGATTTGTGAGCAGTTGCGATTTAATATCTGCGGTAAAAACGCCTTGCGTTCGAAATTTGCAGGGCAGTACGGATTCGCCAGAGTTTTGTAGGGGCCGATGCCCACATCGGCCCGCTGGGAAGTTGCGAATTTGCCATAGATTTCCGCAAAAAGGGTGCGTTCTGCCGGGTCGATGTGGGCATCGACCCCTACAAATCGCACTCCTCAAAGTGCGCCGAAATATGCGTCCCTAACCTTGCAGCTCCCGTCACTTCACAACCGCATCATACAGCAGATTCTTCGCAAACCCCGTCAGCTTCGCGACCTGCTTGACAGCGTCCTTCGTGGAAAGTCCCTCCGCCATGCGTGCGCGGACCAGATCGAGCGCCGCTTCAAATGTGCAGCCTTCCTCCGCCTTTTCCTCCGCGCCAGCCACAACGAGCACGAACTCGCCGCGCGGCGGGGTTTCTTCATAATAGGCCGCCGCCTCGCCCAGCGTCATGCGGCGGACCTCCTCGTGCAGCTTCGTCAGCTCCCGACAGAGGGAAATTTTCCGATCCTCTCCAAACGCGTCTGCCAGATCGCGCAGCGTGGCCAGCAGCTTGTGCGGCGCTTCGTAGAAGATCATCGTCCGCGTTTCGTCCTTCAATCCCGTCAGGTGCTCCTGACGGCTTTTTTTGTTGACGGACAGAAACCCCTCGAACGTGAACCGGCCCGTCGGCAGGCCCGAAATACTCAGCGCCGTCACCAGCGCGCACGGCCCCGGAATCGCGCAGACCGTCACGCCGTTTTCCGCGCACAGCCGAACCAGGTCCTCGCCGGGGTCGGAGATGGCGGGGGAGCCAGCGTCCGTCACCAGCGCGCACGTTTCGCCCGCCAGCAGCCGCGCGAGGATTTTCCCGCCGCTCTCGGCCTTGTTGTGCTCATGGTAGCTCACAAGGCTTTTTTTGATCTCCAGATGGTTCAGCAGCTTGAGGCTCACGCGCGTGTCCTCCGCCGCGATAAAATCAGCCTCCGCCAGCGTTCGGGCACAGCGGGGCGAAATGTCATTCAGATTGCCGATGGGCGTCGGCACGAGATATAGAGTACCGGCCATATTGCTTCACTCCTGTAGATGATAGATACGCCGGCCCGCGGCAGACAGCTCGCCGGTCTGCGTGTATAAAACCAGATCTGGCTCAAATTGCAGCCCAGGCCCTCCGCCGAGGCGGGCTTCGATCAAAACGAGATTCACGGCGTTTTCCGCTCTGTGCCGGACGAAGCGGATGCGCTTTGGCTCCAGCCGCGCCGCGCGCAGTCCGGTCATCAAATCGACCAGCCGCTCCGGCTTGTGAACCAGAAAAAACCGCCCGCCCCACCGCAGCGCCCGTGCCGCAGCCGCGCAGAGCGCGTCAAACGGGCAGCAGATCTCGCTTCTCGCGGCGCTGAGACTGTCCTGCGCATGCAGATATCCGCTTCCCGGCGGGTAGTAGGGAGGATTGGACAGCACGCAGTCAAAGCTTCCGGGCGCGATTTCCGCGTGCGCCTGCCGCAGATTGCCGCAGACGACGCAAAAGCGGTCGGAAACTCCGTTTTCCTCCGCGTTTTCCCGCGCCTGCCGCGCAGCGGCCTCCTGAATTTCAATGCCGCATACGCGCAGTGTCTCATCCGCGCCCAGCAGCAGAAGCCCCAGCGTCCCGCACCCGCAGCCAAGATCAAGCACTCGGCTGCCAGACTTTATCCGGCAGAAATCTGCCAGCACCATGGAATCTGTGCTCATGCGAAACTGTGCGTCCGGGATTTTCATCCGGATGCTGTCAAAGAGAAGCTCTTCCATATGGGCTCCAATCAAAAATCAATCAAAAAGACAGGGGGTGCTGCACGCAGCACCCCCTTCCTGGTTATGTGCTTATTCCTCAGAGATCGCGTCGTTGGGGCATTCTGCAGCGCAGGTACCGCAGTCCACGCACTGATCAGCGTCGATGACGTACTTGTCTTCGCCCTCGCTGATGCAGCCGATGGGACATGCGTCAGCGCAAGCACCGCACTTTACACAGTTGTCATTGATTACGTGTGCCATTTGAAGCACCTCCATTTTCAAAGTAGCTTCATTCTATCATACTTTCCTGAAAATGCAATGAAAAAAGTGTAAATTCCTCGAACGACCCGGATTTTTTCGCGTGCGTCGTATAAACGCTGACCGCCGCGTCGAAACTCTCCTTCGACAGGAGGCGATCAGAATGAAAAAACCGGCGTATTCCGCAGCGCTGGACCGGGTGCTCTTCCGCGCGTCGCGGCTGGCACGCGAGCTTGGCGGCGCACAGACCGGCACGGAGCATCTGCTGCTTGCACTCTCGCAGGAACGCATTTCCCAGACCGGACGCATTTTATGCTATCAGGGAGCCGAGGGCAGGCTCCTGCGCTGTATGCTGCTGACGAGGCAGGAGCCGGAGCCAGCCGGACGGCAGGGCCTTTCCGCAGCTGCCGCAAGAGCGCTTGACGGCGCACAGCACGAGGCGGACCGCCTTGGCGCGCCCCTCTGCCTGCCGGAGCATCTGCTGCTTTCCCTCATGCGCGACGACGCCTATGCGGCGGCGCGAATGCTTTCGGAGCTTGGCGTCGACTGCAACTGCGTATTTTCGGAAACATATGACCGCCTGCGCATCCTACATCCGGCGCAGGACGTGAAAGGACAATCGGAATTGAAGCTTTTGGAACTGTACTGTGACAACATGATCGACCGGGCACCGCAGATGGACCCCGTCGTCGGCCGCGAGGCGGAGCTTTCCCAGCTCATGCAGGTGCTCAGCCGCCGCAGCAAGAATAACCCCGCGCTCATCGGCGAACCCGGCGTCGGCAAGACCGCCGTCGTTGAAGCGCTGGCCCAGCGCCTTGCCTGCGGAGACGTGCCGCAGGCGCTGCGCGGGAAAAAGCTCTACTGCCTCAACATGGCGAATCTGCTTGCGGGCACGAAATACCGCGGCGAATTTGAAGAGCGCGTGCGCGATATCCTGATCGAGATCCGCCGCTGCGGCAGCGTCATCCTATTTGTCGACGAAATGCACACCATCGTCGGCGCAGGCAGCGCCGAGGGCGCGATCGACGCGGCCAATCTGCTCAAGCCGGCCCTTGGCAGGGGAGAGCTGCAGATGATCGGTGCGACGACATTGGAGGAATACCGCAAATTTATTGAGAAGGACGCCGCGCTTGAACGCCGCTTCCGCCCCGTGATCGTCCGCGAACCGGACCGCAAGACGGCCTGCCGTATGCTTGAAGCGCTTCGTCCAGGCTTGGAGGCACACCACCGCATCCGCATCACGCAGGAGGCCATCGAGGCCGCCGTCGATTTTTCAAGCCGCTATCTGACAGATCGCTTCCTGCCGGACAAGGCGCTCGACCTGCTCGACGAGGGCGCGGCGCACGTCTGGCTCGGCGGGCCGGAGCCGGCGGAGGACGCAGAGCGCCAGCAGCAGCTCGAGCAGCAGCTTGAGCAGGCTGTGGCAAACGCGCAGTATGAGCAGGCGGCGAAGCTGCGCGACGAGCTGCGCACTCTCGTGCGCCGCCAGCTTGCCGCCCGCCGCGCCCAGCGCACCGTGAGCCTGACCCGGCAGGATATCGCCGCCGTTGTTGCAGAACGCACCGGCATCCCCGTCGGCAGGCTCCGGCAGTCCGACCGTGAACGGCTGCTGTCCCTGCGCCAGACGCTCTCCGAGCGCATCATCGGCCAGCAGGCAGCCGTCGACGCGGTTTCTACCGCCGTTCTGCGCGGCCGGACAGGCCTTGCCGACGCCGGACGCCCCGCCGCGTCCTTCCTGCTCATCGGCCCGACGGGCGTCGGAAAAACAGAATTATGTAAACAGCTTGCGCAGGTCGTCTACGGCAGCCAGGACGCGCTCATCCGGGTGGATATGTCGGAGTATATGGAGCCGTCGAGCGTCTCGCGCCTGCTCGGCGCGCCGCCGGGCTACGTCGGCTACGACGCGGGCGGCACGCTCACGGAGAAGGTCCGCCGCCGCCCCTACTGCGTCCTGCTCTTCGATGAACTGGAAAAGGCCCACCGCGACGTGACAGGCATCCTGCTGCAGCTGCTCGGCGACGGCATCCTGACCGACAGCCTCGGCCGCACGGTCAGCTTCAAAAACGCCATCGTCGTCATGACCTCGAACCTGACCGGCACGCAGACCGGCAAACCCGGCCTCGGCTTCACGCCGGACTGCGAGGATGTGCGCGCGCAGACCGTCCTGCGCGAGGCGTTCTCGCCGGAATTTCTCGGCCGCATCGACTGCGTGACGACCTTCCGGCCGCTCACCGCGGCGGATCTCGGCGCGATCGCCCGCCTGCAGCTGCGCCAGCTTGCCGAACGCCTGCAGAAGCAGAACGTCACGCTGACCGCCGCGCCGGACCTGCCGGAGCGCCTCGGCACGCTCTGCGCGCA
>ENA-OVGC01002775-OVGC01002775.1-human-gut-metagenome-genome-assembly--contig:-NODE-2775-length-11315-cov-3.875222_pt1 | contig 11315 bp, 9 predicted proteins | sample MGYA00237768_ERZ505415 | MGnify/ENA primary metagenome ERZ505415 (study PRJEB26158, sample SAMN06016382) | human gut metagenome | biome: human gut; feature: ankylosing spondylitis patient; material...
GGATTCCCGTACTGTGCCTGTTTCATCTTCTCCGGGTCAAAACCTGCCTCCAGCGAAATCGGACCGTACTCATCATACAATTTCCGCTTCTTCGGATCTCCCAACACTTCGTAAGCTTCCGTTACTTCCTGAAAAATCTTTTCCGCATTTGGATTTCCTTTATTCATATCCGGATGATATTTTTTGGCAAGTTTTCGATATGCCTTTTTAATCGTTGCTTCGTCTGCATTTTTATCTATTCCCAAAACTTCGTAAAAATCTCTTTTTGCTGCCATAATTATCACCTCACCAATCACAAAAACAGGAACTGCTTTCTAAAATGCACTTCCTGTCATTCCATCTCAGTCAGAGCATTTTCCACTAAGACGTACTTATATCTTTGCTTCAGTTTTGTTATAGCATTGTTTTTAGCACTCGTCAAGCATGTCTGCTAACAATTTTCTTAATTTTTTCTAAATTGGTGATTCACGGCATGGTCTGAGGCTTTTGATTTTTGCAAGAGGAACGGAACACGCAGCAAAACAACGACTTATATACCATAGATTTTTAAATCAACACGTCCATCGACAACTGCAATTCCATCCGCCTGCAATAGCCTTGCCTGCGCACCTTCTCCACCAAACGCAAATTCTCCAGCTAATTCTCCCTTTGCGTTCACCACACGATAACAGGGAATCTTCTCCGGATCCGGATTTTTATGCAATGCATTTCCCACGGCGCGTGCCATCTTTTTATTTCCGGCCATCTCCGCAACCTGTCCATATGTTGCCACTTTTCCGCGCGGAATTTTTTTAACCGCTTCATAAATCCGTCTGGTCGGACTGTCCGTAACCAGATCATAGCTTTCCGCAATCATACGCTGGATTTCCTGCTCCGGAACGGTACCATCCAGAATAATGGTATTCCAATGATCTTTATTCTGATGCCATCCCGGAATGACAGATGCATAGGTACTTCTCCAGAAATCACGCCACTGCGGATCCGCTTTCACATTTAAATTAATGTATCCTTCCCTCTCATAGGTCCATAAAAACGCCTTTTTGCTTCCCTCTACCCGCACAAGCTGCCAGTTATTATCATGAAACGGTGCCTCCTGATAGGTTTTCGGAAAAGACAATGCATATGCCAGCGCCTCTTCCCTTGTTTTCATACACTCCTCCTTACGGTTTTTCCGTCATATATCATATATTTTCTGTATATCTGCATGTCGGAAATCCCGTACATCCCCAAAACTCTCCGAACCTTCCGTTCCTTTTTTTCAGTGGCTGCCCACACACCGGACAATTTTTTATTTCAATATTCCGCCCGATAGTACCATCCAGCTCCTTTGCCAGCTTTTCAAAAACCTGCTGGTTCATTCGGCAATCGTTTAATGCACGGTGAGCCCCGGCTGTGGAAATCCCGTAATATTGTGCCAGATCCCCCAGACGATGATGCGAAAGTTCCGGCAGACAGAGCCGTGCCAGTTTCAGTGTGTCAATGTAATCGTTGGTTAGTGTCTGACCGAAATACCGTTCACAATCACGATACAAAAATTTCATATCAAAACGATTGATATTATGTCCTGCCAGCACATCATCTCCGATAAAAGCAAGAAATTGCTGCAATACGGAATCAAACATTGGTGCAAACGCCACCATATCATCCGTGATATGATTTACTGCACTTGCCGCGCTGGGAATCGGTCTGCCCGGATTCACAAGCTGACTGAACTCTTCTGTAACCACGCCGTTTTTTACTTTGACAGCCGAAATTTCAATAACCTCGTCATATTTACTCGAAGTACCGGTTGTCTCAAGATCATAGAGTACATAATCCGGCACATACTGATTAATCATTTTACCTTTTGTATTTCCTAACATCTTTTGTTCCTTTGCCTTTTTAGGATTGTTTCAGGAAAAAACGCAGACTTCCAATTCGAAGTACCGCTCCCTGGGAAGCCGCACTGTTTTCAAAGTTTCTTGCAATTGTTTCCTTTTCCACGCTTAATGTCTTTACAATGTAAAATTCCTTCTTTGCCGCCGTCGGTGCATTGTGCATAAATTGCATCACTTCCTGCAGGTTTCCAGATCCGGCATAATCCCCACCGAGCACCGTATGGACATCCTTTTCCTGAAACACATGCGGAATGACCGAATCAATCGCTTTATCGTAATCCGCATTTCCCACATCAACCCGGATGCGCGCCAGACAGCTTCCGTCCCCCGGCTGTTCCACCTGATAATCCAAAAGTTGCAACTGCCCCCACTTCTGATTCACTGCCTCCTGCCATTTTGGAAGGAACTGACCTTTCTGCGCATTCAAAACACTGACAATCATGGAAATTTTTTGTTTATTTGGAAACTTCATCAGCATACCCAGTCCCGGAATCTTCGGAAGTTTTACCTGATCAATATTTAATTCTGTAATATCTGCCACCAGTCGAAACATTTCTTCTCCTTCATCTTTGGTTATTTTCTATGCTATCATGCTATCACTTTTTTCGTAATTTTTCCACTAAAATAACACTCACGATATTATGCTATAATTTCATTTGGCACCGCCAAACCGGATTCCCCAGAAAAGTCAGATCAATACCGTTTTGATGATGATATACAGGTATGTATTTATGATAATCTTGTAATCAATATCACGGAATTGTTAAAATAAAAAGGTGCTTATTTAAGCACCTTTTTTAGTGGACTAGACGGGAGTCGAACCCGTGTCCAAAAACCAATTCCCTGTCCTTCTACGAGTGTAGTTTATTCTTTGACATTCCCTCCGCCACACGAAAACAAACATCCTTGTGGTTTTAGTAGCTTCATGATACGCCCACAGGTGCAAAGCTTAGCCTGCGTCGTTTCTCACAGAGTCGAAGCCTGGATCCTAAAGTGTGAGTGCCCTAGGTCAGACTGCTGCCATTAGGCAGCGTATGCTAAATTATCTTCAGCGTTTAATTTTAATTGTGGAATTTAACGTATCCCGTACGACTCGCTTCTCCAGCTGCATGATCCCTGTCGAAACCATTACTAGCCCCTGTTATGTTTTTGCGGAGCAAAAATATAACTCTTGCCTCCCGCCTGTTTTTTGCGAAACACCTATCCAAGATTCCGCACTTTGAAATCCCGTTCGGCTTCCCGCCGCTGGTCTTTTTTGGCAATGTCCTGACGCTTATCGTAAAGCTTCTTTCCTTTTGCCAGAGCAACCTGCACTTTTACAAGACTTCCTTTGAAGTATACTTCCACTGGAACAATCGTGTATCCTTTCTGCGCGATCTTACCGACCATCTTCTGAATCTCTTTCTTGTGCATCAGAAGCTTGCGCGGCCGGAGCGGATCTTTGTTGAAAATATTTCCCTTCTCATATGGGCTGATATGCATACCATAGAGGATCACCTCCCCATTTTCAATATGGATAAAGGATTCCTTGATGCTGCACTTGCCCATGCGCATGGACTTTACTTCGGTTCCAGCAAGAGCGATACCGGCTTCAAAAATCTCTTCGAGAAAATAATCGTGATAGACTTTTTTATTGTTGGCTATTAACTTCTTCGGTTGTTTCGCCATCCCGGCTCCCTCCTTTTTGTTCTGTAAACTCAGTGTATATGATTTTCCTGCAAAATGCAATAAACTGCTGCTTTTATTTTGAAAATTTTAAGAATTCCATCAATTTTCGTCAGAATCTGCAAGTGTAAAATCAATCGTCCGCATGATCCGGTCACAGTTATCCACCGTCACACGCACCTGCTGCCCCAGTTTAAACCTGCGGTTCGTTGCTTCTCCCACCAGTTCATAAGTTTCTTCATAATACTGATAAAAATCATCGGTGAGGGAAGTCACACGTACCAGACCCTCCACAGTATTTTCCAGCTCCACGAAAAATCCGTACTCTGCGACTCCGGAAATAACACCGGCAAAGGTTTCTCCGATATGGTTTTCCATATACTGCACTTTTTTCAGCTTAATTGTCTCCCGCTCGGCCTCATCTGCACGCCGTTCCATCTCACTGGCATGCTTTGCAACCTCCGGCAGTATCTGCGTATAGTGGCCAATGCGCTTTTCGCCCAGACGTCCCCGCAGACTGTCCTTGATAATCCGGTGGATCTGCAGATCCGGATACCGGCGGATCGGTGAAGTAAAATGGCAGTAACAATCCGCTGCCAGACCAAAATGCCCGGTATTTTCCACCGTATAGCGTGCCTGCTTCATCGAGCGAAGGGTCAGACGGCTGATCAGCGGCTCCTCCGAAGTTCCGTCGATTTTTTCCAGCAGCTTCTGCAGTTCTTTCGGATGCACCTCATCACTTCCTATGTGGAGAGAGTACCCGAAATTATTGATAAACGTGGATAGTTTCTGTATTTTTTCCGAATCTGGCTGCTCATGCGTACGATAGACAAACGGAAGTTCTCTCCAGTAATATTCGGCTGCCACCGTCTCGTTTGCAGCAAGCATAAAATCCTCGATCAGTTTCGTTGCCACATTGCGGTCATACGGACGGATATCTACCGGATTTCCATTCTTATCCAGTATTACCTTTGTTTCCGGAAAATCAAAGTCGATGGAACCACGTTTCATACGCTTTTTGCGAAGAATTGCCGCCAGTTCTGCCATCTTTTCAAACATCGGAACCAGTGGCTCATATTCCGCCATCACCTCCGGATCATGGTCTGCCAGAATTTTTTTCACATTGGTATACGTCATACGCCGGTTCACGCAGATAACGGACTCTGTGATTGTGTGATCAATAATTTCGCCCTTAGGATTGACCGTCATGATGCAGCTGAGTGCCAGCCTCTCTTCCCCCTGGTTGAGGGAACAGATTCCGTTTGACAGGGCATGCGGCAGCATCGGAATCACCCGGTCCACCAGATATACAGAAGTTCCTCTCTTCAACGCTTCTGTGTCAAGAGCACTGTGCTCCTGCACATAATTGGACACATCCGCAATATGCACACCCAGAATATAATTTTCATGATCCATGGTAAGTGACACCGCATCATCCAGATCCTTGGCATCTTCGCCATCGATGGTCACCATCTGCCAGTCGCGCAGATCCATGCGTCCTGCCATATCCGCTTCCGATACCGGCTTTGCCACATGCTCTACCTGCGTCATGACCTTCGGATCAAATTCCACCGGAAGACCGTAAGCGCGCACAATAGAAAGGATATCCACCCCCGGATCATTGATATGCCCGAGAATCTCCACCACTTTTCCTTCCGGATTCTTTCCCTTTTTCCCGTACTGTGTGATTTCAACAACGACTTTATGACCGTTTACAGCTCCTTTCGAACGCTCCAGCGGAATAAAAATATCCGAACCAAACTTTGGATTATCCGGCACTGCAAAGCCAAAATTTTTATTCAGCTGATACGTGCACACCACCTGCTTCATGCCCCTCTCAAGCACATGCAGCACCTTTCCCTCCCTGCGGCGTCCGGTCACTGCCGGTGATACGGAGATCTCTACCGTATCCATATGCATCGCACCGTTGGTCTCGGATTCCGGAATAAAGATATCTTCCTTTTCCCCCTCCACACTGACAAATCCAAATCCTTTCGGATGTGCCTGAAACGTGCCTACGATCTTTTTCTCTTCCGATTTGCTGAACTTTCCTCTCTTGGAGCAGACGATGCGCCCCTCCATCATCAAATCATTCAGAATCTGTTCCAACTGTGGGCGCTGATCTTTTTTCACACCGAGGACGATCGCCAGTTCCTTGATTTTCATCGGGACATACATATCATCGCACATAAAGTCATATATCATTTTTTTCCGCTGTTCATACTTTGCGTCCATACCCAGATCTTCTCCTTATATAATGAAAAAAGCTGCCGATGTAATCGACAGCTTCCGGTTTCTACCAGATTCCCAAATTCAGAACCATTGCAATGACAAGGAACAGGATCACAAAAATTCTTGTAAGCTTTACAAGCATTCCTTCCATGGAACGTCCCTTATTTTTGCCCCAGTAAGTATCTGCTGCTCCGGCGATCGCGCCAAGACCTGCAGATTTCCCCTCCTGCATTAAGATAATCACTGTAATTACAATACTCAGTATAATAAATACAATAGTTAAAATCGTATTTAAAACGGTCACGATTTCCACCTCCTAATTCTAAACTCACGACTAACTAATTATATCATAAAAGAAAAGTCTTTTCAACATTTTTTTATATTTCACAATTTTCCTTTTCATTTCCACTTGATAATATAACACAGATAATATAGAACTTACTGTATCATTAGGAGTATACCATGAAATCCTGTCAAATGTACAGATTTATTCCGATTATGTTACTGTGTGTCTGTCTGTTCACTGGCGGATGTTCCCAAAACAAGGATCAGCCCTCTGCCACGCACAACCAGACCCCGGCCACAGAAGCTGCCTCCCATACGGATCCCCCCCACAGGTGCTTACCCCGCAGGCAGACGGTCTCAAAACTTTTACAGCAGATACTGCAGCTATTGATATCTCCCACACGCAAGAAGGATATATTATGGCAAAATAAACCGGTTTCAATGCCAAACCCAAACTGCAGCTGACCGGGACAGACGGCATCACATATACATACAGTCTTTACAAAGATTATAGTACCTTTCCCCTTACTTCCGGAGATGGAACCTATCAGGTCGGTGTCTACGAAAATGTTTCCGATGACCGTTACACAACGCTGCTCTCCGAGACATTTTCTGTCACACTTACAGATCCGCTGAAGCCTTATCTGTATCCGAACCAGTACGTGAACTTCACCGCCGATTTCCTCCCTGTGGCCAAGGCCGAAGAACTTGCAGACGGTGCTTCCAGCGATCTGGACATCATCAGCAGTGTATATAATTATATCATTACACATACCGCACGGACGCTTCTGCACATCAGTACCATTCTCAATCATTATATGCTTGGATTTATCATTGCCTTTCTGGTATTGCTTATCATCTGTATGATTTTATATCACACCGATCTCGGGCGCGTATTGTTCCTCGGACAGAAACTTGCCATGACGGTTACCTCCGGACGCGTTCCAAACTGCCTGTATCTGGTTCTCTCCAGCGGACTCGACAGTAATATCGGTCTTACCCTGGCACGCGAACTTGTCAATAATCCGCATATGCAGGCACTTATCGACAAATGTCACGAGAATATCCGCCACGGGGAATCATTCGACAAAGCACTGCTGCTGTCCGGCATCTTTTCCCAGATGTACGCCAGCTGGATTGTAATCGGTTCCCGGACCGGCGAAATGGAAAGCATTGTTTCCCAGCGGGAGATCAATACCGATACCGCAAGCTATCTGACGGCACTTCGTGCTGCATTGCGCCAGATCAACGGTATTATCTACACTTCTGCCGCAGAAAATATGATCGCCATGGACAGCAGCATCTTACAGCTTTATAAAGACGGACGAATCGACAAACACACCGCCATCTCGGAAGCGGTCAATCTGGAGATCATGTCCAAACGTCTGAATCTCTTATAATGTTTCACTGATCCGCAGAAGCTGGTTATACTTGGCAGTGCGCTCTCCTCTGCACGGAGCGCCTGTCTTGATCCAGCCGGCATTTACTGCCACCGCGAGATCTGCAATAAAAGAATCTTCCGTTTCTCCAGAACGATGTGAAATAATTGCCTTATAGCCGTTCTTCTGTGCCAGTTCAATCGCATCCATGGCTTCCGTAAGCGTTCCGATCTGATTGACCTTAATCAGCACAGCATTTGCCACCTTAAGATCCATTCCGCACCGGATTCGTTTCACATTCGTGACAAACAGATCATCCCCTACCAGCATCACCTGTTCTTTCATGCGCTTTGTCAATTCCTGCCAGCCTTCCCAGTCGTCTTCATCCAGACCGTCCTCAATGGAAATCAGCGGATATTCCGTGGTAAGTTCTTCATACAGCGAAATCATTTCCTGTGCACTGCGCAGGACTTCTTTTTTTTCGGTGATCTCCTGCGTTTTCACATGTGCGTCAGATGTATAAGCACCGCCCTGCGTGTCCGGACGCCGCAGATTGACATCCACCTCTGCATGCGTCTGCGCTTCTCCCGGAAAATGATACATTCCGTCTTCCTCACTGTACAGCTCGGATGCTGCCGCATCCATGGCAAATGCAACATCGCTACCCACCTTATATCCGGCTTCCTCCACGGCACGCTGCAGACATGCAAACACTTCTCCCGCACTGGAAAAATCCGGTGCAAATCCGCCTTCATCCCCCACTGCCGTCAGTTTGCCTTCTTTCTGCAAAATTTTTTTCAGAAAATGATAAATTTCCGCACCCATCCGGAGTGCATCCGGAAACGACTCGGCTCCGACCGGTACAATCATAAATTCCTGAAAATCCAGGTAATTCTTTGCGTGAGCTCCGCCATTTATGACATTCATCATCGGCATCGGCCATTTTTTTGCATTCGGTCCTCCCAGATAACGGTACAACGGCATATCCAGTGCTGCCGCTGCGCAGCGCGCACAGGCTAAAGAGACACCAAGTAAAGCATTGGCCCCCAGATTTCCTTTGTTGTCTGTCCCATCCAGTTCCACAAGTTTGCGGTCAATCTGTACCTGTTCCAGCACATTCATTCCCAGCAGTTCCTTGCGGATCTTTGTGTTGATGTGATCCACAACGCGCTGTACGCCAAGCCCAAAATAACGTTCCTGTCCATCCCGCAGCTCAATCGCCTCAAATCTTCCGGTACTGGCTCCGGATGGCACAGATTCCCTGCCCATAGTCTTCTTTCCCGTTGTCTCTGTCTGCGCAGTCACTTCCACCTCAACCGTAGGATTTCCTCTTGAATCCAGAATTTCCCTTCCATGAATTTCAATAATTTTGATCATCAGACCCATTCCTGTTGTCCTCCTTTTTTCATTATTGTGTGAAAAAGAAAGAAATTTATTCAAATCCAAAGAAAAAGAAAGACCTCCCCATGTTATGGGAGGTCTTTCTTAGCATAACCGACCGGTCTGTTTATAGGTTCATTTATACGTTAATTTCTGCAGTAACGCCGAGTTCCTCTTTGTGTGCATCCAGCACTGGACGAACCACATCACGCAGGAATACTTCCACCTGACGCGGTGCACGACCCACATACAGCTCTGGTTTTAAGTTTGCCTCGATCTGTTCTTTTGTCAGACCAAAAGCCGGATCTGCTGCAATCAGATCTACCAGATTGTTATCCTTACCCTCTTCCTTGACGGTCTTTCCTGCCTGCATGGACAGCTGACGGATTTTCTCGTGCAGTTCCTGACGGTTTCCACCCTCTTTTACGGCATCCATCATAATATTTTCGGTTGCCATGAATGGAATCTCTGCCATAAAGTGCTTGTAAATTACCTTCGGATATACCACCAGGCCATCTACAACATTTAAGCACAGATCCAGGATACCATCGATTGCAAGGAATCCTTCCGGAACCGACAGACGCTTGTTGGCAGAATCATCAAGTGTACGTTCAAACCACTGTGTTGCAGAAGTAATGGCCGGATTTAATGCATCTACCATCACATAGCGGGAAAGAGATGCAATACGCTCACTCCGCATCGGATTACGCTTGTATGCCATCGCAGAAGATCCGATCTGGTTCTTTTCAAATGGCTCCTCTACTTCTTTTAAATGCTGCAGAAGACGGATATCGTTAGACATCTTATGCGCACTGGCAGCAATCCCTGCTAAAACATTTAAAACACGGGTATCCACTTTACGGGAATAGGTCTGTCCGGAAACCGGATAGCAGGACTTAAATCCCATTTTCTCTGCGATCATCGGATCAATCTTATCGATCGTCTCCTGATCCCCGTCAAAAAGTTCCAGGAAACTTGCCTGTGTACCGGTCGTTCCTTTCGATCCGAGCAGTTTTAACGTACTCTGTACATACTCCAGATCCTCCAGATCCATCAGAAACTCCTGTGTCCAGAGTGTTGCACGCTTTCCGACTGTTGTCGGCTGTGCCGGCTGGAAATGCGTAAATGCAAGGGTCGGCTGATCCTTATATTTTTCTGCAAAATTGGACAGCTCCGCAATCACGCTGACCAGTTTTTTATGTACGAGCTTTAATGCCTCATTCATAATGATGATGTCTGTATTATCTCCGACATAGCAGGAAGTAGCCCCCAGATGAATGATACCGGCTGCCTTCGGGCACTGCTGTCCATAAGCATACACATGGCTCATGACATCATGACGCACCAGTTTCTCACGTGCGACTGCTACATCATAATTAATATCATTGACATGTTCTTTCATCTCATCAATCATATCCTGTGTGATGACCGGCTTTCCATTCTCGGAAAGTCCAAGTTCCATCTCTGTCTCAGCCAGTGCGATCCAGAGTTTTCTCCATGTGGAAAATTTCATATCCTGGGAAAAAATGTACTGCATTTCCTTGCTGGCATAACGCTCGGAAAGAGGGCTTGTATATCTGTCTGTGCTCATGTTCTTCTCCTTTTATTTGATTACATTGGTAACAACTTATCGGCTCATCTTGCGCTCAAGATCAATCTCTTTGTCATAATACTCTCCGCGAATGTCCTGTTTCGGCGGTTCCATCGGGTATTTGCCCGTAAAACAGCCGGTACAGATCGGAAGTCCTTCCGCCATTTCTTTCAGACGGTCGATTCCGAGATAACCAAGGGAATCTGCTCCGATAATCTGGCGGATCTCTTCAATCGTACGGTTGTAGGCAATCAACTGCTCACGCGCCGGAATATCGGTTCCGAAATAACAAGGCCATAAAAATGGCGGAGAACTGATGCGTACATGCACCTCGGTTGCTCCTGCATCCCTTAACATGCGCACAATACGATCCGATGTCGTACCTCTTACAATCGAATCATCGATCATAATGACACGTTTCCCTGCCACTGCCTCACGCAGCACATTCAGCTTCACCTGTACGCTGGATTCCCTGCTGCTCTGCTTTGGCTTGATAAACGTACGTCCCACATAGCCGTTCTTGACAAAGGCTGTACCATACGGAATCCCGGATGCCAGAGAATAGCCAAGTGCTGCAGCATTTCCGGACTCCGGCACACCTGTCACCAGATCTGCCTCTACCGGCGAATCCTGTGCCAGAAACTTTCCGGCCTTGATCCGGCTTGCATATACACTCACCCCGTCAATATGACTGTCCGGTCTTGCAAAATAGATGTACTCAAAAATACAGCGTGCTTCCTTTTCTTTCGGAAGTGCCATGGTCATATCGGACTCAATACCTTTTTCCGGAGAAATGGTCACAACTTCTCCCGGCAGCACATCACGCACAAATGTTGCACCAATGGTGTCAAGTGCACAGGTTTCCGATGTGATAATATAAGAATTGTCACGCTTTCCGATACAAAG
>ENA-OVGC01002803-OVGC01002803.1-human-gut-metagenome-genome-assembly--contig:-NODE-2803-length-11238-cov-4.107216_pt1 | contig 11238 bp, 5 predicted proteins | sample MGYA00237768_ERZ505415 | MGnify/ENA primary metagenome ERZ505415 (study PRJEB26158, sample SAMN06016382) | human gut metagenome | biome: human gut; feature: ankylosing spondylitis patient; material...
CCCTTTTCATTTCCGGCGTTCTCACTGATGGGCCCGAGAAAAAAAAGCCCCCGGTTAACCAGGGGCTTTTTACGGTCAGAACGAAGAACTAGGCGTTCCTCTCGACCTCATCGTCAGGCATGGTGTGCCCGCGCCAGAGGAAGAGAAGCAGGAAGATGACGGCCAGGCCGACGCCGATCCAGGTGGAAACGTCAATCGGCAGGTTCAGGCCGATCTTGGCCTGGCAGATAAAGGCCGTGCAGACAACGGTCATGAACATGGCCGGGGCCACGGTAATCCAGTAGAAGCGCTTGCGGCGGGCGAGGTAGACCGAGCAGGCCCACAGGCAGACGCAGGCGATGGTCTGGTTGATCCAGCCGAAGTAACGCCAGATCACGCCGAAATCAACGAAGGTGAGGGCGATGCCGATGACGAAGACCGGGAGGGCCAGCAGAATTCTGTTCTTGATGGGGCCCTGGTCGAGATGGAAGGCGTCAGCGAGCATCATGCGGCAGCTGCGGAAAGCGGTGTCGCCAGTGGAGACGGGCAGGGCCACAACGCCAAGGATAGCAAGAATGCCGCCGAAGGTTCCGAGCAGGGACACGGAGATGTTCTTCACGATGACTGCGGCCGGCACAGCGTTGGGGCCGGGGCCGAAAAGGGCCTGGGCGGAGTCGTAGAAGGACAGGCCGAGGGTGACCCACACAAGGCCCACAATGCCTTCGCAGATCATGGAGCCGTAGAAGACCTTGCGGCCCTGGGCCTCATTGGTCATGCAGCGCGCCATCATGGGAGACTGCGTGGCGTGGAAGCCGGAAATAGCGCCGCAGGCGATAACGATGAAGAGGCCGGGCCAGATACCCAGTCCCTGGGGATGCGTGCTGTGGAAGAAGCTGTCCATGGTCACATGGGGCAGGATCGGGTAGCCCTCGGCGAAGAGAGCCACTGTCAGGCTGACGGCCATGAAGATGAGCAGGGCCGCGAAGAAAGGATAGATGCGGCCAATGAGAACGTTAATGGGAAGAATTGTGGCACAGATATAGTAAATGAAGATAATGGCAGACCAGGCCATGAGCGGCAGCGGCGAGATAGAGGCCAGGAGCGCGGCGGGACCGGAGGTAAAGACGGCGCCGACCATGATCAGCAGAATCAGGGTAAAAACGACCATGAACTTGCGGACGCCTTCGCCGAGGTTGCGGCTGATGATTTCAGGATAGGATGCGCCGCCGTAACGCAGGGACATCATGCCGGAGATGAAGTCGTGCACGGCGCCCGCGAAAATGCAGCCAAAAACTACCCAGAGCAGGGCGGCAGGGCCGTACAGCGCGCCGACGATGGGACCGAACACCGGGCCCAGGCCCGCGATGTTCAGAAACTGGATGAGGGTGAGTTTCCAGGTTGGCATGGGCACATAGTCCATGCCGTCAGCCTTGGACATGACTGGTGTGGGACGGCTGCGGTCAACACCGAAGACTTTTTCGGCGATGACACCGTAGACTGCATAACCCGCTATGAGCAGGCCAAGGCAGCAGAAAAAGTAAGCGATACCGGACATAACAAAAAGCCCTCTTTATGAAATTTAGCGGGTTTTCCGCTCCCTCTTTTCGAAGCGAAAAACCGTTCCCCTCCCCGAAATGCGAAGAATTCGCATCAGCGGGAAAGAATTCCATAGCATTGCACGTTACAATGGGCAATACGCGTTATAGCGTGAAATCGGCCTGTTCGGGTATCAGAAACGCAGGGCTGCCTTGAAAAGAATGAGAAGTACAGGCAGGAGAGCCAGGAAGAAAGCGTCCCGGCGGGGACGGGCGAAGAGGAAGACCCAGCAGGCTAGGGACAGTCCGGTCGTGAAGAAGGGCCCGAAGCGCATAAGTGATGATTTGATGCCGACGCCAAGCCCGGAAGAGTAGCTGAAGGCCACGAAACCCGCGTCAAGGAACTGAAAGGCGCCGCCGGCTATGGCGGCCGCGCAGATCATGCGCAGGGTTCTGGCGTCCTCGTCCTCCAGAAGGGCGGGCTTCTTTTCATCTCCGGAAGCATTCCGGAACGTTCCGTTTGTGATGGAGAAGAAAAAGGCCAGTATGGCCAGAGCGCCGGCCGGCATAAGCGAGCCGCAGGTCATGCGCCAGGCGTGGGCGAACAGAACTTCAGCCACGCGCTGCTGCGTCATCTGCTCGGGCAGGCCGAGAAAAGGCCAGTTGCGCGTGATGATGGAGGCGAAGAAGCAGACGAATGCGATAAAAGCGCCAGCGGAAAGAAGTCCGGCCTTTTTTGAGAGCCGCCTGGCTGTGTCCTCATCCGTGCCCATGCCGGAGGTGAGAAAGAGGGTACGTGCGCCATTTCCCGTGAGGTAGAGAAGAACGATGCCCGCAATCCAGGCAGCGAGCGTGGTCGTTGTGCCGAGCCACGGAGAGGAGAAAGGCTCAAAGGGAAGGGGCTCGAGCTTGTCGAGGGCCGCGGGAAGGAATTCCAGATCCACGAGACCGCGCAGCAGGAGGTCGGCTGCGCCGATGACAGCGCAGATGAGGCCGAGCTTCAGAAAAATGCGGCCTGAGTCAGCCAGAAAGGGCGCTCTGCGCGAACGGAACAGGAAGAGACAGAGAAAAAGCAGAAAGGGAAAGGCTTCGGCCGCGTTCAGGGCGATGGCCAGAAGGGAGTCGAGGGACTGCCACAGGGAAAACCACAGGGGAAGCTGCATGTGCCGTGTACCCGGTTGCTAAAGGTTTTGAAACTGGCTGATTTTAGAGACAAGCGGCCTGTGGTGCAAGTGAGTCCCTGTGTGCGGCTGACGGAAGAAGGCCGCAAAAAAGGGCGCCGCCCTGTTAGGGTGACGCCCTTTGAATTCAGCTGAAGAGAGAGGAGTTATTCCTCGTCGCCTTCCCACTTGATGTAGCCGGGCTTCACGTCAACCATGCAGTTGACAATAAGCTCGACCAGGCCGCCGTAGGCGAAGCTGTTCTTGGAGTACAGGTCGTTGGCTTCCAGGATGTCGCGGATCTGGCCCTTGCAGTTGGAGCAGGGAGCGCAGATGTACTTCTTGGTCTCGGGTCCGAGGCAGTCCTTGAAGGCTTCGGAGATCTGCCAGAACTTTTTGCGGCCGGAGATGTCCTGACGCCAGACGTTGATGTTGTTACGGGTCATAATGGCGAAGCCGGAGCCGCCGCCGCAGCAGTAGTTGTGAACGCCGTTGCAGGGCATTTCACGGAACTGAGGGGCGATAGCGCGAAGGATTTCGCGCTGGGGCTCCACGATGCCCATGAGGCGCACGACGTTGCACGGGTCGTGCAGCGTGACCGGGAAGTTGTTGCGGGAAGGATCAAGCTTGATCCTGCCGGATTTGATGATCTCGTTCAGGGTCACGTAGCAGCTTTCGCGCGGCACCTGCATGTCGTAGGGCACGGCGCGGTCAGCGATGACGGTCAGGGCCTTGTGGGCGTGGCCGCATTCGCCGATGACGATCTTCTTGACGCCGAGTTCCTTGGCCGCGGCCATATGCTGGATGGCGATACGGGCGGTCTGGGTGTCATCGTAGAAGACGCCGTAGTTGACGCCGTCGTAGCCGCACATCTTGCTGGACAGGGTCCAGGAGAGGCCGGCGGCGTTGAAGATGGTGGTGAAGGCGGCGACGTTTTCAGGCCAGGCCATGATTTCGCCGGCGTTGTGGATGAGCAGGATGTCGGCGCCCTTCTTGTCAAAGGGGGTCTCGAGGCCCACGCCGGTGATTTCGCTGTAATCCTCGTCGATGAATTCGACGTTGTCCTTGACGACGTCAGGAGTCATGCCGGTGGAGGAGCCGCGCTGCATCTGCAGCTCGGTGCCCTTGGCGTGGAGTTCCTTGGGAGCGAAGCCCATTTCCTGGCTGAAGATCTTGCGGATTTCACGGGCGATCATGCCGTTGTCGACGCCGATGGGGCAGACCTGGGCGCAGCGGCGGCACAGGTTGCAGCGGTAGGACAGCTCGCCCAGACGGACGACGGTCTTCCAGTTCAGCGGGAAGTCACCGTAACGCCATTTGGCGAGAGGTTCCTTCTTGATGTACTGGTGGTAGATGCGGCGCAGGATTTCCGAGCGGAAATTGGGGCGGTACATCTCGTTCTCGCCGCTCATCTCATAGAGATGGCAGGCGGCGGAGCAGGAGTTGCACTGGGCGCAGCAGTCCATGTCGGCTTCGAGCATGTTGCAGAAAAGCCAGTTGTCTTCCTTGTCGAAGAGCTTGCGCAGGCCGGAAAGGAACTTGTTGACGAGTTCCTCTTCCTCGGCCGGAGTCTTGGGACGGGGAATGTTCAGGACGGAAACGCCGTCGAGCGTGTCGAGGCAGGTGTCGGCCAGATCCTTCTCGGAATATTTCTTGAAGGGAAGTTTGGCGACATCGAGGGGCAGATCCGGAATATCGTTGAGATCGTATTCGATCATCTGTCCTTCGACAGTGGAGATATCAGTAAGTTTCTTAGGTTCTTTCATCACGGGGCCCTCTACTTCTTGTCAGCGTTATCTTGGCAGGGGTAGCCGGTAGTGGCAACGTCGACCCAGGTCTTGTTGGGATCCTGCTCGGGGTTGATGTGCGGGGCGGCCCAGTTGCAGTGGAACTTCAGGGCGTTGAGAATCTTGCCCTGAATCTTCGTGCTGCGCGGGGTGGCCACGTCTTCCCAGCGGATGTCATGGTAGAAGAAGTACTTCAGGAGAATGTGGCTCATGAAGGACACGGGGATGAGGATGAGCAGGGCGTCGCCGACCAGCATGTGGAGGCAGAAGCCGCCGCTCTGGAGGGGAGTGAAGATCTTGAAGGTCACCAGGTTGTACATGTAGTCGCTGGCGATGGGGGCAAAGGACGGATTGGTGCACCACACGGCAAGGCCGGTCACGCCGAAGAGGACGAACAGGCCAATGCTGAGGAGGTGTTCCGTGGTCGTGTACATCCTGAGGCCCTTGTCGGTCATGCGGCGGAAGATGAGGCCGATGCCGCCGCCGATGAGGCCGATGCAGCCGAGCAGGCTCATGACATTAATGAGCCAGTAAATGAAGCTGATGAGGCCGTTGTCGGCGCTCATGCCGAAGAGGCGCAGGAAAGCGGTGATAAAGAGAATGATGGCGCCGCCCATGAGCATGTACAGGCCGAAGTGGAAGGGGTAGGTCCTGTACCACAGCGTACGGTTATTGTGGAACGTGGATTCGAGGAAGAGCACTTCCATGAGCAGGGCCTTGAGGTCGCCCATGTGATCCACATGATGTTCCTTTGTCCACCAGTTGCTTTCTTCCATGTAGCTGCCGCCATGCTTGGCGCGGGCTCCTTCATGCGGAATGGGATAGATTTCCCAGCGGCAGTGAAGCGGAGTGGTCTTTACATACTTTTTGATTTTGAGAAACGACGTGACTGCAAATCCGATCACGCCGAGATACCCCAAGAGGTAAAACAGTGTAGTCATGCATGTTCTACCGTATTCAGGTGTGCCTGCACCCGGATTTCCGCGTGAGATACACTGCCCCCACGCGTAAGGCAGGTGGACTAGGGCCTGCCTTCTTTAAAACAAACGATAGCCGACAGTTTCTGATCCTTACAGCCCGAAAAGGATCAATCAGGAAAAGTTCCCAACCTGTATCGCTCATTTCTATATACGTTTACCTGAAAATTGCAACTTTCCGCGGCCGGCGGGACTTTTGTCACATGCCGGCAACGCGCGGGGGGTACGCGGAAAGTGGGGGCTCAGGTTTCTCTGTCCCCGTGTTTCCTCCCGTTTTTTTCCGGAATCGTCCGGAAAACGAAAATCCCCCGGAAAGAAACTTTCCGGGGGATTTTTAAATCATTGTGAAAACGCTCCGGTCATCCGGAGCGGGGACAGTGGCAGAGTCCTACTTCTGGTAGGGCCATTCATCCGTGAAGGGCTGTTCCCTGTTCTGCTGCATGGGAACGTCAGCGAGAATGGGATCCTTTTCGAGTTCCTCGAGGAACTTGTCGGGACGCTCCTTCTGCTCGGGCACCAGAATGTCGGAGTCAATATACTTGCGCAGGCCCGTTCCGGCGGGAATGAGACGTCCGACGATGACGTTTTCCTTCAGGCCGCTCAGGTAGTCGTACTTGCCGCGAAGGGCGGCTTCCGTGAGCACCTTGGTGGTTTCCTGGAAGGAAGCCGCGGAGATGAAGGAAGAAGTCGTCAGGGAGGCCTGCGTGATACCAAGCACGAGAGGCTCGGCCGTGGCCGGTTTGCGGCCTTCGGCGATGGCTTTCTCGTTCACGGCGGCGAACTCGATCTTGTCGATCTGCTCGTCCTCGAGGAGAGTCGTCTGACCGGGATCGATGACGGTCACCTTGCGGAGCATCTGACGCACAATGGTCTCAAAGTGCTTGTCGTCGATGGCCACGCCCTGGTTCCGGTAGACTTCCTGGATTTCGTTGACGAGGTAGCTCGCGAGGTACTTCTCGCCCTTCGTGCGCAGGATGTCATGCAGTTCGGGGCTGCCCTCGGTGAGCGGATCGCCGGCGTCGACGTAGTCTCCGTCACTCGCCGTGATGTGCTTGCCGCGGGGCACCAGGTATTCCTTGGGTTCGCCGATTTCAGGGGTGACAATGAGACGGCGCTTGCCCTTGGATTCGCCGCCGTAGGAAACCGTGCCGGCGATTTCAGAAACAACGGCCATGTCTTTCGGCTTGCGGACTTCGAAGAGTTCGGCAACGCGCGGAAGACCACCGGTGATATCCTTCGTCTTGGAGGTTTCGCGGGGACGGCGGGCGATGATGTCGCCGGAGTTGACCATGTCGCCGTCCTTGACCATGACGATGGCGCCGACGGGCAGGTTGAAGATGGCGTCAGAGGTGCCGTTGCGGCGCTTCAGGATCTCGCCGGTTGCGGGATCCACGATGGAGATGGCGGGCCGGTAGTTTGTGGACCTGAACTCCATGATGGTCAGCGTGGTCTGGCTGGTTACGTTATCGACCTTTTCCTGGACCGTCTTGCCGTCGATGATGTCAGTGAAGCGGATCTGGCCGCCTTCCTCGCAGATGAAGGGCTCGTTGTAGGGGTCCCACGTGGCGAGGACATCGCCCTTGCTCACTTCCTGTCCGTCCTTCACCATGAGGTGGGCACCGGAAGGAATGTTCTCGCGCTGGATTTCACGGTCCTGCGCGTCGACGATGCTCACCTGGCTGCTGCGGCCGAGCACCAGTTCCTCGCCTTCCGTGTTGCGCACGGAATGGATGCGGTAGAGGATGATGCGGCCGGGGTTCACGGCCTCGAGCTTGTTCTTCTCGGCCTTGCTCGAAGCGGTGCCGCCGATGTGGAAGGTACGCATGGTCAGCTGGGTGCCGGGTTCGCCGATGGACTGGGCGGCCATGATGCCGACGGTCTCGCCGATATTGACGAGGTGTCCGCGGGCGAGGTCGCGGCCGTAGCACAGAGCGCAGATGCCGTGCCTGGCGCGGCAGGTGAGGGGCGAGCGGACAGTGATGGAGCTCACGCCGTGCTCCTTCAGGATGTTCACTTCCTTTTCACCGATGAGGGTGTTCTCGGGAAGGATCTGCTCCTGGGTCTGCGGATCCATGACGGGGTAGAGGCAGACGCGGCCGAAGGCGCGATCCCAGACGTGCGTCTGGATGGCGCCGTCCTTGACGATGTTGGTGAGCTCGATGCCGTCAACGGTACGGCAGTCATATTCGGAGACGACCACGTCCTGCACGACGTCGACAAGACGGCGGGTAAGGTAACCGGAGTTTGCGGTCTTCAGGGCCGTATCGGCGAGACCCTTACGGGCGCCGTGCGTGGAAGTGAAGTACTGCAGCACGGAAAGGCCTTCACGGAAGGAGGCCGTGATGGGGGTCTCGATGATTTCGCCGTTAGGCTTGGCCATAAGGCCGCGCATGCCGGAGATCTGACGCAGCTGGTCCTGGTTGCCTCGGGCGCCGGAGTTCGTCATCATGTAGAGCGAGTTGAAGCTCACGTCTTCGACCGTTTCGCCGGTCTTCGGATTGGTGCGCTTCTCGTGGCTGATTTCGCGGTTGACTTCCTTGGCGATGACCGTTGCGGTGTTCTGCCAGACGTCGACGACCTTGTTGTATTTCTCGGTCTTGGTGATGATACCTTCGCGGTACTGGCTCTCGATCTCGTCCACCTCTTTCTGGCTCTTGGCCAGAATTTCGGGCTTGCGGTGAGGCACGAGCATGTCCTTGAGGCCGATGGAAATGCCGGAACGGGTTGCGAACTCGTAGCCCATGTTCTTGATCTTGTCGGTCAGCTCGCAGCAGCCCTTGATGCCGCAGGTCTTGTAGGCCGTGTCAACGAGCTTGGCGATGGCCTTCTTGGTGAGCACGAGATTGACGTTCTCAAAGGGCAGTTCCGGAGGCAGGAGCTCACCCACAAGCACGCGGCCGGGGGTGGTCTCGTAAATCTTGCCGTCGTTCATGCGCACTTTGACGATGGACTGCAGGCTCACGATGCCCTGGTCATAGGCGCTTTCCACTTCCCAGGGGGCGCAGAAGGTCATGCCCTCGCCGGGTTCGAAGCGCCGCATGCTGGTCATGTAGTAGAGGCCCAGAACCATATCCTGGGACGGCACGATGATGGGCGAGCCGCTGGCGGGAGAAAGGATGTTGTTGGTGCTCATCATGAGCACGCGGCATTCAATCTGCGCTTCCACGGAAAGCGGGATATGAACGGCCATCTGGTCGCCGTCGAAGTCGGCGTTGTAGGCGGTGCAGACCAGGGGATGCAGACGGATGGCCTTGCCCTCGACGAGGAGAGGCTCGAAAGCCTGGATGCCGAGCCTGTGCAGCGTAGGCGCGCGGTTCAGCATGACAGGGTATTCCTTGACCACGTCAGCGAGAATATCCCACACGACGAGTTCTTCGCGCTCCACCATCTTTCTGGCGCTCTTGATGGTGGAGGCCAGGCCTCTTTTCTCAAGTTCGGCGTAGATGAAGGGCTTGAAGAGCTCGAGAGCCATCTTCTTCGGCAGGCCGCACTGATGGATTTTCAGGTACGGGCCGACGCAGATGACGGAACGGCCGGAGTAGTCGACACGCTTGCCGAGCAGGTTCTGACGGAAGCGGCCCTGCTTACCCTTGAGCATGTCGGAAAGGGACTTGAGTGCGCGGTTGTTCGCACCGGTGACGGCGCGGCCGCGGCGGCCGTTGTCGATCAGCGCGTCGACCGCTTCCTGCAGCATGCGCTTCTCGTTGCGCACGATGATGTCGGGCGCGTTGAGCTGAATGAGGCGCTTTAAGCGGTTGTTGCGGTTGATGACGCGGCGGTAGAGGTCGTTCAGGTCGGAGGTCGCGAAGCGGCCGCCGTCGAGCTGGACCATCGGGCGAATCTCGGGCGGGATGACGGGCAGCACGTCGATGATCATCCACTCGGGCTTGTTGCCGGAGATGCGGAACGCATCCACGACCTCAAGGCGCTTGACGATACGGGCCTTCTTCTGGCCGCTCGCGCTCTTGAGTTCGGCGTGGAGCTGCTCGGACAAGGATTCGAGGTCGATCTGCTGGAGGAGCTTCTTGACGGCCTCGGCGCCCATACCGGCGTCAAAATCGTCCTCATACTTCTCGCGCATATCGCGGTATTCCTTCTCCGAGAGGATCTGGTTGCGCATCAGCGGGGTCTCACCGGGATCGGTGACGATATAAGCGGCGAAATACAGCACCTTTTCCAGGATGCGGGGGCTGATGTCGAGCAGCAGGCCCATGCGGGAGGGAATGCCCTTGAAATACCAGATATGGGAAACGGGCGTGGCGAGCTCGATGTGACCCATGCGCTCGCGGCGAACCTTGGCGCGCGTGACGGACACGCCGCACTTGTCGCACACGAGGTTCTTGTCCTTCGGACGGATGCGCTTGTGCTTGCCGCAGGCGCACTCCCAGTCCTTCGTCGGGCCGAAGATGCGCTCGCAGTACAGACCGTCTTTTTCGGGCTTCAGGGTACGGTAGTTGATGGTTTCGGGCTTGGTGACTTCACCATGAGACCACTGCCGAATCTGCTCAGGAGAGGCCATGCCGATCTGGATGGCGTCAAGATTGGTCAGCTCAAACAAAAGGGTTCACACTCCCTTCATTGTAACACCGGTGTATGTCCTGTACGGGAAAGCCATCAGCCGGAAGGGGATTCCTGTCCGGCTGATAGGCTCATGTGTCAATTACTGATCGTCGTCATCCAGATTCATGTCGTCAAAGCCCAAATCGTCCAGACGCATGGTGTCCAGATCGTCGTTTTCCTCGTCGTCATCGAAGGAGAGCGGAATCGACAAATCGTCGTCCTCGCTGTCGGAATCCAAATCGTTCAGCGGGAAGTCGTTGTCCGGGAAGTCGTTGCTGATGGCATCGGCGTCCTCGTCCTCCGGCAGCAGCGTCGTGAGCGATTCCTGTTTGTCCTGTTCGGGCGCATTGTTCTTGCTCGGCGGCGCCATGTCCTCCGGGTCAAGTTCGGGAATCTCAATCACGTTGCGGTCGCGGTCAAGCACCTTGATATCCAGGCACAGCGCCTGCAGCTCTTTAATCAGCACCTTGAAGGATTCCGGCACGCCCGGGGCGGGGATGTTCTCGCCCTTGATGATGGCTTCGTAGGTCTTGACGCGGCCCACGGTATCGTCGGACTTCACGGTCAGAATTTCCTGCAGGGTGTTCGCCGCGCCGTAGGCTTCCAGCGCCCAGACTTCCATCTCGCCGAAGCGCTGACCGCCGAACTGCGCCTTGCCGCCCAGAGGCTGCTGCGTGACCAAGGAGTACGGACCGACGGAGCGGGCGTGCATCTTGTCGTCAACCAGGTGGTGCAGCTTCAGGAAGTACATGACACCGACAGTAACGGGGTTCTCGAACCAGTTGCCGGTACGGCCGTCGCGCAGGCGAATCTTGCCGTCCAGGAACAGGCGGCGACCTTCTTCATCCAGATTCAGGCGGAGCGGACGACCATTGTGGAAGTAGCTCTGCATCATCCGCGGGTTGCTCTCGTCCACCGGCTTGGCCATCGTGTCGGCAGCCATTTCGAGGCATTCGCGGATTTCCGGGTAGGTTGCGCCGTCGAAAACAGGCGTGGCAATGTGCCAGCCCAGCGCGCGGCAAGCCAGACCCAAGTGCACTTCCAGAACCTGACCGATGTTCATACGAGACGGAACACCCAGCGGGTTCAGCACAATTTGCAGCGGCGTGCCGTCGGGCAGGAAGGGCATGTCCTCTTCGCGCAGGACGCGGGAAACGACACCCTTGTTGCCGTGACGGCCGGACATCTTGTCGCCGACGGAAATCTTACGCTTCTGGGCGATGTAGACGCGAACCATCTG
>ENA-OVGC01002808-OVGC01002808.1-human-gut-metagenome-genome-assembly--contig:-NODE-2808-length-11229-cov-22.875873_pt1 | contig 11229 bp, 7 predicted proteins | sample MGYA00237768_ERZ505415 | MGnify/ENA primary metagenome ERZ505415 (study PRJEB26158, sample SAMN06016382) | human gut metagenome | biome: human gut; feature: ankylosing spondylitis patient; material...
GAGCGGCATGAGCGACTGCGTCAGCTCCTCGACCGTCTCGTTGAAGGCCTCCGAGGGGGTGTGCCCCTGTTCGCGGAGCGTTTCGTACTGGGCGGCAAAGAGCCCCTGGATGGCCCCCATCAGCGTGCCGCGTTCGCCCGTCAGGTCGGAGTAGACCTCGCGCCGGAAGTCCGTCTCGAACAGGTAGCCCGAGCCGACGCCGATGCCCAGCGCCACAACCCGCTCGAAGGCGCGTCCCGTGGCGTCGCGGTAAACCGCATAGCTCGAGTTGAGGCCCCGTCCCTGGAGGAACATCCGCCGCAGCGAGGTGCCCGAGCCCTTCGGGGCAACGAGGATCACATCGACGCCGTCGGGCGGTACGATGCCCGTCCGGTCGCCGAAGGTGATGCCGAAACCGTGGGAGAAGTAGAGTGCCTTGCCCGGGGTGAGGTGGCGGCGCAGGGCGGGCCATACGGCGATTTGCCCGGCATCGGAGAGCAGGTACTCGATGATCGTGGCGCGCGAGGCGGCCTCCTCGATGCCGAAGAGCGTCTCGCCGGGCACCCATCCGTCGGCCACGGCGCGCTCCCAGCTGCGGGTCCCTTCGCGCTGCCCGACGATCACGCGGAAGCCGTTGTCGCGCAGGTTGAGCGACTGCCCCGGGCCCTGCACGCCGTAGCCGATCACGGCGATGGTCTCGTTCCGGAGCGTTTCGAGCGCCCGTTCGAGCGGGAATTCTTCGCGTGTGACGACGTGCTCCTCGACGCCGCCGAAATTGATCTTTGCCATAGTCTTGTGTTTTTTTATGTTATGAGATATGCGTCTGTTTCGTGCGGTGTGCGTGCCCGACCTTTTCGAGGTATTCGGTCAGCAGTTCCTGGCGGGACTTGCTGATGGCGACCGTTCCGCTGCGGACGAACTGCTGCACGCCGTAGGGTTTGAGCAGGTCGAAGAGCGCCTGCGTCTCGGCCTTGTGGCCCGTCTTCTCGACGACGATGTACTCCGCATCGATCTCCAGAATGCGGACATTGTGCTCGCGCACGAGGCGTTCGACGTTGCGGCTCCGCGCCACCTTGTAGAGGGCGATCTCCTGCCGGACCACCTCGTCGGGGGTGTAGACAAAGCACTTCAGCACGTCGATCTTCTTTTCGATCTGCCGTGCGAGCAGTTCGATGCGCTCGGGGCAGGTCCGCAGGACGATCGTGTACTTGTGGATTCCCGGCAAGGCCGATTCCGAGGCCGTGATGCTCTCGATATTGACGTTGCGGCAGGTGAAGACCGTGGTGATCTGGTTGAGCAGCCCCACCTTGTTCTCCGAAAATACGGTGATGATGTACTCCTGTAGCATGGTTTCATGTTGTTTTATTCGAGCCGGACGGCCGAAACGGGGGCGCCGGCCGGCACCATCGGAAAGACGTTCTCTTCGGGTTCAACCCGTATCTCGAGCAGAAAGGCGCCTGCCGAGCGGCGCATCGTTGTGACGGCCTCCGACAGCTCCCCGCGCCGCTCGACGCAGCGGTAGGCGATGCCGTTGGCGCGGGCGATGAGCCCGAAGTCGGGGTTTGCGAGCGTGGTGAAGGAGTAGCGGCGGTCGTGGAAAAGCTCCTGCCACTGCCGCACCATGCCCAGCCGCGTGTTGTTGAGCAGGACGATCTTTATGTCGATCCGCGACTGGAAGATCGTGCCCAGCTCCTGGAGGGTCATCTGCAGCCCGCCGTCGCCGACGAACAGGCAAACCTCGCGCTCCGGGGCCCCCAGCTTGGCCCCGATGGCCGCCGGGAGTCCGAAGCCCATCGTGCCGAGTCCGCCCGAGGTGACCATCGAGCGGCTGCGGCGGAACCGGAAGTAGCGGGCCGCCACCATCTGCTGCTGCCCGACGTCGGTCACCAGCACCGCGTCGTGGTCGTAGGCGCGGCTGACGGCAACGGCTACCTCGCCCATGCGGATGCGTCCCGCCGCGGGCTGCGTGGCCGGCCGGACCACCCGCTCCCGCTCGATGCGGTCGCAGTCGCGGAAGCCGGCCAGCCACCGGCTCCGGTCGGCCTGCCGGATGCGTTCGGTGATGCGGGGCAGCGTCTGCCGGATGTCGCCCACCACCGCTACGTCGGCATGGATGATCTTGTCGATCTCCGCCGGGTCGATCTCCAGGTGGATCACGCGGGCGTTGCGGCCGAAGTATTCAGGGTTGCCCGTCACACGGTCGTCGAAGCGCATCCCGGCGGCGATCAGCAGGTCGCACTCCTCATTGCGGATGTTCGGACCGTAGTTGCCGTGCATGCCCAGCATGCCGACGTAGCGGGGATCGTCGCTCGGCAGTGCCGACAGCCCGAGCAGCGTCGCGGCCGTCGGGATGCCGCTCTTCTCGACGAATGCCTTCAGCTCTTTTTCGGCTCCGCCCAGCAGCACGCCCTGTCCGACGAGCAGCATCGGGCGCTGCGATTCATCGATCAGCCGTGCAGCCTCGGCGATGCGCTCCCCGTCGGGCTCGGGGGCCGGGATGTAGCTGCGGATCGACTCCACGCGGCGGTAGCGGAACGGAGCCGTGGCGCACTGCGCATCCTTCGTGATGTCCACGACCACCGGACCGGGGCGACCCGTACGGGCGATGTAGAAGGCCCTGGCGATGGCTTCGGGAATCTCCTCGGCCCGCTTGACCTGGCAGTTCCATTTGGTCACCGCCTGCGTGATGCCCACGAAGTTGGTCTCCTGGAAGGCGTCGGTCCCGAGCTGTGCCGAACCGACCTGACCGGTGACGAGCACCAGCGGCGTGGAGTCCATCAGCGCGTCGGCCAGCCCGGTAACGGTGTTCGTGGCTCCCGGCCCGGAGGTCACCAGGCAGACCCCTACGCGACCGCTTGTGCGGGCATAACCCTGAGCGGCGTGTACGGCCCCCTGCTCGTGGCGTACGAGGATGTGGCGCAGTCGGTCGCGGTAGTCGTAGAGCGCGTCATAGACCGGGATGATCGCGCCGCCGGGGTAGCCGAACAGTGTATCGACCCCTTCGCGGAGAAACGATTCGAGCAGGGCCTGCGCTCCCGTGAGATGCGGTGCGTCGTCGCACCGGGCCGATCCGTTTTCGGTATGTCGTGTCGTATTCATCGTCTGGGTATGGGTTCGTTCAACGGGTTTCGTCGTCGAGCAGCCGTACGGCGCCCCGGTCGGCCGAGCTGACCAGCCGGGCGTAGGCCCGCAGCGAGGCGGGTACCGCGCGGTTGCGGGCCGCCGGGACGAAGGCGCGTTGTGCCGTCGTGCGGGCTGCCAGTTCGTCGTCGCCGATGGCAAGGCGGATCGTGCGGGCAGGAATGTCGATCTCGATGGGGTCGCCCGTGCGGATCACGGCAATTTCTCCGCCGGCGGCCGCCTCGGGCGATACGTGGCCGATCGAGAGACCCGAGGTGCCGCCCGAGAAGCGGCCGTCGGTGAGCAGGGCGCAGGCCTTGTCCAGGTGGCGCGACTTGAGGTAGGAGGTCGGGTAGAGCATCTCCTGCATGCCGGGTCCTCCCTTCGGCCCCTCGTAGCGGATCACCACTACGTCGCCGGCCTGCACCTCGCCGCCGAGGATGCCCTCGACGGCCTGCTCCTGCGATTCGTAGACGCGTGCCGGGCCGCGGAAGCGGAACAGCGAAGGATCGACACCGGCCGTCTTGACGACGCATCCGCCGCGGGCGATGTTGCCCGTCAGTACGGCCAGTCCGCCGTCGCGGAAGTAGGCGTGTGCCGCGTCGCGGATGCAGCCGGCCGTGCGGGCGGTGTCCGCGGAGTCGTAGGTCGAGTGCTGCATCCCCAGCTCGCGGCCGTGCAGACCGGCCGGGGCGCTCAGGGCGCGGCGCCGAGCCTCCTCGGTCGCCCGTGCCGAAAGGATGTCCTCGGCGGCGATCGCCTCGGCCAGCGTGCGTCCCTCGACCCGCCGCACGGAGGTGTCGAGCAGTCCGGCCCGGTCGAGTTCGCCGAGCAGGGCGAAGATGCCGCCGGCGCGATTGACATCCTGGATGTGGTAATGCGAGTTCGGTGCGACCTTGCACAGCACCGGGACGCGGCGCGAGAGTCGGTCGATGTCGTGCATCGTGAAATCGACCCCCGCTTCGTGGGCTGCGGCCAGCAGGTGCAGGACGGTGTTCGTCGAACCTCCCATGGCGATGTCGAGCGACATGGCGTTCTCGAAGGCCGCCTTGGTGGCGATCGAGCGCGGCAGCACCGTCTCGTCGCCTTCGTCGTAGTAGCGTGCGGCGTTGCGGACGATGAGCTCGGCCGCCGTCTCGAAGAGCCTCCGGCGGTTGGCGTGCGTGGCCAGCAGGGTTCCGTTGCCCGGCAGGGCGAGCCCCAGGGCCTCGGTCAGGCAGTTCATCGAATTGGCGGTGAACATTCCCGAGCAGGAGCCGCATCCGGGACAGGCGCTGCGCTCGATGCGGGCCACCTCCCCGTCCGGTCGCGAGGCGTCGGCGGCCGTCACCATGGCGTCGATCAGGTCGATCTCCCGGTCGCCGAGGCGCCCGGCCTCCATCGGGCCTCCCGAGACGAAGACCGTGGGGATGTTGAGCCGCATTGCAGCCATCAGCATGCCGGGGGTCACCTTGTCGCAGTTGCCGATCAGGACCAGTGCGTCGATGCAGTGGGCGTTGGCCATGTATTCGATGCTGTCGGCGATGATTTCGCGCGAAGGCAGCGAGTAGAGCATGCCCCCGTGGCCCATGGCGATGCCGTCGTCCACGGCGATGGTGTCGAATTCGGCGGCGAAGCAGCCGAGAGCCTCGATGCGGCGTTTGACATACTGGCCGATCTCGTGCAGGTGGACGTGCCCCGGCACGAACTGCGTGAAGGAGTTGGCAATGCCGATGATTGGCCGTCCGAATTGTGTTTCGCGCATGCCGTTGGCGCGCCAGAGGCTTCTGGCTCCGGCCATGCGGCGGCCCGTCGTGGTGACGGAACTTCTGAGTGGGTGTTTCATCCTGGTCGTTCGGTTGCATTCCCGGCGGTGTTCCCCGAAATCGAAAAAGCCTCTCTCCGTGGTGGAGAAAGGCTTCTTGCATGTATGGATACGTCCCTCCTCCCGTTATCGTGGTCCGATGACGAGCAGGCTAATGACGATGATCTGCGAATGTTTCGGTGTATACACGTCCGTAGGGAATTGGTGTTGGAACAAAAGTAAGAAATTTTAATTTTACAGCCAAATAAATTATGAATTTTTTTAATTAGGCTGTCTGTTTGTAAGCGCGATGCTTCTTTCCGAGGCGAATCAGTAATCCGTTCCTGTCGATCGGGTTGCGATTTGCAATCGATTTTCCGGCCCTGCAGGTCCGGTTACGGTCCTCTCCGTTCCGTTCCCCGCCGGTTCGGTTCCCGCGCCGTTATCGCGGACTTTGACGGCCTCCGGGTCGGATCTTTTGCTTCAGATCCTTGCCCGGATGCGGTCACCCACCTCGGAGGTCGTGCAGCTCCGCTCGCCGGGGCGCGCAAGGTCTTCGGTGACGAAGCCGTCGCGGATCGTATGATCGACGGCCTGCCGTATGGTCTCCGCCTCCTCCTTCAGCCCGAAGTGTTCGAGCAGCAGCGCACCCGAAAGGATGGCGGCCATCGGGTTGGCGATGTTGCGCCCGGCAGCCTGCGGGTAGGAGCCGTGGATCGGTTCGAAGAGCGCGGGCCCGTCGCCCAGACTGGCCGAGGCGAGCATGCCCAGCGAACCGCCCAGCACGCTCGCTTCGTCGGTCAGGATGTCGCCGAACATGTTCTCGGTCACGATGACGTCGAAGTGGGACGGCTGGCGGATAAGCTGCATCGCGGCGTTGTCCACGAAGAGGTATTCGACCTCCGTTTCGGGATATTGCGCGGCGAGCCGTCGGGCCGTCTCGCGCCACAGCCGCGAGGTCTCCAGCACGTTGGCCTTGTCCACGACCGTCAGCCGTCGGCGGCGTGCGCCGGCCAGCCGGAAGGCCGTGTGCAGCACCCGTTCGATCTCCGCGACGGTGTAGGTGCAGGTGTCGAAGGCGCGCGTGCCTGCCTGGTCACGCCCCTGCGGGCGGCCGAAGTAGATGCCTCCCGTGAGCTCGCGCACGCAGATGAAATCGGTCCCCCGGACGATCTCGGGCTTGAGCGGCGAGCGGTCGATGAGCGACTCGGTCACGGCGACGGGCCGCAGGTTGGCGTAGAGCCCCAGTGAGCGGCGCATGCGCAGCAGACCCTGCTCGGGGCGTACCGGGGCGGTCGGGTCGTTGTCGTATTTCGGGTCGCCGATGGCGCCGAACAGCACGGCGTCGGATTCGAGGCAGATGCGGTGCGTCTCTTCGGGATAGGGGTCGCCCGTGAGGTCGATCGCTGCGGCGCCCACCGGGGCTTCGCGGTATTCGAAACGGTGGCCGAATCGTTCGGCCGTGCGGTCGAGGGTTCGGCGGGCTTCGGCCGTGATCTCGGGGCCGATGCCGTCGCCGGCAAGCAGAGCAATGCGCAGGTTCATGGTTTTCAGTGTGTTTTTCAGCGGTTTTCGCGGGTGCGTTCGAATTCCCGGATGCATTCCGAGAGGCTCACGAGGTAGTCTACGTCGTCGTAGCCGTTCTTAAGACAGCGTTTGCGGAAAGCGTCGATCGCGAAGTGCTCGGAGCGGCACGTCGCATGGTTTGTAATCCGCTGTTCGTCGAGCTCCACGGTGAAGAGTGTTCCGGGGTCGCGGCGGATTTCGGCAAAGGCCTCGGCCAGGAAGGCATCGCTGACGCAGACCGGCAACAAGCCGTTGTTGAGGGCGTTGTTGCGGAAGATGTCGGCGAAGAAGCTCGACACGACGACCCGGAAGCCGTAGTCGGCCAGGGCCCAGGCGGCATGCTCGCGCGAACTGCCGCATCCGAAGTTGCGCCCGGCCATGAGAATCCGGCCGTCGTAGCGGGGGTCGTTCAGCGGGAACGAGGCGATCGGGCGACCCTCGGCGTCGAACCGGTGGTCGCGGAAAAGGTTTTCGCCGAATCCCTTGCGCTCGGTGTTCTTCAGGAAGCGGGCCGGGATGATCTGATCGGTGTCGGTATTTTCGGCCTCGAGGGGCACGGCCCGCGAGGTGAGGGTGCTGAAAGGGGGTATGGCCATGGTGTCGTGTGTTTTAGCATTCGGTGTCGGTCAGCCGCGCGCCGAAAAGTTCGCGCGGGTCGGTGATGCGTCCCGTTACGGCCGCGGCTGCGGCTACGGCCACGCCGGCGAGCAGTGTGCGGGCACCGGGGCCCTGCCGGCCCTCGAAGTTGCGGTTCGAGGTCGAGACGCAGTATTTTCCGGCCGGGACCTTGTCGGCGTTCATCGCCAGGCAGGCCGAGCATCCCGGCTGGCGGAGTTCGAACCCCGCGGCGGCGAGTATGCGGTCGAGTCCCTCGGCACGGGCGGCCGCCTCGACGGCCTTCGATCCGGGAACGATCCACGCGGTCAGCCCTTCGGCGCGGCGGTATCCCTCGACCAGGCGGGCGAATCGCCGAAGGTCAGAGAGCCTTCCGTTCGTGCAGCTGCCGACGAAGACGTAATCGACCGGTTGTCCCAGCATCCGCTGGCCGGGGCGGAAACCCATGTAGGCCAGGGCGCGGGCATCGGTTCCGGACGGGATCACCCCGTCGATGGGAATACCCGTTCCGGGGTCGGTGCCGCAGGTGATCATCGGGGCGATCCGTGCGGCGTCGAAGCGGTATTCGCGGTTGAAACGTGCGTCGGGGTCGCTGCGGAGCTGCAGCCAGCGTGCGGCGGCGCGTTCGAACGCCTCGCCCTGCGGGACGCGGGGGCGTCCGCGCAGGTAGTCGATCGTCCGCTCGTCGGGGGCGATCATGCCGCCGCGGGCGCCGCATTCGATGCTCATGTTGCATACGGTCATGCGCCCCTCCATCGGCAGCGAGCGGATCGCCTCGCCGGCAAATTCGATGAAATGGCCCGTGCCGCCCGAGACGCCGATCTGCGCGATGACGTGCAGGATGAGGTCCTTGGCCTCCACACCGCCGGGCAGCGTACCTTCGACGGTGATGCGCATGGCCCGGGGCTTGGGCTGGAGGATGCACTGACTGGCGAAGACCATCTCGACCTCCGACGTGCCGACGCCGAAGGCCACGGCTCCCAGCGCGCCGTGGGTCGAGGTGTGGCTGTCTCCGCAGACGATCGTCATGCCCGGCTGCGTAAGGCCCGACTCGGGGCCGATGATGTGGACGATCCCCTGGCGCGGGTCGCCGATGCCGAAGTGTTCGATGCCGTGCCGTGCGCAGTTCTCCGCCAGAGTGGCGACCTGCCGGCGCGACTCGGCGTCCTCGATCGGGAGCTCCTGTCCGAGCGTCGGGATGTTGTGGTCGGCCGTAGCCGTGATCCGTTCCGGGCGTGCGATGTGCAGGCCGCGGCGTTCGATTCCCGCAAAGGCGACGGGCGAGGTCACCTCGTGGATGTACTGGCGGTCGATGTAGAGCACGCAGCGGCCGCCTTCCTCTTCGCGGACGACGTGTGCGTCCCAGATCTTGTCGAGCAATGTCCGTCCCATGGTCTACTCCTCCTCTTCTCGTTTTTCGGTGACGTCGAGCGAGCGCAGGGCGTCGAGAAAGGCCTCGACCGAGGCGCGCGTCGTGTCGGTATGTGCGGCGAATCCGTGGGCCGTGCGCTCGCCGCATGCCACCTGTACGTGGACCCGCCCCACGTCGTTCGAACCCCGCGTGATCGCCTGCATGAGGAACTCCGTGAGCACGACCCGTTCGACGATGAGCTGCTTGATGGCCGAGACGGCGGCATCCACGGGGCCGTTGCCCGTGGCGGTGGCCATGCGTTCGCGGTCGCCGAACTTGAGCACCACGGTCGCCGTCGGGACGAGTGTCCCGGTGGTCACCTGCAGGAACTTGAGCGACAGACCCTGCTTCTTCAGCCGGTCGATGTCCCCCGTAAGGTAGATCAGGTCGTAGTCGTGGATCTCCTTCTTGCGGTCGGCCAGTTCGAGGAATTTGGCGTAGGTGGCGTCGATCTCCTCGGGGGTGAGGTCGTAGCCGAGCAGCTCGAGACGGTGGACCAGGGCGGCCCGGCCGCTGCGGGCCGTGAGTGCGATGACCGACTCGTTGAGCCCGATCTCCTGCGGGTCGATGATCTCGTAGGTCTGGCGCTCCTTGAGCACGCCGTCCTGATGGATGCCCGACGAATGGGCGAAGGCGTTGCGTCCGACGATGGCCTTGTTCGGCTGCACGGGCATGTTCATCAGACTCGATACGAGGTGCGATGCCTTGGTGATGAGTTGCGTGCGGATCGACGTGTCGATGTCGATGTCGCGGTGGCAGCGCAGCGCCATGACCACCTCCTCGAGCGAGGTGTTTCCGGCGCGCTCTCCGATGCCGTTGATCGTCACCTCGGCCTGCCGGGCCCCGTTGAGTATGCCGCTCAGCGTGTTGGCCGTCGCCATGCCCAGGTCGTTGTGGCAGTGGGTCGAAATAATCGCCCGGTCGATGTTGGGGACGTGTTCGGTCAGATAGCGGATTCGGGCGCCGTACTCCTCGGGCAGGCAGTAGCCCGTCGTGTCGGGTATATTGACCACGGTGGCTCCGGCGGCAATGGCCGCCTCGACGACCCGGGCGAGGTATTCGACGTCGGCACGTCCGGCATCCTCGGCGTAGAACTCGACGTCATCGACGAAACGGCGGGCATAACGCACCGCCTCGACGGCCCGTTCGATGATTCGCTCGGGTGTCGAGCGCAGTTTGTCGTAGATGTGTTGGGGCGAGACGCCGATGCCCGTGTGGATCCGCTTGCGCCGGGCGCATCGCAGCGCCTCGGCCGCGGCGTCGATGTCCCCCTTGACGGCGCGAGTCAGGGCGCAGATCGTCGGTTCGGTGACCGCTTTCGAGATGGCTACTACGGAATTGAAATCTCCCGGACTCGAAACGGGGAATCCGGCCTCGATGACATCCACGCCGAGGCTTTCGAGCAGGCGGGCCACCTCGATCTTTTCCGTGGTGTTCAACTGGCAGCCGGGGACCTGCTCTCCGTCGCGGAGGGTCGTGTCGAAAATATACAGTTTCTGGCTCATACGTTTGTCGGAAGGTTGTTTGGGATCTGTGTGTCGGAGGCAAATATATTAAGAAATTTTCAAAATAAAACCGCTTCCGGCGGCTTTTTTGCAGGGGTTCCTGCGATTGCTTTCAATCTGTAATTACATGCGGTTGAAAAGCTCCTTTCATGTCGTTCGGAAGGTGGTTTTTCGGACGTTTTTGTTATGAGTGATTACGGATCGGAAGCAAGAGGGCTTCCGAGAGCGTGTGAAAATACGCCGAGACCGGCCATCCGTTAGAATGGCCGGTCTCGGTAAATGCTTGTTCTCCTGTCTGTTAAAGGTCTTCGAGACGGGCGACGGGCGAGACGTCGAGCGAGGCGAATTCGCCGTTGCGGTAGCGGTAGTGTCCCGCCATGGCGATCATCGCGGCGTTGTCGGTCGTGAACTTGAATTCGGGCAGGAAGGTCCGCCAGCCGCGCCGTGCTCCGGTCTCGGTGATGCCGTTGCGCAGCCCCGAGTTGGCCGAGACGCCTCCGGCGATGGCGATGTCGCGGATGCCGGTCTCTTTCGAGGCGCGGATGAGCTTGTCGAGCAGGATCTCGACGATGGTTGTCTGCAGCGAGGCGCAGAGGTCGGCCTTGTGGCGCTCGATGAACTCCGGGTCCTTGGCCACGGCGTCGCGCAGTGTGTAGAGGAACGAGGTCTTGAGACCCGAGAACGAGTAGTCGTAACCCTCCACGTGGGGGCGTGCGAAGCGGAAGGCCTTCGGGTCGCCCTCCTTGGCCAGGCGGTCGATCACCGGTCCGCCCGGATAGGGGAGTCCCATCACCTTGGCGCACTTGTCGAACGCTTCGCCCGCGGCATCGTCGATCGTCGTGCCGATGATGCGCATCTCGAGCGGCGAATCGACGCGCACGATCTGCGTGTGTCCTCCGCTCACGAGCAGGCACAGGAACGGGAAATCCGGGTGGGGAAGCGTACGGTCGGGCAGGTCGATGAAGTGCGAGAGGATGTGCCCCTGCAGGTGGTTCACCTCGACCATCGGGATGTTGCGCGCGATGGAGAGTCCCTTGGTGAAGGAGACCCCCACGAGCAGCGATCCGAGCAGTCCGGGACCGCGCGTGAAAGCGATGGCGTCGAGCTCGTCGGCCGTGATGCCTGCTTCGCGCAACGCCGTGTCCACCACGGGGATGATGTTCTGCTGGTGCGCCCGCGATGCCAGTTCGGGGATGACGCCGCCGTACTTCATGTGCACGGCCTGCGAGGCGATGACGTTCGACAGCAGC
>ENA-OVGC01002810-OVGC01002810.1-human-gut-metagenome-genome-assembly--contig:-NODE-2810-length-11229-cov-3.955074_pt1 | contig 11229 bp, 7 predicted proteins | sample MGYA00237768_ERZ505415 | MGnify/ENA primary metagenome ERZ505415 (study PRJEB26158, sample SAMN06016382) | human gut metagenome | biome: human gut; feature: ankylosing spondylitis patient; material...
GACGCTCTTCCGATCTGGAGACAAGATGGTTTCTAAAATCCGTAAGACAAAAAGTGGGATCAAGCAGCTTCTGATTCCGGGAATGTTTTTTGAGGAAATGGGGATCGTGTATTTAGGACCGGTGGACGGTGGCGATCTTCATGGAATTGTGAAGCTTTTAAGAGAGGCTTCGCATATCGATGGACCGGTATTGATCCATGTCATGACACACAAAGGTGCGGGGTATGCACCGGCAGAGAGACATCCTGCAAGATTCCACGGAACAGAACCGTTTGATATTGAAACAGGGCTTCCGAAGAATCCAAGAGTGAAGGCAAATTATACTGATATTTTCTCTACTGTCATGCGAAAGCTTGGTGACCGGGATGAAAAAGTAGTGGCAGTTACGGCAGCTATGACAGATGGAACAGGATTAAAACGTTTTCATAACATGTTCCCGGAGCGGTTTTTCGATGTAGGGATTGCAGAACAGCATGCAGTGACGTTTGCAGCTGGGCTGGCAGCGGCTGGGCTGAAACCAATTTTTGCGGTGTATTCTTCTTTTTTACAGAGGGCTTACGATCAGATTTTACATGATGTCTGTATCCAGAATCTGCCGGTGGTATTTGCTATTGACAGGGCTGGATTAGTTGGAAGTGATGGGGAGACACATCAGGGTATTTTTGATATTTCCTATCTGTCATCCATTCCGAATATGACGATCATGGCACCGAAGAATAAGTGGGAACTGTCCGATATGATCAAATATGCAGTGAATTTTGGGGCACCGATTGCGGTCCGCTACCCGAGAGGTGAGGCATATGATGGACTGAAAGAGTACCGCGCACCGATCAGCATTGGAAGGTGTGAATGGATTTACCGGGAATCTGGGATCGCATTATTTGCATTGGGATCAATGGTAAAAACTGCGGTTGCAGTCCGGGATGCATTGAAAGCAGAAGGATATCCGTGCAGCATTATCAATGCGCGTTTTGCAAAACCGTTGGATGAAGACGCATTGCGATACATTACAGAACACCATAAAGTGATCGTCACAATGGAAGAAAACGTGATCAGCGGTGGATTTGGAGAGCATGTGACCGAGTTTTATAATAATGAGAAATGCAAAGATATCCGCATTGTAAATATTGCAATTCCGGATGAATACGTGGAACATGGAAATGTGGAACTTTTGCGGAAAGAAGTCGGTCTGGATGCGGATACGATCATAGCGCGCACGATGGAAGCGTATCAGAACGTGACAGAATAAATGAATCTAAGATGATGGATAGAATGAGCAGAGAGAGCGGAGAGAGCGGAGAGAATGAAAGAAAGATTAGATATTTTACTTGTAAATAAAGGACTTGCGCCATCCAGAGAGAAAGCGAAAGCGATGATCATGGAGGGAAATGTATTTGTCGACAATAACCGTGAGGATAAGGCCGGTTCTACATTTGACGTGAATGCCAGCATTGAGGTAAAAGGCAACACCTTAAAGTATGTAAGCCGTGGTGGTTTGAAACTGGAAAAAGCCATGACACATTTTGGCATCACATTAGAGGGAAAAGTCTGTATGGACATCGGAGCCTCCACCGGCGGTTTTACGGATTGCATGCTCCAGAACGGTGCAGTCAAAGTTTATGCTGTGGACGTGGGATATGGTCAGTTTGCATGGAAACTGCGTCAGGATGAACGGGTTGTCTGTATGGAAAAGACAAACATCCGTTATGTGAAACCGGAAGATATCGCAGACCGTCTTGATTTTGCGTCTGTGGACGTTTCCTTTATCTCTCTGACCAAAGTATTAGGACCTGCAAGGGAGCTGTTGAACGATAACGGCGAGATGGTCTGCCTTATTAAACCACAGTTTGAAGCCGGCAGGGAAAAGGTGGGAAAAAAAGGAGTTGTCCGCGATAAAGCGGTTCATGAGGAAGTCATCCACAAAGTGATCGATCATGCGGTGGAGATTGGATTTCACATTTTAAATCTGGAGTATTCGCCAATCAAGGGACCTGAGGGAAATATTGAGTATCTGGTCTATATCAGAAAAGAAGCCGAAGGAAGCAGAGAGGAATCCGTTGATGTTCATGCAGTGGTAGAGGCTGCACATGGGGAACTGGACAAATAATATGAAACATTTTTTGATTATCACCAATGCATTCAAAGATAAAAACTTAAAACTGACCAATGAGATCAAAGGGTATATCGAAAAAAAGGGTGGCAGCTGCCAGTGCTTTACGAGTACCGGAGACGATACAAAACACGCTGCACCTGAGGCTGATGCGGTTGCGCCGGAGACAGAGTGTGTGCTTGTGTTAGGAGGAGATGGTACGCTGATCAGGGCTGCTTCCAAACTGGTGGAACAAAATATGGCTCTCATCGGAGTCAATCTTGGAACACTCGGATATCTTTGCGAACTGGAGGAGTCAAATGTTTTTGCAGCAGTGGACGAACTGATGGAAGAACATTATACCGTTGAGAAACGCATGATGCTTTGCGGTTATGGAATCAAGCAGAGTGAGAAGACAGAGTGCAAAGTGGCACTCAATGATATCGTCATCCACCGGACAGGGGCGCTGTCAGTGGTAAATCTGATCGTTTCTGTCAATGGGGAATATCTGAATACATTTCGTGCGGATGGAATTATCATCTCCACACCGACAGGCTCTACCGGCTATAATATGTCCGCGGGTGGGCCAATTGTCGATCCGAAGGCAAGCATGATCCTCATTACGCCGATCAATGCGCATAATTTAAATTCCAGAAGTATTGTGATCGGTGCGGAAGATGAAGTGATGATCGAAATTGGCGAGAGACGTTCCCAGAAGGATGAGACAGTGGAGGTCAGTTTTGATGGGGACAATGCAGTGGGATTAGAAGTGGGAGATAAGTTTCTGATCCGGAAGGCAGATTCCACAACAAGAATCTGCAAGCTCAATAATATGAGTTTTCTGGAAATCCTGCGTAAAAAAATGGAAGCTTATACATAAACAAAAAGCTTAGGAGGTCAGACCGGAAATGAAGACAAAACGTCAGACAAAAATGTTGGAACTGATAAAAAAACATAATATTGAGACACAGGAAGAGTTATCCGATTATCTCCAGAAAGAAGGATATCAGGTAACACAGGCAACGGTTTCCAGAGATATCCGGGAATTAAAGCTTACGAAAGTTGCCATGAGTAATGGCAGGCAGAAGTACGCTGCCCTGACAGAGGCGAATGAAGACCTTTCCGAAAAATATACCCGTGTTTTCCGGGATGCTTTTGTGTCTATGGATATGGCGCAGAATATTCTGGTGATCAAAACAGTTTCCGGAATGGCAATGGCAGTTGCGGCAGCGATAGATGCCATGCATCTGCATGAGATCGTCGGCTGTATTGCCGGTGATGATACCATAATGTGTGCAGTGCGAAGCGTAGACGACACGATCGCAGTGATGGGGCGTCTGCGTAAGCTTGTAGAAGATTAGAACATATACTTTTGGGGAGAGTAGAAGGAGATTATATGTTACAGAATCTACATGTGAAAAATCTGGCGTTGATCGATGAGACAGAGGTTGATTTTAGGAATGGCTTAAACATTTTATCCGGTGAGACCGGTGCGGGAAAATCAATCATCATCGGCTCTATCAATCTGGCGTTAGGGGAAAAAGTACAGAAGGAGATGCTTCGTGAAAATGCGGATTATGCGTTGGTGGAGCTTATTTTTTCTGTGACGGATGAAAAACAGAAAGAACTCTTACGAGAGCTGGACGTGTTCCCGGAGAATGACGAAGTCATCTTAAGCAGGAAGATCGTCAACGGCAGAGGTGTTGCAAAAGTGAATGCAGAGAGTGTTCCGGCATCCAAAATGCGTGAGATCGCCTCAATTTTGATCGACATTCATGGACAGCATGAACATCAGTCGCTTTTGTCGAAAAAGAAACATCTTGAAATCTTAGATGATTATGCAAAAGAAGAAATTTTTGATCCAAAGGAAAAGTTAAGGGAAGCCTACAAAAATTACCGTGCTCTGCTGGAAGAACTGAAGGCGGCAGACGTGGACGAGGAAGAACGACTCCGGGAGATTTCGTTTCTGGAATACGAGATCAAAGAGATCGAGGAGGCAGACCTAAAAGAGGGCGAGGATGAGGCGCTGGAGGCTGACTACCGGAAATTCTCCAACGGAAAGAAGATTATGGAGGCGGTGAATGCCGCCTATCAGTATACCGGAAATCAGAGTGACAACGTATCTGAACTTACCGGAAGGGCATTGCGGGAATTGAATGCGGCGTCTGCATATGATGAAAAAGTAAAAGGGCTGGAAGAGCAGTTATTAGAGATCGATAACCTTGTAAATGACTTTAATCGTGAGCTTGCAGATTATATTGACGAGACGGAGTTTGATGATGAGACGTTTTACCGGATGGAGAAACGTCTGGATGAGCTGAATCATATAAAATCAAAGTACGGAAGCACGATTGCAGATATATTGTCTGAATTGGAGAAAAAACAAGGCCGATTGCAACAATTGCAGGATTTTGACCAGTATATTGGAAATTTGAAGCAAAAACTTGCAGATGCGGAGCAGGAGTTAAAGAAATACTGTGATAAAGTATCGAAAATCCGTAAAAAATATGCAAAAAAACTGACAGGTGCTGTGACAGAGGCATTGAAAGACTTAAACTTTTTAGATGTGAAATTCGAGATGGAGTTTGGACAGACCGCAGACTATACGGCAAACGGAACAGATGATCCGGAGTTCTTGATTTCCACCAATCCTGGAGAACCCGTAAAACCGTTGGGTAAAGTCGCATCCGGCGGTGAACTTTCGAGAATTATGCTTGCAATCAAAACGGTATTGGCAGATCAGGATGCAATCGAGACACTCATTTTCGATGAGATCGACAGTGGAATCAGCGGACGCACCGCGCAGATGGTTTCGGAAAAAATGAATGTGCTTGCAAGAAATCATCAGATTATCTGTATCACGCATTTACCGCAGATCGCCGCAATGGCAGATGCACATTATCTGATCGAAAAATCTGTGGAAAATAAGACCACGGTATCGAAGATCAAGTGTCTTTCCGGGGAGGAGAGTATTGACGAGCTGGCAAGAATGCTCGGCGGTGTGGAGATCACAGACAAAGTCCGCGAGAGTGCAAGAGAGATGAAAGAACTTGCACATCAGAAAAAATGCCAATAATTGACACGAAAAAGACAGTTTGAAAAAAAGAAAGAGACACATAATAAAAGGGTACATAGCGTATATGTACTCTTTTTTTTTGACAATAGAATGTCCGCAGGGCGTGCATGCTATTGTTGTGGCGATGAGAAAAACAGACCGATATTCATTGGGGTGCAGGAGATAAAAAATGGACAGATACAAAAGTTTTTTTCGTGGAATTGCATATGCAGGTTATTGTATCGTATTTTTATTTGCGGTCTATACATTTGAAAAATCAATACCGGATCAGATATATGTGAAAGCAGGGGAAGCAATCGATTACCGGTTTCAGGTGCCTGTGACAATGGAAATACAGGAGGACAGCTCGCCTGTAGCAAAAAGCACAAATAATGCCAATGTGAGGCAGTCCTACATTGTCACCTGCCGCCTGTTTGGTATTTTTCCGGTGAAAGATATCGAAGTTGTACTTGTGGACGGAGATGCGGTCTATGCAGGCGGGATGCCGATCGGCATCTATGTGAAGACAAGCGGTGTCCTCGTGATCGGCACCGGTGCAGTGGAACGGCCGGATGGAAGTGAAGCTGCACCTGCGGAGAACATTTTGAAAGCCGGAGATTATATATTAAGTGTGAATGGGGAGAAGGTTGCAGAGAAGGAGGATCTGCAGCGTCTGGTGCAGCAGAATGGTGCAGAAAAAGAAATTCTTACAATCAACCGCAACGGGGAAAGCATTGAGGTTGGTGTGACACCTGTACAAAATAAAAATGGAACGTATATGCTTGGAGCATGGGTGCGGGATGATCTTGCCGGAATAGGAACTTTGACGTATTATAAGGAAGACGGAACGTATGGAGCTTTAGGACATGCCGTGAGCGATGGCGATGTCGGCGGCTGCATTCAGATGCGTGAAGGTTATGTATACAATGCACAGATCATCGGAGTGAAAAAAGGACAAAAAGGAAATCCGGGCGAATTGTCTGGGATGATCCGTTACCAGAGTGCTGACTGCCTTGGAACAATCGAGGAAAATACAGACATTGGTATTTATGGAAAACTGGATGGGAATATTGCAGCACTGCCGCGTGGAGATTACTATAACATCTGTTACAAGCAGGATATTAAACAGGGACCGGCGACGATCATCTGTGGTTTTACCGGAGAGAAGAAAGAGTATGCGATTGAGATAGAGAGTCTTGATTACAGTGGAAGAGAGGCGAATAAAGGAATTCTATTCCGGGTGACGGATGAGCAGCTTTTAGACATGACAGGCGGTATTGTGCAGGGAATGAGTGGCAGTCCCATCCTTCAGGATGGAAAAATAATCGGCGCCGTGACACATGTCTTTGTCTCAGATTCGTCCATGGGCTATGGGATTTTTATTGAGAATATGGTAGAATGAAAAAAGAAATTGTAAAATAAAGTCCTTTGGTACACTTGCCGACGAAGTTCGACAAAATTTACGAGAGGAAAATGAGTATGCTGATAACACATGTAAAGATTTGCCAGGAAAAGGGAAGACGTGGCTTTTACATATGTTTGAAATAAGTCAGCAGGAGGACCAGCATGGAGAAACTGAATGTAGCAATCGCAGATGATAATGAGAGAATGTTGCGGTTATTGGGGGCTATCATCGAGAGTGATGAGGAACTCAATGTCGTTGGAACTGCTAAAGATGGGGAAGAGGCTTACAATGTGATCAAGACAAAGGAACCGGATGTTGTCTTGCTTGATATTGTAATGCCAAAATTAGATGGACTTGGAGTATTAGACCGTGTGAATCATGATAAGACAATCAAAAAACATCCAACGTTTATTATGATCAGTGCAATCGGTCAGGAAAAAAATACGGAAGATGCATTTGAATTAGGTGCAGATTACTATATTATGAAGCCGTTTGACAATGACATGGTGATCAACCGGATCAAGAAGGCAAAGACAGCAAAAACAGGAAAGAGCACGGAGCCGCGCAAGGTGAATGCCTACGAGAAGGCAGAGGATGTCAGCGAGAAGAATCTTGAGGCAGATGTGACTGAGATCATTCATGAGATCGGTGTTCCGGCACATATCAAGGGGTATCAGTATTTGCGTGATGCCATTGTCATGTCGGTCAATGATATGGATATGTTAAATTCCATCACAAAAATTTTATATCCGACCATTGCAAAAAAATACCAGACAACCTCAAGCCGCGTGGAGCGTGCCATCCGTCATGCAATTGAGGTGGCATGGAGCAGAGGTAAGATGGATACGATTGATGAGATGTTTGGCTATACCATTCACAATGGCAAAGGAAAGCCGACAAACTCTGAATTTATCGCGTTGATCACAGACCGTATCCGGCTGGAATACAAAATGTATTAATGCTTTTCAGAGCGAAAAAAAAGAGTTATAATATTCTTAAGATTTCGAAGTATTTCGGGGTTTGGAGGGTTTATAACATGAAAAAAATATTATTTGCTGCTTCAGAAGCTGTTCCTTTTATCAAAACAGGAGGTCTTGCAGATGTAACGGGTTCCCTGCCAAAGTATTTTGACAGGAAAAAGTATGATGTGCGCATCATATTACCGAAGTATCTGTGCATGGACGAACGTTTTAGGGGACAGCTTCATTTTAAATGTCATTTTTATGTGAATTTGAGCTGGCGAAAACAATATGCCGGTATTTTTGAGGCAAAACAGGATGGTATCACCTATTATTTTGTAGATAATGAATTTTATTTTGCCGGGGATAAGCCGTACAACGAGTTGTATCAGGATATTGAGAAGTTTGCATATTTCTCGAAAGCAGTTTTAGAGGCACTGCCATTTCTTGATTTCTGCCCGGATATCATTCATTGTCATGACTGGCAGACAGGTCTGATCCCGGTATTTTTGAAAACTCTTTATGGAGATGAGAATTATTACAGGGGAATCAGGACGGTATTTTCCATCCATAATCTGAAGTTTCAGGGACGCTGGAGTCTTCCGGCAGTTATGGATATCACAGGTCTGCCGGAACAGATTTTTACGGCGGACAAACTGGAATCTTACGGAGAGGCCAATTATTTAAAGGGTGGCATTGTCTATGCGGATGCAGTGACGACTGTCAGTGAGACTTATGCACGTGAGATCACAACAGAGCAGGGAGGAGAGGGCTTAGACGGACTGCTGCGTGCCAGAAAAAATGATCTGTATGGTATCTTAAATGGATTGGATTACGAAGAATATGATCCACAGAAAGATGGATATATTTATAATCACTTCAATGAGCAGAATTTTCAGGAAGGCAAGAAACTGAATAAAGCCAGACTACAGAAAGAACTTGGTCTTCCGGTGAAAGAGAATACCATGCTGATCGGTATTGTATCGAGAATGACAAGCCAGAAGGGATTTGATCTGGTAGCTTATATTATGGATGAACTGCTGGCAACCGAGGATGTGCAGCTTGCTGTGCTTGGAACAGGCGAGGAACAGTATCAGGATATGTTCCGCTATTTTACACAAAAGTATCCTGATAAAATCCAGGCTTCCATCGGTTATTCCGAGGAGCGGGCACATCGTATCTACGCATCCTGCGATGCCTTTCTGATGCCATCCTTATTTGAACCATGTGGATTATCACAGTTGATGAGCTTGAGGTATGGAACCGTGCCGATCGTAAGGGAAACTGGCGGTCTGAAAGACACCGTGGAAGCGTATAACGAATATGAACATACGGGAACCGGTTTTTCTTTTGCAAATTACAATGCCCATGAGATGCTTGGAACAATCCGCTATGCCATCTCTGTTTTCCATGACAGGAAGAAAGACTGGAATGGATTGATCCAGAGGGGAATGAAACAGGATTTTTCCTGGAATCGTTCTGCCGGTAAATATGAAGCATTATACGAAAAACTTACCGATTTTGAATAAAGTTACATAGAAGTGATCACATAGAAATCTGACCAGTCTCACGGGAATAAAAGTAGACATGATCGGATAAAATCTCTTCTTTGGATAACTGTGTAGAATTGACTTCTTTTACCATAGAGGTGAGTTCATCATAAGAATCATGGTCGTATGCAGGAATCAGGATTACTTCGTGAATACTGCTTGGAAGAATATAGAGATCGCATTCTAGTTTTTCACAGAGATTATGCAACAGGTTGTGGTAAAAAATACAGCCGGAGCCATTCAGTTTGCTTTTGTTGGAGAGCACATACATTGGAACCATGTATTCAAATTCTTCCTTCATGGAATTGCAGGGAACACCGGCCATTAACTCGATCAGAACATCTGACATGTCCCGCAGTTCATAAGTGAGGAGAGCAGGAGTGTTTTTCATGGCGAGATGATAGAGGTCGTCCTTGGTGATATTCCAGAGAGACAGATGCTGGTTATAAATTAATATTGTTGCATTTCCGGTCTCGTCAGCATCTACAAGACAATTGAAGATGATGGCGAGATCTAATATTTTTATGTGAGGGATTTTTTGCAGCAAATTTTTATTCTGTTCATAATTGATAAGTTTAAACACAATACGTTTTTTTACCTGCTCATAGTTTGTAAAAAAGGAGATATCGATATTTCCGGACGGCTTGTTCTCCTCATAAACAGATAAAATATCATGGCAGATCTCTTCTAAGGATCTGCCCTTTAAATATTGTTTAAAATAAAAGTTCAGATAAATAGTTGGGGATATATTCAGCTGATTGGATAAGATCGTGAGACCATCATAATGAGTATCATTATTTTTGATGATCTCCTGAATCGTCACAATATCCTCATAGCGACAGATGGGACTTACCATCTCCGTCTGATATTCTCTCCCTGCATTGATCTTTCTCCCATTCGATTTTTTCTGCGCTGTTATACTCCCATCACTCATAAACTTCCACTGCCGCCCCTCCGTGTCAATGGCTGCATAGGTATCGTAATAGGTTCCCAGATATTTGACTCTAGTTCCAAAATACTCTGCCGTTACCTCAGCCGCTTTCGCACGGGTAATGCCGGTCATCTCAATCTCAATGCCAAATTTCTGCTCCTTTAACTCCATTCATAGTCTCCCCTTTTAGCGTCCTCCTGCCTTTCCGAACAGTCTGGCTTTGTGTTCCGGGGCATTTACCATTAAGTTATATCGCTCATTTCCACATTTATACAGGCAGACTCCCCGTTGTGGATACCGGATCAGGTTATACTCACTATCCTCCAGCTGCAGGGTATCCGTATAAAACTTGGCATCAATGCTCCCCGCATTGAACAGAAACTGATGCGTCGGGATGGAAAACAGCGGCTTGGTATACTCCCTCACGCCATCCAGATTAAAATCCTCTAGGTTCTGGCTGGCTATGATAACTGCAGAATCTTTTTTTCGCACACGCTTCATAAAATTTCTAACATACTCTACTGCAGTCAGGTTGGAAAGGAACAGATAAAACTCATCCAGACTGGCTGCCGTATTGCCTTGTGTCAAAAGAACATCGCTCATAAACGAAAGCACATTAAAAAGCAATGCATTTTTAAGGCTCCTGCTGGCCTGTAACAGTCCTTTTACCCCAAAGGTAATGAAGCCATCATCGGTGATATTGGTATGTCCATTAAAGAACTTGCTCTCAGCTCCCACACACATAGAATTCAGCCCAAGAAGAATACTCTGAATCATTTCTGCTGTATAAAGCTGTCTTCTGTTTTCGTCAAATCCCTGATATTCTTCCTCAATGAACGCATAAAGATCGGAGAGAACTGGGTAATCCTCCGCAGCCAGGCATTCAAAATCACTTTCGTCTGTAATCCCCCATCTGGTATATAACTTCTGCAGCATGATCTCAATCACATCGATTTCCCTGTCGGAAAAATCCTTGTAGCTTCGGAAAAAGTCCTTTAAGAAACTGATATGCTGGGATAATCTGGACCGGATGCGAAAGGTCTGAGGTGCATCCAGATCCTCCGGGCTTCCCGCTTCGTCCCAGGTTTTCGGTTCCAGAGGGTTGATAATGAACTCCCCACTCATTAAGTCGATAAAACACCCTCCCAGATTATTGGTCAGATCTTCATACTCCATTTCCGGATCCAGAGCGCAGATATGCATTCCGGACTCCAGATCGGAAGAGCACACGTCTGAACTC
>ENA-OVGC01002820-OVGC01002820.1-human-gut-metagenome-genome-assembly--contig:-NODE-2820-length-11190-cov-14.137854_pt1 | contig 11190 bp, 8 predicted proteins | sample MGYA00237768_ERZ505415 | MGnify/ENA primary metagenome ERZ505415 (study PRJEB26158, sample SAMN06016382) | human gut metagenome | biome: human gut; feature: ankylosing spondylitis patient; material...
AGCTCTCCATGATCTCGGTGTGGTACGGGATGGGGAAATCGGGCACCACAGGCTCACCAAAGCGCTGTGCTTCCACGTTGTAGGTATCATCCGGGCCGATGGGCACGCTGGGATCGATCATCTGCGGGATGGTGTACATGATCTCCTGAATGCGTGCGGACAGGGTCTCTTCTTCCTTTTCCAGCTCAGCCATCTTGTCGGCATCGGCCTTGACGGCGGCATTGTTGGCATCGATCTGAGCCTGCAGCTCGGCCTTCTGTGCCTCATCGGTGCACTTCTTCAGCTGGCCGAACAGGGGGCCGTTGGCCTTGCTCAGCTTGTTGCGGGCAGCCTTGAGGGCTTCCACTTCCTTCAGGCATGCGCGGTACTTGGCATCCTTCTCGATGACCTCGTCCACCAGCGGGAGCTTTGCATCCTGAAACTTCTTCTTGATGTTTTCCTTGACAGCGTCCGGGTTTTCACGGACAAATTTGATATCAAGCATGATTGACTCTCCTTGCTCTATTTCGGTTCGCACAGAAGATCCCCTCCCCTGTGCCGTTCAAAGACGGTCGCCCGCCTTGGATCGCTTTATTCTTCGTTCTGGTACTGTCCCAGCAGGTTGGCAAAGGCCCGCAGCTGCTCGTCTGAATAGAAATGCACGGTCAGCCTGCCCTTGCCGTCGTGGTAGGCCACGTTCACCTCGCTGCCCAGCACCTGCTTGAGGCTTTCTTCCACCTCCACCGGCAGGGTGCCCCGCGGCTGGGGCTCTCTGGGCTCCTTTGCGGGCTTTGCCAGCTTTTTGCACAGTGCCTCGGCCTGACGCACATTCAACTGGTTGTCCGCAATGATCTGCGCCGCCTGCTCCTGCAACTCCGATGTGGGCAGGCTCAGGATCACCTTTGCGTGGCCGATATTGATAAAGCCGCTTTTCAGCAGTTCCAGCACGTTTTCCGGCAGGTTCAGCAGGCGCAGGCTGTTGGCCAGTGCGCTGCGGCTCTTGCCCAACTTCTGTGCTGCCTGCTCCTGCGTCAGGCCGCAGCGGGTCATCAGCTCCCGGATGCCGGTTGCTTCTTCCACCGGGTCCAGATCCTCGCGCTGCAGATTTTCCACCAGAGCCAGCTCCATGGCCTGCTCGTCGCTGACTTCCTTAATGACCACCGGCACATCGTTCAGCCCTGCCATGCGGCAGGCACGCCAGCGGCGCTCACCCGCCACGATGCTGTAGCCGCCGCGCGGGCACGGACGCACCGCGATGGGCTGCAGCAGACCATGCTCTGCAATGCTGGCCGCCAGTTCGCCCAGCGCCTGTTCGTCAAAGGTCTTGCGCGGCTGTTCCGGGTCCGGTTCGATCTCACGCAGGGGCAAGGTATCTACCTTTGCGCCGGACTCAAAAACCGGGGCGGCATCTTCAAACAGACTGTCCAGCCCGCGGCCAAGTCCTCCTTTTCCTCTTGCCATTCATGTTCCCCCTGAGGTTTAATCTTCCAGAGCATTTTTCGTCTGCTCTGCGACGGGTGCACTTTTGCGGCGGGCCTTTTTGGGCTCGTGCGGGCGGTTGTTCTTGACAAATTCGATTGCCAGATCCATGTACGCTTCGCTGCCCTTGCCCTTGGGTTCATAGAAATTGATGGGCTGGCCGTAGCTGGGTGCCTCCGAAATGCGGATAGAGCGCGGGATGGTGGTCTTGTACACCTTGGAGCCGAAATACTTCTGCACCTGCTCCACCACCTGCACGGTCAGGTTATACCGCAGCGAGAACATGGTGAACACCACGCCCTCGATATCCAGATACGGATTGTACTTTTTGCGAATGGTCTTTAAGGTGCTGATCAGCTCCGAAAGACCCTCCAGCGCGTAATACTCGCACTGCACCGGAATGAGAACGCTGTCGCAGGCACTCAGGCCGTTTAGGGTGAGCAGGTCCAGACTGGGCGGACAATCGATAAAGATGAAGTCATAGTCCTTCTGCACCTCGGCCAGCGCCTTGCGCAGGCGGCTCTCACGAGCGGGCAGGTCGATCATTTCCAGACTGGCACCGGCCAGACGGGTGTTGGAGCCGATGACATCGGTGCGGTACTCGGTCTTACGGATGGCCTCGGATGCTCGTGCTTCACCGATCAGGATCTCGTAGGTTCCCTTTTCCACGCTGCGCTTCGGGATGCCGTAGCCGGTGGTGGTATTGCCCTGCGGATCAAGATCTACGATGAGCACCCGCTTGCCCAGCGCCGCAACGCAGGACGACAGGTTGACGGCGGTGGTGGTTTTGCCAACGCCGCCCTTCTGGTTCGCAATTGCTACAATTTTTGCCACGCACAATTCTTCCTTCCGGGAAAATTTAATTGTTCCATGTGGAACATTCGCAGTCATGCCCGCCGGTTTCCCGTCCATACAGGCACCTTAACACCTAGTATAGCACATCCAAATCGGTTTTTGAACCATCTGAAGCGTTTTTCCGCTGGATTTTTAACTTTCAGGGGCGGAAAAGCGGAAATACAGACACTTTGGGGAGAAAACTCCCCCAGTCTGCTGCGCAGACAGCCCCCTCTGGGATGGGGCCCTTGGCATCGCGGGAAAGTTTGCGGGTAAATCGCAAAGCCAGCCGTACCGGAAGGAACGGCAACCCTCTCCGGCATCGCGCAGCGATGACGGAGAGGGTTCACTCCGTGAGAAACTCCCCCAGTCATCTCGCTTTGCTCGATGCCAGACTCCCCCTTTTGTCACCTTCGGTGACATCTTCCCCCGGAGCGGGGGAAGTCGTCCTCGGAGATGGGGCCCTTGGCATCGCGGGAAAGCTGCCGGATAAATTGCAAAGTTTCCGGCACGCCAGAGGCTCCCTCTCCGAGGGAGCTGGAAAAACCGTCAGGTTTTGACTGAGGGAGTTCGTCCCCTGTTCCACATGGAACAATTTTACCGTTCGGCGGCGGTGGTTGGGATGCGCACCGTATATTCGATATACCCGTCCTTCTCCTCCCGGTGGGCAGTGGCGGGCACACCATTATCGGTCATCAGACGGATGGCATGGTCGATGGTGTTCACAAAAATACGCACATCCTTGACCATCGAGATGCGGTGCCTGCCTTTTGCAGGGGTGTTGAGCAGCTGTTCAATGTAGAGGTCGGTCTGCCGGGCGTTCATGCGGCGCTTGGCAATGTTGATCAAGGCTTCGCTGCGGCGGTTCTCCGGCAGACGCAGCACCGCCCGGGCATGACGCTCGGTGAGGCTGTTGTCCAGCACGAACTGCCGCTGGTCGGCGTTCAGCTGCAAAAGCCGCAGCTTGTTGGCAAGGGTGGGCTGCGCCATGCCCAGTCGCTTGGCGGCTTCGGCCTGGGTGCAGTCCCACAGCACCATCACATCCTTTAAGCCCTGCGCCTGCTCAAAGGGGTTCAGGTCGGCCCGCTGGATGTTTTCCAACAGGCCCAGCGCGGCGGTGCGCTCATCGTCGTAATCACAGAGGATAGCAGGGATGGTGTTCATTTTAGCAAGGCGGCAGGCACGGAGCCGCCGCTCCCCGGCTACCAGCTCGTAGCCGCCATCCGACACTTTTCGCACCGAGATGGGCTGCAGCAGACCATTTTCTCGGATGCTCTGGGCCAGCGCAGCCAGCTCCTGCTCGCTGAACTCCCGCCGTGCCTGAAACGGCGACGGCCTGATCTGATCGATGGGCAGGAAATAAATCTTGCCCGCCTGCTTTTTGCGTTCAAACATGGATACACGGCTCCTTTCGCGTGGTGGATGGGTTTTGTTTTTCACATTTTCCCGGGAAAGCGTGGAAAACTCAGGCTTCAGGCACAGTGTATCACACAAATAAAAACCCTGCCAGAAGTTTCGTTCGGCAGGGTTTTACAAAATTCTATCGATATTTCGTTATTTCAACGGGCTTTTCGCAATTTTTCCGCCGTTTCTGGGGTAGGCTGTCGGAGTCTGCGAAATCTTTTTGCACAGGATCAGTGTACGGGTGTCGCCGCCCGGAAGGTGCAGAGTGCGGGTCTCTTTGTACTCGCCGCCCAGCTTTTTGATGGCACCGCGCGCTGCGGTCAGTTCTTCCTCACCGGAAGAGCCTTTCATGGCGAGGAAATTGCCGCCCACCTTTACCAGCGGCAGACAGTATTCGGCCAGCATGGGCAGCGCAGCCACAGCCCGGGCCGAGGCCAGATCAAACTGTTCACGCCACGCCTTGCGGGCGGCTTCCTCGGCGCGCTCCTTTGCAAACTCCACGCCGGTCAAGCCCAGCTGGGCACAGGCGTACTTCAAAAACTCCACCCGCTTGCCGGTGGGCTCCATCAGGGTCAGCTCCAGTTCCGGCTTGTAGATTTTGGTCACGATGCCCGGGAAGCCTGCGCCTGCGCCCACATCCACCATGCGGCCCGCCACTTCCGGCTGGCTGGCAAACAGCAGGCTGTCGAGGAAGTGCTTATCCTCGATCCCCTCGGGGTTGGTGATAGCGGTCAGGTTGACCTTCTGGTTGTAGTCCACCAGAATTTCGGCAAAGGCATCCAGCTGGTCCAGCTGGGTGCCGGTGAGAGTGATGTTCCATGTGGAACATTTTGCTTCAAGGCGCGGTTTATCGATCATACGCAAGTTTTCCTTTCTGTTATTCGCCGGTCAAGTGAACGAAGATCGGCTCGTGGTGCACGGCAGGCAGGAAAGTTTCCAGCACATCTGCCGTTCGCAGCTTGAGCGAGGAGGTGTTGATGCAGGGGTGGCAGCCGAGGTACTCCCCTGCCTTTATGTCCTCATCCATCAGCAGCTGCACCTTATTTTCAGCATCATTGGCAAGGCCCATAATGGAGGAGGAGCCGGGCGTGCAGTCCAGATACTGCTCCATATCCTCGGGCGAGGCAAAGCTCAGGCGGGCAATGCCCAGCTGATGGGAAAGCTCTTTGGTTTTGAAGGGCTTGTCCCCGGGCATCATGAGCAGATAGAAATTCGTCTTCTGCCGGTTGCACAGGAACAGGTTCTTGCACACGGTGGCATTCAGGCAGGCATCGATCACATGGCAGTCCTCCATGGTGTCGGCCTTCATCCAGCCGTGGTCGGTGCGCCAGAATTGGATGCCCAGCTTGTCCAGCAGGTCATAGGTACGGATCTCTTTTTCCAGCCGCCCGGTGCAGTCGGCAGGACGGCCCTCGTAAAGCTTCAGTTCTTCCATTGGTTGCAGCTTCTTTCTATGGGTACGATTTTAAATTGCATTTATAGAGAAACCCTCTCAGGCCGCTTCGCGTCCAGCTCCCCCGAAGGGGGAGCTTTTTGCATCTGGGGGAACGCTTATAAAGCTCCCCCCTTTGGGGGAGCTGGCAAAGCCGGCAGGCTTTGACTGAGAGGGTTCAGCGAAGTCATTTCTTCGCTGCCAGCGCAATGCTCAGCTGCGCCACATCGGAGGGCGATACGCCCGGGATGCGCCCCGCCTGACCGAGGTTCTTCGGCCGGATGCGGGCCAGCTTTTCGCGGGCTTCCAGTGTCAGGCCGGTCAGGTCGGAATATTCAAAATCATCCGGGATCAGGGTCTTTTCATGCCGGGCCACGTCCCGGATCATCCGGTCCTGCCGGGCAATGTAGCCCGCATACTTGATCTCGGTCTCCAGCCGTTCGGCCAGCATGGGGGTGATCTCCTCGCCCCAGCCGATGACACCGGCCAGCAGCGGATAGCTGATCTCCGGGCGGCGCAGCAGCTCTTCCGCAATGCCGCCCTCGGCAGCAGGGGCAAGACCGGCCGCTTCCATGGCGGCGCGCAGGTCGGCGGTGCGCAGATGTGTCTCATGCAGGCGGCGGCGCTCCGCTTCCAGAATGCTCTGGGTGTGCTGGTACTTGGCCCAGCGGTCATCCTGCACAAGGCCGTATTCCCTGCCGATGGGGGTCAGCCGCTGGTCAGCGTTGTCCTGACGCAGGGTCAGGCGGTACTCGCTGCGGCTGGTCATCATGCGGTAGGGGTCCATGACACCCTTTGTGACCAGATCATCCACCAGTGTGCCCAGATAGCTGGTGTGGCGCGGCAGGATGAGCTGCTCTTTGCCCAGCGCATTGCGGGCGGCGTTCAGTCCGGCCAGCAGGCCCTGGGCGGCGGCTTCCTCGTAGCCGGAGGTGCCGTTGAACTGACCCGCACCGTACAGTCCCCGCACCACCTTGCTTTCCAGCGTGGCTTCCAGACTGGTGGGGTCCACGCAGTCGTACTCGATGGCGTAGGCCGGGCGCATGATCTCGATGTTCTCAAACCCTTTGATACTGCGGTAGAAGGCATTCTGCACATCCTCCGGCAGGCTGCTGGAAGCACCCTGCAGATACATCTCTTCGGTGTTCTCTCCGCAGGGCTCCACAAAAATGGGGTGGCGGTCCTTGCCCGCAAAGCGCACCACCTTGTCCTCGATGGAAGGGCAGTAGCGCGGGCCAACGCCCTCGATCATGCCGCCGTAGAGCGGGCTGCGCTGGATGTTATCCAGAATGATCCTGTGGGTCTCGGGGTTGGTATAGGCGATCCAGCACTCCACCTTGTTGTGCATGGGTGCATCGGTCATAAAGCTGAAGGGCTGCAGCTCATTGTCCGGGTCGCCGGGCTGGCATTCCAGCTTGGAAAAATCGATGCTGCGGCGGTGCACCCGGGCAGGGGTGCCGGTCTTGAACCGGCGCAGCGGCAGCCCGGCAGCCTTCAGGCTGTCGGTCAGGGCGTTAGCGGCGTGCATCCCGTCCGGGCCGGAGGCGTACCACGCATCGCCCACAAAAATTTTGCCGCCAAGGTTCGTGCCGGTGGCAATGACCACGCATTTGGCGCTGTATTCCCCGTTCAGCTGGGTCACAACGCCCTTCACACGGCCGTTCTCGGTCTCGATGCTCACAATCTCAGCCTGATGGATGGCAAGGCCGGGCGTGAGTTCCAATGCATGCTTCATATATTCATGGTAGCGCTTGCGGTCGGTCTGCACACGCAGGGCGTGCACCGCCGGGCCTTTGCCCTTGTTGAGCATCCGGCTCTGCAGATAGGTGGCATCTGCAGCAAGGCCCATCACGCCGCCAAGCGCATCCAATTCACGTACCAGCGTGCCTTTTGCCGTGCCGCCAATGCTGGGGTTGCAGGGCATGTTGCCAATGGCATCCAGACTCATGGTAAACACGGCCGTTCTCGCGCCCAGCGTTGCGGCGGCGTGAGCTGCCTCGATGCCGGCATGACCGGCACCGATGACGATAACGTCATAATCTCCTAAGTGGTTCATATACTTTTCCTTGGTTTTCCTCTTATTTTCCCACGCAGAAGCGTTCAAACACCTGTTCGATCACAGCTTCCGAGGCGTTCTCACCGGTCAGGTCGCACAGAGCGGCCAGTGCGTCGTCCACACAGACGGAAACGGCATCCAGCCCAAAGCCGCCTGCGGCAGCATCCAGTGCACCGGCCACAGCGTCCCGTGCACGCAGTGCGGCGGAAAGCTGACGCTGGCCGGACAGGCTGGCGGCATGGGGGTCGATCTGGCTGGTACCCAGCAGGCGGGCCACCGCAGCGGAGATCACCTTGCGGCTCTCCTCTTCCTGACAGCACACCGGCAGCATCATGGCAAAGAAGGGTGCAATCAACTCCGGGTCGAATCGCATCGGTTTATCCTCTTTGTTGATAAGTGCAATGGCCGGACGGCCCTCACAACGCTGTGCAAGCGCCAGATCCTCCCTTGTGGGCGGCTCAGAGCCATCGAACACGGCAAGGATCAGGCCCGCTTCCTCCAGCTTCTTCCAGCTGCGGCGGATGCCCTCGGCTTCAATGGCATCTTCTGTCTCGCGCAGACCGGCGGTATCGAACAGATTCAGCTGGATATCCCCCAGCTGTACCGCCTGCTCCACCACGTCGCGGGTGGTGCCAGCCACCGGCGTGACGATGGCCCTGTCGAACCCGGCCAGCAGGTTGAGCAGTGTGGATTTGCCCGCATTTGGTCTGCCCACAATGGCGCAGTCCACACCTTCGCGCAGGACGGTATCCGCCTGATAATGATGGATCAACTCGTCCAGCTCTGCCTTTACCCCACTCAGTACGCAGTGGAGATGGTCACCGTCCAGCTCCGGCACATCCTCTTCGGGAAAATCCACCCATGCGGCAAGGTGAGCCTGAATGGCGGTAAGCGCTTCCTTCTGGGCACTGATCTTCTTTGCCAGCGCACCGCCCAGCGCGGCATTGGCCAGCGCGGCACCCTGACGGCCATCCGCCGAGATCAGATCCATCACCGCTTCGGCCTGCGTCAGACCCAGCTTGCCGTTCAGGAACGCGCGGCGGGTGTACTCGCCGGGCGCGGCAGGCTGAGCACCGGCAGCAAGACAGGCTTCCACCAGACGGCGGGCCACGGCGCTGCCGCCATGGCAGGAAAGCTCCACCACGTCCTCGCCGGTATAGCTGTGGGGCGCGCGGAAAAACAGGGCCACCCCCTCATCAAAGGCTTCGTCCCCTTCCCGGAATGTGCCGTACATGGCGGTGTAGCCTTTGGCATCCTCCACCTTTTTTGCGGCGTTGGCCGGGCGGAACACCCGGGCTGCTATGGGATAGCTCTCCGCACCGGAGAGCCGCACGACGGCAATGCCGCCTGCGCCCGGCGCTGTTGCAATGGCTGCAATGGTCGTTTCCTGCATGGTTTTTTCTGGCTTCCTTTCCGCGCCCGGTCTGGCCGCTTGCTCCCATCTGCCCACAGCAGCGAGACCAATACAGTTTCATTGTACCACGAAATGCTGCGGAATGGTACTGTTTTTTCAACCAATTCCCGGGAAACGGTTGAAAATCCGCCCGTTTCTCACACAAAAAAGGGGCTTTCCGTCCCAACACGGAAAGCCCCTTTTTACAGGAAACTGTTTTTTAGAACTTGGCGATATCCGCCGTGGTAATGGCCTTGCCAGGCAGCGTGCGTGCATCGGCATTCTCGTTCAGGGCCAGCTTGCCCTCGCGCAGCAGCTGCACAGCCTTCTGGTGATCGGCGGCCTTCCAGTTGTTGCCCACGATCTTCCAGTTGTTGTTCACGTGCGGCTCGATGGTGCCGCCCTTCACGGTGCGGATGTACTCGCCCAGCAGCTCGCGGATGCCGCCCACGTCGCCGCGCACATCGATCTCCAGCAGCTTGGGCAGCTCTTCGCCCGGCAGGAAGATGTCCGCAGCCGTCAGCAGCTGGGTGGTGGCACGGTAGTTGTTCACTGCCACCACAAAGGTGTCGGTGTCCTTCACGGCCTTGCCGTTCGGCCACTTGAGGTTCTTGATGCGGTGGCCCGGCTCCTTGGAGACGTCCAGCTCGTAGTTGACGCCCTCAAAAGCATCGTACAGGTAGTAGCGCACCGAGGGGTCAAAGGCGATGGTCACTTCATCCGGCTTCCATGTCTTGAAGAAGGCTGCGGACCACTCCATAAAGCGGCGCAGCTGCTCGCCGGTCATCTGCAGCTTGTACAGGGTGTTCTGGTAGGTGTAGATGCTGGCCATATCGCACTTGCGGATGGTGCCCGCGCGCATCTGGGAGGTCATGGAGGTCAGGGCGGTAGCAGAGACCTGCGCACCGGTGTAGTACATCTGCACTTCGTTGATGAAGTCCAGCAGCGCGGTATCCTGCACCATGGCCTGCGGCAGGCAGTCGATCTCGTTTTCGGGGGCCAGATCGCCGCCCTTCAGCTCGCCAATGGGGGTAACAGCGTCTTCCTTGGCGCGGGTGTCGTAGGAGGCCAGCAAAGCGGTCAGCTCCGGATCGGGCTCGTACTCCTTGATCTGCAGGTTTTCAGAGGTGCGGTTCACGACCTTCCACTTACCGTCCAGCTGGCGCTCCAGATAGACGTGGATCTCGGACAGGGTGGCACCGGCGTTCTTGTTCTCCACCACCAGCACGTTGTTGATCATCATGTTGGGGATGCTCCTGTGGCCGTGGCCGCCCACGATGACGTCGAACTCGGGGCAGGCATTTGCCAGATCGGTGACGCCGGAGCCATAGACACCGTACTCGTTCTCGGTATCCATGTGCATGACGCCGATCAGAACATCCACCTGATCCTTGATCTTATCAATGATCTTGCGGCTCTCGTCCACAGGGTTGGTGACCTTCCAGCCCTCCAGATTCTTGGCATCCCAGCGGATGATGTTGGGGGTGACCATGCCAATGACACCGATCTTGACGGTGCCCTTTTTGATGATGGTGTAGCCGTCGGCCAGCGGGGTGCCGTCCGGTGCGTAAACGTTGCCGGTGAGCACCTTGGCCTTCTGCTGTCCCATGACCTTTTTCAGCACATCCATGCCGTAGTTGTACTCATGGTTGCCGGTGGTCCAGATATCATAGCCGATGGCATTCATGGCAGCGATCATGGGATGCAGGTCATCGTTCAGGAACAGCTCTGCGGAGTTGGCCTGAATGGTATCGCCTGCATCCACCACCAGCGTGTTCCGGGTGCGGCACTGCTTGATGGCAGTCGCCTGCTGGGCCACACTGCCGGAAGCATCTGCCTTGTTGGCAGCGTAGTCCCATGGGTCGAATTTGCCGTGGGTATCGCTGGTGGCAAGGATCTGCAGATCCATGCTCCACAGGGACTTGATGTCACAGGCGGCTGCAGAGGGTGCCATGCAGCTGGCGGCTGCGATGGTTGCGGATGCCCCTGCACCACGCAGGAAGCTGCGGCGGGAGATCTTGTTCTGAGCCATAGTTGATTACCTCTCTTTTCATCATTCTGTCTGTTCTTCACGAACAGAACGCTCTTGACTACAGTATAAATCCTTGACCAATTGTTTTACAATTGCCATTTGAGAGAAAGATTTCGGCAAAAAACAGGCAGTTTCTCCAAATTTCGAGAAGAATGACTTTTGACAGGCTCAGTATAGCAGTATGGGACCGGGGCTGAAACCAGCTCTGTGTCAGATCGGGGTAAAATTTGATTGTCAGCGGCCTTGCCCTCTCCGTCATTGCTCCGCAATGCCACCTCTCCCAAAGTGAGAGGCTTTGGCAGTACAGCAAAGCTCCCAGTTTTGCCAAGGGTTCTGCCTTTGACAGATTTCCTCCGGTTGGGGGAAAATGGCAAAGCCAAAAAGCGGAAATAAGCGGTCGAGCAATGCGAGACTGAGAGGGCGAGGACGCTGAAAAAATCATTTTTCTTGATTTCTCTCTTCAAAAACACAGGACCGGACAGCCTGCGGGCTGCCCGGTCCTGTTGCTTCAAAAATATTTTCGCTATTACAGCTCGATCTTGCCAAAGCTGAAATCGGCAAAATCATCCACGCGCTCGGTG
>ENA-OVGC01002831-OVGC01002831.1-human-gut-metagenome-genome-assembly--contig:-NODE-2831-length-11155-cov-9.021622_pt1 | contig 11155 bp, 8 predicted proteins | sample MGYA00237768_ERZ505415 | MGnify/ENA primary metagenome ERZ505415 (study PRJEB26158, sample SAMN06016382) | human gut metagenome | biome: human gut; feature: ankylosing spondylitis patient; material...
ACATATTCTGTACTTGCTGCGAATAGGTCATAATCATACTCTCCTTTTGACAAATGTCGCTTGGCGGGAACACGGCTGCGCCCTGCCGGCACAGCTCGCCCTCCCGTTTTGCATCGGCTGCGCGGGCCGCTCTCTCTTTCGGCCGCACAGCACTACCACGCATGATTTTATTATAGAGAATGCGCGCGCATTTTGCAAGACATTTCCGCCAAAAATCCGCAATTCTCTTTCTGGTCATTTCCATCTAACCGTCAATTCGTCCGCTTTCTGCCGGGCATTTGTCATTTTTCTGTCAATTCTGTCAGCAGGTCCGGTCCATGCCCTGCTGTCCGCGCCCAGCAGACGGTTCCACCGGCCGCAAGGCCCGGATGCAGGCAAAGCCGGCCCCGGCTGCTGCCACAGCCATCCAGTGTCGACCGGCTTCCAGCCCGAAGAAATTGGCTGCAAACGGAAAGGCAAGGCTGCCCACGCTCTGCCCCAGCGCCAGAAAGCCATAGTTGACCCCCGCATGGGGGAAGCCGAACAGGTCGGTGGAAAGGGCCGGCAGAACCGCCGCCAGCGCCGAGTAGCAGAAGGTGAGGCCCGCATAGCAGGCCACCACGCCCCAGCCCTGTGCAAAGGCAAACCCCGCCGACAGCCCGGCAGACACCGCAAACAGCAGCATGTCGGTGGGGCGGCGGCCGATTCGGTCACTGAGCAGGGGCATCAGCAGGCGGCCTGCCGCACTGCCCACGCTGCCCAGTACCACGCTCCATAGCGCCGCCTGCTCCTCCAACCCGCGCTCCATGCCCAGCTTTAAAATAATGGGGCTGAACAGCAGCACTGCGGGGGTAGAAAAGCACACCGCTCCGGCGCACAGCCAGTACTGCTTTGTGCGCAGCATCTGCCGCGGGGCAAGGTCAATGGTGTTTTTGCCGTTCTCCTGCGGTTTTTGGGTCTGCCCGGTCTGCGGCGGGTCCTGCAAAAGCAGACTGCCCACAAGGCATACCGGCAGGGTGACCGCACCCAGTGCCCAGAAGGCCCCCCGGATGCCCTGCACGACCCAAAATCCCCGCACTGCCGTGCGCACGAATACGGTGAGGAAGGCACCGCTCAGGCCCACCGCCCCGCCGATGACGCCGGTGGCCAGCCCCTTGCGGTCGGCGTACCACTTCTGGGCGCAGGACTGGATGGACGGATACAAAAACGCCGTGCCCAGCCCCGCCGGGATGCTGAACGCCAGAAAGAATGCCTCTGCGCTGCCCGGCGGCAGCAGGCCCGCCGCAAAAAAGCCGCCGCAGAGCAGGGCGGTGCCCCACAGGCCCGCGCAGCGGGGGCCGTGCCTGTCCTGCAGGAAGCCGCCCAGCACGCACCCCACACCGAAGGCCGCGATGAGAATGCCAAACGCATACCCCGCCCCCTGCTCCGACAGGCCGTATTCCTCCATGACCGGCTGCTGGAACACGCCCCACGCCGCCGGAAGCCCCGTGAGCACCTGAATGGCGGCCCCGGCGGCAAGGATCGTCCACGGGTGTTTTGCTGCAAACTGCTGTTTCATCGTTTCACCTCAAAATCCGTGCAATTTGCGATAGTGTGCCCATTCGGATTGACAATCCGGCAGTTTCCTTTATAATATGATGTACTGGAAACAATTCAATTGACATATAGAGAGGTATTGCAACCATGAAAACACAGGCATTGAAGGGCATGCGCGACCTGCTGCCCGCCGAGCAGACCCTGCGCGACTACATCCAGGGCAAGATCCTGGAGACCTACCGTGCGTCCGGCTTTGAGCGCATCTCCACCCCTATGCTGGAGGACATGGAAAATCTGGACAAGTCCGACGGCGGCGACAACCTGAACCTGATCTTCAAGGTTCTCAAGCGCGGCGACAAGCTCACCGCCGCCCTGAACACCGGCGACCCCAAGCAGCTCTCCGACATGGGCCTGCGCTACGACCTCACCCTGCCCCTGAGCCGCTACTATGCCGCCAACAAGGACAAGCTGCCCAGCCCCTTCAAGGTGATCCAGACCGACCGCGTGTTCCGTGCCGAGCGCCCCCAGAAGGGCCGTCTGCGCGAGTTCGTGCAGTGCGACATCGACATTCTGGGCGACAGCTCCCCCAACGCCGAGGTGGAGCTGATCGACGTGACCACCCGCGCTTTGCTGAACATCGGCTTCACCGGCTTCACGGTGAACATCAACGACCGCCGCATCCTGCGCGGCATGCTGGAGAGCATGGGCTTTGCCGCCGATACGCTGGATTCCGTCTGCATCACCTTTGACAAGATGGACAAGATTGGTGCTGACGGCGTGAAGGCCGAGCTGACCGAAAAGCAGCTGCCGGAAGCCGCCATCAACGCACTGGCCGATTTCATCGCCGCCGGTGAGGTGACGCTGGACGCCGTGGCTGCCCGCTGCGCCGACCCCGCCATCGCCGATGACCTGAAGTACGTTCTGGCCACCGCCAATGCGCTGGCTGCCGGCCGCTATCAGGTGGCCTACTGCCCCAGCCTGGTGCGCGGTCAGGGCTACTACACCGGCATGGTGTTCGAGATCACCTGCCCGCAGTTCAGCGGTGCCGTGGCCGGCGGCGGCCGCTACGACAACATGGTGGGCAAGTTCCTGGGCACCCAGGTGCCTGCCGTGGGCTTCTCCATCGGTTTCGAGCGCGTGTGCGGCATCCTGCTGGAACAGGGGTATCAGATCCCCGGTGCCAAGCAGAAGATCGCCCTGCTGTACGGCAAGGACGCCGACTTCCCCGCCGTGCTGAGCAAGGCCGCCGCCCTGCGTGACACCTACAACGTCACCGTGCTGCAGCAGGCCAAGAAGCTGGGCAAGCAGCTGGGCCAGCTGGAGGCCGCCGGGTTTGCCGGTGCCGCCTTCATGGACAAGGACGAAGTCAAAATTTTTGCACAGCAGTAACCACAAAACGCAGACAGGCCCCCGCACAAAACCGTGCGGGGGCCTGTTTTTTACTTCGTCATCAAATGGTGAACTGCACCACGCAGAAAGCAGCGTAGATGCACAGCAGCGCAATGCCCTGCGGGCGGCTGAGCTTGCCCTTGAGCAGGGCGGGCACCGTCAGCAGCAGCATGACCGCAAACATCACCGGAATATCCATCACCAGCGAGGCGTTCATGCCAGCAATGGTGGAGTTCTGCGGGATGGTAAAGGGAGCCAGCGTCACGCTGACGCCGCTCACCAGCACCAGATTGAACACGTTGGCACCGATGACGTTGCCCAGCGACAGCGCCCCGTGGCCCTTGGCCAGCGAGGTGATGGCCGTGACCAGCTCCGGCAGCGAGGTACCCAGTGCCACAAAGGTCAGAGCAATGACCGACTCCGGCACGCCCAGTGCCTGTGCAATGAGGGTGCCGTTGTCCACCAGCAGGTCCGCGCCCACCGCGATGAGCACCGCGCCCACCGCCAGCAGGCCCAGTTCCTTGGCAAAGGAAGCGTTTTCTTCCGGCTCTTCCTCTTCTTCCGGGGCGGGGGCATTCTTCATGGCCATCACGTTGCAGACGATGTAGGCCACGAACATGGCCAGCAGGATGATGCCCACCGGCCGGGTGAAGGAGCCGGTGGTGTAGGCTACACCGGCGTAGAAGGCTGCCGCCACAAAGAAGAACAGCACCGGGGTGCGCAGGCTCTTGGGGTCCACCTTGCCCGGCTTGGCCACAATGGGAATGGCCGCAATGAGGGCGGAATTGCAGATGACCGAACCAATGGCGTTGCCGTAGGCGATCTCGCCGTGACCGGTGAGAGCCGAGGTGGTAGACACCATCACCTCCGGCAGGGTGGTGCCGATGGACACCACCGTGGCACCGATGAGCAGCTCCGGCACATGGAAGCGGCGGGCAATGCCGGTGGCACCGTCCACAAACCAGTCACCGCCCTTGATCAGGCACAACAGGCCCACGATGAACAGCAAAACAGGTATAAGCATGTTTTTTCTCCTTTTTGATCGTTCCTTGGCCCGGCTCCGGGAACGGGAGTCTCTCAGCCGGGCAAAAAAGAAAAGACTCCTATTACAGGGTACGCATACTACGTCCTTGTAATAAAAGTCTCAAGCATCCGGTGCTGCATCGGGCATTTCTGCCGGGTTGTCGCTGCAGCACAGCGTATCATCTCTTGCGGGATATACGCCCTTTACTCCCTTTTATCTTTGCATATTATACCTGTTTCAACGGCAAAGCGCAAGGGGAAACCTGCAAATTTCACCCGGCCTTTTCCACTTTTTTCGCGTTGGGATAGATGCGTTCCATGCGGGCATTGTCGAAATGGGCGTCCAGATAGGTCTCCACGGCATTGGCAGCTGGCACCCCGCTGGTGCGGGCGTCGTAACGGGCCAGCGCCAGCGAGCTGGTGACCATGTTCACCGCCATGAACACCGCCAGCAGCACGGTCATCCACGGCCGCACCCGGCTGCGCAGACGGGTCATGCACTTCATGACCACCGGGTAGCCGTAGCGCATCCACACCACGGCCGCCATGCCCCAGAAGAAGCAGTACAGCAGGTTGATGCGCCCGCCCAGATTGAATTTGAACTTGCTGTAGTCCCAGAACACCGTGCCAAACAACAGCTCGGTCACGGCGCTGCACACATACTCGTACACGCCGCCCATCACCGTGCCGAACACAAACAGGTAGCGGTCGCTCTTGTCCTGATTCTGGCGCAGCAGCACGGTGGTCAGGGCCAGAGCCAGGCCCCACACCACGCTGAACGGCCCCCACACCAGACTGGAACGGCTCATCCAGACGCCTGCCGTCAGGCGGCAGAACACTGTTTCCACCAGGTCACCCAGAAACGCGCCCACCACGAACAGCCACAGCAGGTCGGCGGCGCTCAGGGGCGTTTCGCCGTTCTGGGCAATGGTCGGTTCCTGCCGGGCCGCCGCTGGGTAGGCCCGCTGGATGCGCTTTTCCACATACAGGGCAATGCGGCGGCGCAGGCCGTCGGAGCTTTCACCCAGCCGCTGGTTCAGCTGTTCCAGCACCGGGTGTTTGGCCGCATAGTGCCCCACCAGCACGGCCGAACCGATCTGGTCCAGCGCTGCCACGATGACCGCCGCCCACACCAGCGGGTGCAGCAGCCAGCTCGGGATGGCCTGGCACAGCCGCAGCAGCAGACCATTGAGCCACAGCACGCTGGCAGTGCCCAGCACGCCCCACAGCAGCGAATACTGCAGGCAGACATAGCCGTTCAGGTTGAAGCGCTTACCGGAGTAGTCCCACCATTTGCGGCGGTGCAGCCGTTCCAGCAGCTTAGCCGTCAGCCACTCCATGACCGTGGAGGCCAGCGTACAGGCAAAGAAGAGGTACACCGGCTCGCTGCGCAGGTCCGTGAAGCCCACGGCCAGCAGTACCGCCGTGGAGCCGTACACAAAGCAGAAGGGCCCGGCTGCTGCGCCGCGGTTGGCAAAATGCTTGCCCCGCACCGTAGCTACTACCGTCTCCCCTACCCAGCCCGCAAACGAGTAGACCAGGTAAAGGACGCCCAGCGTATAAAAATCGTATTCCATAGCAGTCCTTTCTTCCAAAAGCGTTGGTTTTCCAGCAGTTGTATTGTACCCTTTTTGCCTGCAGAACGCAAGCATGGCAAAGGGGCCGCCCGCAGCGGGTGGCCCCTTTTAGATTTCGTTGTACGATCAGAATTTGCGCCAGGTGTCGGGCAGGAACAGCACCAGCATGGGGAAGATCTCCAACCGGCCTGCCAGCATGTCAAAGATCAGCACCAGCTTGGCCGGGTCTGCAAAACCGCTAAAGTTCTGCATGGGGCCCACCAGCTCCAGGCCCGGGCCGATGTTGTTCAGCGTGGCGGCCACGGCAGTGAAATTGGTCACCATGTCAAAGCCGTTCAGACTGATGAGCAGGAAGGACCCCACAAAGATGAAGCTGTAGGCCGCCATGAACACGTTGGTGGTACGGATGGTCTCATGGTTCAGCAGCTTGCCGTCCATACGCGCCGGAGCCACCACCTGCGGGTGCAGAGCCTGCTTGAGCTCCTTGCCCAGCGTCTTGCCCAAAATGAGGATGCGGCTCACCTTGATGCCGCCGCCGGTGCTTCCGGCACAGGCACCAATGAACATCAGCACCACCAGCACTTCCTTGGACAGAGTGGGCCACAGGTCAAAATCGCAGCTGGAAAAGCCCGTGGTGGTGATGATGGAACCCACCTGGAACGCCGCTTGCCGCAGCGCCTCGCCAAAGCTGTTGTAGAGGCTGTAGATGTTGGCCGTGATGATGGCAATGGCGGCTGCAATGACCACAAAGTAGCCGCGCACCTCTTCGCTGGCTGCAGCACGGCGGAACCGGCGCATCAACAGCAGGAAGTAGGCGTTGAAGTTGACGCCGAACAGGATCATGAACACGGTCACGACCCACTGGATGTAGGGCGAGAAGCTGGCAAAGCTGTCGTTCCGGAAGCCGAAGCCGCCGGTGCCCGCCGTGCCAAAGGAGGTAAGCAGGGCCTCGAACAGGGGCATTCTGCCTGCCAGCAGGAACATCAGCTCCAGCACGGTCAAGGCCAGATAGATGCCATACAGGATCTTGGCGGTAGACTGCACCTTGGGCACCAGCTTGTCCACCTGGGGGCCGGGGCTCTCCGCCTTCATCAGGTTGACGTGGGAGCCGCCGGTCAGTGGCAGCAGCGAAAGCAGGAACACCAGAACGCCCATGCCGCCGATCCAGTGGGTGAAGCTGCGCCAGAACAAAATGCCGTTGGGCAGGCCCTCCACGGCGGGCAGAATGCTGGCACCGGTGGTGGTAAAGCCGGATACGGTTTCAAACAGGGCATCCACCGGGTTGGGGATGCAGCCGGTGAGCACGAAAGGCGCGGCGCCCACCACCGAGATGACGATCCAGCTCAGTGCGGTGGCAGTAAAGCCCTCCCGCATATAGAATACCTTGCTGCGGGGCTTGATGGCCCGCAGCGCAAAGCCGATGCCTGCGCTCACGGCAGCCGTGAGCAGGAACACTGCCAGTACCATCCACTCGCCGTAGATCAGGCTGGCAGCGGCGGGCAGAAGCAGCAGGGCGCCCTCGATCATCAGGATATAGCCCAGCAGACGGAAAACGATCGCATAATTCATAGCCCGCCTCCGTCAGCTCTCCACGATGTCCCGCAGGTCATGCAGGCCATGCTCCAGCGTGACCACGATCACGTTGTCGCCCACCTGGATCTGGTCGCCGCCGCGGGGGATCAGGATGCGGTCGCCGCGGGTGATGCAGCACAGCAGCAGGTTCTTTTTCAGATGCAGCTGGCTCAGGGGCACACCGGTGGCCCGGCTCTCCTCGTGTACCGTGAATTCCAACGCTTCCACGCGGTCGTCCAGGATGCGGTACAGGGTCTTGATGTTGCTGCCCGCCTCATTCTGCAGGGCACGCACATACTGCACAATGTAATCGCAGGTCATGTACTTGGGGTACACCACGCTGCCCAGGTCCAGCCCGGCCAGAATGTCATCGAACTCCAGACGGTTCACCTTGGTCACCAGCTTGCCGTGGGAATGCTTTTTGGCAAACAGGGTCAGCAGCACGTTTTCTTCGTCGATGTTGGTCAGAGCCACAAAGGACTCTGCGGACTCCAGGCCCTCCGACAGCAGGAAGTCCCGGTTGGAGCCGTCCTCATTGAGGATCTGGGCACCGGGCAGCTGCTCAGCCAGCTCCTGGGCGCGGGCGGCATCCCGCTCCACGATGCGGACCCGCACATGGTTCTCCAGCAGCTCCTGGCTCAGGTAGAACGCGATGGCGCCGCCGCCCACGATCAGGGCGTTGCGCACCGGCCGCACCGGCATGTGGATCTGCCGGAAGAAGGCATGCGCGTTTTCCTGGGTGGCCAGGAAGGTGACCTGATCGCCGTTCCGCAGCACAAAGTTGCCGTTGGGGATGATCACCCCGCCGTCACGCTCTACGGCACACACCAGAATGTCGCTCTTGAGCCGACTGGGGATCTCGCGGATGGCTACGCCGTCCAGCCCCTGTGCCTCGGTGAGCGCAAACTTGATCAGCCGCACGCGGCCGCCCGCAAAGGTGTCGATCTTGCTGGCCCCCGGGAACCGCAGCAGATGGGAGATCTCCTTGGCTGCCGCCATTTCCGGGTTGATGATGGCCGAAATGCCGATCTGTTTTTTGATAAAGTCCAGCTCGTGGCTGTAGGACGGGTTGCGCACGCGGGCAATGGCGTGGCAGTGGCCCGCCTTTTTGGCAAACATACAGCACAGCAGGTTCAGCTCGTCCGAACCGGTCACGGCAATGAACACGTCCGCATCCTCAATGCCGGCTTCGGACAGGGTGGTGATGGAGGAGCCGTTGCCCACGATGCCCAGCACGTCGTACGTCTCGATCAGGTGCTCCACCCGTGCCTTGTTCGTGTCCACAACGGTCACGTTGTGGCCCTCCTCGCTGAGCTGCCGCGCAAGGGCGGTACCGACCTTGCCGCTGCCCACCAGAATGATCTTCATAACAAGTCCTTTCTCCTTTGGCAGCCCCTTTCCCGGGGTATACAAATACAGCTTAGTATATCATATCCAGCCGCAAAGTTCCACTGTTTGCCCCACAAATACATCGAATTGCTTAAAAAGCGACGGTTCTTTTGTGCAGGATTACCTGTTTTCAGCGTGAAAGCGCAAAAAAGGGGCTGCCGCACAGCTTTTGTGCAGCAGCCTCCTTGGGTCAAAATGATTCAGAATGCCCTCCGCGTGCGCTTTGGGCGTCATCAGCGGAAAAGTATCGTTATAAGAGCAAGGTCTCCCCTGCTGTCAGGTCTCAGTACCGCTCTACGCCGTCCTTGGTGACAAGGGCGTATACCAGCGGGGCTTCCTCCGGCTTTTCCGCGCCGTACACAAGGCCGCTGCGGTACTCGGCGGCAGCGGCTTCAAACTTGTCCGCTGCACCGTAGAAGGTCGCCAGGCTCTCGCCCTTGTGGACGTAGTCGCCGCGCTTTTTGTGCAGGGTGATGCCGGCGGCAAAGTCCAGCGGGTCGCCCTTTTTCTGGCGGCCGGCACCCAGCAGCACACTGGCCGAGCCGATCTTTTCGGCATCATTGGCCACGATGTACCCATCCTGCTCGGCCAGCAGCTCATAGCGGGCAGCAGGCTGCTCAAACAAGCTGTAGTCATCCAGCACGCGGGTATCACCGCCCTGGGCGGCAAACATCTCCTTGCACTTGGCAAAGGCAGAGCCGTCCGCGATCACCGCCTGTGCCATGGCACGGCATTCGGCGGGGGTGCCCTTCCCTGCCAGCACCAGCATATTGGCGGCCAGCTGCAGGCACACCTCCGTCAGGTCCGCCGGGCCGTGGCCCTTGAGCACATCCATGCTCTCCATGACCTCCAGGCTGTTGCCGATGTTGTGGCCCAGCGGGGTGTCCATGTCGGTGATCATGGCGGCCACCCGGCGGCCATGATGGGTGCCGATGGACACCATGAGCTTTGCCAGCTCGATGCTCTGGTCCACGGTCTTCATAAAGGCACCGGTGCCGGTGGTCACATCCAGCAGGATGGCATCAGAGCCGGAGGCCAGTTTCTTAGACATGATGGAGGAGGCGATGAGAGGGATGCAGCTGACCGTGGCGGTCACATCCCGCAGGGCGTACATCTTCTTATCCGCCACAGCAATGCCCTCGCTCTGGCCAATGACCGACAGCCCGATCTTGTTCACCTGGGCAAAGAACTCCTCCTGCGAAAGGGCAGTTCTGGTGCCGGGCACGCTCTCCATCTTGTCAATGGTGCCGCCGGTATGGCCCAGGCCGCGGCCGCTCATCTTGGCGATCTTTACACCGCAGGCCGCCACCACAGGGGCGATCACAAGGGTGGTCTTATCGCCCACGCCGCCGGTGGAGTGCTTATCCACCTTGATGCCGGGGATGGGGGAAAGATCGACCATCACGCCGCTGTGGGCCATCACGTCCGTCAGCTCGGCAGTTTCTTCGTTGGTCATGCCGCGCAGGTAGACCGCCATCATCCAGGCAGCCATCTGGTAATCGGCCACTTCCCCGCTGACAAAGCCGTTGACAATGGCCTCCAGCTCTTCCCGGGTGTGGGTACCGCCATCGCGCTTTTTCGCGATCAGATCATAAATACGCATCGCAATTCTCCTGTCTGACAGTATGACTTTCAATAAATTCCATTATAACAGACTTTTTGACAAAGGCAATCCACATTCCGTCTCCTTTGTCGGGTTTTGAACACCAAGGGCGCAGCTGCCCGGAAAAGCAGCTGCGCCCTTGGAACAAACCTCGCTCAGCGGGAACCCTTGTCGTAAGGGATACCCTCAGCCTTGGGGGCCATGCTGTTTTTGGAGGTAAAGGCCAGAATGATCATGGATGCGATGAACGGCATCATGTTATAGATGTTGCTGGACCAGTGGAGCTGCGCCAGGAAGGTGGAGTCCGCAATGTTTGCCAGGCTCTTGAACACGGCAAAGAACATGGCGGCGGCACAGATGTTGAAGGGCTTCCACTGGCCAAAGATCATAACAGCCAGTGCAAGGAAGCCCGCGCCAGCCACGCCGACCTCAAAGTTCCAGGTCTGCACCGGGGGCACGATATAGGCCAGACCGCCGATAGCGCCCAGCGCACCGGAAAGCAGCACACCCGCGTAGCGCATCTTGTAGACGTTGATGCCCACAGAATCGGCTGCCTGAGGATGTTCGCCGCAGGCGCGCAGGCGCAGACCGAAGCGGGTCTTGTACAGCACCACATAGCTGATGACGAGCAGCACGATGCCCAACGGCACAAAGATGCTCAGCTCCAGGCCGCCGATGCTGAACAGGAACGGCTTGTTGGAATAGTTCAGCTTGGCGCTGCCGCTGTCGCTGAAATACTTGGCAATGACCACGGCTATGGCGGTGGCCAGCAGGTTCAGGGCTGTGCCGCCGATGGTCTGGTCCGCTTTCAGGTTGATGGAAGCAAAGGCCAGCAGCAGGCTGTACACGATACCGGCCAGCGCAGCCACCAGGACCGAGATCAGCACCACCAGGAACGGCGACATGTCGGCCGGAAGCATGGTCAGGGTCAGAACACCCGCCACACCGCCGATGACCATGATGCCTTCCAGCGCGATGTTGATGATGCCGGAGTGCTCACTGAACATACCGCCCAGTGCCACCAGCATCAGAACGATGCCATACAGCAGCGTATATTTGATCAGAAGCAGCATATCACTTGCCCTCC
>ENA-OVGC01002835-OVGC01002835.1-human-gut-metagenome-genome-assembly--contig:-NODE-2835-length-11133-cov-17.576458_pt1 | contig 11133 bp, 9 predicted proteins | sample MGYA00237768_ERZ505415 | MGnify/ENA primary metagenome ERZ505415 (study PRJEB26158, sample SAMN06016382) | human gut metagenome | biome: human gut; feature: ankylosing spondylitis patient; material...
AGCGCGACATCGTCGGCGCGGACGAGTACGACCTCGGCCGCCGCCGCACGCTGAACTTGGGCCACACGTTTGGTCACGCGGTGGAGCAGTGCAGCGATTTTTCTCTTCTGCACGGCGAGGCGGTCGCCATCGGCATGGCGACGGTCACGCGCGCGGCAGTCAAGCGCGGCATTTGCGGCGAAGAGACGCTGGCGCGCCTGCTCGACATTCTGCACCGCTATGGTCTGCCGACCGAGACGGGCTACGAACTCGACAAGCTCTATGAGGCCGAGCTCGTCGACAAGAAGATTTCCGGCGGCAAGATGCACCTCATCGTGCCGGAAAAGATCGGTCAGGTGCGCATGGAGACGATCCCCGTCGAAGCCCTGCGCGACTGGATGCAGGACGGTGGCATCCGATGAAAAGAACCATCATACCCGGCGCGCGCACGGGACGTGTGCGCATCCCAGCATCCAAATCGCAGGCGCACCGGCTGCTGATCTGCGCGGCGCTCGGCGAGGAGAAGACCGAGGTGGTCTGCGACGGCATTTCCGCCGATATCGCGGCCACGGCGAAGTGCCTGAGCGCGCTCGGCGCGAAAATTGAAGAAATGGAGACGGGCTTTCTCGTCTCTCCAATCAAAAAAGTGCCCGAGGGGCACTGCGACCTCTACTGCGGCGAGAGCGGGTCGACGCTGCGCTTCCTGCTGCCCATCGTCGGCGCGCTCGGCGCACAGGCGGTATTCCACCGCGAGGGGCGGCTGCCCCAGCGCCCGCTCGCCCCGCTGGATAGCGTTTTAAAAGAGCATGGCATGACGCTCCGCGAGGACGGCGACCTGCTGTATTGCAGTGGACAGCTGATCGGGGGAAACTATACGATCGCAGGCAATGTGTCCTCTCAATATATTTCGGGCCTTCTCATGGCGCTGCCGCTGCTGATCAGAGACAGTCTTCTTATGGTGTCCGGCCCGCTGGAATCCGCGGCTTACGTCGCCATGACGGAGGATGCACTTCAGCTTTCCAAGCTGACCATCCCCAAAATGGGGGCGATGTGGGCGATTCCCGGTCAGCAGAGATGTCATCTGCCGAAGCGCACGGTCGTCGAGGGCGACTGGTCGAACACGGCGTTCTTCCTCTGCATGGGTGCGCTGTCGAAAGAGGGTGTGACCGTCGAGGGGCTGAATTTGCAGTCCTCGCAGGGCGACCGCGGCGTGCTGGACGTTTTGCGCCGGTTCGGCGCGGAAGTCACGGAGCACGGCGACGCCGTGACGGTCAGGCGCGGCACGCTGCATGGCGTGATGATCGATGCCGCGCCCATCCCCGACCTCATCCCCGTGCTGAGTGTCGTTGCGTCGGTCGCGGCGGGGGAGACGAGGGTCGAAAACGCCCGCCGCCTGCGCCTCAAGGAATCCGACCGCCTCAAGAGCACGGCAGATCTCCTGCGCGCGCTCGGCGGACAAGTCGAAGAGAAGGAAGACGGCCTTGTCATCACGGGCGTTCCCGCGCTGCACGGCGGCGCGGTCGAAACGCAGAACGACCATCGCCTCGCGATGTCTGCCGCCACGGCGGCCTGCGCCGCGACGGGCGAGATCACAGTCGACAACGACGGCTGCGTGGCAAAGTCCTATCCCCGCTTTTGGGAGGATTTTAGCAGCTTGAAAGGAGAGGGCTTATGAGCAGCACCTACGGCGAAAATCTGCATCTGACCATCTTTGGCCAGTCGCATTCCCCTGCCATCGGCGTGACGGTCGAGGGCATCCCCGCGGGCGAGAAAGTTGATCTGGACGAGCTCCAGCGCTTTCTGAATCGCCGCGCGCCGGGCAAAAACGTCTGGTCGACGCCGCGCAAGGAGGCCGACGCGCCGGAGATCCTCTCCGGCCTTGTGAACGGCTATACCTGCGGCGCGCCGCTCACGGCCATCAACCGCAATACGAACACCCGCTCGCAGGATTACGCGAATCTTGCTGTCACGCCGCGCCCCGGTCACGCGGACTACACCGCCGAGGTCAAATACGGCGGCTATCAGGACCGCGCGGGCGGCGGGCACTTTTCCGGCCGCTTGACCGCGCCGTTGTGCATCGCGGGCGGCATCTGCCTGCAAATTCTCGCGCGCGAAGGAATCACGCTTGTGAGCCGCATCGCCTCCATTGCGGGTATTTCTGACGAAGGTGAGCTGACAGGCTCGCTTGCTGGCAAGGAGTTCCCCGTCGTCAGCGATGCGCGCGGCGAGGAGATGCGCGAAGCCATCGCGGCGGCGCGCGAGGCTGGTGACAGCGTCGGCGGCGTCATCGAATGCGCGGTTTTCGGGGCGCCCGCGGGCCTTGGCGATCCGATGTTCGGCGGCATGGAAAATCGCATCGCCTCAGCGGTTTTCGGCATTCCGGCGGTCAAGGGCATCGAGTTCGGCGCGGGCTTTGGCGTGGCGAGCCTTCGCGGCAGCGAGGATAACGACGCCTTTACGGTCGAAAACGGCAAGATCATCACTGAGACGAACCATTGCGGCGGCATTCTTGGCGGTATCTCGAACGGCATGCCCATCGTGTTCCGCGCGGCGTTCAAGCCGACGCCATCCATTGCGCGCGAGCAGCAGAGCGTCAATTTGCAGACGATGGTGCCGGAGAAGATGGCCGTCACGGGCCGCCACGACCCGTGCATCGTGCCGCGCGCCGTGCCCTGTGTGGAGGCGGCGGCCGCCATCGCGGTCTATGATGCGTATCTATCGCGCAAAAGGGAAATGAGGTAAGGGAACATGGACTTAAACGACTATCGAAAAGAGATCGACAGCATCGACGATCAGCTCATCGCGCTCTTTGCCCAGCGCATGGAGACCGCTGAAAAGATCGCGGAATATAAAAAGGCCAACGGCCTGCGCGTGCTCGATGCGCGCCGCGAGAAGGAGAAAATGCGCGAGATTCTGGACAAAACGCCGGACGACCTGCGCGAATACGTCTCCTCGCTCTACTCCCTCATTTTCGAGCTGAGCCGCAGCCGCCAGAGCTGTCTTCTCGGCACGAAGGGTGATCTGCCCGCGAAAATTGCCGAGGCCATCGAAAAGACGCCGCAGCTCTTTCCCGAGGACGCCGCCGTCGCCTGTCAGGGCGTGGAGGGCGCGTATTCCGAGCAGGCGTGTGAGCGGCTGTTCAAGCGCCCGAGCACGTTCTTTTTCAGTTCCTTCGAGGCGGTGTTCTCCGCCATTGAAAAGGGCCTCTGCCGCTACGGCGTGCTGCCGCTGGAAAACAGCACGGCGGGCAGCGTGAACGCGGTCTACGACTTGATGACGCAGCACAACTTCCGCATCGTGCGCTCGGTGCGCATCAAGGTTGACCATAATCTTCTCGCCAATCCCGGTGCGAAGCTCGAAAACATCCGTGAGATCTACTCACATGAACAGGCCATCAGCCAGTGCGCACACTTTTTACAGGGGCTTCCCAATGTGAAGGTCATCCGCTGCGAAAATACCGCGGTGGCGGCGCGCATGGTGGCCGAGTCCGGCCGCGACGATGTGGCGGCGCTGTCGTCCCGCGCATGCAGAGAGCTCTACGGCCTTGACTGCCTCGCCGCCTCTGTGCAGGATCAGGGCAATAACTTCACGCGCTTCATCTGCATTGCGAAAAACCTCGAAATTTACCCCGGTGCAGACCGCACGAGCCTGATGATGGTGCTGCCGCACCACCCCGGTTCGCTCTACAAGGTGCTCTCGCGTTTCAACGCGCTCAGCGTCAACATGAACAAGCTCGAGAGCCGCCCGATGCCGGACCGCAACTTCGAGTTCATGTTTTACTTCGACCTTGAAACCTCGGTCTATGCCCCGCAGTTCACCCAGCTCATGGGCGAGCTGCCCGAGCTGTGCGAGGAGTTCACGTATCTTGGCTCTTACAGTGAGGTGGTTTGAATGAAGCGCTGCGGATTACTCGGTGAAAAGCTCGGCCACAGCTATTCGCCCGCTATCCACGCGGAGCTGGCGGACTATGAATACCGGCTCTATGAGGTCGCGCCCGAAAAGCTCGGCGAATTTCTGACGGGCGGCGGCTTTGACGGCATGAACGTCACCATTCCCTATAAAAAGGCCGTCATCCCGTACTGCGCAGAGCTTTCACCCATTGCGCAAAAACTCCAGAGTGTGAACGTGCTGGTCAGGCGCGAGGACGGCACGCTGTACGGCGACAACGCCGATGCCTACGGCTTTGCCGGTATGGTCAGGGCGAGCGGCATTCAGATCGATGGCAAAAAGACGCTCGTGCTCGGCTCCGGCGGCGCCTCCTCGACGGTCTGTGCCGTGCTCGAGGAGATGGGCGCGCGCAGCGTGACCATCATCTCCCGCAAGGGGGAGGACAACTACAACAATCTGGATCGTCACGCGGACGCGGAGGTCATCGTGAACACCACGCCCGTCGGCATGTACCCGAACTGCGGCGTGTCGCCCGTCGACCTGTCGCTCTTCCCGAAGCTCGAGGGTGTGCTCGATATCGTCTACAACTCCGCGCGTACAGCGTTTGTCTTGCAGGCGGAAAAGCTCGGCATTCCTTATATGAGCGGGCTCTACATGCTCGTCGCGCAGGCCAAGCGCACGGCGGAGGTCTTTGAAAACCGCGACATCCCAGACAGCGAGACCGAGCGCATCTGGAAAAAGCTGAGCCTTGAGATGCAGAACATCGTGCTCGTCGGCATGCCCGGCAGCGGCAAGAGCACCGTTGCCGCGCGCCTTGCTGAGAAGCTTGACCGCATCGCGCTTGACAGCGACGCCGAGATCGAAGAGAAAAACGGTATGAGCTGTGCCCAGCTCATCGAAAAGCACGGCGAGACGGAATTCCGAGAGCTCGAGAGCGAGGCCATTGCCGCGCTCGGCAAGCGCTCGGGAGCGGTCATCGCTACGGGCGGCGGCTGCGTGACGAGAGAGGAAAACTACGATCTTCTGCACCAGAACGGCATCATTTTCTGGTTGAAGCGTGATATCGACCAGCTGCCGCGCGAGGGGAGGCCTCTTTCGGCGGGCGACCTTGCGGCGATGTACGACAGGCGCAAGGCCTGCTACGAAAGATTTGCCGACCACATCGTCGACAACAACGGCACAGTGGAGGATACCGTGCAGGCAATTTTGGATTGCCTGAAATAAAGGACAAAAACATCCCGCCGCAATTTTGCGGCGGGATGTTTTTGCGCGATGGCGGCAGCTACGGCAGGGGATGGCGGGTGCGCTGCGCAAGCGCTTCGTCATAGCATCTCGCGCAGCGCCGCCAGTCGATCACCTGCACACGCAGGGCGAGGGACTCCTCGCTGCACGGCACCACCGGCGCGGTCAGGTCGAGCAGCACCGCGCCGAACGCGATGTCGGGGTCCTTCGTGCCGGTGAGCCGGAGTGAGCCGTCCGCCATCAGCGAGAGCAGGACGCGACCGCCGCAGCCGCGGCGCAGCGCATGTGTGAGCACGCGCTCAAAGTCCTCCCGCTCGCCGAAATCGCGCAAAATCGCGGCCTCAAATGTATTCAAAACAGACCACCTCGCCACAAGGTATGCAGAAAGTCCATCAGACAGCACAAAAAGCGGAAAGTCCTGTGACTTTCCGCTTTTCATTTCAATTTGGACTAACTTAGATGTGGACGACCTTCAGCTCACTCGCCTCGAAGAGACCGAGGCGCTTGCCGACGTTGACATATACCTGCGGGTCGCCGCTCGTGCAGATGACGAATTTGCCCTTTTTCTGCGGGTTGAGCGCGTTCTGCTCGGTGAGGTATGCCTTGACGGCGTTTGCCTGCTCGAGCGCGGGGTTGATGAGGTGCATTTCGGGATAGCACTCGTGGAAGTTCTCTTCCACGATGGGATAGTGCGTGCAGCCGAGGATCAGGTTTTCGACCTTTTCGCGCGCGAGAATGTTGTCGACCTGCGTACGGATCTCAGTGTTAATGTCGTGCTGGTTGAAGTCGCCGCGGTCAACGAGTGCCGCGAGCAGGGGAGAGCCCTTGCCGACGACCTTGCACTCGGGATCACCCTCATGGATGAGCTCGGCGTACTTGCCGGAGGCAACAGTGAACTCCGTCGCGATGAGGCCGACGCTCTTGAGATGCTCGCGCAGGACGTATTTGGCAGCTTCTTCCACGATGCTGACGATCTTGTAGTCGAAGCAGGGGCGCAGGCGGTCGGCCATGGTGGAGATGGTGTTGCAGGCGATGGCAGTGCACTTGACACCGTTGTCGCCGAGGAACTGGAGCATGTGGCTGCTCAACTCGAAGATCTGGTCAGAGGTCTTGTTGCCGTAGGGGCAGTTGGCACTGTCGCCAAAATAGATGATATCTTCGCCGGGGAGAATGCGCTGTAATTCGCGCACGACGGTAAGACCGCCGATGCCGCTGTCCATCACGCCGATGGGGTTGCCTGCGTTCAACATGGTTGAAAGCCTCCTTTTTTTATCTATAAATATTGTACCACGCGCACACAAAAATGCAAGGGATAAATCATTTTTGCTGTTTGTAACAAATCTTGGGAAAAGGATTGCAATTTTGCCCTCACCTGATAAAATAGTATTTGGTGTGAGTTGGGTATTTTACAGCCCGAAACCTGCGCCGCGCGGCGGCATAATACAGAAGAAGAGGTTTGAAACGCTTATGACGATTTTCAACTTGATCACCCTCTTTGGCGGTCTGGCGCTGTTCCTGTACGGCATGCGCCTGATGGGCGACGGACTGAAAAAAGGTTCGTCCGATGCCTTCAAGCGCGCGATGGAAAAGGTGACGAACAATCCGCTCGTCGGCTTTCTGCTGGGCCTTGTGGTCACGGCGGTCATCCAGAGCTCTACGGCGACGATCGTGCTGACGTCGGGCCTTGTCGGCGCGGGCGTGATGTCGCTGCACCAGTCGATCGGCGTCATTCTGGGCGCGAATGTCGGTACGACGATCACGGGCCAGATCATTCGCCTTCTCGACGTGAACGCATCGGAGACATCGCTGCTCAATTTCTTCAAGCCCTCGACGCTCGCGCCCCTTGCGGCGATTATCGGCATCCTCTTTCTAATGGCGGTCAAGACCCGCCAGTCCGATACCATCGGCTCGATCGCGATGGGCTTCGGCATCCTCTTCACCGGCCTTCTCAGCATGACCGCGGCGGTGAGCCCGCTGTCGGAATCTGAGACGTTTGCCAACATGTTCTACCAGCTCTCCGGTAAGCCGGTGCTCGGATTCCTGCTCGGCGCGGGCGTTGCGTTCCTGCTGCAGAGTTCGTCGGCGACCATCGGTATTTTGCAGGCCATTGCCACGACCGGCGCGCTGACGTTCTCGTCTGTTTACGCCATCATCATCGGCGTCAACATCGGCGACTGTGTGACGACGGCCATCGTCTGCTCCATCGGCTCGAAGGCCGATGCCAAGCGCACGGGCGTGATCCATATCCTCTTCAACATCGCCGGTTCGATCCTCGTGATCGTGGGGCTGATGCTGCTGCACTCGTTCGGTGTGCTCGATGCCCTGTGGGACGAAGCGCTTTCCTCCGGCGGCATCGCGAATGTGCACACGGTGTTCCGTCTTGCTTCGGCCATCGTGCTGCTGCCGGTGTGCTGCCAGTTTGAAAAGCTCTCGCGCAAGCTCGTCAAGGACGATGTGCGCCTTGGCGAAAATGTCGACCACGAGCTTTCGCTGCTCGATGAAAAGTTCTTCACCTCTCCCGCCATCGCGCTCTCGGGCGCGGGTGAGGCCATCACCACCATGGCGCGCCTTGCGCGCACAGGCGTGATGAGCGCGATGGGCGTGCTCGAGCAATACGATGCCCACACGATCAAGGTCATCAACGAGAACGAAGAGCACATCGACAAGCTCGCCGACCATGTGGACAACTACCTCATCCGCCTGTCGCCGCACATGCCGAGCGGACACGGAAGCGACATGCTCAACTACTATATCCAGTGCTTCGGCGAGTTTGAGCGTATCGGCGACCACGCCGTGAACCTGACGGAAAATGCGCAGGAGTTCCTTGACCGCAGCGCGAGCCTGTCGCCCACGGCACATCAGGAGCTCATGGTGCTGCGCGAGGTGCTCGGCGAGATTTTAGATTACACCTACAAGGCCTTTGCCGCCACGGACTACGAGGCCGCGCGCCACATCGAGCCGGTCGAGGAGGTCGTGGACGACCTTGTCGCCACGCTGCGCGCCAATCACATCCGCCGCGTGCGCGACGGGCAGTGCACGGTGTACGCGGGCCTCACGTTTCTCGATATCCTCGTCAATGTGGAGCGCATCGCCGACCAGTGCTCGAATGTCGGCGTTTTCACGCTCTCTATGTTCGACGAGCACATCATGAACAACCACCACGACTATATTCAGGCGCTGCACCAGGGCAAAGACCCGGTCTTCAACCGCGCCTATCAGGAGACGCACGACAAGTATTTCGGCGAGCTCAAGCGCATCGAGCGCAGCAAGTGAGCCGCGCCGGATATGCGCGCCCCTGATTTAATGGAAAATAACGATCAATGCGACTTTTGTGCGCCGCGGCTTGCGTTTGCCGCGGCGCTTTGCTATAATGCAGTGCATAATAGCAGCGTGATTCTCTGCAAAGGAGCATGAAAATATGAAAGCGATTCTTGATGAAATGCTCGCGGCCCTTTCGCGCGGCAAGCGTGTGGTGCTGAGCAGCATTCTGGCGTCTTCGGGCTCTGTGCCGCGCGGCGCGGGCGCGAAGATGGCTGTCTTTGAAGATGACCGCGTGCTCGGCACGATTGGCGGCGGCGCAGTGGAGCGGCTGAGCATCCAGCGCGCGCAGGACGCGCTCAAAAACGGTGGCAGCAACGAGCTCAAGTCCTACAACCTGCACCCGAGTGAAGTGGCCAGCACGGGCATGATCTGCGGCGGCGCGGTGACGGTCTACTTCCAGTTTTTCGCGCCCGAGCAGGCGGCGGATATCGCGGTGCTCAAGCGCTGGCGCGAAATGCTCGATAAAGACGTCGACCTCTGGCTGCTGCTGTCTCTTGACGGCGACGGCGTGAACGAGTTCCACGTCGTCAGGCGCGAGGAGATCCCGCAGGACAAGGCGGACTATTTTTCTGCCAAGGCCGTGTGGAAGAACGGCATTTATGTCGAGCCGCTGTGCCACGCGGGCAGCGTGTATATCTTCGGCGGCGGCCATGTGGGCCGCGCGCTCGTGCCGGTGCTGGCGACGGTGGGCTTCCGCGTGGTGATGTACGACAACCGCGAGGAGCTTGCGAAGAAAGAAAACTATCCCATGGCGAGCGAGGTCATCTTCGGCAGCTTTTCCGATATTTCCGGCAAGGTGGCGCTCACGGCGAACGACTATGCCGTCGTGATGACGCCGGGCCATCAGGCGGACTATGAAATCCTCTCCCAGGTGCTGGGGAGCGATGCGACCTATATCGGCTGCATCGGCAGCCGCACAAAGGTCGCCAAGACGCGTGAGCGCCTCAAGTGTGACGGCTATACCGAAGAGGACATCGCACGCGTCCACGCGCCCATCGGCCTTCCGATTCTGGCTGAGACGCCGGAGGAGATCGCTATCAGCATCGCGGCGGAGATGATCGAGCACCGCGCGCGCCTTGCCGGACAGCGGCACTGAGGGTGCGTATATGCAGATCGCACCGCTTTTGCACGTCGGCCGCGGCGTGACGGCCATCATCGGCGGCGGCGGAAAGACGACGCTGATGGAAACGCTCGCCGGGGAGCTTTCGAAAAAGGGTAAGGTCATTATCACGACCACAACGCACATCTGCCGTCCGAAGCAGTATGAAACGCTGCTGGATGCGGACGAGGCCGCCGTTTCGGCGGCATTGGAGCGGTCGGGCATCGTCTGTGTTGCCTCGCAGGCGGAGAGCGGCAAGCTCTGCGCGCCGTGGCTCTCAATGGGCACGCTGGCGCAGCTTGCGGATTTTGTGCTTGTCGAGGCGGACGGTGCCAAGCGCCTGCCGCTCAAGGCGCACGCTTCCCATGAGCCGGTGATCCCGGAGGAGGCGCAGCGTGTCATCATGGTCATCGGCATCGACGGCGTCGGCAAAACCATCCGCGAGACCTGCCACCGCAGCGCGCTCTACGCGCAGCTCGCGGGCGTGGATGAGGAGACGGTCGTCACGCCGCAGCTTGCCGCGCGCGTCGTCAACGCCGAGGGTTACGGCGACCGCGTTTATATCAACAAGGTGGAGTCTGCCGCCGATTATGAAGCGGCGCAGGCCATGGCAAATGAATTTTCCTGCCCGGTCATCGCGGGCAGTCTGCATCAGGGGGTATATGTATGCTTGCATTGATTCGCGGCGCAGGAGACATCGCGAGCGGCGCGGCCATGAGATTGTGGCGCTGCGGGATCGACGTGGTGATGACCGACCTCGCCCGCCCGACGGCCATCCGCCGCACGGTGGCGTTTTCCAATGCCATCGTCCACGGAGAGACAACGGTCGAGGGCCTGCGCGCCGTGCGCGCGGAGAATGCCGCGGAGGCGAAGAAGCTGCTGCGCGAGGGCTCGCTGCCTGTTTTGGCCGACCCTGAGTGCGCCTGCCGCGAGGAGCTCGCGCCGGACGCGCTCGTGGACGCGATTCTTGCCAAGCGCAATCTCGGCACGAAGATCGACGACGCGCCGATCGTCGTGGGCGTCGGCCCCGGCTTCACGGCGGGGGAGGACTGCCACGCGGTCGTCGAGACGATGCGCGGCCACACGCTTGGGCGCGTCATCTACTCCGGCAGCGCGCTGCCGAACACGAACATTCCCGGCCTCATCGGCGGCTTTGCGGGCGAGCGCGTGCTGCGCGCGCCGTGCGACGGCATTTTTACTGCCGTCCACCGCATCGGCGACACGGTCGAGGAGGGCGAGACCATCGGCTTTGTCGAGGGTCAGCCGATGAAGTGCACCATCAGCGGTGTGCTGCGCGGCGTGCTGGACGATGGTGTGTCCGTTAAGAAGGGAATGAAGTCCGGCGATGTCGACCCGCGCTGCAAGCCGGAATACTGCACGACGATCTCGGACAAGGCCCTCGCCGTCGGCGGGGGAGTGGTCGAAGCGGTGCTGTATTTGAACGCGAAACAACAGGGCAGACGTTGATATGCCCTGCACTGCGCGGGAGATGTCCCATTGGCATGGGACTGCGCGGGGCAAAGGGGGCCTTCTCTCACGTGAGAGAAGGCCCCCTTTTGATCCCCCAAGAGAACGGCAGGGGCGTTTCGATCTCGCCCCTGCAC
>ENA-OVGC01002842-OVGC01002842.1-human-gut-metagenome-genome-assembly--contig:-NODE-2842-length-11115-cov-10.419620_pt1 | contig 11115 bp, 7 predicted proteins | sample MGYA00237768_ERZ505415 | MGnify/ENA primary metagenome ERZ505415 (study PRJEB26158, sample SAMN06016382) | human gut metagenome | biome: human gut; feature: ankylosing spondylitis patient; material...
TGTTCATGCCCTACACCATGGTCAAGGATCACCGCACCAACTACGAGACCGGCAATGTGGATGCCGTGATGGACGGCGATCTGGACGGTTTCATCTTCGCATACCTCAAGGCTGCAAGCCGCGGGGAGCTGCAGGATACCTGATCTTGAACGTATAAATTGCAAAGGCCGTGCTTCCTTTTATGGAGGCACGGCCTTTTTTGTGTTCTTACGCCAGATCGGGCAGAATGGTATCCCAGAGATTTTCCTCCTGCCGCAGGGCGTTGAAGCAGCAGTCCAAGTACATTTTGTTTGCCGCTGCAAGGATCGTGCTGCGCAGAAGCAGCTTTTCATCTGCGGCATCCACGGCAAGGTCGCGGATCTCCCTGGAGCAGCCGAATACAAACGGAAGGCAGTTTTCCATCTCGTCGCAGAAGTAGTCGTAAGCTGCCCCGGCGGAACAGTGCGCCCGCTGCATTTTAAACAGGGCATCGATGTTTTCCATTGAGAGCACCGTTTTGGAGACTGCAATGTACATCAGGGATGCGATCTGATCGCGGGCGTACTTCTTGCGCACCGGGTGGGACAAAATGCCCTTTTTAACGTAGTTGCTGACCATGGAAGAGGTGAGCTCCACGCCGCAGAAGGTGCGGAAATAGCTGTTGACGTACTGCACGGTCTGGTCAAGATAAAGCCCCATCTGCGGGAGATCGGCGTACCGGGGCAGGGCAAACCCGGCGGCGCAGGCCGCAACGCGGCATTTGGTTTCAGTTTTCATATCGTAAGCAGTTTTCTAAGGTTGGTGCAGCTGGGCTGCGCGGGATACAGAAAATGGTTTTCTGGCGGTATTATAGCGCAAATCGGTTCTCTGGTCAACGGATTTTTAAAACTTTTGAAAGAATGCATAAAATCCCTTGACAGGTTTTTGAAAAACTGCTATGATGTCTGCAGTGAACCGAAAAACCATGCAGGCGGAAGTGCGTGTAAGGCACGGAAAATAAAAAAATGACCTGCTATCACAAAATAGATTTGGAGCGTGCATTTTATGAAAACCAAGATCGTTGTGGATTCTTCGTCCAGCCTGTATGCCCTGCCGGGCGTGGATTTTGCCTGTGTGCCGTTGAAGATCGTCACGGATGAACAGGAATATCTGGATGACGGTACTCTGGATGCTGTGGACATGGCCCGGTCTCTGCGTACTTACAAGGGCAAGACCAGCACCTCCTGCCCCAATGTGGCAGACTGGCTGGCTGCTTATGAGGGTGCGGAGCAGATCTTTGTTGCCACCATCACGGGCACACTGTCCGGCAGCTACAATGCTGCACTGCTGGCAGCGGAAGAATACAAGGAAACGCACCCGGAGGCCCGTATTTTTGTTCTGGACAGCCTGTCCGCCGGGCCGGAGCTGCGTCTGCTGGCAGAGCGTCTGCGGGATCTCGTCCGGATCGGGATGGAGTTTGACGAGATCTGCGAGGCGATCCTGGCTTACCACAAGCACACACATCTGCTGTTTTCGTTGGAATCGCTGGCCAATCTGGCCCGCAATGGCCGTGTGAAGCCTGCTGTTGCCGCTGTGGCACGGATGCTGGGCATCCGGGTCATTGGTCAGGCCAGTGAGAGCGGCGAGCTGGAGGTGCTGTGCAAGACCCGCGGCGAGCACGGCGCACTGGAGCGCATCGTGCTGGAATTGAAGGATCACGGCTTTACCGATGGCAAAGTGCACATTGCCCACTGTGATAACCCGGAAGCTGCCAAGCGCCTGAAGCTGATGATCCACGCGGTGTTTGCAGGGGCGCAGGTGGATGTGACCGAGTGCGGCGGCCTGTGCAGCTACTACGCTGAGCAGGGCGGCCTGATGGTGGGCTATGAGGACGGAAAAACAGAGTAAAAGAGTTTTTGATATTGCAAGCAAGCCGGGCCTGCGGGTCTGGCTTGCTTTTTTTTGAACAACGCAAAACTTGAAAAAGTTGTAAAACCGCGCTATACTTACACATAATTATAAATGGGGAAGGAGGGCAGGCCCATGCTTTTTCGTTCACCGATCGTGCGCTTTTTCAGCCGCATTCTGAACCGCGTCACCATCACGGTTGTGTTGGTGGCATTGCAGCTGCTGTGGCTGTGCTGGGTGGCGTTTGCCATCACCACCGGCACGGGCCGCGTGTGGGTGAACGGCCTGCTCAACGCACTGAGCCTGCTCATCGTCCTGTACCTTGTGCGCAAGGATGAGAACAGCGCCTACAAGGTGGGCTGGATCGCGCTGATCGGCATTCTGCCGCTGCTGGGCGGTGCGCTGTATCTGGCCTTTGGCAACAAACGCCCGGCCAAGCGTCTGCGCCAGAAAATGCAGGCGGTGGAGGATGCCCACAAAAAAGACCTTGTACAGGAGCCGGGTGTGCTGGAAGGTCTGGATGCCCGCGAGCAGGGGCAGAGCCGATATGTGGCAAAGTACGGCCCCTATCCGGCGTGGCAGAACACTCGCACGCAGTATTTTGCCTGCGGCGAAGCCATGTATCCGCAGCTGCTGGCCGATCTGGAAAAGGCTGAAAAGAGCATCTTTCTGGAATTTTTCATTGTGAGCCACGGCTGCATGTGGAACGGCATTGAAAAGATCCTGCGCCGCAAGGCTGCGCAGGGCGTGGATGTGCGCCTGATCTACGATGATTTTGGCAGTCTGCTGGGTCTGCCCGCCGATTTCATCGTGCGCATGGAGCGGGCGCGCATCCGCTGCATCCCGTTCAACCCGGTGGTGCCGCTGCTCTCACTGGTGATGAACCACCGCGACCACCGCAAGATCGTAGTCATTGACGGTACGGTGGCCTACACCGGCGGCGTGAATCTGGCAGATGAGTATATCAATGCGGAGCAGCGCTTTGGCTACTGGAAGGATGCAGCCCTGCGTGTGGAAGGCGATGCCGCGTGGAACTTTACGGTGATGTTCCTCAACTTCTGGAACGCCTTCCGCTCCAGCGAGACGGATTATGATGCATTTCGTCCCATGCCGCTGGTGCTGCCGGTATCGGACGGCATCGTGCAGCCCTACGCGGACAGCCCGCTGGACGAGGAACCGATGGCCGAGACGGTGTACCTGAACATCCTTGCGCAGGCACAGCGGTATGTTTATATCTACACGCCCTACCTTGCCGTGGGCGAGGAAATGCTGGACGCACTGAAAAACGCGGCCAAGCGCGGGGTGGACATCCGGCTGGTGCTGCCGGGCATCCCGGACAAAAAGCTGGTGTTCCGGCTGAGCCGGTCGTACTATCTGCCGCTTTTGAGGGCAGGTGTACGCATTTACGAATATACGCCCGGCTTTCTGCATGCCAAGTGCTGGGTAAGCGACGATGTAACTGCCGTAGTGGGCAGCATCAACATGGACTACCGCAGCCTGTTCCTACACTTTGAGTGCGGTGTACTGCTGCAAAAGAACAGTCAGGTGGCAGTTCTGCGGGACGATGTACGGGCCACGCTGCCGCAGTGCCGCGAGATACAGGTGACGGAATGCCACACCAGCCTGCCAGGCACGGTGCTGGACAGTGTGCTGCGGCTGCTGAGCCCCTTGATGTGATAAAAACTCCCTTTCCGGGTAAACTAGCCCAAAAGCCCCTTTACGATGGGGGCAGGAAAGGGAGCGTTTTATTATAATGAAAAAGATACCTCGCATGATCCTGGGCTGCACGCTGGCGGCAGCTCTGGCCCTGACCGCCTGCAGCCGAAGCGATCCCGGTTCCTCCGGCAGCATGAGCACGAACATGGGCGGCAGTTCATCGCAGGCGGGCCAGAACGCTGCATACCGCACCGGCCTTGGCATCCTGACCGAAGTGTCTGATCAGGAACGCGCGGGCAAGATCGATACCATCGCAGCTGCCGTTCTGCTGGATGCCGAGGGCAGGGTGGCAGATGTGATGCTGGACGAGGTGGAGATCTCGGTCACGGGGGACAGCACCGGCAAGGTGACGATGCCCACCGACGATCGCACCAAGCGCCAGAAGGGCGATGATTACCCGCTGGCGGCGGTGTCTTCGCTGAAAAAGGGCTGGGCAGAGCAGGCGGATGCCTTTGGCGATTATCTTACCGGCAAAACCCCGGATGAGGTGAAGAAGCTTGCCACCGACGATGACGGCAAGCCGAAGGATGCTGACCTGCTCTCCACCTGCACCATTGCGGTGGACGGCTATCGGGATGCTGTGGTGCGCGCCTGCGAGAATGCAAAGGCAGTCGGCTCGGCCCGCGGCGACCGCGCTGTGCTGGGCGTGTCAGTGCGCAATGACACCAAGGAACTGACCGCCGACGATGACCACGATGTGACCGCGCAGGTGGACATCACAGTGGCAGCCCTGACGCTGGATGCTGACGGCCGTGTGACCGGTGCAGTGGCGGATGTGGCAGAGCCTGCCCTTACCGTGGGCGCGGATGGTACGGTGTCGGCACCGGAGATGGTCAAAACCAAGGTGGAACTGGGCGACAGCTACGGGATGCGCGGGGCATCCAGTCTGGACAAGGAATGGTACGAGCACAGCGAGGGCTGGTGCGATTACCTGAAGGGCAAGACCCGTACTGAGATCGCAGGCATCCCGGACGATGGTTCGGATGCCGACCTTGCGGCACTGTGCACCATCTCGGTGACGGAGCTGCAGAAGGCTGCGCTGGCGGCGTTTGCGGAAGAGTAAAGCGGAGAAAAGAGGAAAGGCGCAAAGCTTTTCCTTTTTTCTTTGTGCAACCAGACCAAAGAATTGGCGCAGAAAAGCCTTGAAAAAGACGAACTGCACTAACTTTTGCATTTCCTCTTGCCAAATGGCTGCAAACGCGCTATTCTATAGTCACAGTTTAACACTTTAGCATGATAAAATGCTAAACCGAGAGGGAACACATTTGGGAAACAAAAGGGGAGGAGCCTTTTATGAAACGTCTTGTCTCTGCTTTTCTGGCTGGTGCCATGGCACTGAGCCTTGCCGCCTGCGGCGGTGCCGCATCCACTTCTACCGTGGCATCTTCTGCCTCTGCCTCCGGGAGCGCAGCCGCCTCCGAGACCGCAGCCAGCGATCTGGACTACATCAAGGAAAAGGGCAAGATGGTCATTGGCTACACCGTCTATGAGCCGATGAACTACACCGATGCCGACGGCAACTTTACCGGTTTTGATACCGAGCTGGCAACTGCCGTGTGCGAAAAGCTGGGAGTCGAGCCGGAGTTCGTGGAGATCAACTGGGATACCAAGGTGGTGGAGCTGGATGCCAAGAGCATCGACTGCATCTGGAACGGTATGACCCTGACCGATGACATCATGCAGAACACCGCTGCCACCAAGGCTTATGCCAAGAACGCACAGGTGGTCGTAGTGAAGGATGGCACCGATTATACTTCTACCGCTGATCTGGTGGGGAAGACCGTGGTTGCCGAGGCTGGTTCCGCCGGTGAGGCCGCCATTGAGGGAGACGAGAACCTGGCACAGGCTGATTACGTTTCCAAGAGCGTTCAGACCGACTGCCTGATGGAAGTTGCCGCAGGCACTGCCGATGCCGCTGTACTTGACCTGACCCTGGCCAACGCCATGATCGGTGAGGGCACTGACTATGCTGACCTGAAGATCGTGGACGAGCTGAACGCTGAGGAGTACGGCGTGGCATTCCGCAAGGGCAGTGATGCTGCCGCCGCTGTGGACGAGGCCTTTGATGCACTGAAGGCCGATGGTACTATGCAGGCACTGGCCGATAAGTACGATCTGGCACTGGCTGACTGAATTTGTTGAACAACTCCTTCCGTCATCGCTATGCGATGCAACCTCCCTCGGTGAGGGAGGCTTTTTGTTGCTGATGCGTGAAAGGCTCCCCAGCAGAGGGAACTTTCACCGGCTGTGATGGAAGGGAAATATGGATTCTGAATAAAAAAGGTGTGTTTTTGTGTCTGTGATTCTTATGCGCCTGTCCGGCGCGTTCCTGCTCAACTGTGAACTCTTTGCCCTGACACTGCTGTTTGCACTGCCGCTGGGGCTGGTGGTCTCGTTTGGCTCCATGAGCCGCTGCAAGCCGCTGGCCGGGCTGGTCAAGACCTTTGTCTGGATCATCCGCGGCACTCCGTTGATGCTGCAGATCATCGTGATCTATCTGGGCCCCGGCCTGCTGGGCATGAACAACCCCTGGCCCTCCGGCTCCGGCGGACGGATGGTGGCGGCGGTGGTGGCTTTTGCCATCAACTATGCCTGCTATTTTTCTGAGATCTACCGCGGCGGCATTGAGGCAGTGCCCAAGGGGCAGACTGAGGCCGGGCAGGTGCTTGGCATGACCAAAACACAGATCTTTTTCAAGGTGACCTTGCTTCAGGTCGTCAAGCGCATCCTGCCCCCCATGGGCAATGAGATCATCACGCTGGTCAAGGATACCTCGCTGGCAAACACCATTGCCAATAAGGAGATCATTATGATGGCCAAGGAGTACAGCGCAAAGGGCCTGATTTGGCCGCTGTTCTCCACCGCGCTCTTCTTCCTGGTGTTTGTGGGCGCACTGACCATCCTGTTCAACTGGGCTGAAAAAAAGCTCGATTATTTCCGCTGCTAAGGAGGCAGATAGATTATGGCGTTGCTCGAAGCTTCCGGTATCGGGAAAAATTTTGGCGAGACCCATGTGTTGAAGGACATCTCCCTGGATCTGGAGCAGGGGGAAGCGCTGGCGATCATCGGCTCGTCCGGTTCCGGCAAAACAACGCTGCTGCGCTGCCTGAACTTTCTGGAACGGCCTGACACGGGTGTGATCAAGGTGAACGGCGAGACCATGTGGGATGCCGCCGACCCTGCCACCCAGAAGGAAAGCGAGATTCGCAAAAAGCGGCTCCATTTTGGTCTGGTGTTCCAGAACTTCAACCTGTTCCCGCAGTACACGGCCTTACAGAACGTGATGCTGGCAGGAGAACTGCTGGCAAAGGAACGTCCGGAATATCAGGCAAACAAAAAGGCCATCCACGCGGAGCTGGAACAGCAGGCGAGAGAACTGCTGGCGCAGATGGGTCTTTCGGAGCGGGCCGGCCACTACCCGCATCAGCTCTCCGGCGGCCAGCAGCAGCGTGTAGCCATTGCCCGCGCGCTGGCGCTTCACCCGGATATCCTCTGCTTTGATGAGCCCACCAGCGCCCTTGACCCGGAGCTGACCGGCGAGGTGCTGAAGGTCCTGCGTGATCTTGCTGACCGCAAGACCACGATGATCATTGTCACCCATGAGATGCACTTTGCCCGCGATGTGGCCGACCGCATCCTGTTCATGGATGGCGGCGTGGTCGTAGAAGAAGGCCCGGCCAAACAGCTCATCGACCACCCCCGGGAGGAGCGTACCAGACAGTTCCTCGCACACTATTCAGAATGACCCGCCGCTGAGCGTTCCGGATGAGGATACCCCGCCTTCGGGCAATGCCGGAACGGGGTTCTGGAGCATTCTGTTCCAGCTGCTGAAGCATCTGGCCGGGAAGCACTGAAAAATTTGAAAAAACCTCTTGAAAATTCATCGCAACCTGATATAATACCCACATGAACAAAAACGTCCTGCCCATTGCGCGGCAGGGCGTTTTTGTCGGAAAAAATTCGTGTGATAAGGTCTGTGATGCTTTCCCAAGGAGGAACGTGCGTATGACGAAAGATATGACGCAGGGCAGCCCGCTCAAGCTGATCCTTGCCTTTGCGGTGCCGCTGATGCTGGGCAGCCTGTTCCAGCAGTTCTATAATCTGGCAGATACCATCATCGTGGGCCGCTTTGTGGGCGTGGAAGCCCTGGCGGCGGTCGGCAGTGTGGGTGGTCTGAACTATCTGGTGCTGGGCTTTGTCAATGGCATTGCCTGCGGTTTTTCCATCCCCATCTCATGGACATTCGGGGCGAAAGACTATGTGGAGATGCGCCGCTACACCGCCAATGCCGTCTGGCTGAGTGTCTTTTTTGCCGCAGTGCTTACCGTGGTCACGGTGGCCATGACCCGTTCCATTCTGGTCTGGACCAATACCCCGGACAACATCATTGATCTGGCGGACATCTACATCCGCACCATCTTTATCGGCATCCCGTTTACGCTGCTGTACAACATGACCAGCGCCCTGATGCGCGCTCTGGGCGACAGCAAGCGGCCCCTGTACTTCCTGCTGGTGGCAAGCTTTCTGAACATCGGGCTGGACCTGCTTTGCATCATCGCCTTCAAGATGGGTGTGTTCGGTGCGGCGTTCGCCACCGTGTTCAGTCAGGCAGTGGCCGGTCTGGGCAGCCTGTGGTACATCCTCAAGCATTATAATGAACTGCGCTGGAACAAAGAAGAAAGCCGCCTGAGCAGACAGCACTGTGTCAAGCTGTGCGGCATGGGCATCCCCATGGGTTTGCAGTGCAGCATCACGGCCATCGGTTCCGTTGTGCTGCAGGGTGCGGTCAATGGCCTGGGCAGCGACATCGTGGCAGCGCAGACTGCAGGCGGCAAGGCGGCACAGTTCCTGTCCGTCCCGCTGGAGAGCATTGGCACGGCCATGACCACCTACGCCAGCCAGAACATGGGTGCCAACGACCTGAACCGTGTGAACAAGGGCGTGAACACCGCCCTGGGCATCGGCTGTGTGTACAGCGTGGCCTCCTTCCTGATCCTGCGCGTGCTGGATAAGGCATTGATCGGCCTGTTCCTTGAAAGCAGCCAGACCGAGATCATGGCCAACGCCCAGAGCTTCATCTTCTGGAACAGCGTGTTCTACATCCCGCTGGCGGTCCTTATCATTTACCGCTACACCATTCAGGGTCTGGGTTATTCCAGCCTGGCCATGTTTGCCGGTGTGGCAGAGATGATCGCCCGTGCTCTGGTGGGTTTCCTGTTCGTGCCGCTGTGGGGCTATTTTGCCGCCTGCATTGCAAACCCGGTGGCATGGTTCTTTGCCTGCTTCTTCCTGATCCCGGCGTATATCGTTGTGTTCCGGAAGCTGAAACAGGAAAAAGCAAGACCGCACGCAAACTTGTAAAAATTGAGCCGCTCTTTTGCGAAACCGCAGAAGGGCGGCTCTTTTGTTGCCTAGTAGGGGAGGCCTTGGCGAAGAGGGAAAGCCTCACGAAACGCCAAAGCTGAGAGGTTGTATAGAGTAGGGCCTGCCCGATTCCTTTACAAATAACACCAAAACGATTATACTATAAATAATTATGTCACAAGGGGGTGAGGAGCATGGAGCTGGAACAGATCGAGGGAACGGTGGAGGACATTATCTACGAGAACCCGGATAACGGCTACACGGTGTTTGAAATTTCCGGCGGCGGCACGGTGACCGTGGTGTGCGGGATCGTGGGCGAGCTCCATGCGGGCGAGAGCGTGGTCTGCCGCGGTAAATATGAGAACCACGCCACCTATGGCCGCCAGTTCCACGCCCAGGAATGCGAGACCGATATGCCGAAGGATCTGGAAGCGGTATACGCCTTTCTTGCCAGCGGTTCTCTGCCTTACATTGGGGCGCGCACGGCCAATAAGATCATCGACAAATTCGGCGCGGCGGCGCTGGAAGTGATCGCCAACGATCCCGCCCAGCTCACCCTGATCCCCGGCATCTCGGCGGACAAAGCTGACCGCATCCAGCAGGAGTTCAAGCGGATGTTCGGAATGCGGGAGCTGATCGCCTATCTGGCGCAGTTCGAGATCAGCCCCCGCCGCGCCATGGAGGTGTTCCGCGTCTTTGGCCCCAGTGCCATGCAGGCCATCTCCCAGAATCCTTATCTGCTCTGTGGGGAACCCCTGCAGCTGGATTTCCGCCATGCCGACAGCATTGCACAGTATTACCACATGGAAGGGGACTGCACCCAGCGGCTGGAAGCAGCGCTTCTGCGCACCCTGCGCCATAACGCGGGCAACGGCCACACCTGCCTGCCCCGTGCGCAGCTGCTTGACACGGCATCCCACTTCATCCAGCAGCCGCCCGAGAAGTTGGCCCGCGCGCTGGACCACTGCATTGAGACCGGGCAGCTGGGCGTAAAGATGCTGGAGGCGGTGCCGTATATCTATCTGCCTGACCTGCTGGAAGCAGAACAGGCCATTGCCGACCGGCTGGCCCTGCTGGCAAAGCGGGAGAAGCAGACGGTGCGGGACCTTGATAAAAACATCCAGGTGCTGGAGCTGACCCAGGGGTTTGCCTATGCGCCCCTGCAGCGGGAAGCCATCCGCAAGGCCATGACCGAAAACTGCCTTGTGCTGACCGGCGGCCCCGGCACCGGTAAGACCACCACAGTCAATGCCATCCTGCAGCTGCTGGAGCATCAGGCAGACCGGGTGGCACTTTGTGCTCCCACGGGCCGTGCGGCCAAACGGCTGAGCGAACTGACCGGCCGCAAGGCCTCTACCATCCACCGCCTGCTGGAGGTGGACTACTCCGGCGGCGTGGTCAGCTTTATCCACAATGACAAGAACCTGCTCAAATGCGATGTGGTCATTCTGGATGAGATGAGTATGGTGGATGTGAAGCTGTTTCAGGCGCTCATTGCAGCCCTGCGGTACAGCTGCCGCATTATTATGGTGGGCGATGCCGACCAGCTGCCCAGCGTGGGGCCCGGCAACATTCTGGGGGAGGTCATCCGCTCCGGGCTGGTGCCCACCGTCTGCCTGAACGAGATCTTCCGGCAGGCCAGACGCAGCCTTATTGTGGAGAACGCCCACCATATCATCAGCAGTGAGCCGCTGCAGAAGGGCGGCAAGACAGACGATTTCTTCTTTCTGGAATCGGACGGCGATGCGGCGCAGAAACTGGTGTGCGATCTTGTCACCACCCGTCTGCCCCGGAGCTATGGGTTTGACCCTGTCCGGGATATTCAGGTGCTCTGCCCCACCAAGCTGGGACCCACCGGCACCCAGGCACTGAATGTGGAGCTGCAGAACCTGCTCAACCCGGAGCAGAAGGGCAAGCCCCAGCTCCAAAGCGCCTCCCGGGTGTTCCGGGTGGGCGACAAGGTGATGCAGGTGCGGAACAACTACGAGATCGTCTGGAACCGCATTGGCGGGGAGCAGGGCGTGGGAGCCTATAACGGTGATATCGGCATTGTGGAATCCATCAACATGCGCGACCGCTCCATGGTGGTGCGGATGGATGACCGCCGCCTGCTTTACCCGGCGGAAAACCTGAACGAGCTGGAGATCGCCTACGCCATCACGGTGCACA
>ENA-OVGC01002852-OVGC01002852.1-human-gut-metagenome-genome-assembly--contig:-NODE-2852-length-11088-cov-4.442944_pt1 | contig 11088 bp, 9 predicted proteins | sample MGYA00237768_ERZ505415 | MGnify/ENA primary metagenome ERZ505415 (study PRJEB26158, sample SAMN06016382) | human gut metagenome | biome: human gut; feature: ankylosing spondylitis patient; material...
TAAAATCAAAAACCGAAAGTGGAAGTAATGTATTTGTAAGTGGAATTGATAGTTTATATGTAAATCATTTTGAAAAAATTAATGTTGTGAAAGGAAGTGAGGAGGGGCTGAACAAGGTTCTTAATGAGAATGCCAATTCTATTTTAATGCCTGAGATTTTTGCAGCATCAAGTGATATTGGAAAGACAATAAAAATAAACATGGAAGGAAAAATGTATGATTTTATTGTTGCAGGTCTTTATTATTCCAATGATTTTAGTGAGTTAAATTGCTTTGTCAATATAAATTATTTGAAAGATACATTACATATCGGAAGCAATGAACATAATATAGTTTTTTTCAATGAAGGAAATAGCGTTTCTGATAAGAATTTACTTACAAAAGCAGATATTATGAGGAAGAGCAGAGAAAGAGCGGTAAGCGGAACCGAGATAGTGGAAGCAATCACATATCTGCTGATAACATGTGCTGTGATTTCACTGTTTATTTATTATTCGTTCATTGCAAAAAGCAATGAAAAAGATATCCTGAGATTTCAGGCAATGGGAATGCCATATTTGCAAATTATTAAAATCTATATTTGGAATGCAGTTTTTCCGATTATAATTTCTGGTATATTTTTACTTCCAATCACTAAAAAATTTACATATATATGTTTGTATGTAATGTTATCACCGTATTATTTTGTTGGAGTGAAGGACAGCGGAATATATTCTGAAATAGTTCTATTATTGTTATTTTCGCTAATATCAATAGCAGTTCAAATGTTTTATATTCTGAGATTAAAAGATAGAAAGAATTTTATTGAGGAACTTAGAAATCCTGGAATGTAGCACAAGGAGAAATAATGAAGAAAGAAATAATAAGAATTAATAATCTGAGTTACAAAGTCAAAGATGGTGATGAAGAAAAAATGTTGCTAAATAATATTAGCATCTCATTTGAGATGCCGGAGATTATTACCATATCAGGACCATCAGGTTCCGGAAAAACAACATTTTTATATGCAATTTCAGGGATGTTAGACAATTTAAAGGGTGAAATATACATAGAAGAAAAAAATATTTTAGCTTGCACAAAAAAAGAAAGAGAAAAAATACGCTTAAATGACATTAGCATTATTTTTCAAAATTTAAATTTATTTTCATTTATGAATGTTGAAGATAATATATTGTTGCCTTATTATATTAAGGAGCGAACGGTGAATGAGAAAACATGTCAATTAATGAATGAATATCTAACTATTATGAATTTAGCGGGAATAAATAAACGAGATATTCACTCATTATCAGGTGGAGAGCAACAGAGAGTGGCGATTGTCAGATCCATATTAGATTCAACAAAAATAATTTTGTGTGATGAACCAACTGCCAGTCTGGATAGGAAAAATACAGAAATATTCATGAAGACACTTGTGGATATTACGCAAAAAAGAAATGTGGCAGTTATGATCGTAACGCATGATGAAAACATTGTGAAATATGGCACGGCAAAATATTATATGGAAGATGGAAAAATAAGAAAATATGAGTAGTACTCAACCTTGTCACTCTGTTGTGCTGCTACTGCATAGGCTGCACTGAGCGTCTGATAGAAAAACATGTATTTTTGTATGTGGAAAGGTTTAGGAAGAGATGAAAATACCGAAATTCAAAGTTCAAATGAAAGTTATATTGATGATTACAACCACTATTATATCTGTTTTTTTGATTCGGTTATTATTAATGGGTGGTCTGGCAAAACTGCTTTCATTCGATAGCCAGAGAACTGAAGTATATAAAGATACAGATATCACGCATTACCAGTGGTACATTGGAAAGAATGCTAAGAAAGAATATGCTGATAAATGGGGAATGGATGAAAGCATTTTTCCAGAAAGTATTACAGATAACATGAATGGACTGGATTATAAAATGGTTTACTATAATCCGTGGGACGCACAGTATTTAAGTTATCTGGTCGTCGAATATGATGATAAGAGTTATGAGGAAGAGATACAGAGATTGGGGAAATATGATTCAAAAGAATATAAAGGATATTTTGGAACGAGAGGTTTTCGGGATAAGTACCGTCTTTTGGCAATAGAGGTTGATCCGGATCATGGATTGATATATGCGCTGGAAGAAGAAAATAATCAGATTATTTATGTGGAATTGATTTTCTGTAATTATTTTTATGATATAGATTATCAAAATGAAATCGACATACAATATTTACCAATTGGATTTGATGCGACACCGGATAATGAATATCATCAAAAGAGGCTGAATCAATAGAGGACAGCCTTGTTGTAGAAGATGGAATAACAGAATAAACTAAACACAGACTGCTGTGCCGTGACGACGTAAAATCGTGTGGTGCAGCAGTTTTTTGTTCACAAAACATTGACGGAACCCCACAAAGAAGGTAATATTTTACCGAAAGAAAACTTGATAATTGTAAGAAAATCATAGAGAAAGGTCATAGCATGGGCATTACAATAGAAGAATTAAAAAAACTAGATAAAAACACTTATCAGATCATTGATATCCGGGACGAGAACGAGATCGCCCACGGAGCGATTCCGGGAGCGGTAGCGACACCGGCAGATTCTATCGAAGGGAATGAGAACATTGATTTTTCAAAAAAATTAGTGATCTGCTGCAGCCGTGGACGTTTCAGCGTGGAAGTTGCCGAAGGACTGGAAGAGAAAGGAATGGATGCGGTAAGTCTGCAAGGCGGATATATTGCATGGCTTCTGGATGCGATGAAGCAGGAGGAAGAGGTAGACATCTGCAAGGATGTGGAACTTTCTATCCGTAAAAAGTTCCGTAAAAGCATCTGGTGCAAATTCACAAAAGCAATAAATCAGTATGAGCTTGTCAAACCGGGAGACCGCATTGCGGTCTGTATTTCCGGTGGAAAAGATTCCATGCTTATGGCAAAGCTTTTTCAGGAATTAAAAATTCACAATAAATTTGATTTTGAAGTGAAGTTTTTGGTTATGGATCCGGGATACAGTCCGGCAAATCGAAAAGTGATCGAGGAAAACGCCAGAAAACTCAATATTCCAATCACAATTTTTGAATCGGATATTTTTGATTCTGTATACAATATTGAAAAATCACCGTGCTATCTGTGTGCACGGATGAGACGCGGACATTTATATCATTTTGCACAGGAGCTTGGATGCAATAAAATCGCACTCGGACATCATTATGATGATGTGATCGAGACGATCCTCATGGGTATGCTTTACGGAGCACAGATCCAGACGATGATGCCAAAACTTCACAGCACCAATTTTGAGGGAATGGAACTGATCCGTCCGCTTTATCTTGTGCGTGAGGACGATATCAAGGCGTGGCGTGACTATAATGGACTTCATTTTATCCAGTGTGCATGCAAGTTTACAGACACCTGTACCACCTGCAATAACGAGGAAAATCGTTCGAAACGTGTGGAGATCAAGGAACTGATCAAAAAATTAAAAGAAGTCAATCAGTACGTGGAAGGCAATATTTTCAAGAGTGTGGAAAATGTGAATCTGGAAACGGTTGTCGCCTATAAAAAGGACGGCGTAAAACATCATTTTCTGGATGACTATGATACAAAAGCATCTATTAGTCAAAAATGAAAAAATATTGATTTTGGCTAATAAAGAAAGAAAAGAATAATTCTCTGATTTTTCCACATAATAACTCCAAAGTGAAATAACAGCATTGGAGGAAAAATATTAAATGAAAGCCACAGGGATTGTACGCAGAATAGATGATCTGGGAAGAATTGTAGTTCCGAAAGAAATTCGGAGAACCTTAAGGATCCGGGAGGGCGATCCTTTGGAAATATTTACCGACCGGGAGGGCGAGATCATTCTGAAAAAGTATTCGCCGATCGGGGAGCTGAGCCAGTTTGCGGGAGAGTATGCGGAAAGTCTGGCGCAGACAACCGGACATCTGGTATTGATCACGGACTGCGACCATGTTGTGACGGCATCCGGTAACGGCAAGAAAGAATATGAGGGCAAGCCGATTAGCAAACAGCTGGAAGACGCCATCAGCGAACGGAAAAATTTTCTCGCAAGCAGAAATGATGCGGAGTTTGTCAAGGTGACATTAGATGATGCCGGAGAATTCGGGCAGCAGGCGCTCAGCACGATCATCTGCGAGGGGGATGCGATCGGAGCCGTTATTTTATATGAAAAAGACGAGAAATCCAGAATGACAGAGACGGAGAGCAAGCTTGCGATCGCAGCAGCTGGTTTCCTGGGAAAGCAGATGGAACAATAGAAGCCGCTGGAATGATTACGGAAAATGAGGACAAAGCATGAAGTTTATGCATATTTCAGACGTGCATCTCGGTGTAAAACCGGATGCAGGAAAAGCATGGAGTGAAAAAAGAGCACAGGATATCTGGGATTCTTTTGCGGAAATGATCGAGATCGCGGCAGAAGAATCCCCGGATTTTTTGCTGATTTCAGGTGATCTTTTTCACAAACAGCCATTGAAAAGAGAATTGAAGGAAGTCTGTGGTCTGTTTGCACGCATACCGCAGACGAAAGTGCTTCTTATGGCAGGAAACCACGATTACATACAGCAAAATTCTTTTTACAGGACATGTGAGTGGTCGGAAAATGTCTGTTTCTTCCCGCGCGAGGAAGTAATGTGTTTTGATTTCCCGGAGCAGAATACGACGGTTTATGGTCTGAGCTATTGGCATCGTGAGATCCGGCAGGCTTTGTACGATGAAGTTTTTCCGAAAAATACGGACAGAATTAATATTCTGCTCGCACATGGAGGCGATGAGCGGCATATTCCATTTTCTGCGGAAAAGATTCTGCGGCATGGATTTGATTATATTGCAGCGGGACACATCCACAAAGGTGGGCAGCTTGTGCAGGGCAGGGCGGTCATGGCGGGCGCACTGGAGCCGACAGACTGTAATGATACCGGTGTGCACGGATACTGGAAGGGAGACATCGGCAAAACGCATTGTGAGGTCTCTTTTTGTCCGGTGCGAAAGTGTGAGTATTGCCACGAAGCGGTGGAGGTGACACCGGGGACAACCGGATATGATGTCATGCGACAGATAAAAACACTGTTGGCAGAACGTCCGGCGTATCAGTATTTTCTGATCTGTTTACAGGGATACAAAGATCCGGACGTGATATTCGATCTTGATAAATTGTCGCATCTGGAACGGATCGTGGATGTGACAGAGCAGCTTCGGCCGGATTATGACTATGAAAAACTGCTGGCTGAACATGAAAATTCCCTGTTGGGAGCTTACATTGCAGCCATGCAGAAAAAAAGGCCGGATCCGGTTGCTGCGAAGGCATTGGAATACGGCGTTAGCGCATTGTTGGGGCATGAGATATGCAGATAAAGGAAGCAGACATTTTTCAGTTTGGAAAGCTACAGAACAAAAACATATCCTTTGAACCGGGGATGAATGTCATATATGGAAAAAATGAGGCGGGCAAATCGACATTGCACAGCTTTTTATGTGCGATGCTTTTTGGCATGGAAAAAGGAAGGGGCAGGAGTTCTGTCACAGACGCCTACAGTCAGTATGAACCGTGGCATGCACCGTCGTTTTATGCGGGTGCACTAAAGTTTACGGTTGGACAGCAGAAGTTTTATCTGGAACGCAATTTTTATTCCAAAGAGAAAACCGATTATCTGAGGAATGAGCTGGATGGGGAGGAACTGTCGGTCGGCTTTGGTGATCTGGCCATGCTTTTGGGTGGTGTCAGCAAAGACAGTTATGCCAGTACTTACGATATCACGCAGGCGGGAGCTGCCACCGGAAATCAGATGGTAAAAATCCTTGCAGAATATCTTGCACAGGCATCGGATGGTTCCGACAGCGGCGTGACGGTTGCGGAGGCAGCTGCTTCGCTCAATGCCAGAAAGCGGGAATTGCAGCAGGAGCAGAGAAGGGCAGATGAGGAGCGGGAGGCGCGTCTTAAGGAGCTTCGATTGGAGAAGAACCTGCTCGAACAGGAATGTGAAGGGATACGTGCGTCCATAGAAAAGTATGAAGCGCATTATGCAGACGATGAGGGTGGAATGCATGCCAAGTACCATGAGCAGACTGGCAGTACGGAAGATTGGCAGCCAGAAAAAACTGGATATATCCTATCCTTCTTCGCAATCCTAATCGCAATAATATTATTTGGTTTCGAGGTTTACATAACGCCAATCATTTTCTGGACAGGTGAACTTGCAGCTCTTGCAATCGCATTATTTTCTGCAATCCGGCAGTACAAAAAGAATCAAAACCGTGCCAAACTCCAAACGGCATCCATGCAGGCGGAGCAATTAAGGGAGCTGCGTGAGCAGGAAGCGATAGAAGCACAGATGCAGCAAAAGAAACGTCTGGCAGACCAGATGCTTACGGAGTGGAAGGATTCTCTCCGGGAAAAGGAAAACCGTCTTTTTAATCTGGAAGAAGAGATCACAAGGCAGAGTGTGCAGGGTAAGGCAGAGCGCCAAAAGGCGGAAGATATTCAGGCATTGGAGCTTGCGGCGCAGGAGATCACAAGGATTTCCCAATCTTTTTACGAGGATATGCAGGATGAACTGAATGCGGAGATTTCCAGATATGTGTCCTTATTTACAGCAGGAGCTTATGACAGTGTAAGGCTCGATGAGCAGGGGCAGCTGCAGATTCTGACAGAGGGAAGGGAAGTCAGACCAGAGCTATTAAGCCGTGGCACGTTGGAGCAGATTTATCTGGCGCTGCGCCTTGCGGTGGGAAATGTTGTGACGAAGGAAGAACCGCTTCCAATCTTATTGGATGAAGCGTTTGCCATGTATGATGACGATCGTCTGGCGCAGACCTTGCAGACACTTTCGACTTTACAAAACCAGATATTCCTTTTTACCTGCCAGAAACGCGAAGTGGAAATGCTAAGGAAACTGAAGCTCGATTACAACCTGATTGATATGTAAGGATCATGCATATCTATGGAGAAATCTGGAAAGATTAATGTTAGAAAAAGCAGATTTTATCAGAAAAACAATGACAGAGCCAGAAAGGAGTGCATGATGTCAAAAACAAAGAAAAAGAAAAAACACCGGCTATTCTGGCACTTTTTCCGCATACAGCTTGTACTTCTGGTGCTGGTGCTCACAGCGGCTGCCTATTATTTTTACGGCGGTTATGGAAAACAGGTTGAGGAATTAAGGCAGGAGGCAGTGCGGCTTGTCAGACAGTCGGATGTGAATACTTTTAAGGCAAATCAGACCAGCATTGTCTACGCATCGGACGGCAGCGTGATCTCCACCCTGAAAGGGGAAAAAGATTCCTATTACGTTTCCATTGAGGAGATGCCGGTGGATGCAGTGACTGCCATTGTCAGTATTGAAGATAAAAAGTTTTTCAGACACCATGGAATTGATTACCGTGCACTGCTTCGTGCCATTAAGGCGATGGTGCAAAATGGTGAGGTGACGCAGGGGGGAAGTACGATCACCATGCAGCTTGCCCGGAATATTTTTCTGTCACAGGAAAAGACGTGGCAGAGAAAAGTGGAAGAGATGTATATCGCAACGGAACTCGAAAACAAGTATTCCAAGAATCAGATTTTGGAGTTCTATTTAAATAATATTTATTTTGGAAACGGATATTACGGGATCCAGTCTGCGGCGAGAGGATATTTCGACTGTGATGTGGAAAGTCTTTCTCTGTCCCAGATTGCTTTTTTGTGTGCAATCCCGAATAACCCGACGCTCTATGATCCGGTGACAAACAAAGACAATACCGTTTCCAGACGTGACCGTATTTTGAAAAATATGCTCGATGACGGCAAAATCTCACAGATGGATTACGCACAGGCGGTGGCGGAGCAGATCACATTGAACCGTCCACAGGCACTTGCAAAAAATGATTACGTTGAGACATACACCTACTACTGTGCGACAAGGGCGCTGATGGAGCAGCAGGGGTTTGTTTTCCATGAGGATTTTAAGACAGATGAGGAGCAGCAGGCATATGAGGACACTTACAGTGCGCTCTATAGTGAATGTCAGAAAAAACTTTATACCGGCGGATACCGCATTTACACCTCCATTGACCTGTCGTTGCAGGACGGATTGCAGCAGTCGGTGAATGATACGCTTTCCGGTTATACCGGGGTAAATGACGAGGGTGTCTATGAACTGCAGGCGTCTGCGGTCTGTATTGATAATGACAACGGATATGTGCGTGCAATCGTGGGCGGGCGAAGTCAGGAATTTCCGGGTTATACCTTAAACCGTGCCTATCAGAGTTTCCGGCAGCCGGGTAGTGCGATAAAACCGCTGACCGTGTATACACCAAGTTTTGAGCAGAACTATACGCCGGACACGATCGTGGTTGATGAGCCGATCGAGGATGGCCCAAGGAATGCTAACGGCACATATCTTGGAGAGATTACGGTCCGCACTGCGGTGGAAAAATCCGTCAATACGATCGCGTGGAAGTTATATGACCAGCTCACGCCGGATAAAGGCTTGTCTTATCTTAAGGCGATGAATTTTTCCAGGATCAGTCCGTCTGATTACAGGCTTGCAACGGCACTGGGCGGTTTCACGAACGGTGTCTCTGCGTTAGAGATGGCATCCGGTTTTGCAGCAATCGATAATGACGGATATTACCGCACACCAACCTGTATCGTGAAGATCGAGGATGGAAACGGAACAGTTTTATATAATTCGGGGCAGAACCCGGTTTTGATCTATAAGAAAAATGCGGCGCGCATGATGACGGATGTTTTAAAAGGCGTCATCACAAACGGAACCGGAAAAGGACTTGACCTTGGAGATATGCCGTGCGCGGGCAAGACAGGAACGACAAACGATCAGAAAGACGGATGGTTTGTCGGTTATACGAGATATTATACTACAAGTGTCTGGGTAGGCTATGATATGCCAAAAAAATTGGAGGGATTAATGGGAAACACTTATCCGGGAAAAATATGGCAGTCATTTATGAGCAAGGCGCATGAGGGACTGGAGCCGCTCGAATTTCTGCCGTATGCAAGAATTTCGGATGATCTGCTCCAGCAGCAGGAGAGCGGGAGCGGACAGCCTGAAGATAATCCGGCGGAGGAAACGCCGTAAGAAGAGACACCGGAAGAAGAGATGCCGGTTGGTTAAAAATAAAGCAAAATATGCCATAGAATACAATTGACAGATAAAAATGGAAACGTTATCATTAAGATAATGCAGGCAAAACTATGGTGGGTACATAGACGCAGAAAATATAGGGAAATCAGGGAGAAAAATCATGAAGAAATACGCATTTGGAGTTGATATCGGGGGTACAACCTGTAAGATTGGATTTTTTGACACAAACGGAACACTGTTAGACAAATGGGAAATTAAGACCAATACAGAAAATAATGGTGAGTCGATCCTTTCCGATGTCGCAAAGGCAGTGGACAATAAGCTGGCACAGGAAGCGATCAGCAAGGATGATGTGCAGGGAATCGGAATCGGAGTTCCGGGACCGGTTGACAGCCAGGGCGTGGTACATCGCTGTGTAAACCTTGGCTGGGGCGTGGTAAACGTTGCAGAAGAGTTAGGCAACCTTACCGGATTGACGATCAAAGTCGGAAATGACGCAAATGTTGCCGCTTTAGGCGAAATGTGGCAGGGTGGAGCAAAGGGCTCTAAGGATGTCATCATGGTAACACTTGGAACAGGTGTCGGCGGTGGAATCATCGTAGACGGAAAAGTAGTTGCAGGATTTAACGGAGCCGGTGGTGAGATCGGTCATATCACCGTGAACAATGATGAGATCGAAGCTTGTAACTGTGGACAGTACGGATGCCTGGAGCAGTATACTTCTGCGACAGGAATCGTTCGTCTCGCAAAGAGAAAACTTGCAAAATCCTCAGAGGAGACAAGCATCCGTGAAATTCCAAACCTGACTGCAAAGGATGTCTTTGACGCAGCAAAAGCAGGAGATGCAATCGCAATCGGACTGGTAGATGAAGTATGTGAGATCCTAGGTTCCACACTTTCTAACATCGCATGTGTGGTAAACCCGGAGATCATCGTGATCGGCGGTGGAGTTTCCAAAGCGGGCGATATCTTATTGGATAACATTAAAAAACACTTTGTTGAGACAGCATTCATGGCATGCCGTGATACGAAGTTTGCATTGGCAGGACTTGGCAATGATGCCGGTATGTACGGATGTGTAGAGATGTTACTGGATTAATAAAATGAGTAGTAAATATGTTGCCTGCCTTGGAAAAGGCGGGCAGAGAGATATGGCAGAGTCATTTGCCAGACGGGCAGGCGTCACACTTTTAGATAAGCCGGGAGAGGAACTGACAGTTCTTTTTGATGCAAAAGGAGTTTCCCTCATTGGATATGGTTTAAGCTATCAGGGCGATTTTGAGGGTATGCTGCACAGAGTGAGTGACGGCAGACTTGCGCATGAAATGTTGGTGCGCGCAGCCAAAACAACGCAGACAAATGTAAAGGGAATCGATGCGACTGCCGGTATGGGGGAGGATGCTTTCCTGCTTGCCGCCTGTGGGTATGAGATGACGTTATATGAACAGAATCCGGTTGTGGCAGTTCTGCTAAAAGATGCGCTCCGCAGAGCGAAGAAAAATCCAAAGTTAAAAGATATTGTAGCCAGAATGCAGCTTTTGGAGGGCAACAGTGTAGACGAGTTAAAAAGCCGTGTGGATGACATTGATCTGATCTATCTTGATCCGATGTTCCCGGGCAGACAAAAATCGGGACTGATCAATAAGAAACTGCAATTGATCCAGAAACTCGAACCTCCGTGTTCAGATGAGGTGGAATTGTTTGAGGCGGCGATTCAGGCAAAGCCTGCAAAGATCATTGTAAAACGCCCGCTGAAAAGCCCATTTCTTGCTGGGAAAAATCCAACCTATGAATTAAAAGGAAAAGCGATACGGTATGACTGTTATGCATTGTAAACCGGAGTTTAACGGACGTAGTGTCGCAGATTCTGCGGTGCTTTTATAGGTTGTGAGGGGGCAGATATAAGTGTCCTCTCACAAGTCGTAATTTTATAGGTTTATGAAAAGAAAAACGGTATAAACGAAATATTATGTTTCTGTTCGCTGGGCATTCCGAT